>Ga0209211_10000123_pt1 | contig 164346 bp, 159 predicted proteins | sample RifGroA2_FD_183992 | JGI IMG/M metagenome (GOLD analysis project Ga0209211, IMG submission 183992) | Groundwater microbial communities from Rifle, Colorado, USA - Groundwater A2 (SPAdes) (version 2) | ecosystem: Environmental > Aquatic > Deep subsurface > Groundwater | place: Rifle, Colorado...
GCGACCCCGGCTCGCGGTTTTTGCCTTTCGCTCCGCTCAAACAAAAACAGCGCTGCGCCTTTCGATTCCCCGACGCAACGTGCGCAGGCACGTTGCTTGGGCTCATTGAACAAAAATGGCCGCCAAGAGGCAGCTCATTTTTGTACCAATGACCCCACGGGGAATCGAACCCCGATTCCGAGCTTGAGAAGCTCGTGTCCTAACCGTTAGACGATAGGGCCGAGCGCGAAGGGCGCGCAATTTTCACCTACCAATTTCCGATTTTCAATAAGGAAAGAGGTAGAAAAACTATAACAGACAACGCGCGATTTTCAAAGACTGATTGTCATAAGAATGAGTATGTGCTGCTACTATAAAGTTTTTTAAGGAAACAAATAGAGATTGTGTCTACACCGGACTATTGCTATAGATTGGATGGAAAAGCGTGGAGGGTAAGAAAAAATCCAGCGTATGCCCAGGGTGCTGGCTGGGTACGCTGGACCTATGGTGTCACGCGAATCTCTTGGATATATAACTCCTAGTTGCGTGCTATCGCGGCAATAGAGAAGCGACTAAACACATCTGTCATACTTACAGTCTCCGTGTAGCTAGCGTGAACTGAGTGCTACGCACTATTTGGGTACAGAGTTCGTAACTCTACGACGATGAGCCGCCAGGCCCCATGTAAGGAAAGTGAGCAATCGTTCGGTTTCCATACTGTAAAGGCGAACCGACGTGACGACTTCCAAAAGAGCACGACGTTCGGGAACCCCCTCACCGATTTTGGCGAGGATGCTGATAAGAAGGGTATTGAAATCCATAGACAAACAAAGTTGGGAAAGAGCAAAACTCACCCGCATTGTATAGCGTGACACATCTCGTGTCGAGGAGCTGCCGGTTTCGCGACATTAATTCCCGTCTTGCTTTTCACGAAGCTTGTCCGCTCTGCCTTTTCTTTCATCGTCCTCGCTTTCCTGCTGCCATCTCGCCATCGCATCCGCTCCACTCACCGGCTTCATTTCTCTTTGGCGCGAGGAAAATGTCGCGCTATGTTTCCCGCCATTTTCTTTCTTGACGGTTCTCTCAACCTCTGGGTACTTATCCGGATTCTTCACCGCCTCTCTCATTACGGCTGCAAGTTTTTCGTAGCGGTTCATGGGTTTACGTAAATAGTTGTTCCACAACCAATTTCACCACCGCGCCGTCAGCTCGGCCTTTCATTTCCTTCATGACGGAACCGATAAGCTGACCGAGTTTGCTTCTGTCCGATATTCCGAGCTTTGTCTTCACGCCTTCGGCGATTTTTTTGATTTCTGCCTCCGACATCTGCGCTGGGAGAAACGCTTCCAAGATTTTTGATTCTACCTCTTCAGCAACCGCAAGCTCTTCTCGCTTGCCTTTGCGGAATTGCTGCGCCGAATCCTTTCGTTGTTTGACGAGCCGTCTTATGACGGCAAGTGCCGCATCGTCGCTAAGTGCAGAAGTCCTTTTCAGAGCAATCGCTTCGGTGATGAATGCCGCTTTAAGATTACGAAGCGCGCTAAGTCGCGCGCCATCTTTAGCGCGCATAGCGTCAGGGATTTGGGTATCTATATCTTTTACGATTGGCATACTAAATAACTTATGACTAATCACTGAATAACTGAATCACACAGGAAGGGCGACTCGATTTCCTATTATTCAGTCGTTCAGTTATGGATTATGAGTCATTCAGTAATTGTAGCGTATCTGCTATACTTTTGCCATGGAACAAGCGCTTTCCGTAGCAGGGTTTATTTTCGGTCTTGTTACCACCATTATTCTCGTGGTGTTGCTGTTTAGGCTACGACAGACCTCGCCAAAGGGGAGTGATGAAACGGCATTCAAATTGCTTTTCCAGCAGATGAGCGAACAAACGCGAATGCTTGACCAGAATCTTCACGCGCTCACGAGCACTGTTGACGCGAAAATGGGGGAGACGACGCGGCAAATGGGGGAGACGATGCGAAGCCAATTCAGCGAGTCATCAAAACTAATAAAAGAGGTCACGGAGGGATTGACAAAGCTTGACGAAACTAACCGGCAGGTAGTTTCCTTCGCGGACCAATTGCAAAACCTTCAGGACATCTTAAAGAATCCGAAACAGCGGGGAATCTTGGGCGAATATTATCTTGAAACGCTTTTGAAGAATGTGCTGCCGCCAAGCAATTACAAAATGCAATACGCGTTCAGAAACGGAGAGATTGTGGACGCGGCCGTTTTTGTGAAGGACAAAATAATCCCCATTGATTCAAAGTTCAGTCTGGAGAATTACAACCGTTTGGCCGAGGCTCGCGACCCGTCGGAAAAAGACAGGCTAGAGAAATTATTCGTGAATGACCTCAAGACGCGCATACAAGAAACAGCCAAATATATTCGGCCTGGAGAGGGAACAATGGATTTTGCGTTTATGTTTATTCCACATGAAGCCATTTATTACGACCTTTTAGTCAATAAAATCGGACTTGTGACCGACGATACCGAAAATCTCATTCAGCGCGCGGCGGGCAGGTACAAAGTGCTTATCGTCTCGCCGACATCATTTCTCGCGTACCTACAGACCGTCCTGCAGGGCCTAAAGGCTCTCCAGATAGAGGAGACTGCCAAGGATATAGTTAAGCGCGTGGACGACCTTGGCAAGCATCTCAAGAGTTACGAGGAATATCATCAAAAGCTCGGCAACGCGATTGGAACGACGGTGAACCACTACATCGCCTCGGGCAAAGAGTTTAAGAAGATAGACAAAGACATTTTGAAAGTTACCGGAAACGCTATCGGTTTTGAGCCGCTCGCGATTGAACGACCTTCGTCTGAAGAATAATTTTCAAAGGATTCCAATTTATAATAAGAGCCCGCTCTCGCATCATCGCGCGAGCGGGCCCTATCAGTATCGAAGTCGCAGACCAAGCGTATTGGGAAGGGAGCTCTGGAAGGAGGTGTAGCAATACGTCTCGAGTTCGTTGAAGGAGACGGTGGCGAGATACGCCTTGAGGAGAGGAACTAACAATCTGCGATCTGCTCATCACTTTACACCGTTGATTAATACTGTCAACCAGAATATATTCGTTCTCATACAAAAGCTTGCAGTTTGTATGATTTTTGGTAGAATGGCCGACACTACTTGTCCCGTTAGAAATTCAGCAGTATTTGGGTATTCTCATTGGGACAATGGCGATTAAATGGATAAAAAACATATCTATGGCAAACGAATTGAGAATTTCTAATAGGATGAATTTTGTCGTTATTGAAACGGGAGGGAAACAATATAAAGTTGCGGAGGGAGACTCCATCAAAATAGAGAAACTTTCCGGCGACTTTAAAAAGGGCGATACGGTCACTTTTGATAAAGTGTTGCTTTCCGATGACGGAACGAGTACTAAGATTGGCTCTCCATATATTGCAGACGCCAAAATACAAGCGGAAATTACCGATATCGGGAGGCACAAGAAGGTGGAGGTTGTTAAATACAAAGCCAAGAGCCGATATTTCAAACTCCGCGGCCATCGTCAGCCATACATGAAAGTGAAAATTGCCAAAGTGTAATCTTGGCAATTTTCATTCCCGAGCAGTCGGGAATCTACTATCTATGTACGTCGCACCGCCTCTAGGATGTAGAGCGATTTTTGAGAGCCGACTTAAGAGTTTCCTTGTCGGCGTATTCAAGCTCACTTCCAGTTGAAAGGCCGCGGCCAAGAATACTCACCTTAACGGGAAATTCCGACAGCATCCGCTTTAGTTCATCGCTTGTATGTTCGCCATCAGGGTTCGCGGATAATGCGAGGATAATTTCCTTTAACATTCCCGATTTGACTCCTTTGCCTACACGAATCTGTAGTTCACGCAATCGCGGCTTGTCTGGATTTCTTCTCTCCATTGGAGATATAAGACCACCGAGCACGAAATATCTTCCGCGGTATGTGTTGCTCTTTTCCATGGCCTCAAGGTCAATATCTTTCGCGACTACCATGAGCTCCTCGTCTCCGCGGTTCTTATCAGTGCATATATGGCAGAGAGCCGTCACCTGCTCATGAGCCGACTTTACTATACCTAACGAGCTTCCAAAAAAATGAAAACACTCCTGACATTGAGTAATTTCCCTTTTTAGCGCTGAAATCATACTGACAAGTCCTTCAAGGAAAGGTTTATCGCCGGACAAAAGAAAATACACAAACCGCTTAGCCTGTCTAGGCCCTATGCCTGGAAATCGGCGAAATAGTTCTATTAACTTATTAAAAGTATCCATAAATAGCTTCCCAGCTAACTAGCTTTTTAGCCTAATAAGCTAAACAACTAGTAAGCTATTTAGAACGGTTCTGCTCCAGCGGTTTTCGTCTGTCTCTCAAAGTCAGAGAAATCGCTCTTCTCAAGCGACTGGAAGGTCGCCTTTTTTTCATCGAAATAAAGCTCAATTTTTCCTGTTGGACCGTTTCGGTGTTTTTCAATGAGAATCTCGGCGATGTTCGGACGGTCCGAATCCTCCTTATACTTATCTTCACGGTGAATGAACATCACAACGTCGGCGTCTTGCTCTATTGAACCGGAGTCACGAAGGTCAGAAAGGCGAGGACGACCGCCGCGCTGTTCCACCGCGCGTGAAAGTTGCGAAAGAGCCAGCACGGGCACATCAAGCTCGCGCGCGAGATGCTTAAGGCTTCTTGAAATCTCCGTAACCTGTTGTACGAGGTTGTCGGAGGCGCGCGCCGATGTCGGCGCCATAAGTTGGAGATAGTCCACAATGATAAGCCCCAAGCTTTTCTCGCTTCGGAGTCTTCTCGCGACGGAGCGCATTCTAAGTATGTTATTTGCGGGCTGGTCGTCAATATAAATCGGAGCCTTTGAAAGCCGGTCAAGGGAGTCGCGAATTTTCCCGAACTCATCCGCCGCGTGCAATTTCCCCGTACGCAGTTTCCACGCGTCAACATGCGACTCTGCCGCAAGCATGCGGTCAACGAGCTGTTGCGAGCTCATTTCAAGCGAAAATATGCCTACCGGCACGCCATGCTTAGTCGCTGCCATGCGGGCGATGTCCAGCGCAAGCGATGTTTTTCCCATGCTAGGCCTTGCCGCCAGAATAATAAGGTCGGATTTTTGAAATCCCGCGAGTTTGTTGTCAAGTTCCTTAAAACCTGTCGGAATGCCGCGAAGTTCATCGCCGGATTTATGAAGGCGGTCCAATCGCTCCCACGCTTCGCCTAAGGTGTCCTTCAGCTCTATAAACTTATGCACGCCGGAACGCTGAGTGATTCCGAAGATTCGCTTCTCCGCCTTTTCCATAAGATTCTCAAGGTCCTCCGCCTCGGCGTAGCCAAGCTCGCCTAAGTATTCCGAAGCCTCAATAAGATTGCGCATAAGATGCTTCTTCTGGATGATTTCAGCGTAATGCTTGAGATTTGTCGAGGATGGTACGCTTGCCGTGAGTTCTGCGAGGTAAGACGCGCCGCCAGCCGCCTCAATCTCACTCTTTTCAGCAAGACGCGATGAAAGAGAGAGAAGGTCTATGGGAACATTCTTCCCGCCCAGCTCTACCATTGTTCTCCAGATAAGACGATGTCTGCCGGAATAAAACGCGGCTTCAACGATGACATCCTGTATATCGTAAAGACCGTCGGGACGAAGCATGATGGAACCAAGCAGAGCTTTCTCTGCGTCAAGATTTTGCGGCGGGATGCGGAGGTTTTCAGACATGAAAAATTTCTAATTCACTAGTCTACGACTATTCCACTAATTTATAAGACAACACCTAATTCCGATTAGGAGTTTTACATCGGTGCTTTGCATTTTAACACAATGCCGAAATCTTTGGTCAATCGGATTAGTTCCGCAGAAGTGTACAATATGGGGACAAAAAGAAGAACCGGCACAAAGTACCGGTTCCGAAAATTTGCTGTGTTGGTGGTCAAGGCAGTTCGTTTGCGTCAAAAGGAAATGTCCAAGTCCTCGTCACCTTTCTCAATAGCGAGTGGAGGGCAGACAACTATGTCTTCATGCAAATCATCCCACCACATTGCTACACAAAGCGCCCAGATAATTTGCGCGGCGAGCCATGTGATACCTCCAAGCGATGTCCAAAGAATTGGCCAAAATGTTTTTGGAATGAGCCACCACACGTAACCGTAGATTAGCGAAGCCCTAACCACCGCCTCCGGCGGTGACTGAACACAAGGTTCTACCGTTGCGTTAAAATATCATAGCTCCAGTCTGGAAGGCACTACTCGGAGCTATGAAATCAAACTACAAACGTTTGTCGCACAGCGTGTGGCTGTGCAAGTATCATATCGTATTCTGTCCCAAATATCGATACAAATTGCTGGAAGGGAGGGCAGAGGTATTCGTACGCAACACACTCTACAAACTCTGCGGGCAAAAGGACCAAGTAACGATTGAAGAAATCAACCTACAGCCCGACCATGTGCATCTCATCATTTCCATCCCGCCCAAGTATTCCGTCTCGGAAATCATGGGTTTCCTGAAGGGTAAAACTGCGCTAAAATTGTTCCAAGAACAGCGAGAACTCACGAGGCAGTACTGGGGCAGGCACCTGTGGGCGCGAGGCTACTGCGTATCCACGGTGGGGTTAAATGAGGAGCAACTACGAAAGTATGTAAAGTGGCAACAGGAGCGAGAACCAAAAGGCTAGTCTACGACTACAGGTAACATTAACAATTCATGCCTTCTAGGCTGGTGTTCATGCCACCGCCTTTGGCGGTGGTCGTTGACTTGACCGTGTTGAAAGAACGCAGGAAAGTCATACGGAAATGATTGGGAAGGTGGCGGAAGACCTTGAAGTCGTAAAAACAGACCTCAATGTCGTCAAATCGGATATTGAAGTTATAAAGTCCGATATCGGTGTTATCAAAACCGACCTGAAGCAAAAAGTTGATAGAAGTGAATTTGCGGTACTCGAACGCCGTGTCCTGCGGCTTGAATCAAAAGTCAGATAACTATGTCTCAAACTCAAAAAGGCTTCGCGCCGCTCGTTTGGGTCATCATCACCGCCATTCTTCTCGGCGGTGGATATGCGGTGTATCGAAATTACCAACAACCAACGACCGACAACAACAGGAGTTTAGAAGTGGCAGAAACAAAGGACTGGAAGACCTATCGCAATGAAAAGTACGGGTTTGAGTTTCAGTACCCACCTGGTTGGTTTTCTAAAGATAATCTTTACCCGTATAATGAATTTAGTGGGCGTAATCAATTTCTTATCTGTCTTAACCCAGAGAATGTTGGCCATGGTGATTGTTATGGCACCCTCTCAGTGAATTGGCCGGTTTCGATTCAACAGTGGTACGATGGATTCAAAAGATTATACGAAAATGAAAAAGGTGTGTTGTCAGTCGAGGAGTCGGAGGTATATGTGTCGGGAACAGAAGCCAGACTTCTTTCGGTAAAATCTGCTAGAGGTTTCGGCCACAGCGCTTATTGGGAGTACGATAATCATGTTTACGACTTCAAAATGTACGCTGGTAATGAGGATGTGTTTTTCAAAATCCTCTCCACCTTCAAATTCACAAAATAAACCCACGAAAACCCGATTTTGTGCTATACTTCATTTTGTCGATTCTTTCTACTTACTACTAGCTACCTTCTACTAACTATGTCCCCTATCTATATCGGCATTATAATACTCGTCCTCCTCGTGCTATGGGTCGTATTCGCCTACAATCGCTTTATTACGCTCGTCAATCGCGCGAAGGAAGCGTGGTCTGACATTGATGTTCAGCTTAAGCGTCGTTACGACCTCATTCCAAATCTTGTTAACACTGTCAAAGGATACGCGGCGCATGAATCAACCGCGTTTGAAAAAGTAACGCAGGCACGCGCGGCGGCGATGGGTGCGGGGAACCTCGCCGAGAAGTCGCAGGCGGAGCTTGGACTTACCGGAGCTTTGAAGTCTTTGTTTGCGATTGCGGAGGCGTATCCTGACCTCAAAGCGAACACGAACTTTCTTGAACTTCAGCGCGAGCTCTCTGACACGGAAAATAAAATCCAGGCGTCTCGCAGATTCTACAACGGCAATGTCCGCGACCTCAACACCGCGGTTGAAACTTTTCCGAACAACCTTATCGCCAGTTTCTTCAAATTCACCAAGCTTGAATTCTTTGAGCTTGAGGCGGATGAGGCGGCAGCCGCGAAAAAACCAGTCAGCGTAAAGTTCTAATCGGATGAAAAAACCGGCGTCAAAGCAAAATATGAAAAGAAGCTACTCCGGCGGCGATGTAAAACGCTACCTCGGCATTCTTAAAGAGCATTTTGACGACAAAGTAGCAGTCGTCTCGGAGCAATTTGTAGATGTACGAAGGGATATTGCGGGGGTCAAGTCAACGCTTGATTCCCACACCCAAATTCTTGATTCCCACACGGAAAAACTCAATTCTCACACGGGGAAATTGGATTCTCATACGGAAATGATCGGGAAAATCATGACAGATATCGAGATTCTCAAAGGAGATATGAGCGAGGTGAAGAATGACTTAAAGCAAAAGATTAATCGGAACGAGTTCGTTTCCCTGGAGCGTCGCGTCCGCCTCCTGGAATCAAAAGTTAAGTAGTTAGCATAGTGGGTGAAGTTTAACCCTGGTCGGGAAACTCTTTCCAATCAGTGGTCAGCAGATTTGTTTGTGATTTTATTCATACTTCATACTTCATAATTCATTTTCCTAATGTCTTCTCTCTACACCCATCAATCTCAAAACACCCGAAAGACATGGCTTCTCATGTCGGTCTTTTTCATCATCATCATCTTTCTCGGGTGGTTTTTGAGCCAGTACTACGGTAATCCAGTTATTCTATACGGGTTCTTTATTTTTAGCGTCGTAATGAATATCGCGAGCTACTGGTGGTCGGATAAGATTGTGCTAAAGATGAGCGGGGCAAAACCCGCAAGCCGCGAAGAGTTCTTCGACCTCTACACGGTAACGGAAAATCTTTCTATCACTGCAGGGCTTCCTCTCCCGAGAATTTATGTGATTAACGACCCCGCGCCAAATGCGTTTGCAACAGGCCGTAACAAAGAACACGCGGTAGTTTGCGCGACCACCGGACTGCTTCAGATTCTAAATCGGAGCGAGCTTGAAGGCGTCATTGCGCATGAGCTCTCCCATATCGGCAATCGCGACATTCTACTCTCAACAGTAGTGGTCGTACTCGTCGGATTCATCACGCTTCTCGCTGATTTCTTTATGCGGTCAATGATGTGGGGAGGCGGCAATAGGGAACACAAAGCAGGCGGGCAACTCGGCACGATACTGATGCTTATTGGCGTTGTGCTTACCATTCTTTCTCCAATCATCGCCACTCTCATGCAACTTGCCATCTCAAGAAAGCGCGAATTTCTTGCAGACGCCTCTGGTGCGCTTTTGACCCGCTTTCCCGATGGGCTTGCCTCGGCTCTACAAAAAATATCGGAGTACTCACGGCCCATGCTAAAAGCCAACCACGCGACCGCGCATCTCTTCATTTCAAATCCTTTCGGACGACGCGCGAATGGCTCAATCGGTTTTTTCACCAAAATCTTCTCGACTCATCCGCCAGTTGAGGAGCGCGTCAAAGCACTTCTCGGGGAACACACAGTAGCCCAGTAAATCCCTACGATCGTAGGTATTTACTGCTCGCACACTCATTATGGATGAAGGACAACCCACATTCTCATCCGGTCCACAAGCGCTTCAATGGAAGCGTCTAAGGCGTCTTAACTTGGTGGGGGCTCGTTTGGAATATCTTACGCGCGTCACGCTGTTTGACCGCTTTTTTGCCGCCACACTCTTGCGGCTCTTGCCGCGTTTCATCTCTCCGAATCGCATTACAATATTCCGATTTATCTCCATTCCTTTCATTCTTTTTCTTTTACTCTCCGGCTATAATCTCGCTGGAACGATTCTTTTTGTCATATCCGCTCTTTCGGACGCGCTTGACGGCGCGCTCGCGCGCACCAAACATCGCATCACCAAATGGGGTATTGTCGCCGACCCCATCGCCGACAAACTACTCATCGGCTCTGTCGCGCTACTTGTTGTTGGGAAGGAACTGGGCTGGCCGCTTGTCGCGGCGCTTGTCGCAATAGAACTTATTCTTGCCGGCTCGGCCTACTTCCGCTACCGCGGGAAGCTCATGCCCGCCAAAACAGTGGGAAAGATTAAAATGACCTTGCAGTGCGTTGGCGTCGGTTTTGTGCTTCTGTACGGCATTATTCCGGATCCGTTAATCCTTATACTCGGGGCGTACATTCTCTACGCCGCGGTTCTCTTCGGCCTGCTGAGTCTCTTCGTGTACCGCTCCGTATAAGTTGAAAGTTTAGAGTTAAAAGTTTAAAGTAAGGCGGATGGCTAAACGGTTTGTGGGGCAAACCGTCGCCCGTGCCCGTCTAGCGGGATTAGGGAGGGTTCGCATAGTGGTCTAGTGCACATGCTTGGAAAGCATGCGTGGGGCAACCCACCGAGAGTTCGAATCTCTCACCCTCCGTTTTGAGTCCGCGAAAAACGGTGTTTTTTGGACGAAGTTCGAACATTCTTTGAGCAAAACCCCCACTAAGGAAGCCGGCCCCGCCACTGCGCGCCTTGCTCGCCATACCACAGAAAAATACTCTTTGCTCTTTTTATTTTGCCTGCCGGTAGGCATGGCGCGCGCCGGATTTCTTTTTCTCCTAATGAAAAGAGTATTTTTCTGTGACGTCCTGCTTCTTCGAGCAGAACGGCGGGGCTGTCCACTTTTTGATTTCGCTCGGACATGGCGGAATTCTCCCCAACCCTCTTCCTTTTTGCCCCCTGATTGCCTGCCCGCCTCTGGAGGGGGCTTCGCCCCCAAACTTTTGGACGGACGGATTTTTCGGCAGTGGCTAAATGCACAAATATATTGTATCCCATTTTGGGATTATACCACAATAGGATATATCATAGAAATATATATGAGCAAGTCCGTTTACTCAAAAGACTACAAAGACATCATAGAACGCTTGAAAACAGCGCGTATTGAGGCTGGGCTTGCCCAGCAAGATGTTGCTGATAAACTTGGCAAACCACAGTCGTATATCTCAAAAATCGAGTCCGGCGAAAGACGGCTTGACGTGGCAGAAATAAAGAAGTTTGCCACTATCTATAAAAAAGATGTTTCCTTTTTCATAAAATAATATGACGAAACGAACAAAAAGAGATTGGCATCCCAATTTTAAAAAATATATGAAGTTTATTTCTGAACACCCGAATTATGCGGGTATGCCTTTTTTATACAAGAAAGACGGATCTATTCGTTGGGTAGTAACTAGGAACAGTGAGGCGGGACAGGCTCGTTTGAGATGGTGGGATAAAAAAAGAAAAGAGATAGGTTTACTAAAAGGTGATGCTTGGATATCAAAAACCGCTCGAGCAATACATCCAACAGGAGAAAAACCCTGTCAAATTTGCGGAAATGTTATGAGTCTAGATTATATTTACCCGAACAAACGCAACTCTATGAGTCCTGGAGCTATGAGTAATGCTCCGGATCGTTTGGATGGTTATCATACTTATAATCTATGTTGCCGAAGCAAACAGGACACGGGAAGGCATAAAAGTAATCTTGCCCGCTATGGGGAAGATAGACGTGCTTATGAAAATTGGTCTGAAGGAGATTGGAAGGCCGCGAGCTGGCTGATGAAAGAATTTCAAAAATATGGTGTTAGTCCTGACCACCTCGGACCCATTTCACTTGGTTTCAACCATAGACCGAAATTCAGACCGCTGACTAGAGCGGCTAATTCTGCACGAAACAACAGAATGACATTTGAAGATATAAAACTACTTCTCGTAGAGGAGATAACCGAACCAATTATATCTGCCCACTCAAAAAGCATTTGGGACCTACTTAAAAATAAAGTTAGAAACGATACAGATGCATTAAAACTCGGAAAGCTGATGCGCGAAAATATGCATCATATCCTTTCAATATTTTCGTATCTTGCCAAAAAAGGTTATAAAGATTTTTTGATTAGGAATTTTTTACATCCAGAATATGCAAATTATTCAATAAAGTTTGAGATTTTTGATCCAAAAACTGGAACATATAAAGAAATGATAAAGACTAGCGGAACAAAAAAGCAGTATGCAAATAATGCAAAGAGGTACATAAGAATTTCGCTTGAATCATTGAAGCAGTATTCTCTGAAGAAAAACAGGAACTTAAAGAAATGGCTCAATGATGATACAGAAGAAAACCTTGCTCAAGTTGTTAAATACCTTGAGAGTGGAAACGAAAAGAAAGCTCTGTCAAAACTTTTTGAAACATTTGAGGTTGTTGCCAAACATCTCTCTACAAAATTTAACTAAAAAGCTTAATGTATTCCTGCGGAGAAAGTAATCCTCTAACAAACTTTTGAAAAAAATGTGTTGGTTTCGTTGTTATTTTAGTCGGGGTATATTGATCACCAACCTCGGTGTTAAATAAATCACCTATCGCGTTTTGTGTAGTAATATAATCTTTCTCGTCACAAATAAGAGGATTAGGAAAAAATGCTTCAGGATTTCCTTGTAAAGATCCAATTATAACAACTCGCTTTCTTTTTTGAGGTACGCCAAACTTAACAGCATGTAGCTTATGCCCAACTACAGAGTAACCTAATTCCTCAAAATTACTTTTGACTTCCTCATAAATCTTACCGCCATTTATGGTCATAATACCCTCTACATTCTCCAACAAAAAAACCTTCGGTTTAAGTTTTTTTACAACATTTACAAACTCTTTATACAGAAGATTACGAGGATCATCTATCATCCTTTTTCCTGCATGAGAAAAGCCCTGACAAGGTGGCCCCCCGACAACTATATCGACTTTATCATTTTTAGATTTTTCTAAAATTTCCTCCTGAATTTTCTTATTAGAAATATCACCTTCAATTAAAAGAGTGTCTTTGTGATTAGCTCTGTATGTTTCGCATGCTTGTTTGAAATTATCATTAGCAACAACAATATTATATCCAGCCCAACCAAAACCGAGGCTTAACCCGCCCGCACCACAAAAAAGGTCAAGTAAATTTTTTGTTTTTGTCCTTTTTTTAATTTGAGTTGCGATAGAGAAAGCAAGTAATGGAGGGACTGCATTACCAATTTGTTTACATAAAGAACCCTTTGATCCTTGAAAAATATAATCATCCGGAAAAGATTGAAACCGCGCTGCTTCACGAGCGCTTATCACACGATCGTGAATAGGATGAATGTATGTACCGTTCCCCGGACGATTAAAATATGTGGTTATTGTATAGCTAGGTTTCTCAAAAGAAAGGCGTCCATATAAAGTAGTTCGCCCTCCAGACACTCGTATCTGTTCAAGTCTTTTGGATGGAATATTAAGAGGAATATTTTTCCAGTTTCCGCCAGGCGGAACAGACTTAACCATTCTAAGATCGTTTTTACTAAGCGAATAAGTTATGTGATTATAGACCATAAGCAAATAGACTTTCTTTTTGTGGCTTAGAGATAAAACTGACTAATTTTTCATGTTTTCCTAATACATAATTTATCTCTTCTTCGTTTAATCCGTATAACTCAAATACTTTTGTATTTAACTTGTATACATTTTCCCGATCATCACTATTTTTAATAAGAGAAACCAATTTCTCTATTTCTTTTCTATCAGAAATTGAAGGCATAACAATTGGTAATTCTGCTAGTTCGTAATTACTAATGTGATTATTTGAATTTGTTATTTTAAATCTCCAGTTCAGCAACATAGAATTGAGTATTCCTAATAAATAATCAAGACCAACTTCTTGATTCCCAAAGAGAGAGTCATCAAATGTAAGAAAATTACAAGAATTACCCAAAACAATATTTTCAGGTATTTTAGTAAACTTCAAACGTTTTTCAAGATGAATGTTTGATATTTGCTGACAAACTAGTCTTTCTCTTGAAATATATTTATTTTTCTCAGCTGTTCTTTTTATAAATTTTTCATCAGTAAAGAATTCGCCCAGTGTATAAGAAAATTCACTTACATTATTTCCTCTCAGAAGCGGTAGGGTTGTTCTTTCTTTTGTTATAAAACCCTTGTCCAAAGTCAGGTCTAGTTCTCCTCGAGCATTACAAACTGAAGATAAGCTACGAAGTTTTGGAAATGCGTTTAATTTTTGTAAAATTTTCCACCCGATTTCATTTTCTATAACAATCGGTGCAGTTTCGCTTATTTGTTCGATATGTTCAATATTTACTTCAACCCCCTCATTGAGAAAGTCCTTTTGACTAACTACTTTCGGATTGATTCGTATAATATTTCCTGGCTCTTTTTTATCTAAAGCAAAGAAGCAAAAAGCCTGAGATATATCCGGAAAAAATTCGTTTTTCTCAGGAATTATGTAAATCTTAAATAGCTTGTATTTATTTATTATTCTTTTTCTAAGAAGCTCGCTCTGCTTGTCATTAAGCAACGTAATGGGAATAATCGCACCAACCTTACTTGATTGATGTGTATAATTTTCAAGGATTTCTTCCAAAAAAATCTTATAGTAATTAAGTGTTCCTTGATTAAATTTATAGACATTGTTTGTTCTGATAAAGTCTAGAACACCCTTGATGTCAAGCGCGTGTTGATTTGAATTTAACTCATCTTTATATTTGTTGCCGTTTGCCTTAAGTAATTTATAAGGAGGATTTGTCAAAACTACATCAAAACCCTTAGTAATTCCAAAAATGTCCTTTGGATTTACTTTTTTGATTTCTTCACCCCGACTATCAAACAAAACGTCGCCCTTAAAGTAATTTTTTGAATTTATTTTTATTGATAAACCGTATTTAGATTTGATATAAAGGGGCAGTAGTTTAACAAGAAGATCAATGGCTTCACCGTCAATATCTGAGAAGTAAATTTGATCAATAAATTTTTGAAAAGCTTTAGAATCAAGCCTTCCAACTCTTCCCAACACTTCATCAATGTAAGCAATTACAAAAATGCCCGTACCCGAACATGGTTCGTAGAAACTCAATCCCAAAATATCTTTATTATCTGACTCGCTGAGGCTCTCTTTAGCGATTAAGCGGGCGATTGAATAATCGGTATAATAAATACCAAAATGCTTTCTTTTATCTGTGTTTACAATTTTTTCAGACTCCGCATGCTTCTGGTGTAACAATCCAATTAACTGATAAATTTTTAATGGGTCAATTTTATTTTCAGTTTGTAAACTTTTATAGAGTAGCTCATCTGTTTGATTGTCTAATCGTGGATTGTTATCAAAAAAGCTAAAAAGTCTTGTTAAAAGATTTTGTGAATCTGAATAGTAAGAACAAAATGAATTATAAATTTTAAATATTTCGTTCATAGATTATAGATTATTATACAACTAAACTAGAGTTCCCGCCTAAGCACACCAACGACCTTGCCCTGTATTTCCACATTGGTTTCATAAAACGGCTTCATATACTTATTCGCCGGAACAAGTTTTATTCGCTTTTTCTCTCTGTAAATTTTCTTGAGCGTAACCGCGTTTCTATCGGGCAAATACACAACTGCTTTTTCTCCGTCATCAACTGTTTGCTGTTCACGAACAATTACAACATCGCCATCCGATATACCCTCCTCAATCATACTTGTTCCAGCAACTTTCAAGGCATAGTAATTTGCGCCTCTTGAAAGCATACTGCGTAGGACTTCTATCGGCTCGGGGTTTCTGATTGCCTCAATTGGCCCTCCGGCGGCGATAAGCCCCATAAGTGGAATTTCTACTAAGTCTCTTTTTTGATCGTTGAACGCTTGAATCGAACGCCTTTTGCCTTTGTCCGCAGAAAGCAAATTTTTCTTTCGCAGATAGGAAATGTGTTGGTGAATTGTCGGAATAGAAACCCCAAAATTCTCGGCTATCTCGCCAAGAGAGGGAGAGTAGTCTTTCTCCTTTTGAAATTTTGTAACAAATTGTAGGATTTCAGCTTGCCGTTTTGACGGCTTGCCTGACCCCATTGACTTCTTTTCCATACCTAGAGTATACTACCTAAAGATAACCTAAACAAGAGAAGTTATCCCCAACTAATATTATCAACAACAATATGCAACTAAACTGGACAGAGCGTATTCCGCTCACAAAATCGGGTGTTTCGAGAATAAAAGCCGTAGCCGGAGTCTATCGTCTTATTTATCACGACGCCCAAAAAGATAAATACCTTATCTACTATGTCGGTCAGGCTGAAGATTTGAACGAACGACTCGGGCAACATCTTTCAGACACAGAAACTAGCAAGTGTTGCCAAGGCTATCTTAGCGACTACACCTACTATTTGCACGCCGCGGCTATATCGCGGCAAACTGATCGAAACGGAACCGAGGTCGCGCTTTATAATCACTTTAAGCCGACCTGTGTCGAACGGATTCCTGACGTAGAACCGATAGAAATTAATTTTGATTAAACTATGACAAGAGTTAAAGTAAAGAAAATTATTGATGGCGACACTTTCGAGGATACCCGCCATCGTTTCTTTCGTCTGGCAGAAGTTGATGCGCCAGAAAAGAAAGAGCGTGGCTACAACAAGGCAAAAGAGGCCTTACAAAACATGATTGGAGGAGAGGAACTTATCGTAAAAGAACTTGCCCAGTCATACGGAAGAAAAGTGGTGGAAGCAAGAATCCCCGGTGAGAAAACCACCGTCAATACAAAAATGAAACGGAAAGTATAATCTAGCCGCCGAAAATTCCGTCCGTCCGAGCGAGGGCATGGCGGAAGGGAGGTTTGGGGGGAATTCCGCCCGCCGAGCCCAGTCAGTTCCGTTCGGATATTTTCAAACAGACACCGCCAGTTAGGAAATGAAGTCGTTGGCTCGCCCGTTACCTGCCCGTCCGGCAGGCGGGCGCGGGCTCGCCAGCCGTTTTTCGGGGAAATTTCAAGCCGTTTTGAATTCAGTAAGGCCAAAGGCGGGCTTTTCTTTTCGGAATTGAAATAAATCATATTATTTGATAGTATGATACTGATAGTGTATCAAATCATTTTAATACTATCAAGATACTGAAAGTATGGCAACTGGAAACAATATAGGTGAAAACATAAAGAAACGCCGGACAAAATTGGGGCTTTCGCAAGAGGATTTTGCCCAAAAGTCGGGCGTGAAATACACTACACTTACCAAGATTGAAACTGGGGTTATTAAAAAACCCTCCGTACTTTTAATGGCAAGAATTGCGAAAGCCCTCGGCGTTTCTATTGAGGATTTATTAAAATAATTATGGATTACGAATTTCAAAGGCACAGATCGGATAAAATCCCTAGGGAAAAAGTTTTAGAGGAGCTTGAGAAGGTGGCTCGTAATTTTAATTATCGCGAGTTTAGCTCCGATGAATTTAACGATGTTTCTAAAATTAGCCCTGGGACAGTAAAAAATACATTTGGCTCTTGGCATAAAGCTCTAACCGCTCTCAAAGACAAGCTCCGCGAAAAGGACCTGGATTTATCGCCTCGAAAATCTAGAAGTAATTTATTGAATCCAACAGAAGAACAGCTTCTTGAAGAAATGGATAGGGTATGGAAAAAATTGGGCCATCGCCCATCTTCCACAGAATGGAAAAACTCAAACCCCGCTTTTAGCTACGGAACATATCGTTATAAGTTTAATGGCTGGTCAAATGCTTGTCTTAAATTTATTGAACACAAAATGGGCGGGAGCATAGTTGTTGAACCAATGACTGAAAAAACAGCGGAGACCGATACACGTGTTATCGCTGAAGGAAAAGCACAGCATGTAAAAATTAGTTATTCGAGAAATATCCCGATGAGTATGCGAATTCGTGTCTTAGATAGGGATAATTTCCGTTGTGTTTTCTGTGGCAGAAGCCCCGCGACAGATTTAGGCATTAAACTACACATAGATCACATAGTACCTTTTTCAAAAGGCGGAAAAACCACACTTGAAAATCTACAAACGTTGTGTCAAGAATGTAATCTGGGGAAAAGCGATAAAGAAAATATCGGTTCAGAAATTTGCCGGCAAAGAAAAACTTGAAAAAATGTTAAAGTAATTTTATGAAACTTGGTATCATTTTACAGTCAAACAAACCGGAGCACGCATGGAATACATTCCGCCTCGGAATTACCGCGCTTAAAGCCAATCATCAAGTGGAGATTTTTCTGATGAGTGAGGGCTCGGAATTAGACACTATTCCAGACAGTAAAGATTTTGATGTTTCGGTAAAAGTGGCGGAATTCAAAGAGTTGAAAGGTGAAATCTACGCTTGCGGCTCTTGTCTTAAAGTGCGTGGCAAGGGAGAAAGCAAAATTTGCCCCGTTTCCACGATGCCCGATTTATTAAAAATGGTTGAAAGGTCGGACAAGGTTTTGGTGTTTGGCTAACTTAATAAAATATGAAAAAACTTATTTTCACAATTCTTGCTGCAGTCATAGTCAGCTCATTCGCTGGTGTCGCAAACGCGCAGATGATGGGCGCCCGCCTGCCGGACGGGCAGGGATTTTCCAATTCCTCGGCGGATTGGGACGCGGTTGTTGAACACACGCTCCGCGAAGAACAGGAAGGTAAAGAGGTTTGGGATAAACTCCAAGCAAAGGAGCTTACTTGCGAGAATTTGAGCGATGAGCAATTCGGAGTTCTCGGCGAATACTTTATGGGGCAGATGGCCGGAGATTCGCACGCGGCAATGAACGCGATGATGATACAGACGCACGGCGAAGAGGGAGAAGAGCAGATTCACATCATTATGGGCAAACGGCTTTCTGGATGTGATACTTCTGCGGCATTCTCTTCTGGAGGTAGTAGTTGGATGCCCATGATGAATATGATGTGGGGAGGGTGGTCGTCTCCCTTTGGCAGTAATAATTCAACAAACAATATGATGAACTTTGGATTCGGGTCTTTTGGTGGTTTCGGCTGGATATTTATGATCCTTTGGTGGGTATTGATAATCGCTGGCATTGTCGCGCTTATCAAATGGCTCACGAGCCAATCGCGTGGCACTTACAATCGTGAGAAATCCGCGCTTGAGGTTTTGAAAGAACGATACGCCAAGGGGGAGATAGACAAGAAGGAATTTGAGGAGAAGAAAAAGGATTTGGCTTAGAATTTGCCGCCAAAAAAACTTGAAATTGTTAATGTGCGGCGCCCGCCTGCCGGACGGGCAGGGAGCCGCTACGGATTTTATTCAACCCCCACCCGATCCGCGCGAAGTACGGCGAGCAAACTCCGTCCGAGCCATTTCAAGAATACGCTGTTTTTGATGGAGTTTCGCCGCTATGAAATCATCTGAAAAAAGGATAGAACTTTGCGCGTTTCCAGACCGGATGGATAAGAAAGGGAACATTATCCTCACGCCGATTGGGTTGGCAAAGAATACGGTGAAAAGGCCAACGCTTACCGGCTGGAAAGAGCTTGTGACAGAGATTGTGCTTGACCGGAAATACGCAAAAGGACTCCACGGCGTTACCGACTACTCGCATGTGATTATTATCTACTGGATGGGCGCGGAAAAAGAGTGCCACTTAAAGCATCATCCGCAAGGAAGAGGAGATGTACCGTATGGAGGCATTTTTGCGTGCCGATGTCCGCAACGGCCGAACCGTCTTGCCATGTCCACCGTGAAATTGCTCTCGCGCACAGGCAATCGCATTAGGGTGAAAGGACTGGATATTCTTGACGGCACCCCTGTTTTGGACATTAAGCCTTACACACCGCACTACGACCGCGTGAACGGCGCCACTGTTCCCGCGTGGGTCAATCGGCTGGTTTTTTAGCCCAGTGCATAATGGCGCTATACTTCCACGCCAACTTTGCGTAAAAGGCGGCGTGGGGGTATACTTTCGCACACATATGATACGTTTGGGACTAACGTTTGATGATGTACTTCTAGAACCGCGGAAAACTTCCGTCAATCGGCGGGATACGAATGTTCTGACGCGCCTTACTAAAAAGGCGCGTCTTGCTATCCCGCTCCTCTCGGCCGCTTCCGATACGGTGACGGACGCGCGGTTTGCGATTGCGCTGGGAAAACTTGGCGGCATGGGAGTGCTTCATCGGAATTGCACGCTGAAGGAGCAGGTGGAAATGGTAATGGAAGTCCAGAAGACAGGAGTTTCGGTCGGAGCCGCTGTTGGCCCGAAAGATGTAGCCCGCGCCATCGCGCTCGCTGAGGCGGGAGCTTCGGCTATTTTTATAGACTGCGCGCACGCGCACGCGCCGGGAATTATCGCCGCGGCGAAAGAAATGAAACGCAAAATAAAAGCCCAACTCATTGTCGGAAATATCGTTACGAAAGAAGCGGCGCAAGATTTTGCCGCGGTCGCCGATGCCTTTAAAGTCGGCATCGGGCCCGGCTCCATCTGCACGACGCGAATTGTAAGCGGCGTCGGCGTGCCACAGCTCACCGCCGTCATGGATGTCGTCTCGGTTGCTCGTAAAAAAGGCATTCCGGTCATCGCCGACGGCGGCATTCGTTCATCAGGAGATATCGTAAAAGCGCTCGCGGCTGGCGCGTCTTCGGTCATGCTCGGCTCGCTTTTTGCCGGAGCCGAAGAAGCGCCGGGGGAACTTATTGAAGAAAATGGAGTGAAGTACAAGGCATACCGAGGCATGGGGAGTACAGAGGCGCAAGCGAAACGCCACGCGATGGATCGCTATGGCAACACCAAAGAACATTCAGTTGCCGAAGGGGTTTCCGGTAAAGTGCCGTATCGTGGGAGTTTGAAAGGTATCGTTGAAGAACTTGTGGGCGGCATTAAATCCGGCATGGGTTACATCGGCGCGGCGACGATTGAAGACATACCGAAGCAGGCGCGGTTCATACAGATTACCAATGCTGGGCTAAAAGAGTCGCATACGCATTCAATACAGTGACTAGCAATTAGAAAGTAGAAAGTAGAAGGTAGAGAAAACAAAGAATGCAAAGAAACGCCGAGAAAAATACCATCGCAGTACTGGATTTTGGCTCACAGTACAGCCATCTTATTGTGCGGCGGATGCGGGAGCTCGGCGTCTATGCCGAGCTTTTGTCTCCCGAAACACCCAGCGAGAAACTTCAAGAATTCTCGGCAATTGTGCTTTCCGGCGGGCCGCAGAATCTGTCAGCCTCGGACGCGCTCCAAGCCGACCCGAAGCTGTACGCGCTTGGGATTCCGATGTTAGGCATTTGCTACGGTTTCCAGCTTATGGCTCACCAACTTGGCGGGGAGGTACGAGCGGGAAAGACGCGCGAGTATGGTCCGGCTTGCGTAACCGTTGCGACGCGCTCGCCCCTTTTTAAGGGTCTGCCCAGAAGTGAACCAACATGGATGTCGCATGGGGACCAAGTTACGCGCGTACCCAATGGATTCAAAATCACCGCACGGTCGGAGGTATGTCCCATTGCGGCGATGGAAGATAGGAAACGGCGCTTGTTCGGCATACAGTTCCACCCGGAAGTGAAGCACACGACGCACGGCATGAAGGTGCTCCAAAATTTCGTGCGCATAACCGGGGCGAAGCACACCTGGCGTCTCGGAAAAGACTGGATAGACAAGACGGTCGCGGATGTGAGAGCACAAGTTGGAATGGGACGCGCGCTCTGTGCGCTCTCGGGCGGTGTTGATTCAACGGTCGCGGCATATCTTACGCATCGCGCGATAGGGAAAAAGCTTACCTGCGTGTATGTAGATACGGGACTTATGAGGCAGGGTGAGACGGAACAAATCAAGAGGACATTCGCGAAGCTTCCGAAACTTGATTTTAGAGTTGTGCATGCTGAACGGGAATTTCTGAAGGCGCTCAAGGGCGTCACTGACCCGGAACAAAAACGCAAGGTCATCGGCAGGCTCTTTGTCCGTTTGTTTGAGAGGGAACAGACGAAGCTTCGGCGCACCGATTTTCTGGTGCAGGGGACGCTCTATACCGACGCCATTACCTCCGGCGTTTCGGTCGGAGGCAAGGCAGCCGTCATCAAATCGCATCATAATGTCGGCGGGCTTCCGAAAGATGTGGCATTTCGCCTTATTGAGCCGCTTCGCGACCTCTACAAAGATGAGGTGCGCCTCCTTGGGCGGAGTCTTGGCGTGCCCGAGGAAATAGTATCGCGCCAACCGTTTCCCGGTCCCGGCCTTGCCGTGCGTATCATCGGCGAAGTGACCAAAGAGAAACTGGCAACGCTTCGCAAGGCGGACGCTATCTTTCGTGAAGAGCTTATCGTAGCCGGAAAGGCAAAGCAGGTAGCGCAATACTTTGCCGTACTTCCGGACATCCGCTCCGTTGGAGTGCAGGGAGATGCGCGCACCTACGGACATCTCATCATCTTGCGCGCGATTACCACGGCTGATTTTATGACCGCCGACTGGGCGCGGCTCCCGCATACGCTTCTTGCGCGCGCCTCCGCACGCATCACGAATGAGGTTGCCGGCATTAACCGCGTCGCGTATGATATTACCTCCAAACCTCCGGGAACGGTGGAGTGGGAATGAAGAAGACAGTAGAAGGTAGACAGTAGCAAGCAGAGAGAGCAATCAACTTGAGTATTTCACCTTACATAACTACCTTCTACTGCCTATGTGCTGTCATCTATTATCTCCTACCATCTACTCTTCTAGCTCCAATCTTCTACCCTCTACCTACCCTCTACTTTCTACCAGCTACTATCTCATCTCATGTCTCAAAGAACCACAACTCCCCGAGCAGAACTCCATACCCACCTCGGTGCCGCCGTGGACCCGGTCATCATGTGGACCATCGCACACCGACAGGGAATCAAACTTCCGGTAAAAGATTACTGGGATTTTGAAGAAATGATTACCGTTACTCCGGAAAAAAAGAATCTCAGTTTGGACCAGATGGATAAGAATTATTACCACTGGACGGAGCTCATCCAGTCGTCACCGGAGGCCATTGAAGAGGCGGTACACGCTGTTATCGGCGGCGGCTATCGCAAATGTAATCTCGTGTTGCAGGAACTTCGCTTTAGCCCGATGAAGCGCAACCGCACCGGCGAGCGCGACCTAGACCTTATCATTCTTGCCGCGCTCTGGGGGATGCGAAGAGCAATAGTGGAATATCCGCAAGTAAATGCGGGTCTCATCATTTCCTTAGACCGTTCGTTTACACCGGCTCAAAATGCTATTACCGCCGATAAGGCCATCCGTTACATGTCCGACGGCATCGTCGGCATTGATATCGCCGGGCCTGACCGCAAGACATTTTCCATGGCGGCGCACGCGCCGCTCATTACACGCGCGAAGAAAGCTGGCCTTGGAATTACCATCCATGCGGGGGAGACCGGGAACATGAGAGAACTTGAGTATGTCGTGCGTGTTTTGAAACCGGACCGAATCGGACACGGCCTTATCGCCGCACAGAACAAGAAACTGCTCAAAGAAATTGCGCGGCAGAAAATCATTCTGGAGGTGTGTCCCACCTCCAATCTTTGCAATAGCATTCTCAAAAGCGTGGAGGAGCTGTATGCAACCATCCGCGCGTTTATTGATAACGGCGTGCGATTTACTATCAACACTGACGGGCCGGAAATGTATCGCACGAGTGTCCTTAAAGAGGAGGAATTCCTGCTCGCGCGCGGCATCATGAACGAGAAGGAACTTGCGCAGTGCATGCGGTGGGCGTTTGAGGGGACTTTCATACGCCCGAGGAATAATGGAAGCAAACAGAGAGTTAAGTCTCCAAAAAAGTAGCGAATCCATCCAGCTCCACTTTACCCAAGTAAAGTGGAGCGATGTTAAGTATATAGATTGGCTAGTTGGTGCAGGTGATGGGTTTTGGGGTGAGTTCTAGTCTTGGAAACATGAAAAATAAACTTCAATTTGCCTTAAATTTCCTTCTCCGTCCCCTGCAAAATGCTTCGCTTATTCCGAGTTCCTATCGCGCGAGCAAAGCAATGCTTGACGGCATTGATTTTTCTACCGTCACTTCTGTAGTGGAACTCGGTCCTGGAACCGGAGTATTTACTAAGGAAATCCTGAAACGATGCAAGCCAGACACTACAGTCCTTTTGCTTGAGGTTGAAGAGTCGTATGTCACAATGTTGCGCGAGCAATTTGGGGGCAAAGTCATCATTGAACGCGCGAGCGCCCATTTATTGGATTCGTTTCTTGCGAAGCACCGCATTGAAAAAGTCGGTCTGATTATCTCCGGCCTTCCGTTTTCATTACCCGAACCCGTGAGAAAAGAGCTTTTTCTGTCCATTCGGAGGCACACCTCAAACAATACGATCTTCAGATTTTTCACCTATAATCCTCCGTTCATGAAGCGCGCGTACAAAAGTCTCCCCGTACGAAAGATATCGTTCGTGTTTAGAAACATCCCGCCGTTATGGGTGTATGGGATAAACTAAAATAGCATGGTCGCATCTATTCCAATGTTCCTAGGAACATTGGAATAGATGTTAAATGTTGGCAGTTGTGCGCATGCGAACCAGAGTTAAAAAGGTGTTATTGGTATTGAAAGCGGAAAAGGCTAATGCGCTTTTGGTGTGGAACAGCGAGGGAAGCGGACAGCCGGCAACGGAGTGGCTTTCGGGGTTTACGGGAACGTGGTCAATTCTTTTGATAACCCGAACAAAACGATTTTTAATAGCTGACGGACGGTATACGGCGCAAAGCAAGAAGGAAGCGAAAGGATATAAGATATTCATTACTTCTCAAACGAATTCATCATCTAGAATACTGCGCCGGTTTGTGAAGTGGCACAAAGTAAAACACATTTTATTCGATGGAACGGTTACGCCGTACAGTGCAGTGGAGGATTTACGAAAAGAACTTTCTCCAGTTGTTTTCTCGTCACGAAAACACATCTTGCAGGAACTTAGGATTGTGAAGGAAAAAGAAGAGCTGAAGCTTCTTTCTAAAGCCGCTAAAATCGCTTGCCATTCGTTTACAAAACTCATTCCATTCATTCAAGTTGGAATGACAGAGAAGGAAATTGCGCGGAAGCTCGAATCACTTTGTCTTGAAGAAGGAGCGGACAATCTCGCGTTTCCTATAATCGTTTCTTCAGGGAAAAATGGGGCGTTTCCGCACGCGGAACCAACGGAGAAAAAGATACGGGAGGGAGAACTTATCACAATTGACTTCGGAGTGCGCTATAAAGGATATGTTTCGGATATGACAAGGACTGTTGCTGTGGGGAAAATAGCTCCGCGGCTTTTTAAAATGTATGAAGCTGGGAGAATTGCGCAAGAGCTTGGGTGCAAGAAGGCGAAAGCTGGCATAACCGGACAGGAACTGGATGCGGTGTGTCGCAGCTATTTGGCAAGGCGGGGATTCGGGAGATATTTTACGCACAGCACCGGACACGGAATCGGCACGGAGGTACACGAACTCCCAGTCGCTTCACATTACAATGGAAGCAAGGGAAAACTACAGGCTGGGGCAGTCATCACCTGCGAACCCGGTATCTACATCCCGAGTGTTGGGGGAGTGCGTATTGAAGACGCACTCATACTTACGAAGAAAGGAAATGTGAATTTGACGGAAAAGGTGACGAAAAAGCTCATTGTGCTTTAGGTAAAGAAAAAGGCCAAGATGTCATCTCGGCCTTTCGGTTTTGTCTGTACGCTTCGCGTTTCCGCGGGCGACTTCAAACGGAAACAAACATATCGCGCCGCGTATGTTCGCGCGGCTGCAGATTCGGTACCGTGTCGCCTTTCACTTGCGCGAATGCAACTTTTGAGCGGAGGAGCAAAGTCCCAAGACAAAGGTCAGCAAGCGGCAGAACTACATTGAAGTTTTTCCCCATGTACCTATGGTGGAGGACATGATGTCCGTTTAGCCGAAAGAAAACCCCCGTGCGCTCCACACCCCGTCTTTTCGGAAGGTGCATGCACCAGTGCAGGTATTCGTATACTCCGTAGTAAGCGTAGATGGTCAAAGCGGCCGTGATGGGAACGGCCCATGTTCCGAGATACCAGCCGATGAGGTCAAAAGGTATGCCGGATATGAGGACAAGCGCAAATCCGTTCCACCACGCCATGGGAATAGTGCGCTTGTCTTCTTCTTTCATGAGGTGGTAGGTATGGTCTGCCTTGAATATGCGGTGATGCACCAGTGCGTGCGCCTTATAAGCGTAATCGAATCTTCCGATTGGCCGATGCATCAAAAACCTATGCAGGGTCCATTCGAAAAAGGACGCGTATGGGATGGCAAAGAGGGCAGTCAGGACTATAGTAATCAACATAATGCTATAAAGGGGTTGAGGTTCACTATCTCACTAACCAGAAATCAAAGAACACTTGTGTAAGTATACTCTGTTTGTAACGCCCAGTCCTCTTTTTGAGACATTTTGCTACAATACCCATATGCGACTCTCTAAAGAGCAGAAATTTCTCTATTCGCGCGTTGCCATTCTAATCGCAAGCGTAGGCTGGATTGTTTCCGCGTTCGCGGGATTCAAAGGGTTTCCATTTTGGTACGGCGGATTCGTGCTTTGTTTCTGGCTTGCATTCGGAATGATTAATTACAAGGAGAAGAGTTCAGTCTGGCTGTTCCACAACAAGCCGCGACTCTTTGCACTGTTCTACGCGGCTCTTGCCGGCACGTTATTTCTTGGAGACCAATTCGGCCTGAATATGCATCTTTGGTTCTATCCTTTTTACAAAGGATTTGCGCTCCTTTTCGTGTGGCTCGGGCTTTATCCATTCGGCGGCCTTGCCACGCTAGAACTGCTCTATTTTTTGTCCAGTTATTTTGGAGAACCTCTTCGGTTCGAGAGGCGTCCGGAGACACGACGGCACGATTTTTTTGATGTGCTTGAGCCTTTAATTTTCTTGGCCATGATAGGAGTTATCGTAAAAGGAGCAATAGGCATCGGGCCGGAAATAGGAGCGCCTGTCGCAATCATTATCTCGATTATTTGGATTCTGGCGGCAATGGTAAAAATAAAGTTCCACATCCGCCATCCAGGGCATTACGCGCTCATTCTTGTTTTAACAGCGCTAATCGCGGCCATCTCTTATGAGCTTCCGAATGCAATCGCCCGCGAATGGGTGTACCTTGACGCTCCCTTTCTTAATTTATCGGCGCTGGGTCTTCCGTTGTGGTTTTGGATTTTGTGGTTCCTGTTTACGCTTATTCCACTCCGACTCTGGATTTTTCTGGTTTTGCATCAAAAAATGAAATGACTCTTTTTGCGCGGCGTGGTATTCTTGCGTCGGCATGGCAAAGCTGTGTGTCGTTCGGCCAAGAAATGGCCTCCGAAGGGTACGCTCTGTGGCAACAGAGTTTGATTGGCAAGCGATTGCTCGGGAAGAGAAATCGCAGCGGGAAAGACCGCCAACCGGGTTTTGGTCCGGCCTTGACAGGTTGTATCAAAACCAAGAGGCGTATGATACCAACGAACACGAACATCCGGACGGGTTCGAATAACTCGTCACACAAACACAGCGTCCCGAGATCGGCTCGGGACGCTTTTTTTCTCGGTGTAAATGTTTTTTAGGTTTCTAGCGTCACAGCATATATAATTGGCTAATGCGACACATTATTCTAATTGGTTTAGGTATCACTCTTGGTCTTTTTGTTCTGCTTGGAATGCAGAATCGGGCGGAGGCTCCAGCTGTGTCCGTGCCCGATAATGCCGCTGGCGAATTTTCCGCGGGAAATGATACCGGGCAAAAGAGTGTGACTCTTTCTTTTGGCAAAGTTTCCATTCCTGTTTTACTTGCCACCACAAAGGAGGAGAGGATACTCGGCCTCGGGGGTAGAGAAAGCATATACGACAATGAAGGCATGTTATTCGTGTTTGAGACAAGCGACTATCACGGCATATGGATGAGTGGAATGCGGTTTCCTATTGATATCGTGTGGCTTTCTCCCGCGCAGACTGACGCAGACTGCACCCCGGTAGTAGAACCTCAAGAACTCGGTTCACTACAGGGCACAGCGCGAAACTACGCAGAAGAAAACAAATGCTTAATTGTCGTCGATATAAAAGAAAACGTAGCTCCAGAAACATATCCGACGGTATTTTCCCCAATGAAGGCAGCGTCATACGTCTTGGAAATGAAAGGAGGCGCTGCAGCTAGAAACGACATCACTATCGGCTCGGTTCTTACGTTGAAGTAATGTTGTCCGTATCTTCTTTTTGGGGTACAATACATTCCGGTTTATACTGGGTAATCGCACCAATCAGCCAGCTAGCGGATTGGTGAGGAAAGTCCGAACACTGCCGAGCTCCAATTTTGACCCACGGAACGTGAGTCAAAGCTGGGGCTCGGAGAATGGTAGCGGGTAACGCCCGTCCGCCGCAAGGCGCGAGATGCGAACAGAGACGGTCGAGACCGAAAGGTCAAGACCGCCCTGCGAAGCTTTATGCGGAGCAGGGCGATTCGAGTTATAAAGCGCAGTCCTTCTTCGCGTAAAGCTTCGAAGGGCAGCCTCGAAGACTCGGCTGAAACGGCTAAATTCTTACTTCAGTGCAAGGCCGTGGCCTTGTGCAAAGCACAGAGGAACAAAACACAAAACACAGACGTACACAAAAAACCAAGCAAAACACAAAACATTCCAAACCTCCCGAACACTTCTTCGTTTGTGCTTTGGTACATTGTGTTTTGTTTGGATTTTTGGACACTGTGCTTTGAAAAGTTTGTTTTTCCGCGCTTTGCACGAGGCAGTGCCGCTTGACCCAGTGAGCAATTGCTGGGCTAGATAAATGATTACCGTCAATTTTGTCCGCCGCAGGCGGATACAGATTCGACAGGCTCACTGTGGTGGGTCAAATCGAACCACAAAATTGAGCGTCCTTGGTATTTCGAAGACAATCCTTCCTCGAAGACTCATCAGGATGCTCAATTTTGCGCCACCTTCGGTGGGCAAAATCGGCACAGAATTCGGCTTATAGGTATAAATCGAAAGTTAACAAAGCCCCGGAAACGGGGCTTTGTTGCGTGACTACCACGCAATGTTGTCTAGTCTTATGCACAGATTGCGCTGTTTCCTCAAAAGATTATACTTACGAGAATTGGAGAGCATTTAATATCAATTTTGTTGTATATGACAAAACCTGATTTTGGCGCCAATGTGGCGGGCGGAGAAGTAAAAAGCAAATGGGGAGTCGAACGAGTTTCCTCGTGGGGTCTTTTTATTCTTGTTTTTCTTCTGCCGATATTCTTTGTACCGGCTCTCTCATTTCCAATCCAGTTTAGCAAAGCGCTACTACTTTTCGCTCTCGTACTTGTGGCTTTCTGTATATGGGTTGTAGCAAGGCTCAAAGACGGCAGATTTGTCGTCCCAAACTCCCCAATGCTCATCGCGCTTTCAGCCGTGCTGTGTATTTTCACGATTTCCAGTTTGCTTTCCGGGTCAATAGTTTCGTCGTTACTTGGACAAGGGTTTGAAGTTGGTACCGCGCTGAACATACTCGTCCTTTCCGTGTTAACTTTCCTCGTTCCTGTGATATTTCGCGCGAAGGAACAAATCTTCTGGAGCTATATCGCGTTTCTCGCCTCTTTTTTGTTGGTTGCGTTGTTCCATTTACTCCGCCTTGCTTTAGGCGCGGATTTTCTTTCTTTTGGCATTTTTACCGACTTGGTTTCCAACACCGTGGGAAAGTGGAACGACCTAGGAATCTTCTTCGGAGTTTCTGCCCTGCTTTCCCTTATTACGATTGAATTTCTCTCACTTGGCAAGTTGTTCAAAGCTCTCATCTACATTACACTCGCGCTCTCAATTCTTTTCCTTGCCGTCGTTAATTTCTCAATGATATGGTTCGTTCTCGGCGTGTTCTCTCTTATCTTTCTGGTGTACACCATTTCATTCAGCCGCTCGAGAGTGCAGGAGTTGACAAGCGAAGGTGGGACTACCGCCGTTCCTCAAAACGCGTTGCCATTTCGGCGCTTTCCGATTCCTTCTCTCGCGGTTCTCGCCATTTCTGTAATCTTTATACTTGCTGGAAACTTTATCGGAAGCAAGATTGGCGCGTCGCTCGGTATCTCACAGCTCGAGGTGCGTCCTTCATGGGGTGCCACTTTCGATGTATCTCGTCAGACGTTAGTCAAAGACCCGCTTCTTGGCTCTGGGCCCAACCAGTTTGCTTCAGAGTGGTTGAAATATAAGCCGAATGGCATCAACAGCACCGTGTTCTGGAATGTTGATTTCAATTTCGGCGTAGGTCTCATACCTACATTCCTGGCTACAACAGGAATCTTAGGCGTACTCGCGTGGGTCGCATTCTTTCTCGCGTTTCTTTACGCGGGTTTCAAGGCAATTCTTTCTGATTTTTCCGATAAACTTTCCCAGTATCTTGTTACATCGTCGTTCCTCGTCTCGCTATTTCTTTGGATATTCGCCATCTTTTATATTCCGTCACTCACCATCTTTGCCCTGACGTTCATTTTCACTGGACTTTTTATCGCTTCTCTCGCCATATTGCACAAGGCGCCTCTTAAAACTATTTCTTTCGCGAACGACCCGCGCGCGGGCTTCGTATCCGTGCTCGTCCTTATCCTTCTACTTATTGGGAGCATTACGCTCGGGTACGATGTGGTACAAAAGTACATAGCGGCCGTCTTGTTTCAGCAAGGAGTAATCTCATTCAACACGGAAGGAAGCATAGACAAATCAGAAGGGCTAATCGCGCGCGCGGCGGCTATGGCTCCTACCGATATTTACTACCGTTTTCTTACCGAGCTTAGCTTGATGAGAATGAATACTGTGCTAAGGAGCGACCCAGCCAAAGTATCCGCGGAATCAGTGAGAACAAAGTTCCAAGAGCTTTTAAGCGCGGCCATTCTTAACGCGCGGCAAGCAGTCGCGCAAAATGGAAGAAACTATGAAAACCACATGACTCTCGGCCGCGTATATGAGGCCGTTGTACCGCTTAAAATAGAAGGGTCTTATGAAGCCGCGCTTGCGTCCTATAGCGAGGCCCTCACGCTAAACCCTAAAAGTCCCGCTATCCACCTTACAATCGCCAGACTTGAGGCGGCAAAGGGTAATAACGGAAAGGCGCGTGAAAGTATCGCACTCGCCCTTCGAGAAAAAAACAATTACACAGAGGCTATTTTCTTTCTATCGCAGATAGAAGCGGCGGAGGGAAACATTAAAGCCGCCATATCTTCGGTAGAAGCGGCATCGGTAATCGCTCCGAATGACGCATCCGTGTTTTTCCAGCTTGGAATCCTCCGATTTAACGACAAAGATTTTCGTGGCGCGGCAAGCGCTTTGGAGAAAGCAGTCGCGCTGAATCCATCCTACGCAAACGCGAAATATTTCCTCGGCCTCTCTTACGAAAAGCTTGGGCGTGACGCTGAAGCAATCAGAGAGTTCACGGATCTTAAAGTAACTAACCCGGATAATAACGAAGTTGACCTTATCTTAAAGAACCTCAAGGCCGAAAGAGAACCGTTCGCAGATGCCGCGCCCCCGGTTGATGCCGTTCCCGAAAAGCGCTCTAAACTTCCTGTAGCCGAATCCATTCCAGATTCAGAGGAATAAGTTGGAGGAGCAACCCGCAAGGCGTAATCGCTCAAAACTCACCCTGCGCGGAGCGCAGGGTGCGGGTGTTCCATGATAGATTTGAGGAAGTGTTCCAGAACTCATCTCAAAACCCTACCATGGCAGTACTAGTTGAAGCCATTTCGACATATCCTCTCGTGGTATTCAGTAAAAAACAGCTTACAAGCGACATAGAGCGAGAATGGTAAAAAGACTGTTCCAGTTTATTGAGCGGGAGATAAGCGGACTTCACGAGGCCGCTTATCTTTTGGGTTTCTTCGCTCTTCTTTCGCAACTGCTCGGTTTCCTTCGCGACCGTCTTCTAGCGTCGTACTTTGGCGCGGGAGAAGCGCTTGATATATATTATGCCGCGTTCCGCGTACCAGACCTTATATTCATTTGGAGCGCGTCAATGGTTTCGCTCTCAGTGTTGATTCCTTTTCTTTCAAGGAAACGCGAAGAAGGCAAAGCAGCCGCGCGAGAATTTCTTGATTCTGTATTTTCCGCGTTTTTCGCTTTCATACTGCTCGTTGGCATAGTCGCGTTTCTCATGGCTCCAAAGCTAGCTTCACTTCTCTTTCCCGGCTTTAGCGCAGAAATGCTTTCCATGACGGCATACCTTATGCGCATCATGCTTCTCCAGCCGATATTTCTTGGACTTTCCAACCTCTTCGCGAGCATTACCCAACTTGAGCGCCGTTTTTTCATCTACGCCGTTAGCCCCATCCTCTACAATCTCGGCATCATCATTGGCGTGTTTTTCTTTTTCCCTCTTATGGGGCTTCAGGGTCTTGCGTGGGGGGTCGTTCTCGGTGCGTTCCTACATCTTGGGATTCAAGTCCCGGTACTTCTACGCACCGGCATGATGCCCCGTTTTCGCTTCTCGAAAGACTTCGCGCTCATAAGGGAAGTCCTCTTGGTATCGTTGCCACGCACGCTCGCGCTGTCGCTTCAAAACATCACCGTACTTCTTCTCACGGCCTTTGGCTCGCTTCTTGGCGCTGGTTCAATCGCCATCTTCAATTTGTCATGGAATCTGCAATCTGTGCCACTCTCCATTGTCGGCGCCAGCTATTCAATCGCGGCTTTTCCGACTCTCGCTGGACTCTGGACAAAAGGGGAAAAGGGGATATTCGTTTCAACTCTTTCCGCCGCGCTACGTCATATCTTGTTTTGGTCCATGCCGGCTCTCGTGCTCTTTGTTGTTTTGCGCGCGCAGATTGTGCGCACGGTCCTCGGAAGCGGAGCGTTCGATTGGAGCGACACGAGGCTTACGGCGGCCGCGCTCGCTCTCTTCGCGGTATCGGTAGTCGCGCAAAGCATCTCGCTTCTTTTTACGCGCAGCTACTATGCCGCCGGAAAAAGCCGTACGCCGCTTTTTATCGCGCTTGGCGGGGCTCTGGTAACCGTATGCTCTGCGTTTCTCTTCTCCGAGCTCTTTACAAGAGAACCTTTCGCGCGCTATTTTCTTGAATCTCTTCTTCGCGTATCTGACCTTAACGGCACTTTGATGCTCATTCTGCCACTCTCTTATTCCGTGGGTGCCATAGTGAGCGCGTTCGTCTTTTGGATACTCTACACGCGTGATTTCCAGAAATTTGAGTCCGGAGTGTCCAGCACCTTTTGGCAAAGCTTTGCCTCCTCCATCATCATGGGATTTGCCTCCTATTTACTTCTCAATGTATTCAATGCGGTGTTCGACCTTCACACCACGCTTGGCATTTTTCTTCAGGGACTCTTTTCCGGACTGGGTGGGCTTGCTGTTGGCATTTCTGTACTCTATCTTCTTGGTAATCTTGAGATACGGGAAATCTGGAGGACCTTCCACCATAAAATCTGGAAAGCGAAATTCATCGGACCCGATCCGACTGAAACTACATTTTAAAACCCGCATCACATCACGGCATGGATTCACTCCATTTCCACTCCCATTCCTGCACCTCCTTAGCATGTGCGGACGGCCTCCGCACATGCTAAGGAGGTGTCTCTATGTTGCCCAGCTCGCGCCTATTTTCAAAATCGCTGATGTCTCGCACGCGCGGAGCGCGTGGTGGCTTCTAACTTAATCATACGCTCCGAGAAAGCTCCGCCACCGTCTTACAGACACTGTACACCTTTCGCATTTTGAAGACAAAACGCTCAAGGTCTTGCGAAGCTCCAGGTATTCGCTTCTCACCTCGCTTCACTCGGCAACCCCAAAAAGAAAGAATGTTCCTTGCTTTTCTGATTTGCGCGCGGGGAATTCTTTTTGAAAAAGGAAAGGACATTTTTCTTTTTGGACTTCTGCCCGTGAAGTTTCTGGGCAGTGTGGCGGGGAGAAATGCGGACGAGGCAAAGCGAAACTATTTTTGCGGAAGGAAAAGGATTTGCTTTGCCTGGGCTCTTTTCCAGAACGACGGAAATTTTGTATCCGCTGCGCAGGAGGATGCGGGAGGAATGCGTGGCGGATTTTTGGCGGGAGGGGGTTGAACAAAATCAAAAATTAATGTAAGAATGTAAAGCAGTTAAAGGTATTCTTTGACAATCAAGAGAAGGAAGCGCAATCCTGAAAAATATGAAAAGACAACTTAAAAAAGAATCACTGGTGTTAGGGAAGTTGCTTAAGAAAATCGCTCCGCGCATTGGAGCAAGTGTGTTTCTGGAGCCCGAATGAGGAATCGCTGGACAGATCACATTCAAGAGCGGAAAGAAGTCTTACTTCCGGTACAACACCGTTGACCTTAATCCGGTCGGGGCATCGGACATCGCCAAAGACAAAGATTACGCAAATCTGTTTATGCGGCGACTTGGTTACCCTATCGTGTCTGATAGCAAAACATTCTTTTCAAAAGAATGGGCGCAAGCAATTGGAACATCTCGCCGCACAATTGACGATGCGTATGTGTACGCAAAGCGTCTCGGCTTTCCTATCGTAGTGAAACCAAACAGCGGCAGTCAGGGCTCCGGCGTTGCGATTGTCCACAACAGGCGCGAGTTCTACCGCACCATGCGAGCCGCTTTCAAGCTTGACCGCGTGGCGTTGGTGCAAAGACCGGTGCATGGTCAAGATTATCGGTTGGTCGTTCTGGACGACGAAGTAATCTCCGCCTACGAACGGATACCGCTTAACATTGTCGGTGATGGTAAGACATCAATCCAGCGGCTACTCCAAATGAAGCAACATCAGTTTATCGCCGCAAAGCGAGGAACGCGCATCAAGATGAACGATCCGCGCATTGCTGAAAAACTAAAGCGGCAGGGATTGACGCTTCACTCGGTGCCGTCTCTTCACGAGCGGGTGTTTTTGCTTGATAATGCCAATCTGTCTTCTGGCGGCGACGCAGTTGATGTGACCGCAAGCGTCAACATCGCTTTCCGAGAGCTCGCAGTACAACTTACAAGCGACATGAACTTGCGTTTGTGCGGCGTTGACCTGATGGTCGACGGTGACATAGGCGAACCGCCCATTCCCGGGAAGTACTGGGTGTTGGAAGTCAACGCCGCACCTGGTCTCGACCACTACGCCAAGACTGGTAAGGCGCAAGGAAAAATCGTCGAGGAGCTGTACCTGAAGGTTCTTCGCAGTTTGGATCGCTAGGTGGGAGATAACCCAATCCTCAAGCTGGAGCATTCTCGCTCTAGCTTTTTTCTTACTCAAATTTCTGTGGTATAATGACTTTGATAAACTTCAAACGATATGCTTCACAATTATAAGATAAAAACTTGGTCTGGCTATATTTGATTAGAATACTTTTCTAGTCAGCATTATTTTCCTGCCATTAACCTATCTAATCTAATCATTATGAAATACTTTCATCAATTCATAACAAAGAAAAATGTGCTCTTTATAAGCATTTTTGTGATTCTTGGGTTTATCGCCTTACAGATTCCGGTAGCGCAACTGGCGGGATCGAAAGTTAAATTTACGATCTATGACGCGTTTGCTCCTGTCGCGGGCTCGTTTATCGGAAGTATTCCAGGCGCAATAGCCGTCTTTCTTATGCAGTTTTTTAATTTTTTGGTTCACGGAGCGCAAATTGAAGACGCCGGAACGGTTATTCGTTTCTTCCCCATGCTCTTTGCCGTGCTTTATTTCTCGAAGAAAGGGATGGTAAATCTTATCATCCCCGCGCTCGCCATTGTGGCGTTCATCGCCCACCCCATCGGTCGGACGGTTTGGTATTTCCCGCTTTTCTGGCTTATTCCCATTATCGCGCATTTCTTTCGCGACCGATTCCTCCTTGCCCGCGCGCTCGGCGCCACATTCACTGCGCACGCGGTTGGAGGCGCGTTGTGGATTTGGGTCTTCGCGCTTCCGGCCCCGGTTTGGAATTCCCTTATCATGGTCGTTATCGCGGAGCGGCTACTCTTTGCGCTCGGCATCTGCGGATCGTTTATTCTCGTCAATAACCTTCTTGGTTTCTTAGAGAAAAAGCGTTTTCTAAACCTTGGCTTTTACATTGACCAGAAATATCTCGTTCCAGTTCTTCGCAATGAACAAAATGCGCCCGCAACGCCTTCTACAACGTAAAACGCGTTTTGTCGCGTTCGTTGCCGCAAGTATTGACGGACGCATTTCACTGTCAGAAAAAACTTTGCCGCGATGGACGAGTAAGGAAGATTGGCGATTTTTGGAGCGCTCGCTTTCGCGTACGGATGCCGTTGTTGTCGGCCGCAATACCTATAGAGCGGCCGCGAAGCGATTGCGCAAACGAAATACATTTGTTCTCTCAAACCGCTTGAAAGCGATGGCGCGCAGAGGAAGCATAACTTTCGTGAATCCCGCGAATGTTGATCTGGCTTCTTTGCTTGCAAAATACAAAACAGTGGCCGTGCTCGGTGGCGGAGCGGTATACCGCTTCATGTTGGAAAGTGGACTTCTGGACGAAATTTTTATTACTGTTGAGCCGTTCATTTTCGGTCGCGGAAAGGAGATGTTTGTCGACGGCACTCGAACAACACGAGTTAGTTTGCTGTCTGTAAAACGGCTCAATCGCGCCGGTACGCTCTTGCTTCACTATCAGATTAACCATCAACAACTATGATCATCCGACCAATCAAAACCCGTGTTTTTCAAGAGGGCGACGATTTGTTTGCTTTCATTACGGACTACTTCAAGAAGCTTCCAGAAAAACCCGTAGTCGTCATTACCTCAAAAATCGTCGCCCTTGCGGAAAGACGAACGGCTATCGCAGAAAATGCGCAGATGAAAGAAAAACTGATCCGCGCAGAAAGCGAGCTTGCCATACCCACCAAATATGTTTGGCTCACCATCAAAGACGGTATGGTTATGGCTTCCGCCGGAATTGACGAGTCAAACGCTAACGGCAAGCTCATTCTTTTGCCAAAAGACAGTTTTAAGACAGCTCGCTTTCTGCGCAATAAATTGCGACAGAAATACGGCGTGAGACATCTCGGTGTTCTCATTACCGACAGCCGTACGATACCGCTTCGTGCCGGAGTAACCGGTGTCGCCGTGGGCTATGCGGGCTTTCGCGGAATTAAGGACTACCGCGGTATGCCGGATATTTTCGGCCGAAAATTCAAATTTTCTCGGACTGATATAGCCGACAGTCTTGCTACCGCCGCAGTTTTAGTTATGGGCGAAGGGAATGAACGACAACCTTTGGCGATTGTTGAAAGAGCGCCGGTGGAATTCTGCGATAAAATAAACCGTGCGGAGCTACGTATTGATATCCAAGAAGATATGTACCGTCCGCTTTTTTCGAAATTGTCGAGACATTGATGTGGTAGGGATTCTCGTAGCCGTACAACAACAGTAAGTTAAGGATTCTGTTGGATATCTTAATCCCTCCCGCCAAAAACCCGCCCCGCATTTCTCCCCGCCACACTGCCCAGAAACTTCTAGGGCAGGACACCAAAAAGAAAAATGTCCTTTCTTTTTTCAGAAAAAATCGGGCGCGCACAAATCCGATGATTTAAGAAGCAAGAAGAAATGATTCCTTTTTTTTACAGCTCATTTCTGTTAGTATGACCCTGTCATGCAATCTGGAATACATACTACGCAACCAGCGGGAGATGGGCAGGAACGCATAAGAAATTTTGCAATATTGGCTCACATAGACCACGGGAAGAGCACCTTGGCCGACCGGTTGCTTGAGATTACCGGCACGATTGAAAAGCGCAAAATGCGCGACCAAGTGCTAGATTCCATGGAACTTGAGCGGGAGCGCGGCATCACCATCAAAATGACGCCCGTCCGCATGAACTATACGCTAGACGCTACACGCTATACGCTAAATTTAATTGATACTCCCGGGCATATAGACTTCGCTTACGAAGTCTCACGAGCCATGAAGGCTGTTGAGGGCGCCATCGTACTCGTTGACGCGACGCAGGGCGTTCAAGCTCAAACCATTTCGGTGCTTCAAATGGCTCGAGAGGCCAATCTCAAGATTATTCCTGCAGTAAACAAAATAGACTCACCGCTTGCTCGCGTTCCGGAAACAAGAAAACAAATAGCGCAGCTTGTCGGCTTGCCGGAAAGCGATGTGCTTTTGGTTTCTGGGAAAACAGGAGAAGGGGTTCCTGAGTTGCTGGCCGCAATTGTCGAGAGGATTCCATCGCCAGCAACTCCGCAGAAGGACGCAGACAGCACGCAGAAGAGCGCAGAAGCAAAGTTCCCGCGTAATCCTGCGTTAAGCCAGCGAGATTCCGAGCAATCCTTCCGAGGATTGATTTTTGATTTCAAATATTCAAATCACGCTGGAGTAATAGTCTTTTTGCGAGTATTTGGCGGCACGGCAAGAAAAGGAGATAAGCTCCAATTCGCCGCGTCACAGCAGATTTTCACAGTACTTGATGTCGGCATCTTTTCCCCAGAAGAAACTTCGGTAGAGTCTCTCTCGGCAGGAGAGATAGGCTACATCACGACCGGCATAAAGGAGCCTGGCGTCGCTTCTGTTGGCGATACGATTCTCGCGGCGAAGGGGAGCGTAACTCCTCTTCCCGGGTACGACCGCCCGAAACCTGTGGTGTGGGCGTCAATCTATCCAGAGAGCCAAGACGATTTTAACCAATTAAGACAGGCAATCGGCCGGCTGCGGCTTTCCGATTCTTCATTTACCTATGAGGAGGAGTCCGGAGGTCTTCTGGGGCGCGGTTTTCGATGCGGATTTTTGGGCATGCTTCACCTTGAAATTATTACCGAACGTCTTCGGCGTGAATGGAACCTCTCACTCGTAGTAACAACGCCGTCCATCACTTATGAAGTCGTTACGAAGCGAGGAAAACGCGAAACTGTTTATTCAGCGGCTCGTTTCCCGGAATACGGAGAAATCGCGGAAGTGTATGAGCCAATGGTTGAGGCGCGCATTATCACGCCATCTGATTATATGTCCGCTCTTATGCCGATGTTCTATAGCCATGAAGGGGAGGTGCAGGTAACAGAGAATTTCGGAGATAATAGAAATCTTGTGGTGCTTATCATGCCGCTACGCGAACTTATGCGCGGATTCTTTGACGAAATAAAAAGCCTTTCTTCCGGTTTCGCGTCTCTTTCATACAAAATCATGGACAAGCGCCGAGCCGACGTAGTCAAGCTCGAGCTCCTTGTGGCCGAGGAGGTGGTGCCGGCGTTCTCGCGCATAGTTTCCCGCAAAAGGGTAGAGCTCGATGCTGAAGCGGCTGTGGAGAAACTTCACAGCATCTTGCCGCGCCAGCTTTTCACTACCAAAATACAAGGGCAAGCTCTTGGGCGCATAATCTCATCTAGGACCGTGCGGGCCATGGCGAAAGACGTCACAGGATATCTTTATGGAGGCGACCGTACGAGAAAGATGAAACTCTGGCAACAGCAAAAGGAAGGCAAAAAACGCCTGAAAGAGCAGGGTACGGGGCGAGTTAGAATCCCGCACGATGTTTTCGTGAAGATGGTGCAAAGCTAGATAGTAGCTAGTAGTAGGTAGATAGTAGAAGGGGCAAGACAAAAAACGAATCCACTTTTCTTCTGCGCTACTTTCTACTGTCTACCTTCTACCTACTGATACAAGGCGGGGACATAGAGAAGAATCATGCTTATTATGATTAAGACGCAGAGAATGCCCCAAATAAGATTGATTTTTCCGCGATGTTTTTTGTTGAACAACATATACAGAAGCGTTTAGCGTCTAGCGTTTAGTACAAAACGATTTGCTTGATATAATAGACATTATCTTAGCATTTCTGCACGAAGATGTGAATAGTCTCTTTCACTAAACGCTGAACGCTAATCGCTAAACGCTTCTTATTTATGAGGGATTTCCAACGAAAACGGAACATTCGCAAAGTACTGTACTCCAAAGGAACGCTTCTCCTCTTGCTTTTTTTGCTAGTGCTAGTAGGCAAGGCTACGTGGGGACTCTACGCTAAAGAGCACGAGAGTCGCAAAAATCTCGATAGAGTTGAAGCAGAACTACTTAATCTCAATCTTCGCGAAGACCGTCTTCGCGCCGATATCGCGCGCCTAGAAACGCCGGAAGGAATTGAGACAGAAATTAGGGAACAATTTCAGGTAGCAAGACCCGGTGAGAGAATGGTTGTACTTGTTAACAATAAGAAATCCGAACCGGAACAAAATATTAAAGAACAATCGCTCGTTTCAAGATTCTTTAATTTGTTTCGCTAAGAATAACGCGGGTATGGTTTAGTGGTAGAATGCGTGCTTCCTCCCGAAAACAAGAAGCGAAGCGACTATGTTTTCGGCGATCCCGTTATACAGAGTGCGATTTGTCGGAGTGGTGAATTATGGTAACATTGCGAGTGTAGTATAGTGGCAGTACATGTGCTTCCCAAGCATAGGGCGCGGGTCCGATTCCCGCCACTCGCATAATCAATTTGTTCGTTCGCTTCTTGCCACGGGATCCTCGAAAAATATCATCGCGCATCGCGCTCTGTATTTTTCGGGACAAGCATGAGACGCGAGTTCGATTCTCGCTACCCGCAAAATAATGAGTGAAACGAATATATTTTGCGAGGTAGGAATGTACCTTCGCACATTACGGCGAGAATCGAAAAGGTTCTCCCTTATCCTCCACTTTTTCTGAAAAGCGCTGGATGGGAAACCTGTACTGCTCATGTAGGCTCCCTGTTTGTCTAAGAGCGAAGCGATTAGTTACAAACAGCAGTCCTGTAAGGGGAGAGATTCTCGCTACCCGCAATATGTTCATATGTTTTAACCACGGAAATATCTTTCCGCAAGATTCTTTTTGCTGGTCTTCTGATATACTGTGTCATCATATCTCACTGTGGGTAGATATGATCGCGGCACCACGAACGCCGCTCATACGAATACTACATGCCCGCGCGCAAACAAGTTCAGCGTGGCTCGCAGAGTCTAATGCCCCGCGGTGTCGTTTTTAGCACCACTAGTGTGCAAATAGACGTTCGGATTAATTATTAACAGAGTAACTCAACATTACGATGGCGCAAGTAACTATTTATTCCACTCCGACATGTGTGTACTGCAATGCGGCCAAGGCCTTTTTCAAGGAAAAAGGGGTGGCATACACCGAACATAATGTGGGGGCGGATATGGAACGACGGAAGGAAATGATTGAGAAAAGCGGACAAATGGGCGTGCCGGTAATCGCTATTGATGGGGAACTCGTAGTCGGATTCAACCAGCCGAAAATAAAGCAATTGTTGAAGATTAGCTAGTAGAAGGTAGAGAGTAGAAAGTAGAAAAAGGAGGAGAAGACAAAGACCTCGATGCACGCGCTTCAAGGTTTTTGTTTTGTGTGGTAAGTTGATGGAGTAAGAGCTGCCGTAGTTCAACGGATAGAACAAGGGTTTCCTAAACCCTAGATGTAGGTTCAATTCCTGCCGGTGGCATAACGACGCACTATTCTGCCGTCTCATGTGAACGTTCTTCCTTCTTTATGCTATACTCTCCGTATCACTCTTTTAGTTTCTCCTAGAACCTAGAACCCAACAACTAGCACCTATTCCATGACTCCCGAAGAACGACAACTCTTAATACAGACCCATCGCCTGGTAGAGGAGAATAACGCCCTTCTCCGCAAGATGCGGCGCAGCGCCATTGTGGGGCGCGTTATTCATCTGCTGTACTGGGCAATTATCATCGGTTTTTCGGTCGGCGCGTACTACGTTATCCAGCCGTATGTGGACCAGATTCGGGGGATATATGACGGTTTCAAAGGAAATGTTGAAAGCGTAAAAGGTAGCGCGGCAAGCGCGCTTTCCGGCGTCGGCGAACTGTTTCAAAACATCGGCGAGTAGCGCGCTTGAAGCGTCGAGAAAGTTACGCTATCATGCTGAAGTCGCCGAGGTAGCTCAGTTGGTAGAGCGCTCGCCTGAAGAGCGATAGGTCCCCAGTTCGATCCTGGGCCTCGGCATAACAAACAAAAACAGAGCTGAAGCAGCTCTGTTTTTGTTTGTTAACTCCTGACAGGGTCGAACTTGGGAAGGGGTCGGGAAACGGGAGTTTCCCGTGGAGGAGAGCAACGAAGTGCTGAGAACCATGGGTTCTTAGAGCGCAGCGAAGCGAGCATGTTCTGTTCCTGGGCCTCGGCATCAAAACGAAAACTGCCCACTTCGGGGCAGTTTTCGTTTCTTGGGCTACTCTACTATCTACTTACTACTAACTGCTTCTCACCTTCAACTTCGTCTGCCGACTTTTATCAAGCTTGGGAAGCCGAAGAATTAGGAGACCGTGCTTCTCGCTCGCCTCTGACGCATCAACGTCAATTTCCTGTGGAAGGAGGATGTTTCTGGAAAACATACCCCAGTAAAGTTCTTTATGGAAGTAATCCCCATCGTTTACTTCGCTTGATTCCTGCCTGGAGCCGCGGATTGTTACCATGTCGCGGGTAATAGAAACATCCAAATCTTCCGGCCGCACGCCCGCGACAATCGTCTTTATGATTATGTCATCCGGCGTTTGATATACGTCAACTGTAAGTTCTCCCTCCTCCGGACCGCTTTCCTCCTTTACCTCTGAAGCCTTACGCTTGTCCGCGCCTTTTATTGGAAGACGTCGCTCCTCCACCGCATCTTCCTCCTCAATCTCACGCGGATTCACGGCTCCAGTAAGTCGTTCAAAAAAAGATCGTTTGTCCTTCATATATTTTTAATGCGAATACTACACATTATAATTCTAATCCCACAAATTAAGAACTCCTACAAATAAATTAGGCGAACAATTCGCTGTATTCGCATTCTTCATTCGTAGTATTTGCATTATATTAAGCTTTTAATTGCTTCACCTTCTCAAACCCGATAAGAAGCAAAATTACGGCAAGCCAAACAAACGCGAACACGGTGAACATTTGCAGACTACTTCCTTCACTCTTAAGTATAAACAAGTTAAAGAGCGCATGCAATACAATCGCGGCGAAGAGACCAATGATTGCGTCCATCTTCTTTATTCTGCCACGCTTGTAGAACCCTAAGGCAAGGAAGAACCCAAGCGTCCCAGACGAAACCACATGAAGAAGCGACGCTCCTATAAAGCGGAGCACTCCAAGGTCGAAACCCGCGACGAATCCGCCGGTTTTGATTGCTCCGGCAAGAAAAAGCGTATTTTCAAGAGCGGCGAATCCAAGCGCCGCAGTAATAAGATAGATGAGCGAGTCAATGGGCTCGTCATTGTCGCGGAAGCGTAAAGCTCCTAAATAAGAAGCGGCGAATTTCAGTACCTCCTCGATGATGGATAATCCCGCAACGATTAAAAGAATTTTAATCGTAATTGGAAGCTCCACCGCGCATTCCGCCGCTAACCCGCCAATTACTTGTCCGCATATCCATTGTTCAGCCGGAAGAGCAAAAAGAACAGCGACCATACCGCACAGAAACGACAGGGCAATAAGCGAGCGCGGTTCAGGATGTAGTCTGTCTTCACGGAGCCAGAACCAAAGCCAAAATATGGCTGGAAGAACACCGCCGAGGATGGAGAAGAATAATGTCGAAGGGGACATTGGGTAAGAAAGTAGCTAGTAGAAAGTAGACAGTAGATTAAAAATCATGATACATATATTCTACTACATTCTCTCCTACCTTCTACGTGCTACGGTCTACCTTTTGCTGCGGTTGGCCATTCCGCCACCATGAGCATCTGCTCTTTCGCGGTCGGTTGTTTCCACAACTGCCAGATTTCCTCCGTCACGAACGGTATGAAGGGATGTAGCGCTCTAAGAATCTTATCAAGCGTGTGAATGAGAAATTGCTTCCGGCTCCTCTTTTCTTCTAGTGAAGCGTTTTTCAAGATGTCCTTACTCTCTTCCAGTATCCGGTCAGCCAGATTGTGCCACGCGTAATGATACAACTTTTCAGCCGCCAGATAAAATCGGTAGGCATCCATGTCGACAGTTACGTCGGAAAGCGCCGTCTGAAGTTCTTTCTGGAGCGCCGCATCTTTTGGCGAGTATTCAGTGAAATGCGCTTCCGTTGTTTCTCCCTCGGTGTTCTCAATAACAAATCGGGCAATATTCCAGAATTTGTTGGCGAAATGTTTGTAAGCGCGAATTTTGTCTTCAGACAGGGCGAGAGAAGTGCCAGGGGTATTGCCGATGACCAGTCCCATCCGGAAAGCGTCGGTGCCGTATTTCGCAGTTAAGTCGAGAGGATTGATGACATTTCCCTTGCTCTTGCTCATCTTCTGGCCTTTAGCGTCTAATACCAGACCGTGGAGATAAACAATTTTAAAAGGCACTTTGCCGGTAATGTAGAGCCCAAGCATGATCATTCTCGCAACCCAGAAGAAAATAATTTCGCCTGCAGTTTCCATCACGTCGGTCGGGTAGAAATTTTTGAAATCATTTCCATCAGGAAACTCAAGCACGGCAAATGGCCACTGTCCAGATGAAAACCACGTGTCAAAAGTATCTTTGTCCGGCGTAAGCTCGCCACCGCATTTTTCGCATGTGCCTATTTTATTTTCCAGGTCAATAAAGCCCGAACCGCACGCGGCGCAGATTTTTGCCGGTATGGGAATGCCCCAGACAATCTGGCGAGAGATGTTCCAATCACGGATGTTCTCAAGCCAATGCACGGTTATTTTTTTGTAATGTTCGGGGATGTACGTAATTTCACCGGCGTTAATTTTCTGGAGCGCCTTTTCCGCGAGCGGCTTCATTTTTATAAACCACTGATTGCGGATTTGCGGTTCTATCGTCGTCCCGCATTTGTAGCAGGTGCGCACGACATGTTTGTATTTTTCATCAACTTTCTCTAGAAGGCCTTTGGCTTTGAGTTTTTCGACGACAAGCGGTCTGGCTTTAACTATCGACATTCCGGCAAACTCGCCGGCAATCGGCAGGAGCTTCCCTCGTTCGTCAATAATTTGCTCTTTGAGCAGGCCGTGCCTTTCGGATATTTCAAAGTCCACGGGGTCGTGCCACGGAGTAATGGTCATAACGCCAGTGCCGAATTCCATGTCAATCACTTCGTCCTTAACGACGGTAGCGGTAATTTTGCCGCTTATCCATTCCAACTCAATTTTTTGGCCGTCTTTGTATTTTTCGTAGCGATTATCTTTGGGATGCATAACGACATATTTGTCGCCGAATTTCGTTTCCGGTCTTGATGTTGAAATAGTGAATGGCCCGTATTTTAAGTAATAGAACGGTTCCGTTTTTTCCACATCTTCAATTTCAAGGTCGGAGAAAGAGGTTTGGTGTTTTGGACACCAAGAGACAATTCTATTGCCTCGGTAGATAAGGCCGTCGTCGCCGAGTTTTTTGAATGTCGTGTAGACAGTTTTTACTATGTCGGGGTCCAGAGTGAATTTTTCGCGGGACCAATCGCACGAAGCGCCCATTTTTCTAACCTGGGACTTGATGTTGGCGGAATTATTTAGCGTAAAGTCCAGAATTTCCTCATAAAGCTTTTTGGGCTCTATCGCAAAGCGAGAACGCCCTTCCTTTTCCAGCTGCTTTTCATATACGACTTGTGTTTCAAAACCCGCGTGGTCAAGACCGGGGAGCCAAAGCGTTTTGTAACCCCGCATTCTCTTATACCGAATCATTATGTCCTCAACCGCCATCACCAGACCGTGGCCGGCGTGGAGGGAGCCGTTGGCGTTGGTCGGAGGCATGACGATAGAGAAGCGTTTAGCGTTTAGCGGATAGCGTTCAGTAGGGAGTGAGTCGGGATTAAAAAAACCGCTCTCCTCCCAGAGCTTGTAGATACGTTCTTCAGTTTCCTTTGGATTGTATGGCTTTAATAATTTTTCTGGAATCACACATCCATTTTAGCAAGAATCGAAGCATTATTCAAAGTAAATTGAAGAGCGGCACCGCGGGCGTTAGATCCTGTCGGCCGCCCCGACTTCCATGCGCGGGAGCGCAGGGTGTCCTCATTCGCATGCGCCATTCGTTAAGCGTATCTACTATGAATGCCTCGCGTACAAGCCGCGAGGCATTTTGTGGGGTCGCGCCGATTCGCGACCATGGCCGTCGAGAGCGGAAACGATGCAAGAGATGAGTCAAATCAATCCCATCCCACATTCCGGTCTCAAAGCAACGAAAGAATCAGATATTTCTATCAGCTTCCTAGCTGCTCGTGCTTTCGTGTTCCGTCCCCATGGACGTTTGTTCTGACGCCGCACAATGTGCGTGCCGTTCAGATTCCGCCAGGCACCGGCCGAAAACCTATAGTATATTACCCTGCCTCGGCCTTTATGTCAAACGCAGATTTCCTCTTGCAGTCAGGTTGGCTTTTTTCGAGACCCTGCCCCCCATATGTTGGATAAGCCCCGCGACCGCTATCATAAGCGCGTTGTCCGTCGTCAAGTTCGCTTCCGGGATATGCAAAAACTTTTCTTCTTTTAGCAAATACATACGATCGTATGTATTTGCTAAATCCTCAAAAGCACGGCGAATATGCTTGTTGGCGATGACGCCGCCGCCGATGAGGAGCGCTTTCACATCATAGTGTTCCATAGCCTTCTTTGTTTTCGCTATAAGCACTTCCGTTACAGCGTCTTCAAATTCTTTTGCTAACTCCATTTTTATTTTCTCGGTCAGTTTCGGGATTTTCTTGACTGTGTATAAGACGGCAGTTTTCAGTCCGGAAAAGGAAAAATTATAATCTCCCGAATACAACATTGGCCTGGGCAAAACAAGGTTCGACCTTTCTCCCGACTCCAAGGGCGAACCTTGTTTTGCGTGCCTTGCATTTTCAGCAAGTCTTGAAATCTCCGGGCCGCCGGGGTAGGGAAGCCCAAGAAGCCGCGCCACTTTATCAAACGCTTCTCCGACGGCGTCGTCTCGCGTTTGCCCGATAATTTCGTAGCTGAATTGACTCTTTATGAGTACTAGCTCGGTGTGTCCGCCGGAGATGAGCAGAGCCAGAGCGGGGAAGCGAGGGGCGTGTAACGCATAGCGTATAGCGTGTAGCGGAAGAACCTCTCTAGCGCTTCGCGTTATACGATTCGCGCTACACTCTTTTCTGCGCATAAGCGCAGAAAAGATATGTCCCTCCATGTGATTCACCGGCACGACTTTGATATTCCAAACAAGAGAAAGCGCATTCGCCAGATTGATGCCTGTCCAGAGGCACGGTTCGAGTCCTGGTCCTTCGGTAACAGCGATAGCGTCAATTGGGGGCTTTTCAATTGTAGGAATGAATTCAAGAAATTGTCCCAGCAGTTCAGGTTCCCGTTCGAGGATAGCGTTTAGCGTAGAGCGTTTAGCGTTTAGTGTTTTGGATTTAACACTTTGAATTTGTTCGGAATCGGGCGCTTGTGATTTGGGCTTTCCGAAACCTGATTCCGTTAAGACATTTTTCAACAATGGAATCAGGTTTCGGCTGTGTTCGCGTTTCGCAAGATTTGGAAACACGCCGCCGTACTTGGCGTGCAGCGCCGCCTGCGAATGGGTAATGTTCGCGAGCACGCGCACCGAATCACCCTCCGCCTCAATCAGAGCAAGTGCTGTCTCGTCACAGGAAGTCTCAATGCCAAGAATAATCATATGGGTTTTATAGTAGATACGTTTAACGAATGGCGCACACGAATGGGGAACACCCTGCACTTTGCTCAGGGAAGTCGGGGCGGCCCGCAGGGTAAAGCGCCCTGCGGTACCGCTCTTCAAATTTATACTCAAGGGGCCGAATGGCCCTTCAAAGCATTCGCATTTTTTTCATCGGCAGACACGCCGCCATCTTCATTCGCCAAGAGCGGCTCTGTCGTTTCAGAAATGTTCTCCATTTGCGCGCCGTCCTGTATGAAGCCCCCAGCCTGCAAAGTCCACAGCCGCCTGTACAGTCCTGTTCCTTTAGCAAGAAGCTCATCGTGAGTTCCTGTTTCGACGACGCGTCCTTTTTCTATAACAACGATACGGTCCATCTTTCTGATAGTGGAAAGCCGGTGCGCGATGACGATAACCGTCTTCCCGCGCATGAGCATATCAAGCGCGTCTTGAATGAGCATTTCGGAATGCGAGTCGAGACTCGAGGTCGCCTCATCGAGCACAAGGATGGGGGGATTTTTAAGAATAGCCCGCGCGATTGAGACTCGCTGACGCTCGCCGCCAGAGAGCTTAATGCCGCGCTCTCCCACGTACGTTTCGATGCCGAGCGGCAACTCTTTTATGAATTCGTCGGAGTGCGAGAGTATCGCCGCTTGCAGGATTTCCTCGTCCACCGCCTCCACACGGCCATAGCGGATGTTTTCCTTGAGTGTGCGGTGAAAAAGGAGCGTGTCTTGCGGCACAAGACCAATGCTTTGCCGCAGGCTTTCAAGCGTGACGGAGCGTATGTCCTCGCCGTCAATGAGAATGTGGCCTTTTGTAAGCTCATGCGCGCGCAGCAGCAGTTTTATGATAGTTGACTTACCGGCTCCTGACGGTCCGACAAGAGCTATCTTTTCTCCCGGCGCGATAGTAATGCTAAAATCATGCAGAACCTCGCGTGTTTTATGAAAGCCAAAAGAAACATTCTTGAATTCTATTTTTCCGTTTTTCACATCAAGTTGTTTTGCCGCCGGTATATCTTGTATCTCGTACGGAAGGCGCATGATTTCGACCATTTCTTTGGCATCGGCATAGCTTTCGTACAAGTCGCGCACGACGCGGGAAAACTCCCAAAGGCGGTGCGTGAGGCCTAATATATATGCCTGCATGAGTACGAAAAAACCTATCGTGGCAGTACCCGCCTGCCACGCACCGATGGTGACGTAGAAGACAAAGAATTCTATGAGAAAGATAAGGAACGCCTGGCCGGCCTCCACAAACGAGCTGATATCAAGCGAGAGCTTGTGCGTCCGTGCTTGATGTTCCGTTACCTTCCTAAAATTGCGTGACTCGTAGACGGTGCCGGTAAAGAGCTGCACGGTAGTGTGGTTGGTAATCGTGTCGGCAAGGACGCCGGTGGTCTTCGAGTCGGCTTCCGATACGCGAATGTCGTACTTGAGCTTCCAAATTGAGACCAGATAATTGAACAGCAAAAAAAGCAGCGCCCAGCAAAGCATTATAAGCGCTATCGCCGGCTTGTAGAGGTACAAGACGACACCCACGCCCACAATCTTCAGAAACAGCGGTATCACCTGCCAGATTACCTTGTCGGCGAGGCGGTCGAACGCCCGCGCGAACCTGTTTACGCGCTGCACTAGCGAGCCGGTGAAGTTGTTATTGAAAAACGAAAAAGAATGATGAATCAAATAGTCAAAGGCATTCTGCCGCAGGATTGCGGTAACGCTTGTCAAAAAACGATTGTCCGCGAATGTCGCGATGCGATAAAAGAGCCAGATGAGAAGGTTTAATCCGAGGATATAGACGATAATTTCGGTAAGAACCTGCGCTGTCTGCACTTTGTCGGTGGCGGCGATAATCACGTCAAAAAACCGCTTATACAAGAGTGGCACGATAATTTCCACCACGCCAACGGCGCTGACGGAACCAATCAGTATAGCAAGGCGCAGTTTATAGCGACGCGCCCCGTTCCAGAATGCGCGCAAGATGTCCGTGAGGCGTATGTGAGGATATTGTATCTTTTCCATAGAACGCTTTAGCTTGCAGAAATTATAGAATGCCACATTTTGAGCATGCGTTCAAGATGACGTACCTACTCATCTAGTACACGGGGTTGACAGCTTTTCACACTCTGCTACACTTTTTGGAGGTAGCACATTACATCTTGTCAAACCTTTTAGGTCCTCATTGTTCCGCGTGTTTCCGCGTCAAGTCTGCGTAGTTCTGCGCTACGATGGGGGTTGGGCCTAATAACCCGCCAATGCAAAAGGCGGAAAGGTGGTTTCTGCTCGTTCGCCGCTTGCGGACATGTGGAAATCCGGTAGCTTCCGTAATCATGAGCTAATCAGTGTCTTCCAAAAGGCTTAGGCCAGAGGAGTACGAGCTGATGAAAGAGGATTTTTCGGATTTCGATATTCGAATTTCGGATTTTCCTAAAATAAGGTGGCACCGTGGGCTTTCTTCCGTCCGCTCCGCGGATTCGGAAAATAAATCCCGCCCTTATTACGCAACGTTTTGTTGTGTACTAAGGGCGGGATTTTTGTTTTGCTCGCGTGAGCAAGAAATCACAACCGCGGGCTCTTTGACAAAGGTGAAAATCAAACGGCATGGACAGCGCACGAATGTCAGCGTATGCAAAAAGATATGAAAGTTACTTCAAGAAAATTTTGGTGCCGCAACTGCAAAAAACTCGTCGAACTGCAACTACCGTCATCTTCAACTGGCTGTACAATGTGTAGTCTCTCCTTTATACCGCCATACGCTCGCGAAGATTTCGAGCCACAAAACGGCCCCGATGTAATCGCCAATTGGCTTAGCATCCACAGGACACGGCATTATGGACAAGGGAAACAACGTCGCCGAGTTTGAAATGAAATCACTATCCTATTGCTCAATCTGCCGTTCGCCCACAAATTCAGTTGAGACCATTGAAGGCGGGGGAGATGCGGTCGAAAGATACATCTGCACAGGTTGCAGAAGAGAAAGCTATGTCGGTACGTTTTCTTTCAAACATCAAGCGCCCGGTACCAGCAACGGGAGGTCAAAAGGAAGATATTTTTGCGCATCATGCGGTTTTGGCACAGACTGCGAAAAATGTCCCTGCTGTAGAGCGGAACTCAAAGTAATATAAGCGTCTCCCCTCAAGTCTCTTGGCGCCTTTTCATAGGGGCGCCTTTTTGTTGGCAATTTTGCAAAATCTCGCTCACAGCAGAAAGGGAGGCGGGAAGAGTTTTGAAACCCTTACAGGGTCAGTATACCTTTCCCATTTTCTCACAATAGGAATCGCTCGAAAATATGGGAGAAGGTTTTCAAATCCTCCACGCAATGTGCACAGGCACATTGCTCGCCTCTCGCAAAATATATTCGCTCACGCTCATTATTTTGCGGAGGCGGGAGGAGTTTTGACCCTTACAGGGTCAGTATACCTTTCCCATTTTCTCACAATAGGAATCGCTCGAAAATATGGGAGAAGGTTTTCAAATCCTCCCCGCAATGTGCACAGGCACATTGCTCGCCTCTCGCAAAATATATTCGCTCACGCTCATTATTTTGCGGAGGCGGGAGGATTTGAACCTCCGATACCCTTGCGGGTATGCCGGTTTTCGAAACCGGTGATTTCAACCACTCACCCACGCCTCCAAGCCTTGGTATCAAAATATAGCATTTTTGGCGATTTTTACAAAAAAGTGCTATGATTTTCCTGCATAATTCATACTTCATGATTCATGGCACCGGCCCTATCGTCTAACGGTCAGGACACGAGCTTTTCAAGCTCGGAATCGGGGTTCGATTCCCCGTGGGGTCATTGGTACAAAAATGAGCGCGTCAGCGCCGTTTTTGTTCAATGACCCCAAGCAAGGCAACTACTTGCCTTGCGTCGGGGAATCGAAAAGGTTCTCCCATATTTTCGAGCGATTCTTATCGCAAGAAAATGGGAAACCTGTACTGACCCTGTAAGGGTCGATACGCGAAGCGGTCCCCGTGGGGTCATTGGTACAAAAATGAGCGCGTCAGCGCCGTTTTTGTTCAATGACCCCAAGCAAGGCAACTACTTGCCTTGCGTCGGGGAATCGAAAAGGTTCTCCCATATTTTCGAGCGATTCTTATCGCAAGAAAATGGGAAACCTGTACTGACCCTGTAAGGGTCGATACGCGAAGCGGTCCCCGTGGGGTCATTGGTACAAAAATGAGCGCGTCAGCGCCGTTTTTGTTCAATGACCCCAAGCAAGGCAACTACTTGCCTTGCGTCGGGGAATCGAAAAGGTTCTCCCATATTTTCGAGCGATTCTTATCGCAAGAAAATGGGAAACCTGTACTGACCCTGTAAGGGTCGATACGCGAAGCGGTCCCCGTGGGGTCAGAATTCTGATTTTTGAACACAAGCAATGTGCCTGCGCACGTTGCGTCGGGGAATCGAAAGGCGGAGCGCTGTTTTTGTTTGAGCGAAGCGAAAGGCAAAAACCGCGAGTCGGGGTCGCGCAAGATTTCTGTCAGGAAATTTATGAGTGACCGGATTTGTACCCGACGGCGCGATGAAGCATCGCATACTCGCGTTTCCCCGCGAGGTCAACTGTATTTACTCTCGCTACCGCGCTACAATATCCGTATGTATAGCGAGAAGGTATTCGAACGAAGCATAGCGCTTCTTCGCATCGCGATAGGCATCATCTTCTTTTGGTTCGGCGCGCTGAAGCTCGCCGGCTTCAATCCTGTATATGACATTGTTTATGCCAGTTTTCCCTTTTTGGCGGATGGGGTGGGAAATATGTTGCTCGGAGGCCTCGAGACGGCCATCGGTCTTGCGCTTATCTCAAACAAGTTTCCCAAAACTACTCACGCGATTCTCATCATGCATCTTTTGGGAACGTTTAGTGTGTTTATCACAGCTCCCGAGATTATGTTTAACCCAGGATTTCCGTTTCTGACGCTCGTAGGAGAATTCGTCGTCAAGAATCTTTCCCTCGCCATGAGCGGTATCGTGGTTATCCTGTATCACATGCGCCACCCCAGGCTCTCCAAAGGGTTGTTGTAGCGCGGCTTTAGCATTTGCTCACGGCCGTGACAAATGCTAAAAGATAAGAACATCTAGATATATCTAAAAACGCCAAGAAACCTTCTTTGCGGGTTTGCAAGGGTTTCAAGATTACTATATCTTAGTAAGGTCTTTTGAGTTCGTAGAAATGGGCGGTTAGCTCAGTTGGTAGAGCGCGTCGTTGACGTCGATGAGGTCAGAGGTTCAAATCCTCTACCGCCCATAAATTGAGTCCGCGAAAATTAGGGCGGAGCAAAGCAACTGCTTGCGTTGCGAGAGAGGATTTGAAGACCTTCTCCCATATTTTCGAGCGATTCTTATCGCGAGAAAATGGGAAAGGTGTACTGACCCTGTAAGGGTCGAGCCCTCTACCGCCCACCAAATTACTTCGCGTGCAGGTACATATAAATGTCCTCAAGCGCCTTAACCGCGTCGCCGGCGGCGATGTTGTTCTGATGGTAGAGGCCGTTTGTGCAGTCTCCCGCGGCCCAGATGCCATCGACTGACGCGCGCTGATTTTTAGGGTCTACAACGATTTGTTTGTATGGCGTAAGCTCGACAAGACTTCCTAGAAAATCGGTGGCGGGAGTTGAACCAATCTCGACAAAAATACCCTGCACCGGAAGTTCCCTTGGCCCGCCTGATTTCTTATTTTGATACACGAGGCCGGAAACAAACTTGTCGCCATTTACCTTCAGAATCTCGGTGCCAAGCATCGCCTTCATTCTGGGGTTTGTCAGCACCTTCCTTACCGTCACCGGATCGGCCTTAAATTCGTCGTTTTTGTGTATAAGCGTTACGCTTTTGCAGTAGGCAAGAAGCTGGGCGGCGGTTTCAAAGCCGGCGTTTCCGCCCCCGATAACCGCCACGTCCATATCGGCAAAGAGCGGCCCGTCGCAGCTCGCGCAATAAGTAATGCCTTTATGTTCTAGAGCTTCCGCTCCAGGGACACCAAGTTTTCTTCTCGCGCTTCCGGCAGTAACGAGCACGGTTTTAGCCGTATATTCACCTTTGTCGGTTTTCACGACAAAAGAGCCGTCCTCCGAAGCTCTTCTTATGCTCATGACCAACTCACTCGCTTTAACATCAACGACATCGCCGGCATACTCGCGCAAATGATTTTCTAGACTTTTCGCCAGGTCGGCACCGGAGATTTTGATTGTGCCTATCCAATTTTCAATTCCATCGGAGACGATGCTTTGCCCGCCGAAGTCTTTCGCGATAAAAACGGTTTTGAGGCGTTTTCGCGAGGCATAAACGCCGGCGGCTACGCCTGCAGGACCGCCTCCGATGATGGCTAAGTCGTACATAGTTACAGTATAACGTATAACGCAAAACGTGTAACGTAAAGAGAAACATTTCCTCACGCTACACGCTTCACGTTACAAGATTTGCGATTATTTCTTCGCTCTGCGAAGAAATGCTGGAACCGCCCCCCAGTCGTCGTCTATATCTGTGAGAACTTTCTTTTCTTCCGCCGCCTGATGCTTGGCGGAATCCTTTGAAGCGGAGTTTGGCATAATTGTATTAAATATTTTCCCTTTCTCTTCCGCTCCTGCCGACTTTTCGGCGGCAAAGAGTGGCTTGGATTTTGCCCCATCGGGGAAGCCCGAAGCGATAACCGTAATCTTTATTTCTCCTTTTTTTAGTTTCTCATCCTTAATGGTTCCGAATATTACCTTGGCGTTTGAATCTATTGATTCCGTAATGACCTTTGCCGCGTCCTGAATCTCGAACATTGTCAAATCATCGCCACCGGCGATAGAGAAGAGTACTCCCTTCGCGCCGTTGATGGAAAGTTCAAGAAGTGGAGAGTTAATGGCTATCTTCGCCGCTTCTTCGGCGCGCTTTTCTCCGGTAGCCGAGCCGATGCCAATGAGCGCCGACCCAGCGTTTTCTAGGATAGCGCGTATGTCCGCGAAGTCCAGATTTATAATACCCGGCGTAGTGATAAGGTCAGAGATACCTTCGACTGCCTGACGCAAGATGTCATCGCACATCGCGAATGCCGCCTTGGCAGTCGTTTCCTTTGAGATAGTCGAGAGAATTCGGTCGTTCGGAATCACGATAATCGCGTCAACCACCTTACGGAGTTCATCCAACCCATTGTCCGCTAGTCGAATTCTCTGCGCTCCTTCAAAAAAGAACGGCTTGGTCGTAACCGCGACAGTAAGCGCGCCCATTTCCTTGGCGGTCTTCGCGACGATTGGAGCAGAGCCGGTGAATGTTCCTCCTCCTTCGCCTCCGGCGATGAACACCATATCCGCTCCCTTGATGGCCTCCTGAAGCTCTTCGCGAGTTTCCTCCGCGGCTCGCTTGCCGATTTCAGGATTCATTCCCGTGCCAAGGCCCCGCGTTAGATTTTTGCCAATATGAATTTTCTTTTTTGCCAGCGTATTATGGAGGTCCTGCGCGTCCGTATTAATCGCGATAAACTCAACCCCTTTTACTTTGGAGTTAATCATATGGTTGAGCGCGTTCTTGCCTGAACCTCCGCAACCAAACACTTTTATCCGAGCGAATGCTTCAACATCAGGGGTGATTTGGGGCATGGTGTGAAGAAATTTCGAATATCGAATTTCGAATATCGAAAAATGTGTAACTACTAAAAATGAATCAAAACAAAGGAAAAAAGACCGAATAACGGAACTCTCTTACGTAAAACGTATGATAGCAGAGGGTTTCAAAAAGAAAAGGGGTTGACATACGTCTCTCAAGGTGCTTAGATTCGAGGGAAAAAACAGTACAAAAAAGTAAAAAAGAATATGTACATTGAAATAGCCCGACAGTTCTTGCCGACCATTCCGCAAGCAGGTGATTATCTCATTATTAGTAGAGGTGCTCGTACCGCGCATGGAAGCATAGCAGTTTACCGTCAATCTCGCAGAGAGCATTTATCCATATCCACTGACGGAGATAACGCTTGTTGCTTGTCCTTTCCCGTTGGGAGTATGAGCCTCAAGAAAACACATCAGTTTGGGCAGTTTCTTGCCTCGCTTTTTAATTGCGAACTTGCGTCTTTGCCCGATAATGAATTTACAGAGGGCATGACTGATAACGAACGCAAGACTTCTTACGAACTCAAAGCGTTGTAAGATCTCAAAACCTGTTGACCCTCCGCCAGAACTTACTCTGGCGGTTCTTTTTTAATTCTTATGAGATGGATGCAGATATTTTCTTCCTGCAACTACGGCAGAAACTGCCTCAAGAAATTCATAAGTCCTTTTCGCGTTCGTTTGACAAGTTTCAGTCCTGACATTGTTTCCTCATCTCCGTTTTCAAGCCCGATAACGCATAGGCCGTAGGCGACCGACCATGAGGCGTCTCTTATCTGTCCACGAATATTGTCGCCGAAGGAAATAGCCGCGACACGAGAGGGAAGTCGGAGGGATGTTTTGGCTAAATCACCGACAGTTTCAATAGCCGAGCCGCCTCCGGTTAGCACAATGCCCGCCGGAAGAAGTCCGCTTCGCCCCAATTTTTTGAGATGCGATTCAATAAGCTCAAATATGTCAGAGAGCCTTGCCTCGATAATCTCTTCCAATTTCTTGCGTGGATAATTGCCGCCGACTATCGTGCCTCGCTTTATATTTTCAGCTTCTTCAAGAGGCACTCTAAGCCCAAGCGCGATATCGTTAGTAATGTCATTGCTTCCTATTGGAAATATTTCAAGCGATATCGGCAGATTATTCTCAAAGACTACGATAGAAACAGTTTCCGAACCTATGTTCGCGAGCACGACGCCAGCCATTTTCTGTTGCCTTGAAAGCGTGACCAGACTCGCGGCGAGTGGGGCGGCGACGAGGTCCTCGACTTCAATCGAAGCTTCGCCAAGCGTCTCTAGAAGATCGTTAACGTGGTTTTCGAAACATGTGATAAACAAAGTCTTCACTTCAAGCTTGCTTCCCTTGAGACCCTCTGGCTTTCCTAAGATGACTCTGCCATCCACTTTGAATGAAAGTGGAATCGTGTGAAGTATAGTTCGGTTCTGTGAAAGAGAAACCGGAATTTCTTGTTGACTCGTTTCCATCGCCTTCTTGACGTCAAGTTCCGTGATTTCTGAATCGGCTCTCGTTATTACCACGGTTCCGCTCGAAGTAACGCTCGAGAGCCCAATGCCGCCTATTGATACAATTGCTTTCTTTATCTCAAACCCCGCGGCCTTTGATGCTTGGGATAGCGCCTGCTTCACGCTTTTGATTGCGTCTGCCTGATTTAGCACGTGTCCATGCCGAAGACCGCGCGATTCCGCAAAACCTACGCCAACCACTTTGGGGAGTTCCCGCTCTCCTTCACGAGCGCCTTCCGCGGCTACAACGCGGGTTTGATAGGTTCCGATGTCAATTCCGACGGCAATGTTTTTGGACATGAATTATGAAGTATGAATCGGGAAAAGACTTCCCCTTAATTCATAGTAGATACGCTTAACAAATGGCGCATGCGAATGAGGACACCCTGCGCTCCCGCGCAGGGAAGTCGGGGCGGCCAGGCAATGGTCTAACGCCCTGCGGTGCCGCTCTTCAATTCACAATTCGGAAAAAATCAGATGTTAAATTTTCTTCTGATTTTTTCCTCTTCACGCTCCATTCTACTCCCATGCGAGTATCCTTTCAAATGGAGAAGACCGTGGATAAAGAGGAACGCGAGAAAGTTCGAGGTACCGCGCTTAACCATCGGAGCGCGTTTCTCAATATCTTTCATCGAAAATATTATTTCACCGGAGCAAGGCGAGAGAGGGAAACTTAAGATATCCGTGGAATATCGCTTATTGCGATATTTGCCGTTGATTTCCCGCATAACGCCTGTATCAACAAAGGCCACGCTAAGCTCGTAGTCGCGCGGAAGCACGGCATTTTTCATCTCAAGCAAAAGAAACCGAGAGATGCGTGGCTTGATGCGTGGTAAAGAGCGAATTGAAAGCATCTTCATATACAGGTATACGGAGTACAGAGGTGCACGAATATACGGATACCGAGTCTGTATATCTGTAACAATCTGTACTCCGTATACCTACCTAGCGCCTCCCCCTTCTCTTTGTTTCAACTGGCAGTTTGCCGAGTTTGGCTAACTTCTCGCGTTCAGCCCGCCTCACGATGAAATTGAGGGTTGACATTTTCTTTTTAAGGTTAGATTGATTGCGGGTTTTATATCGAATACTGCGGACTTTGTTAAGTACGCCTGAACTCTGCACGCGTTTCGAGAATCTCCTAAGCAAGTTAAGACTACTTTCGTTTCCAGTTTTTTGGACCTCTACGTTTATTGTAGTTGCGGACATGGGCGAGATAGTAGCACAAGACTTTTCCAAAAGCAATTGGGTTTACGGAGTACAGATAGGTACGAATATACAGATTCCGCATCCGTATATTTGTACTCATTTGTACTCCGCATACCTATCCGAGTTTCATCTTCTTTAGATACTCCACAAGATTATGAAGTCTGACGGTTTCCTGCGCGCGCGTTGAAGTATTTCTTATGATAACAGAGTTCTCAAGCGCCTCACGCTGTCCCAGAATAATTGAGTAAGGAATCTTCAAGCGCTCCGCGGAAGAAAGTTGAGAAATTAATTTGTCGCGGCAAAGCGCCTGATAGAGCGGGATACGCGCTTTGCGCAGCATTTCAATTACGCGCAAGCTCTTCAGCTTCGCGCAGAAACCGAGTTGCAGAAGAAAAAGTAAGGGTTTTTTGAAACGCACAGAACGGCTCGCTTTACTCTCTTTTTTGTCGCGCGAAAGGAGTAAGTTTAGCCCGACTGATGGAACGTCATGTCCAAGCCCAAGACGTTTGCCGAGGTTATTGTAGCGCACGCCGGAACCAATACATTGTGAACCTCCTTCCGCGGTTGTTTCTCGTATCTCAAATACTGTTTCGGTGGCAAACACGCGATTCCCGCTTAGCGTGTGGTCTATCCTATATGGAATTTCGAGTTCTTCCAGGAATTCCAACACTTCTCTGAAATGTCTGCGGCTTTCATCTCCCAAAAAGCCTATAGACTTTGGAGCCTCTTCGGCCACCTTGCAACATTCCGCATGAGTGCATTTAAGCAGTTCAAGAGGATTCTTTCGAAGTAGCGTCTTACAGCTTTGCGGGAGCGAAGAAAGATATTTTCGGTAATGGTTGCCGAGTTCCCTGACGAATTGATTCATTGATTCGCGGTCGCCGACGCTATTTATTGAAAGCGTTAAGTTTTCACGCGCATCTTCCCTGAGAGTAACAAGGGCGGTTTGAATGAGCGTCGCCTCCGCTATGCTACTTTCCGCGCCAATGATTTCGAATGCCAAACGGCGTTCATATGATTTCTTCTTTTGCTGGCCACCTAGAAGTACCTCCGCGCAGAACATTACTGGTTGCTGTCCTTGATGCAGGTTCTTCTCTTCATAGTATCGAAGCAACGCTATTCTCTCCTCGAGCGTCGGCGCGATGGAGGATAATTCAGTTTTATCCAGGGTCTCAAGTCCTCGCGCCACCTCCCTGTCTTTCTTTGTAATTGAAAGAGGCGATTGAAGCGGCGTGAATCCATAATAAAGCGCCACTTCTACGGCCGGGTCCACGTTCTTGTATTCTATGTGAGTTGACGCGCGCGTTGATTTCCGCTTTCCTGGATGACTCTCGACAACAAGTCCTTTCAAATCGACTTGGCGAATGATTTTATCATTCTGACTTGGCCCTTTCTGCCGCACGTGTTGGTTTATCGCCAACGGAGTTTTTGCGCTGTGTTGAGTAGAGAACATGGTTGCTGAGCAACTTATAATGCGATGCCATTCTTGAAATCACAAAGCACAGTTCACAAAAATCCAAACAAAACGCAAAACACAATACCCAAACGGAAGAAGTTTACTTTGTGCTCTGGCGTAGTGATTCAGTTTTGCGTCATTCAGTATCTTCCTTCCATTCTCCCGGAAAGACGCCAATTTCTGAGAGAGGGAAAAGCCTTATGAGAGGGCGGCCGATTATGAGTTCGCGTTTTAACGCCCCCCAAATACGGGAGTCCGCGCTTTCCCCGCGGTTATCTCCAAGCACGAAATATTCATCATTTCCCAGGGAAACCGCGATATCATTGCGATTTCTGGCCAGGTTAAAATCGCCTTGTTGCCATAGAAAACCATCCGGACTGACTTCATTTTTTATCAGTATATCGTTTCCTTTTATTTCCACTGTTTCTCCAGGGAGTCCAACGACGCGCTTAATTAGAAATTTGGATGGGGATGGCGGAAAACGAAACACGATCACTTCTCCGCGCCTGGGCTCTTCAAATCGATAAGAAATTTCATCTATAATGAGATAGTGGCCATTCTCAAACGTTGGTACCATTGATGCCCCGCTTACTATAAACGGTTGGGCGATGAAAAGACGTATCGGGATGACGATTACAACCGCGATAACCGCGAATTTCACGAATTCCAGAATAGATTCCTTTCGGCTTGGCTTCCGCTCCCCGTCGCCAAAAGATTTTTTCTGCATAGGTTGTTCCGTTGGCTCCATCCCGTTAGAAGTTTCCATAATCATAAATATCCTCAATACGATACATTACTTTTCAAAAGCAAATTGCGTCATAGTTTCCAATCTCTGAACTTCTAACGGGACCATGTCACCTGCATTATAGTACGCGCGCTACCGTTGACGCAATGAGGAAAGGTGTTTCGTGACGCAAATGTGTGCTATCATTTCAGAAATCACAAAGCACAGTTCACAAAAATCCAAACAAATCACAAAGCACAATACACAAAAACCCAAACAGAAAGATAAATTTGTGTTTTGAGTAGTTTGTAGCTTTGTTTGGATACTGTGCAGTCTGTGTTTTGGTCAGTTTTCAGAAATTTGTGCTTTGTTTGGGTATTGGGTAGTCTGTGTTTTGTGTAGTTTTCAAAATATGAAATATTTTGTCATTGGTTTAGGAAATCCCGGCCCCGAATACGAAAACACCCGCCACAACACGGGGAGGGTGATGTTGGATGTGTTCAGAAAGGCGGAAGAACTGCCGGAATGGAGTGAAGATAGAAAACGAAAGGCGCTCATTTCGGAGGGGGAAGTGAAGCCACTCGATAAGACTCGGGGTAAAAAACAAAAAGTCTTACTCGTGTGCCCGCAGACCTTCATGAATAAGTCCGGAGATTCGATACGAGGCCTCATCAAAAGCAAAAAGGCGGCCGGGGAGCTCGTGGTCATTCACGACGACCTAGACATCCCGTTTGGTTCCTACAAAGTCTCCTTCAATAAAAGCTCCGGAGGACACCGCGGAGTGGAATCTATTATAAGAGCAATCAAGACTAAAGCGTTCGTCAGGGTTCGCGTCGGCATCGCTGCTTCCGTTTCCGCCGTCAAGAAATCGCAGGATGATACAGCGGTTGAGAAAATTATCCTGGGGAAATTCACGGAAGAACAAATGGCCACGCTCAAAAGACTTGCGAAGAATATTTCTATGGGCTTGGTCGTCCTCATCACCGAAGGTCGCGAGAAGGCTATGAGTCAGTACCACTCCTGAAGCGTTTATGGGAATAGTCGTAGACTGCGGTTAGCGTATAGCGTTTAGTAAAGTAATTGGATAGATTTGTAATCGGTTAAGAGGCATAGTAACCTTAATTGTATGAAGAATTGGCTGAAAGAAAACTGGTTTAGGTTAGCGATAGTTATATTGCTACTGATGATTTATTCGAGACTAGGTGATGTTAAGGAAAACACTTTTTATACAGCAGATGTGGTTGATGCTAGTGCGACTAAGATAGTTGATACCTTAGATAGTAGGCTTGAAAGGATAGAAGACGGTATCGATTCTATTTACAGAATGCAGGGTTTGTGATTTTTAAACACGAAAACCGCCCCGCAATATGCTGGGCGGCTTTTGTTTTGACTAAACGCTATACGCTAACCGCTAAACGCTTCCCCTTATTTCTTTTCCCCCGCGAACGAGAGCGCCATCTTCTGCTCCTTTGCGTCAAATATAGTTATCTTGAAGGTGTAAGTCTTGCCAAGTTCCAGGTTTCGCCTAAGTTTGTCCTCGCTCCCGAAATCGGAAATATGCACCAATCCAGATACGCCTTCTTCTATAGAGGCGAGTGCGCCGTGCTTGTTGAACTTAATGACCACGCCCTTTACGACATCGTCCTTTTTGTATTTTGTTCCCGCTTCAATCCATGGGTTCAACTTGAGAGCTTTTATTGAGAGAGAAATCTTATTTTCCTTTATCTCGATAATTTTTACTTTCACTTTGTCGCCGACTTTGTAAAGCTTGCGCGGGTCCTCAACAAGCGCCCAATCAATCTCGGAAATATGCACCAGTCCTTCCAAGGTGTCCTCAATCTTTACGAATACGCCGAAATCAACAAGCCCTGTAACCTCTCCCGGAAGCTCATCGCCGACATTATATTTACCAATTATTTTTTCGCGCTCCTTTTCAGTCGTACTCTTCTCGGAGAAGATTAACTTTCCCTCCTTCGGTATGACGGAGATTATGGCGACGAAGAGTTTTTCGCCGATAAGCTTGCGGAGTTCTTCAAAAATCTTATCCTTGTCGCCATCTGGCACGCGCGGATAATGTTCAGCTTTGAGTTGAGATGCGGGAAGAAAACCTGCGATGCCCTGCCACTCGAGAATCAGACCGCCTTTGTTGGCTTCCTTCACAGGAAGCTCAAACACCTTCTTTTCACGGATAGCGGTCTCCGCCTCGTTCCAAATGAGCGCCTGCCTTGCCTCCTTTAGCGATAGCTCAATATAGCCGTCAGGATTCTCGAAATCGACAATCTTCGCGGCGATGGTGTCGCCGGGGTTTATCTTTTTTATTATGTCGCGCGCGTTAATGTATTCGCGGCCGTAGATGATGCCGGTGCCAAACGGCGGAAGGTCCACGAAAACTCTGCCGCGAGACGACAGTATAACCTTGCCATCTACTAAATCTCCGACTGACGGAGGGTTTTTAGACGCGGCGATTAGCCGCGTCATCAGCTTCTCATTCACTTGGCTGACTTCTCCGAGAGCTTTCGCCTCGTCACTTGTCATAAGAGTTCCGCCAACTAGCGGATTCGTATCTTCTGTCATATATAAAATATGTCCGGAAATTCGTGACCAAGGTGGGAAACCAAGGGCGTGGTCCCGGGCTACTTCCGGACGAACTAATAAATTACCCCTAAAGAAAAGGGTGGAGGCAGTATATCGTAAATGATGGAAATGTCCATAGAAGAAAAGATTTTTAATCCTTTATCTTTAATCGACCCGCAGAATTCCCCGTCGGCTTGCCGCGGGGATGAATGCGGGGAGAAGGGGAAGGGGGGGTCGGGGAAACGGGAGTTTCCCCGCGGAGGAGAGCCGTGAGCGAGTCCTCGAGCGAGCGTTCCGAACCGAGTGGTTCTCAAAATAAAAGTCCGCTCGCCGAATACCCCGTCCGCTTGCGGCGGGGATAGGACGAGCGGAGTTTTATTCCTTTATCTTTAATCCTTAACGAAAAAAGGCCGAAGAAGATATGTCGCAGGCGGGTAAGCGGGTAACAAAAAACCAGCCCGCTCCCTTTTTCGGGGTGCGGGCTGTTGAGGACAAGGCTGACGCATGACCGGCAAAGGCAGGATCGCGTTCGTCGGGCACGAACCAAACCGTTGCACTGACCATGTGACAGCCAGCCTTGACCAAAGATATGCTAGCACATGATTGGGCATAGCGCAAGCGAATGTACCTACCTACTTACCTACCTTTCGCGTTTGAAGCTAGCTGGTCACTCCGTCACCACACCGCCAACGGTGATTTTGTACCGCCGCATGAGAACCCGAAAGAATTTCTCCTCATCATCCTTGCACTCTTGAGAGTAGATTGTGTTCAGGTCAACCCTGCACTCCCATGTGAGCACCACCCCGGCGCACCATACGCGGAACAGTTCCATTGCTGTTTCCGGTGTCCGAATGGCGAGGGGGTAACACACGAACAGGTTGGAGGACTTGTCGGACTTGTGTACATGAAGCTTCTGCGCGAGAAGTATCTCGATTGAAGGTTCCAGGATTTCTATCTCATGGTGCCTTCGCGGCACCTTCTTTCCCCACTTTTTATAGAATGTGTTGGGGTCAAGGAAGAAGGTTCTGGATGAAGAATGAGCGTGGAGGAGAGCAGCGAAACGATGCGAAGCGGATGGAGTCGTGGCTGTAACGATAAGTTTCATAAGGATAGAATCTTGGCGTATTCTACCCGACAGTTGAATTGTGTCAATGTCAACTCCCCTTTAGGTTACAATATGCCGATGTTTAGTACGAGCCGTGAAGAATTTGAATCATTCGTGAGGGAGGGGGTGGAAGCGATTCCCCAGAAGTTTCGCCCCCGCATCAACAATGTGGCGTTTTTGGTTTACGCGGAGCCGACAGCAAGGCAACGCAAGCAAAACAAACTTCATCCGCAAGAAACTCTTTTTGGCTTGTATGAAGGCATTCCGCATCCGGCGCGAGGAGAAAATTACGGCGGACTCGTCATGCCGGATAAAATTACGATTTTCAAAGAGCCTATAGAATCAGAAGCCCGCCTTTTGCTTAAAGAGCAGTTTAGCAATAACATACGTTCGTACACTACTGCTGACAGAAAGGAGATGTTTGGAAGGGAAGTGCGAAAACTGGTTGTTGATACGGTGTGGCACGAGGTCGCGCACCACTTCGGGCTAAGTGAAGAAAAAGTGGAAGAGAGGGAAAGACAGCGGCGAAGTCCATAAGCGGGATAAGGTGTGGCGAAGTTTTGGGATACCTGTCATACTAAAATTATGATAGTAGAATCGTTACGTACTAAACCTGAAGAGCAGGACGATGATATGCCGCCAAATGGCCAGGAGAGAGTGGCAACCGGCCCGCTTTCAGATGCAGATGACATTGAAGTCGCGCCAGGACAGGCAATAGACACCAAGACATTTCTCGAAAGATTAAGACAATTACAAGAATCTCGAAATCCTGAAGACAAGGTTAATGTAGCGTCCGAGCGGGAAAATGTGGACGAAAGTTTGGGCCACGTCGCTAAGCTTATAGAAAAAGAGAAAGAGAAGAGCGAAAAACTCGGCGCTGTGCGTCAGGACCTCGGGGTGCCGCACGAAGACGGAGAAACTTTACAAAAACTCGAAGAAGCCAGGAAAACACTGGAAGAAGAACAAAGACATATTGAACTCGCAGGAGAATATAACGACGTACTCGATTCATTTTCTGAACTATCGCGCGAAGAGCTAGAGCATATCGCGGAGACTGGAGAAACAAGAAAAGGCGAATCGGTTCAGAGTAAGTACGGAAAGGAAATTCATTCCGACGTTGCCAAAGAGCTTGCCAGTATGCACCTTGGCGGCAAACTGCATGTTACGTGGGGAGCGCTCACGAAGCTTGGCCAAGTGGCGGACAAGATTCTTCATGATATGGTTTCAGCAGTGAAGGGAATATTCAGGGGTCCCGAGAGTGGAGGGAAAAGGACTCACGCAGAGTAGTTACGCGCGCGACGCCGGTTTGCTCCTTTTGGTCACTTTTCTCTGTATCGCACCGTTGCAAGATACGGAAGATGTTAAAATTCTCGCATGTACATTAAAGTTCATGTAATTCCAGAGAGCAGGGAGGAGAGCGTCGTAGAAAAGGAGGACATTCTGTATGTTTCAGTTCGCGAGAAAGCAGAGCAGGGGGCTGCAAACCGGAGAATGCTTGAGCTTTTGCGGAATCATCTGGGTGGGCTTTCGGGCAAGCGTTTAAAAATAGTAAGCGGGCATCATGCCCCGCACAAGATCGTTTCGGTAGATTGACGTTCGTAGGGTATAGTATAGGCAAACTTATCAGTTGCTAAGCATCTATTTACCATGCGATTAAACCTTAAAGCGACGAACATGTCTCTTAATGAGGATATTCGCTCCTATCTCGAGAAGCGGCTTTCAAACCTCGGTAAGCTTATAGACATGGATGACCCGGCGGTACTCATTGATGTAGAGCTCGGTCGTAGCACCAAACACCATCAGAGCGGAGATATTTTCTTCGCCGAGATTAACATCCACAGGGGCAAGGAAACATTTCGCGCGGTGTCGAATCGTCCCGACCTAAACAGTGCGATTGATGATATGCATGATGAGATAGCAGGGGAGCTCCTGTCATGGAAAGGACGTAAGAAATCCTTTTCACGACGTGGCGCTCAGATAGCAAAAGCGATTCTCAAAGGAAGCTACGACAGTCTTGGGTATCTCGGCCGGCCGGCGAAGGCAGGGTGGAGGTATGTTAAGAAATTAGTAGGTAGAAAGTAGCTCGTAGCAAGAAGATAGGGATACAGTATAATGTTACCCACGCGTCAACTTGCTACCTTCTACCATCTACTTTCTTCTTCATATGGACTTATCAAAACCATCGCATCTTCTCGGTTTACTGACAGCTCTTGTTATAGTTGCCGGGATTTTTATCGCAATTTTCATGGTCAAACAAAATAAGGCGGGCACGGAGGCTGGCGAAACAAAAATACCGCAAACTGGCGCCTCTCCAGGAACAGGCGAAGAAACAACAGCTACAACGGAAACAAACAGCGCGGCGTCTGGAGCACCTTATGCTCCAAAAAACGGAGCGATCATCAAGACAAACTTCGGTGATATAGAAGTTGTGTTCTTTGGCGCTGACGCGCCGAAGACAGTAGAAAACTTTCAAAAGCTTGCCGAGTCCGGATTCTACGCAAACACCAAATTCCACAGAGTCATCAAAAACTTCATGATTCAAGGAGGCGACCCATTTAGCAAAGACAATACGCAAATGGCGAGATGGGGTACAGGCGGTCCTGGATATACCTTTGAAGATGAAATTAACGCTCAAAAAGTTGTTCGCGGGGCGCTTGCAATGGCAAACGCCGGCCCGAACACCAACGGCAGTCAGTTTTTTATCGTAACGGTACAAGCGACCCCCTGGCTTGACGGTCTTCACACAGTCTTCGGACAAGTTACCCGCGGAATGGATGTGGTGGATAAGATAAGCATGACAGACACAGTGACAAATGACATCCCTAAATCTCCAGTCATAATCGAAAGCATTATTTTAAAATAGTTTTTCAACTATTCTGCGGGAGGCCTCGTAGAAACTCTTCGTAGCTCATTTCCTTTTTTCCTTCCGGCACGACACGGGTGATGATAAGTTCTCCGTCTTTGAACTCGGCGGATTTGATGCCGACTCGTATCTTTTTATCCGATTTCTCAATGAAGAAATAAGTACCCCACGCCGAGAGCGCTTGAATTTTCAGATAATTCTTATAGGCATCATCTTCCAGCCGTACGAGCCGGTCATCCGGTCTGATTTTTTTGGTATACGTCGCCTTGACGTGGTCTTGCGGCTTTGCCTGTATGTTTCCGGCGACCCAGTCTGGCAAGATTTCAACCAGCAGTTTCCCGGCCGCTTCGTTATATTTTTTTCTAAGTTCCAGCGCGGTCGGAGGCCACGGCGAGACAGGGACCGTCTTTCTCGCCACTACCCCCCCATGGTCCATTTCCTCGTCCATGACAAGTATTGATATTCCGGTTTCTCTATCATCGGCAAGAATTTGGGATTCCACTGGTGAAGCGCCGCGGTATTTAGGGAGAAGGGAATAGTGGACATTAAGCGCGCCGCATTTCGGCGTCGCCAGGAGTTCACGGGGCAATATGGCTCCGAATGCAACAACAATGAAAACATCAACGCGGCAGAGAGCGAACTCTTGAAGAAATGCCGGGTCCTTCACACTGCGCGGCTGCGCGCATGGAATGTCGTGCGCTAGCGCCCACTCCTTTACTGGCGTGGGAAAAAGTTTGAGATTCCTCCCTTTTGGCTTGTCTGGGTTCGTTACAACAAGCGCTGGGATATATCCCGCTTCATGCAGTACTTCAAGGATTTCCACCGCGGGCTCTGGAGTGCCGAAGAAAACAAAATTGACATGTGACATGTGACTATTGACAATTGACATAGTTATTTTGTTGGCGATTCCAAGAGTCTTTTTCGGAATGCGGTTAATTGATTTGCAAGATTCTCTGCCTTTCCCAAATATTCTGAATGAATTTGTTCAGTTATATAAAAGTTGTTTAGCGCCAAATCTAGACAAGCCACCACTTCATTTAGTGATGTATGCGCGGTATTGAGAAAATGAGCGAAATCCTTATCAGTTCCTCTGTCTGACCCTTCAGCTATATTCAGGATTATTGAATCTAGCGCTCTCCAAAGCTGCGACGTAAGACAAAACTGCTCTTCTTTAGGAAAACATTTTCTACTCAATACTTTCACCTCTCGTTGAAAAATCAACGCATCCTTGTACACGGCGAATTGTCGAAATCGGAATTTTTTCATGTCAATTGTCAATAGTCACTTGTTACCTGTTTCTTGTTCTTGGCGCATTTCCTTCACTTCTGTTGCTTTGTCCGTAAAGAGGATTCCCTCAAGATGGTCGGTCTCGTGCTGGAAAATCTGCGCGAGAAGGCCGCTTGCGCCCCGTTCAAAAAGGTTCCCGCGTTCATCGTATGCGCGAATCGCCGCTTTCTTGGAGCGTCTGATTTTTCCGTACAGCGGGCGGACGGAGAGGCACCCTTCATCAAGCGTAGCTTTTTCTCGCGAGAGTTTGGTAATCACCGGATTGATGAAGGTGAGATATCCTTGTTCCTGTTTTAGCTTCCTTCGGTCTTCCATCCGCGCCCGTTCTTCAGTCTGTGCCGGCATTTTGAGCACCGCCTTTGCAACGATAAAGATGCGAAATGGCGCGCCAATTTGCGGCGCAGCCAGAGCCACGCCGTCATCCTGCATGTTAAGCGCGGCCGCCATGTTTTTGAGGAGCTTCTGTATCTCCGCGCTCCGTATCTTTGAAAGCGGCACCTCCGCGGCTTTTTTCCGAAGGACTGGCGCGTCTTTTTGAAGGATTTCTGGAATCATGGCTTTAATCCTATCTTTTCTCAGCTACTTTTCAAAGTGGTTGACACACTAGACTTGTCATTGTATCCTGTTTCAAGCATTGCCCTTTGACAGTGCCGTCCATACGACGGGGGCTTAAACAATAAATCCGTCTAGGTCTCTGCTACGCAGAAACCGCTCACCTTGGCTAGCCGTTTGGCTGCCATACGAAAGGAGAGTTCAGATGAAAGCAATAGCAGTAATCGAGTCACAAGTGGAAGACAACGCAATCACTCTCAACGGAAAGTTTGAAACCAAACTGACTTTTCTCGGGAGTTCGTGTCCGGCAAGTGTCAAACCGGGAGATAGAGTATCATCGTTTTCTGTGTCCACCGGCACAGGGGATGAAATCGTTGCAGTCAAGATTGCGCACTGGCAGCAAAGGGGGAAGTCTGGGAACTGGGACGAAAACCATTTTCTCCTACAGTTTTCGCCCATGTGGATTGAACTCGATAAGGCATTTGTTCCGAGACCCGACCGCCTCGGTCAGATCGTACCCGACATCGGGCTTAGCGTCCGCATTGGGGATGAGTTCTTCCTCTCTCCTCTCCTCGTGAGTGATTATCACAGGGAAGAGAGGTTGGCAAAACTCCGGGAGCGCTACCGCATGGTGTCGGTAGCAGATGCCAACCTCCTCTGCCGGTTCATCGCCAGCAAGGCCACGGCTGAAGAGGTCAAGGCCGCCGCGGCGGAACTCGCGGTACAAACCGTTGATGTCCCAGCATTACGGAAGAAATTGGAGGAAGCGGAGCAACGGATGAAGGAACTCAAGGAGGAAAATCTTCTGCTCTCGGCAGAGAATCGGCTGTTGGATGAGCGAATCTGCGAAACGCAGAGGCAACTTTCGGATGACTCTTACCTAACATCATGGATATCACCAGTGGTAGGAAAGTTGCGCTTCAAACGCCAGAAGCACTGAACCCTGACAAGAAACATTTGCGGGGAGCCACAGTGTCTCCCCGCTATTTTTTTACCCGCGCGCTCTTAAGTATACCGAAAAATTTCTTGCTGAAGGAATCCCCTCGTTCGCATTCTTTGAATAACCAGTAGAGGTCTCCCATTTTAACATGAGCAACAAGTCCGTTTATTTGTTTCCAAATGACCGGCCTAAATTTTGTGCCTACTCGCTCCAGATTGATTTTATCCACAAAACGCTGTATGCACTCCTGCCGCTCGCTGGTAATGCGTAAAGGCCGTGAGCGTTTTTTGAGTGCATCAAGATAGTTTTTGGGAATGTCCATATGTTTGATACGAATGCTCCAAATTATAATGCGAATGCTATGAATCTAAGAATTCCGCTTTTTTCATTCGCATATTCGGAGCATTCGTGCGTCCATTCGTCACATTCGTATCACGCTACAAGGACCGAAGTATTTTTATCCTCGCCCCAAGATTGTTCAGTCGGCGGATAATGTCTTCGTACCCGCGGTTGATACTGTAGATATTTCGGAGCGTTGAGACGCCTTCCGCCCCGAGCATTGCGACCAAGACGATCGCGGCGGGGCGAAGCGCTGGCGGCGAGACGACCTCGGCGGCTTTGAGTTTCGTCGGGCCGCTTATGTACATACGGTAGGGGTCGGCAAGGAGCGTTTCAGCGCCAAGCTTATCTAGTTCCTTGTAGTACACAGCGCGGTTTTCATAGACCCAGTCGTGGATAAGCGTTGTGCCTTTGGCTTGTGTCGCGATTACCGCGAAGAAGGGGAGGTTATCAATGTTGAGTCCCGGGTAGGGTTTCGCCTCAATCTTTTCCGGAAGAGCGCGAAGCGTTCCCGCGCGCGTCTCAAGGTCAATGAGTTTTGTCTTGCCGTTTGCCGCCGCGTAGCGCTTGAGAATCTGGTATTTAAAGCCCATCTTCTCAAGTTTCAGAAGTTCCATTTCAAGGAAGTCTATGGGACAGCGGTTAATGCGGATGCGTGAGTTAGTGAGAATGGCCGCGGCGATGAAAAACATGGACTCAATCGGGTCTTCGGAAAGCGTATAGCAAGCGTCGCACGCAATGCTTGGAACGCCACGAATGGCAAGTGTCGTCGTGCCAATACCTGTTATCTCAACACCAAGCTCCTGAAGGAAAAAACAGAGCTCCTGCACCTGGTAGTTGGCCGAGGCGTATTTGATGACCGTCTCTTCCGGAATTTGCGCGGCGGCCATGATAGCGTTCTCGGTCACGGTGTCACCCGATTCGTAGAGTATCACCTCTCCCGCGCGGAGTTTTTTGCGGGTGATAAGATACTCTTTTGAGCGCGTCTTGATGCGCGCCCCGAATTTTTCAAGCGCAAAGAGATGCGGCCGAACCGTCCGGTCGCCAAGACGGCACCCGCCGGGGTGGGGGAGCGTGAATACTTTTGACCAATTGAGGAGCGGAGCAAGGAGGAGGAGGATGCTTCGCGTGCGCTCGGCCGATTCCAGGTTGATGCGCTCAAGAAGAAGTTTCGCCGGGGGGATGATTTCCACATTGTTTCCAATCCAGCGCGCCGATACCCCGATGCTCCGCAGGACTTCAATCACCCGATGCACCTCCTCTATCTGCGGCATGTTCTTGAGAAGCGTTTTACCGCGATTCAGGAGTGAAGCGCAAAGAAGCGCCACTGCGCCGTTCTTTGATGTGCGCGTCACAACCGTCCCGCGAAGACGCCTCCCGCCTTCAATGCGGATATCAAGCGACCCATCCGAGAGTCTTAAAATGTCGCGGTCAAGCACAGAGCTAATTTTTGCAAGTGTTGCGGTTGAGAGATTCTGCTCGCCGTTTTCAATGCGGGCAATGGCGCTCTGCGAGGTACGCAGTTTCCGAGCGAACGCCGCTTGAGAGAGCCCGCGCTCTTCGCGGAGGTCCTTGATGAGGATGCCGATGTGTTTTAAGCGGGCAGACATATGATACACAGAACAGACACGGACTAGGAACACGGAACAGACACAGAACAGTTCCAGTTACCTGTTCCCGTTACAGTTTAATTGCAGTCGAGTATATCATATATGAGATAAAGTGGAAGTCAAAATCTAAACTCTAAATCCTAAATTCTAAACAAATCCCAATGGCCAAATCACAAGAGCAGGTGGATAGTCACTCCTTAAAGAAAATCACACCCCTACGGGCGGATTTTCAAATATGGGCAGGGGGAGAGTCGAACATTACATGTTCAGTACAGGTTTCCTATTTTCTCACAATCGGAATTGCTCGAAAATATAGGAGAACCTTTTCGAGTCTCCCACGCAACCAAAGCAGTTTGGTTGCTCCCGCCTCACAAAATGTATTCGCTAGGCTCATTATTTTGTGGGCAGGGGGAGAGTCGAACTCCCAAGCTCATACGAGCGCCAGCTCCTAAGGCTGGTACGTTTACCAATTCCGCCACCTGCCCAAAGCAGCTTTTAGCTGCTAGCTTCAAGCTTCTAGAGTTGAGAGAAAGTATCTAGCAGCTAACAGCTAGAAGCTAACAGCTTCTTCATGTCCGCCCACCTGGGCTCGAACCAGGGACCTTATCCTTAAGAGGGATCTGCTCTACCAACTGAGCTATGGGCGGGCCAAACAGCTGTTAGCTTCTAGCTTTCAGCTGCTAGGTTATAACACAAAATACACGAGAATAAAACCTATCTCACTTCCGCGTGTTCACTTGGTGTTCGGGTTTTCGGCCGCTTCCGGGGAAGATTATGTCCCACAGCGCGCCGGCGACGTTACGAGGCATGCCACAGAGCGGGTAGTGGTGGAGGTCTATGAACGGCATAGAGTTGCACTCAATCACACCAGCGCGTTTCTGCTTCTGCCACGGCACTCCCACATCCTCCATGATGAAATCTACTCCAACGAGCGGGTCATTAAGCACGGCGCCGATTTTCTCCAGGAGTTTCCTGTTCTCGGGATGCATCTTTCCGGTAACGTCGGTGTTGCTCGCGCCAATGCCGCGGCTCACTTTTTGATTGAGCGTGACGAGCTGCCCCTCCCGCGGGATGCTTTTCCACGCAAGTTTTTGCCGGAGCAGTTCCGCCTCCGCCTCTCCCCCCATGACGATTTCATGAAAGGTGCCCCCGTGCCGCTTTTCATTTCTATTTTCAATCATGACGAGCTCGCGTACCGTATGTTTCCCGTCGCCAATCACATGCGGCGGCTCTCTCCTAATCACGCCGATGAGTTTGGAGCCGATGAGCGTGCCGCGGTGTACCATGCCAACTAGCTCTTCTTCAATGAGCGCGAAAGGGGAAAGCATCTTCGCGCTTTGAAACGCCTTAAGGAATTCCTGCTCCGATTCGAGATGAATGGCGGTGTGCCGGCTGCGTGAGCCGCTGTAAGGTTTAACTATGACTGGCTTTTTAAGCGCGCGGAAGCCTTCAATTGCTCCGCGCTCGGAGAAAGCGGACACTCCTTTCGCCACGGGAATGCCGGCCTCGATAAACCGTTTGCGCATCAGTGGCTTGTTGTCCATCCAATATAGCGAACGCGCCTCCGGACCCGCGGGCCGCGGAAGGCCGTCAAAACAAATTGTCTTGCCGCCATGTTTTGCGATAAACAGGTCTTTGATGGGACCCAAACGAAACATTACCATATTAATTCCACGCCGCTTGGCTTCTAGCCAAAAACAGCGCGTTCTGTCGCTGTCTTTCTCTCGGACTTCTGTTTCGAGTTTACCTATGTGAAGCCGCGCGAACGCGCGTAGTAGCGGTGGCGCTACAATATCAAACCATGAAAAAGATTTCGGCGAGAAAAGCCGGATCAAAACATCAAACGGCTGGAGCACTGGCTTGATGACGAGTCCCGCGTACGAGGAAGCTCGCATCAGAAAATGGTTTACCTGTGCCGGCTCGCAGTCTGGACATGGTTTTTGTCCTGAAAACATATTTGACAGTATATCAATTTTCTACGCTATCAACATTTAGCAATAGTATGCTATAGCATACTATTGCTAAATCATCAGAAGAGTAATCGTGAAATCCCTAGCGGAAAAGGTACCAAATAAGGGAAAGAATAAGCAAATGTATCGGGTAAAAGCCATAAAGGAAAAGGCGGTGAAGCTCTCTGCCACGTTCTCTGTTATACAGCGTAAGAATCGGCACGGAAAGCGTAGCATAAATCTGCAGAGAGAGATTGCCGAAAATAAATGCTCCAGCCGTGCTTAGGATATGCAAAACAGACAAAAGCAAAGAGCCAGCATTGCGTAGGCGCAGAAATAGTGAACTTGCGAGCACGGTAAGTACGCCGTAGACGCCATAACTAAAAGAAAAGTATTCCGCTAGAACAGCGATAGAGCCAATACCGAGGAAGGCGTAAACTCTCGGCAGTCTTTTAAGCAACATGAGAGAAAGGAGTCCCGCGGATAGGGTAAAGAAGATATTGAGTTTATTAGATGTTATGTTCGCTGTCTGCAAAAAGAGACTGTAAGGAATCTGTGAGACGGCGGCAAAAGCAAGCAATCTGAAAAAGTAGTTTCGGACATTGCTCGTCTTCTCGAACCCTTCGGCGATAAGAAGAGCAAAAATGGGGAAAGATATTCTTCCCACAACTCTCCAAAGCAGTTCCCCGGGAAAGAAGAGTATGCCAATATGGTCCACCGCCATCGTAAGCATGGCGATGAGTTTGAGACCAGTTGATGAAATGAAGAGATTTTTTTTCACGCTATGCAATACTCTTGAATTCTAAAGAATTCCAGCTTTGGCGGCAAATTCTTTTAATTCTTAAGGATTTCTTGAATAGTCGCTTCAGCAAAGATTTTCATAGTGTCGTAGATTTTCAATCTAGGATGATGAGGTATCAATAATTGCAAATCTGTGCAAGCTAAAATAACATGGCCAATTCCTTTCATTTCAAAATCGCTAATAATTTTTATCAATTCTTCGCGGTCTTTATTGTCGTGTCTATTAGACACCAAATTGTGAATCATCTTTCCTATCTTGGCCTGCTGAAAATCATCCAGCGTAATTTGTTTAATTCCATTTGCCTTGAATGAATTTTCATACAACTTCTTATTGAGAGTTATCGAGGTAGAAATAATTCCGACTTCGGAAATATTTTCTTTTTTCAGAAATTTTGTTGTTTCTTCGACAATACTAAGCACCGGGATTTTTACAGCACTTCGTATGTTATCGATAAAAGCGTGGAGCGAATTGCAGGGCATAACTAAAAAATCAACTCCAGCCATTTCTAACTTTTTTGCCGCTTCTAAAAGAAAAGGAACACATCGTCTTTCTCCTTTTCCTCTTGCGATAGCGTCTTCCTCGATATCGTACGTAAGGGGAACGCTGTATATCAAAATTGCTGGCCTATTAATCTTATTGAGTTTCTGACATGAGAAAATTAACTCCAAATAAAATTCAGAAGTTGTCTCGGGTCCTAGTCCGCCGATTATTCCTACGGTTCGCATACGTGCTTCTGATTAAAAATTTTCGCTTTCTAAAACGTAAACCGGCGGCTCTTCCTCCCTATAAATTTTTTGCCCGGGGTGGGGGTCGAACCCACATCCCATTCGGGACACGATTTTAAGTCGTGCGCGTATACCAGTTCCGCCACCCGGGCACGCTGGAAAACTAGAGGCCGGAAACTGGAATGCTGAAATCTTTCCAGATTCCGCGTTTCCGGTTATCCAGTCATTCCAGAGTAAGGCCACGGTGGGACTTGCACCCACGCATAACGGTTTTGCAGACCGTCGCGTTGCTATCTTCGCCACGTGGCCGCGCTTTTGATGCTATAACAATAGAGCAATTCGCTGTTTTTTCCTAGTACCATTACAACCTAAAACTGAACCTGTCCGATGCACTGTTTCTCCTTATTCCGCTTACGTTTCGTTGAATCTTTAGGGTCTCAAAATTAAGTTGTAACGGCACTAGGAGGATAATTCATCAATCTTTTGTCGGTTCTTTTCGCCGACATCAAGCGCGAAAGAAATGTAAGGAAGACGTTGAAGAAAAACGCGTTTCCCTAAGAAATCGCGCAAAGCGCCTCCAGTCCGAGCCACGAATTCAAGAGCTTCTCTTTCTTTGTCTTCGGGAAAGATTGTCACCAAAATCGTCGCCTTATCTCGCCTGGGAGAGAGATGTACGCCGGTCACTGTAATAAGCGAGGTTCGATTCGATTCCTGTGCCAGAAACTCTGCCGCCGCGTGTCGTATCGCCTCCCGTATTTTTTCCATCTTCAGAGTAGACATAGAATATTGGGTTTACGGAGTACAGATTGATACAGATATACGGATACACGAGCATCCGTATATTCGTACTTTGTAAACCTACTATTGTTCAACACTGGTCACGGCTTCTATGGTGTCGCTTGGCATAATTTCAATACTTGTAGAAACGAACGCGCCGAATTCGCTGCCAACGTTAGCCGAGGAGATTTTCTCTTTGAATCGCTGCAACTCGCGGATTTTACCGCGCCCAATCTGCGCGCCTCGGCGCAAAATGTTGAACTCATCCCCAGCTTTAAGTTCTCCATCTAGCACTTTTCCACCAACGACCTGACGGTCTTTTTCCGTGTTGAAGATTTTTAAGACTTTGACGCTTGCCTTTACCGTTACTATTGTTACTTTGGGTGTGCGCGTCTTCACTAGCTCCGCTATCCACTCGCCCAATTTGTATATGATGTCAAAGGTTTGCACCGTAATTCCTCCGCGCTCGACAATGCTTCTCGCCGGAGCGTCAATTTCCACATTGAATCCGACAATCGCCAGCTCATTGCTTCCGGAGGCAAGCTTGATATCACTCTCGCTTATGGAGCCGATACCGCGCGACACAATTTTTATGGCCACTTCCGGAGTCGCCCGTTTCTGTATTTCTGCCTCAATGGCCTCAAGACTTCCGCCGGTATCCGCTTTGATGACGAGTGGGAGAAGCGCCGCTTCCATAATTAGAGTGGTGGCGGTATTTGTTGGCCTCTTTACTTTTTTCCCCCTTTCACTTAGAGCAAGCTCCTCAGCTTCTCTTTTGCTTTTTGCGACCTTGCATAATTCTCCGACTTTAGGAACGCCGCTCCACCCTACAACGCTCACAGGCATTCCAGGTTCGCCTTTTTCTATCTGCTTTCCCAGGAAGTTCTCAAGACGGCGCGTCTTGGTAAACGCGTCTCCGGCGACGAGAAAATCTCCCTTTTGAAGGACACCCTCTTTGATAATGAGCGTCGCAAAAATGCCCTTTTTCATGTCAACATTCGACTCAATGACATACGCGCGCATCGACGCGCCCGCCGCGCTGTGGATATTATGAAGCTCGGCCACGAGTAAAATGAGGTCCAGAAGGTCATTCACGCCTTCGCCTGTTTTGCTGGAGATGGCGGCGAAAGGGATATCGCCCCCGTACCCCTCGACATATATTTCGTGCTCGGCCAGGCCTTGTTTGACGCGCTCGATATTTGCCTCCGGTTTATCGATTTTGGTCGCGGCAACGATGTACGGAATACCCGATTTCTTGAGGTCGCGAAACGCTTCAAGCGTCTGTGGCTTCACGCCTTCTTCTGCGGAGATGACAAGAATGCCGATGTCAGCGACAGCCGCCCCGCGTCCTCGGATTCCCTTGAACGCTTCATGTCCTGGTGTATCAAGAAAGGTTATCTTCCTTACGGAACGCTGATATTCGCTGATAGAAGATGCTGATGCACGCTGATTCTTATCCGCGGATATCCGCTGATTATCCGCGCGCATCCGCGTCAGGTCGACTTCATACGCGCCAAGATGCTGCGTAATGCCTCCAGCCTCTTTGTCAACGATGTTAGTTTTTCGTATATAATCCAGAAGCGTTGATTTGCCGTGGTCAATATGACCCATCACCACGACTATAGGCGGTCGCGGTACTTTAATTCCTTTTTCAGGTGTCGAGATATTAGTTGTCATGGTTGATTCTGTAGTGTCGTGGTGGAAACTCTAAGCTCTAAATCCTAAGCTCTAAACAAATCGCTATTTCCAAACTTAAAGTCCTAAACTCTAAATTCTAATCAAGTTTCAAGTTCAAATTCCAAAACTCAAAAGAGAGAATTAGTTTGGACTTTGATATTTGAGTTTGATTAGAGTTTAGATCTTAGAGTTTGTGGTTTGGGAATTTGTTTAGGATTTAGGATTTCGTGCTTCGGATTTACAAGCGAAGTTTCTGTTGAGCTTGTTTGACTGCTTCTTTCTCCTCTTCTGTAAGCTCATGCTCCGATGTCCCGCCCTTTATCGGTTTGGCGTAGACGCCGACCCGCTCGCGGGCGTAAAGCGTAGAGAGCACAACCCCATTTTCTTTTTCATCCAGAAACGCTGTCGCAAAACTTGTGTTTCCGCCCGCGCCTGTGCCCTTGAACGGATTGAAGCGCACGGTGCCGACGCCGCGCACGCTTTGGCCAAGGCGCCTTTCGACCGTTTCAAGATAGGCCTCAAGCTCTGTGCGGAACTCTTTGAACTTTTCAATGTCGCTTGAATTGCGAATGATGACTCCTTCCAGCGTCTTCCCACTTTTTCCGCGAAGCAGGCGGCTCATTCTCCACTCCGTATGCAGGCCAAGTGCAACGGCAATCACCATACCAACAGTGAAAATAATAAGGAGCATGTCAGTAGGAAGCACCATAGCAGGGAAGTATATGTCAAAACACTCTTTTTTTCCAGCATATAAAAAAACGAGCATCTTCCTGTGCCAAGGAAGATGCCCGTCGTGCGCCTCTCGTGAAGCCAGAATCACCTGATGGCGGCGAGTTCAGCGGCAAAGAACTGCTTCCAATGTTGGACGATTTCTTGAGCCGCTCTGGCAAGGCCGTTACACACGATTGGCTCGCGTAATTTGAAGGCGGCTACAGTCATCCACTCCAGTAAATTGCCTTCCACGCATTCGTAGAGTTCCGGGCCGTCATCCTTGAGTAGTCGGAGAAAGCGTGTTCTATCGTCTCCTACCAGATTCTCGGAGACATGCGCCGTGACAAAGTTAGTAACTGTGTCTTTCATAAGATTTCGGGAGCTTGGGTTATGGTTTGAACTTTTCAGACCTTTTGATATCATTTCTCCTTCAATATGTCAACAGTCAAACGTCAAAAGTCAAAGGTTGCGCGCAAGCGCGTCTACTTAGACCATGCCGCAACAACTCCCCTTGACCCGCGGGTGGAAAAGGTGATGGAGCCGTTTTTTACCAAAACATTCGGCAACCCGAGCTCAATTCACGCCGAAGGAGTCACGGCTAAAAAAGCGCTGGACAGTGCGCGTACCTCTGTCGCGCGCGCCCTGGAAGCGCACGCGGATGAAATTGTATTCACAAGTGGCGGCACCGAATCCAACAACATGGCCATTTTCGGCTCCATCCCCACTTTAGCAAACACTCACGGCCGTGAGTGTTTGCTAAAGGACATGAAGCCGCATGTGGTGACGACGAATATAGAGCATGCGTCGGTGCTGGAGCCGTTTCGGATGCTTGAGTGGCAGAAAAAGATTGAAGTGACATATGTTCCTGTTGAATCAAGTGGTATCGTGAAACCTGAAAAGATAATCACTGCGATTAGGCCAAACACAGTTTTGGTTTCGGTCATGTACGCGAATAACGAAATTGGAACAATACAGCCGATTCGCAAAATCGGCCAGCTTCTTTTGCCTATTCGTAATTCAAGATTCATACTTCATAATTCATCGAATGAAAAACGGTATCCCGTTTTTCATTCAGATGGGTGTCAGGCTCCGCTGTACCTGAATTGTTTGGTAAACGCGCTCGGCGTTGACCTTCTTTCACTCGACGCGCACAAGCTTTATGGGCCAAAAGGAGTCGGCGCGCTTTATGTGAGAAGAGGAACTCCAATCGCGCCAACGCTTCATGGCGGAGGGCAGGAAAGAGGACTTCGCTCCACAACCGAGAATGTCCCCGCCATCGTCGGCTTTGCCGAGGCGCTTCGTATCGGAGTGGCGGAGCGAACAAAAGAATCAGTCAGAATCGCGAAACTCCGCGACCATTTCTATTCCATTATTCGCGCGAATAATGGAATAGAAGCGGTGGTAAACGGAAGCATGCAAAAAGGAGAACGGTTGCCGAACAATCTGAATATTTCGCTTCCTGGGGTTGATACCGAATTTCTGACTCTACAGCTCGACGCGCGTGGAATTGCCGTTTCAACAAAAAGTTCGTGTTTGAAAGATGAGAAATCTTCGTATGTGGTTGAGGCGCTCGGCGGCGGCAAGGCGCGCTCAAGCTCCAGTCTTCGTTTTACGCTCGGCAGGGGAACGACCAAAAAGGATGTTGAAATCGCTTCCAAAATACTTCTAGAGTCGCTTAACACATAAAGCCCACATATAGTTTTTATCCACGCCGTGGATAAAAACTACATTTACAGACTTGAGGCGGCAGGATAGATTAGTTGCGTCTTTTTCTTTTTGATTTATCATTCAACAAATGGATCCCGTTAGAGGTCACGGACACTCGTGGGAAAGATACAAAAGATATGTGTAATACATTACAAGCAGTAACTATGGGAAATACGGAGAAGATTTCGTCCGTGTCCTACCTCTAACGGGATGGAAGGCCTCAATAAACAGCAACTCATTCTTCTCGCGCTTCTTGTTTCTTTCGTGACATCCGTTGCGACAGGCATTGTTACGGTTTCTCTCATGGACCAGGCGCCGCCCGGAGTCACGCAGACGATTAGTCGCGTGGTTGAGAAAACAATTGAACGCGTCGTTGCCGAGCCGCAAAATCAGTCGGCGTCTGTCGTGACAAGAGAAACAATCGTGGTAAAAGCAGACGATGTTGTCATTGAAGCCATAGAAAAAAATCTTACAAGCGTGGTTCGCATACGCGAAAAGACCGGAGATGGAAACATCCGTTTCGCCGGCCTCGGCCTAGTAGTTTCGCGCGAAGGGCTCTTAGCGGCTGACCTTAGCGTCGCGTATCGAAAGTCGGACAGCGCCGGCAACTCAATCGCCGAGAGCTATCAAGCGCTGTTTCCGGACGGCCGAATTTTTCCTCTGAACATCTCGTATTCCGACCAAAGTGCCGGGCTGATATTTTTTCAAGTTCTTCTTCAGGACAAGGAAAAGGGCGTCTACCGTTTTGTGATGCCTCAATTTAACATGGGTGAGCTAAAACTTGGTCAGGCGGTCGTTGCGCTTTCCGGAGACGAGAGCAATGCCGTGTCAACCGGTATCATCTCCAATCTTGTTCAAAAAGCGGTTCAAAAACCAATTGACAATTCGACTACTACGCCGCACGTAGTCAAGGAGCTTGTTGCGATAAAGACCGATATCCGCGCCTCCGAACTCGTATCCGGTTCAATTTTGCTTAACCTGCGAGGCGAGGTTATAGGCTTTAACACCGGCGCGTTTGGAGGGAATCGAAACACATTTTTGCCAATTCAAGAGGTGATTGACGCGCTTTCAAAAGTCACGCCTCCCGCGGCCGTTCCAGAAAGCTAAACCACGGCTTCAAGATTAGAGATGCAAGTTAGTTGACATTCATTACTTATTATACTATACATAATATGGAGTCGAGACTGTATGATATAAATGTTTCTTACAAGCACATATTAGTAGCTTAGCAGAAAAACAAAATATGAAAAAGTGTCATGAAGTATTTGTGGTCAAGGCCACGCTTGCATCTTTCTTTTTGGTCTTTTCCGTGTTCTTTTTTAGCAGCGCAGGTATTGTTTTCGGGCAAGGCACGCCAAGCTCGGAAATCTGTAACGGTAAAGACGACAATGGAGATGGAGTCGTGGATGAAAATCTCAACTGCGACCATTATTTGAGTTATCTTCTGGATAAGTCTATCCAGCCAGTGACGGTTACCCTTCGTGATCAGTTTATTAATCCCACTGACTTCACACTCGTTTTGATTGAACGGCTTTTGAATCCGGTCAGAAAACTTCACGAGGGACTCGCGTTTAATCCCAAAAGACCGAACCTTCATTACCTCGCCTATAGGCTTCAGAGCTCTGCTTCTTTTGCCCCGCGTTCCGTTTTAATTGAAAATCAGTTTGAAAAGAATGTCATCAAAGTTACAAAACCGCGTTATTTGCTGACCCCGACCGGTAAGAATAAAATCGGCATTCCTATTGAGAAGACACTGTCCATATTGCCGCCTGCCGCCGCGAACAAGCTCATTGCCGCAATCGTGCCGTCAATTCCGAAAAATGCCAATCACTATCTTTGCTACGACGTAGAGCCTTATGACATTACCGAGGGCGTGTCGGTAAGGGACCAATTCCAAAACAGACAGTTTGAAGTGATTCGAGCGCGTTATCTCTGCAATCCTGCTGAAAAAACGCATAATGGAAAAGTGAGCGAGATCGTTGACCGAAGCAATCACTTGATGTGCTACGAAGTTATCCCGCACAATCAGGTAAATCGCAAGGTGATTACCCACGACCAGTTTGGCATTAAATCGCAAACGGCCGTCCGGACGGAAGAAATCTGCGTTCCAACAGTTAAAACTCCGCTATCTCCAACAGCGTGCACTCGCCCAGACACAGAAGGTACCGCGGTGGTTCTAGATAAAGATACGATGTATCAAAATACCGGCGGACAATTGACGATTGTGCAACCAGCACCTGGAACAATAGGAGTCACGGCAGACGCTTTTCTTAGGAGCGGTCCCGATACGGTAGTAACGCGAGGTGGCAGTCCAGCAGCGGGAGAAACCTACACTTTTGATACCGAAATGCTTCAGTTGTCACTCTCAAGCGGTCGCATTTTGAATCTGCTGGCGAACGGAGTAGCCAGCACTAGCCCGCGAACACCGGGCGACCCCGTGCAATCGTTTGACACGGAAATGCTCCAACTTCAAGGACAGCTTCCTATCGGAGACCCTGATTTTGACTTGCTTCGCATTACCGCCGGCACTGACTTCGGTTTGCCAAGTCCCGGACACACTACATTAACTAAATTGCCTGACGGCAACTGGAATGTGGACAGCTTCTTTGACATTACCTATCGCATTGACTTTGTCGGACACCCGGGCGGGGCTTATACAGGAATGAGCGGTTCAACCACCGGCACAATTAGAATGGCAGATATCTGTCCGCCCGTGGGGCCGCCCCCAGAGATTAACTGATTTACCTCCCCCTCTCTCCGAGAGGGGGATTTAGTGGGAGTGTGGAAGCATGGTGTAGTTTATGTACCACAGCGTTAGTTGCACGTCACTGGTTTAGGTGTATGCTACTTGCATAGCAGTGGCCACACTTTAATATGTTATATAAACATCTATCTTTCGTCTTTGTCCCGCTTCTTACAGTCGGCCTTTTTAGCAATGGTGTTTCGCCAATAAGGAGCGAAGTCCCGCCAACTCACAATCGTGGAGTAGCAAGGGAAATCACTCTTTCAGGACAGACGCTGCGAGAATTTGAAAGTATTCGACGGCTTCAGGGTGAGCTTCAGAATATGAAAGACGGTGAATTTGGCGGCCATCCCGTCCGATTTCGCGCTGACAGAGTGGTCGTTAAGCTCCGAAATGAGAATAGCTTTTCTCTGCACGCGGTGGAAGATGGGAAAAGCGTAACGGAAACCATTGAATCCCTAAAGAGTAATGCCGACGTTGAATACGCGGAACCGGACTATGAGGCGAAAGCGTTTTATATACCGAACGACACCTATTACAGTTATCAGTGGAATTTTGATAACGCCGTAAACGGAGGAGTCGGTGCGGAAGAGGCGTGGGACATCGCGAGCGGCACGGGTGTTACTGTCGCGGTTATTGACACCGGCGTAGCATATGAAAATTACGGTATTTATAAAAAAGCCCCGGATTTTGTCGGCACCATTTTTGTTTCAGGTTATGATTTCGTGAATAATGACAGCCATCCGAATGACGATGAGGGGCACGGCACCCACGTTGCCGGCACAGTCGCGCAAACTACTGGGAATGGAGGCGGCGTAGCAGGCCTCGCCTACGGCGCAGGCATTATGCCGATTAAAGTACTCGATAGTCGTGGTAGCGGCAGTTATTCAGATGTTGCTCTGGGCATTCTCTTTGCCGCTGATAACGGAGCCAAAGTAATTAATCTTTCTCTCGGGGGGCCGACTGGCGCGAGCTATCTTGAGGAAGCTCTCGCGTACGCCTATGCAAGAGGGGTAACCATCGTGGCCGCGACGGGAAATGACAGCCGAGGCAGTCTATCCTTTCCGGCTGCGTATAACCAATATGTGATTGCGGTTGGCGCCATTCGCTACGACCAAACTCGCGCGTCATACTCAAACTACGGCCCCGGTCTTGACATTGTCGCTCCGGGCGGTGATCTCGGTGTTGACCAAAACGGCGACGGCTATGGCGACGGGATTTTGCAGCAGACGTTTAGCGGTAGTCCGTCAAATTTCGGCTACTACTTTTATTCCGGCACTTCAATGGCAACTCCGCATGTCGCGGCCGCGGCGGCACTCGTGATTTCAAAAGGGCAGACGCAAACGCCCGATGGCGTCCGCGATGCGCTCCAATCATCTGCAGATGACCTTGGTTCCGCCGGTTATGATGAAGTCTACGGTTCCGGACGCTTAAACGCTTCGGCGGCTCTAGGTTTCGTGCCCGGCCCCACTGATAACCCGCCAACAGTTTCCATCACTTCGCCCGCAAACGGAGCGACGGTTTCCGGCATTCTCACCATCTCGGCGACGGCATCGGACGATAACGGCGTTTCGCAAGTAGAGTTCTTCGCCGATAACGTTTCAATCGGCGTTGACGGAGCCGCGCCTTATGAACTGCCATGGGACACATCTGCCGTGGCGGACGGCGTTCATGCGATTAAGGCGACGGCGACCGACACTGCTAGCCAAACCGCCTCCGCGAGCGTAAATGTAACGGCTGATAATATTGTTGAAACGACAGTTTTCTCGGACAGTTTTGAGGTGTCAGAGTGGAATGGACTTTGGACGGAAGATGTCGGCAATAGATGGTTTAGGACCACCAACCGGAAGACCGAAGGTTCATACTCCGCCGACGTCCGCGGCAATTCTTCAAACAATGCCTTGACCGGAAATGCGATTAACCTCGGCGGTCGCACGAACGCCCGTATAACCTTCTCGTGGTTTATTGAAAGCTCGCTAGACACCGGCGAATATATCGCTTTTGACGTTTCGACCGATGGTGGCGCAAGCTTTGTTGAGAAAGTGCGCCTTCGCGGCAATGTTGACCCGGAGAATAAATGGCACTCCGTTTCCCTCGAACTATCCGGACTCTCGGCTCTCAAACTCCGCTTTCGTGGCACAATGAACAGCACCAGCGAGGACGCCAATGTTGATAACGTGAAGGTGGTTGCATGGTAGTTTAAAGTCCACTTAGAGATTGTAAACGATAAAGGACGACAGATTTTCTGTCGTCTTTTTGCTTTGTTATCTGTCTGCGTTCCGATGTGGAAATCAGATATCCACAAGCTGTGGATATCTGATTTCCACCGCGCTCACCTCCTAAAGATGCATTACTTGTGGTCGCCATGTTGGTACTCCGAGCACGGTAACGACTTATGGACTATCCAGCCATGGTTTCGGTAACCTTTTCAATGGCCTATAAAGTGTTGTTGACAAAACAGATAAACCACATAGAATCAGGCCTCAAAATTACTGGAAAAGATACATCAAAATCCGGGGATGGACGCTAGACCGCTAGCCCTTTAAAAGGCCAGTTTCCCAGGTGTAGCGTCCATCTCCGGACTTTTTATTAACCAAACCTACTCTTAAGAACTTTGGAAAGCGGGAAATACGTTGATAAATAAGGGTAAGGTACAGTAAGTAGCTAGTAGCAAGTAGTTAGTGGGGGATTAAGAAAGAGATTTCCTGCTTACTCCGTGACGAGTCTGTTGCCGCCATTATATCAGAGAATAGAACCAGAAGGATGCCACTTATGCACACTCACTATAAGGCATATACACAAGAAATAATCTTTTTATGGGGAATCAAAGCAATAAAACAGTTTCTATTATCGGCCTCGGATATGTGGGACTTCCACTCGCTCTGCTTTTGGGCAGAAAGGGCTATAAAGTTACTGGTGTGGATATAAACTCCGAAAGAGTGGAGTCACTCAATAAACGCATCGCTCCGTTCGCCGACCAGGAAATAACCGAGCAGTTAAGAAACGCGTCTTTTGAAGCAACGATGGATTTCAGCAGAATAAAAGATGTTGGAGTTATCATCATCTGCGTCCCGACACCGGTTTATGCAAATCATATGCCGAATTTGGAGCCGGTCCAAAATGCCTGCAAAAGCATCGCGTCGCATCTCCAAAAAGGCCAACTTGTTATTTTAGAATCAACTGTTAATCCGGGTGTTTGCGAAAGCATCATATTGCCGATTTTAGAAAAAGGATCCGAACTCCAATGTGGAAAGGATTTCTATCTGGCTCATTGTCCAGAACGGATAAATCCAGGAGACAAAAAATGGAACGTTGAAAATATCCCTCGCGTAGTCGGCGGTTTTGATGAAGTCAGTTTACAAAAGGCGATTGCATTTTACGCGACAATCATTTCGGCCGAAATAAAGCCGATGGCCTCGCTCAAAGAGGCCGAAGCCGTCAAAATCGTCGAAAACGCTTTTCGTGATATCAACATCGCCTTTGTAAATGAACTTGCGATGTCTTTTTCTCGGTTCGGCATTGATACAGTAAGCGTCCTAAACGGCGCGGCGACAAAACCGTTCGCTTTTATGCCTCATTATCCGGGTTGCGGAGTTGGCGGGCACTGTATTCCTGTTGACCCATACTATCTTATTGACTACGCGAAGAAGAATGGATTCCGCCACGAGTTTCTCTCGCTCGCGCGTCGTATCAACAACGACATGCCCCGCTACACCATTGAACTTTTGGAAAAGGCACTGAAAGAAAGAGGTCTTGCCGTTATTGGAGCAAAGGTTGCGGTTCTTGGCTTGGCTTACAAGGCGGAGGTGGGGGACTGTCGCGAGAGTCCATCTCTTGAAATCATCAAGCTTCTTGAAGACGAGTATGGAGCGCGTGTCGTTTCCTTTGACCCGTTTGTTTTGGATAAATCAACGGCCAAGACATTGGACGAAGCCGTAAAAGGAGTTGATGCGGTGATTGTTGCCACAGCTCACAATGTATTCAAGAAATTAGAACCGGATTATTTTACAAAGAATGGAGTCAAAGTCGTCATTGATGGCCGTAACGCTCTCCTCAAAGAAAAATTCATCGAGTCGGGAATTATCTATGAAGGAATCGGGAGATAAATATTGTGATAGAAAAATCCAAACAATTTTTTCTAGTATCTGTCTTCCTGCTTTTAGTTACCGGACTAGTGCTCTATAAGGTCCTTTTTATTGCCAATATGTCAGTGGAGCTCTCGTTCTGGACTGTATATGGTCTTATCATAACCTTTTTTTTAATTTCCCGGATTCCTTACGCGTATTTGCATAAGGATGAACACGATAAAGTCTATCCAAACTCTGTGTACCCTAATGTCAGTGTAGTTATTCCAGCAAAGAATGAAGAGAAGGGAATATTTAGAACCATCTCTACTTGTATTAATTCACGCTATCCTGGGAATATAGAATGCATTGTCGTTAACGATGGGTCTATTGATAACACTAAGGATGAGGTGATAAATGCGCAGATACTATACGGTGACAGGGTAAAGCTTGTTTCATTTTCGGAGAATAAAGGTAAGAGGGAAGCAATGGCGATAGGTATCAGCGCATCGCGCTACGAAATAATTGTTTTTGTCGACTCTGACAGTTTTCTTGCCCTAGATGCCATTCAACATATCACCGAGCATTTTCTTGCCGATGAAAAGGTGGGCGCGGTTTCCGGAAATACAAAAGTGGAAAATGTGAACACAAATCTGCTTACGCGAATGCAGTCAATCCAATACGCGGTTTCTTTCGACATCTACAAGGCAAGCGAAAGCGTTCACCAGTCGGTAACATGCTGTCCTGGTTGTTTTTCCGCATACCGAAGAAACGCGGTGGGGCCGCTCGTACACGCATGGAAGGAACATAAGTTTATGGGTTCGAAAAGTACATTTGGAGATGACCGCGGGTTAACGAATTTCGTATTGCAAGGATGGAATATCGTGTACTGTGAGAAGGCCAGAGCGACCACGAGAGTTCCCGAAACATTTCCTGTGTATTGGCGCCAGCAACTTAGGTGGAAAAAATCTTGGATACGGGAGGGCATCTTTGCCGGTTCCTTTATGTGGAGAAGGAGACATCCACTCGCAAGTCTTGCTTTTTATACCAATTTTTCCTTTCCTATTTTAGGCCCTATCTTGGCCGGTAGCGTGTTAGCCAAGAGCATAATGACCCACAATCCAATGTTATTCGTTGTGTTCATGTCGGGATTCTTATTGCTCGGTTTAGTTTTCGCTTTGTTTGTCCGAGTTTATAACGGGGTAAAAACATGGGTGTATATGCCCATATTTTCTCTTCTCTTCATTTCGGTTTCCATATGGCAAATGCCTTGGGCCCTCATAACTCTTAGAAAAACCCACTGGGGAACAAGATAAAAGACATGACTATCCTTAAAAAGAAACAACTTCACGTACTTGCCACTGCCTTCGCCATCGCTTTAGTAGTTTTTCTTTTGTATCCAATCGGCAACAGATTGCTTTTGGAAATACGCGGAGATTCATACAAGGTTAAGAGCGGTAAAGAAGTTATCTATTCCTACATCGATAAAGGAGATATTCGTGTTGCCGATGAAATCTTAAATAATAATTATGAACTGAGCCGATTCAGTCCGGTCAAGATAGATTCAATTACTTGGAAAGAAGACCACTATTCGGATATATACTGGCGGTTTAACTTTTACAACCTTGAACCGGTAAGAAATCTTCTTTTTGCGTGGGAGGTAACCGGTAATTCTTTGTACAAGTATAAGTTGATAGAAATCGTAGAGTCCTTTATTAACAAGGGACTGAATGACCCTTATTCTTGGGATAATCACGGCGCTGCGTTTAGGACTATGACGCTTGTTAACGTATGGTCAAAGTTACACCGTAAAGGTGAGTTGCCAGGGGACTTAAGTTTTAAGATTTTGTGGGCGCTTCGGGTTCATGGTGATTTCTTGGCCAACCCTGCTCATTTTGAGGGAGATTATAACCATGGCCTTGACCAATCCGCGGCACTGTATCTTTTGGCAGTTAACTTTCCTGACATGGTTGGTGCGGATGCTTGGCTCAAAGTATCCTCAAATAGAATCAACGCGCTTGTGACCACTATTATTGACGGGGACGGAGTCTTAGTTGAGAACTCCCCCTATTATCATTTTTATGTGCTGGAAAAATTCTGGGAAATCAACACCTATGCGAAAAAGAATCACTTACCGGCATTTGCCAATCTTGACGAGAAAATAGATAAGATGATTTCTTATGCGGCTACTGTATTACAGCCGGATTTAACCGTGCCGACCATAGGCGCTTCTCTTCAAAGAAAGTTTAACTTATCGGGTATTTATGCCGACATGGCGAAATCGCATCCAGACTTGTTATTTGTTTTAACAAAAGGAACCAAGGGCAAAAGGCCCACCAAGCTGAACATTCATTACCCCGTTAGTGGTCAAACAATTTTGCGCTCTGGCTGGGGAAAAGGGAAGAATTACGCTAAGCAGACACAGCTCATTTTTGATGTAGGTAGTTATAGAACCGACCACAGTGACCTTGATGCGCTTAGCTTCAATTTGTACAGCAATGGATTGGCGTTAATGCCTGACGCGGGGCTTTATACTTATGAGGACGGCTCATATCGCAGTTATTTTCACGGAACGAAATCTCATAATACCGTTGTTGTTGATGGAAAGGACCAATCTGCCGCGGAAAAGACCACCGGCAGTTCAGAAAAAGTATACCCCGGATTCTTTGAAGAAGGAGACGGATATGTTTATCAATCAGGTGAACATGAACTGTACCAAGGGGTATCTCATGAAAGAGCGATAGCCATGATCGAGGATTCCACCATACTCATATTCGATAATCTTAAGTCGTCTTTAGAGCATACATACGAACAAATGTTCCATCTTTTCGGAGGAGCCGAGATAAGCGTTGACGGGCTAACGTTGACGGCAAAGTGGAAAGACAAAGCGCAGTCTTTAACTATACGGCAATTTAATACCGATGGCGTAGGGTTGACTACCGACATTGGGAAACAAAACCCACCCAACGGTTTGTGTTCATTTGAATACAAAGTTGCAGTGCCTTGCTATTCAATATCCTATCTCCAAAAAGGCAATAACGCGTCTTATGTAACCGCAATCAGTATTGGCAAGAATCAGGCCACAATACACGTTGACAGGGATAGCAATTTGTTAAACGTTCAAACAAAGAATAATTCATATAGCATTAGAATTAATGAAACCAAGGGGGCAAAAAGAACCATAGAGGTCAACAAAGGTTTTGACATCGCAAATATCTACTCATCTGCGCGAAAGGCAGGTGTGCTTAATGCTTTCGGCGATTGGTATACTTTTGACGCAAGCAATGAAGACAAAAGTAGTATAAGCACAGGGACGGCAACCGTTGATAAAAAAGAAAGTATTCTAACGATAACTCCGCCCGCAAACGGTTCTGATTTTGGGGTGGGGATAGATGTCAATTTGGACTTATCTCATAAAAACATTTATTTTAAAGTTAAAGTCAATAATACCTTAAATCTACAAGATCTTAAGATTTCTCTTTCCAATGAAAAATGGAGAAAACAGGCAGAATATAATGTTCGAAATGGTGTTTTTAACATTCGTCATATAAATCGTGATGGCGAATGGTTTCAATTCGGAGTGGCGAAGAGTGATTTAAGAAAGACGAGTTTGGGGACTTGGGTAAAGAATGACCCAACTTTTAATTGGTCAAGGATTGATGGTGTTAAATTTACTGCTACAGCGGAGCGGGGTAAGAGCGTGACCTTAGATATAAAGGAATTTACCTTAGTCCCAGATCAAAGAGAGGCCCGAGCAGTAATCTTTTTTGATGACGGGTGGTCTTCCGTTTTAGATGCAGCTAAAATAATGAATAAATACGGTATGAAAGGTAACATCCCTGTTATAACTGGAAGTATTGGTAAGCGAATCTATCTGTCACTGGATAACTTAAAGACACTTCAGAATGTTTATGGATGGAATATTGTAAACCACACGAGTCTTCATGAGGATGCTACCGAAGCATATGTGAGTACCAACAACCTTGAAGGATATGAGAATGATGTAGTTGATGCGTTGCAATATCTAGTCCAAAACAATATAAATTCCGGGCCTAACTGGTTCGTATATCCAGATGGAAATACTGGCGGATCTCTTAAGGAAATTGTTGGGAAATATTATAAATTTGCGCGTGCAACCATCGATAGCCCAGAATTGTTCCCGTTTGCCGAGCCGCTTGAGGTGAAGATTTTCTCTGTATATTCCGATCGAACTAGTGTAAAGGATGTTCATAATGCAATAAGCGATGCCAAAAAGAACAATCAAACACTCATGCTGATGTTCCACAAGTTTTCAGAAGGAACTCCTTCTGTTTACACGGAATGGCCGCTAGGTGAATTTGAAGTTATATTAAAGTATATTAAGGAACATGGAATAAAAGTCGTAACTTTATCTGAACTTGATAAAGAAAATGGTATACCAGAAACAAAATTCACAGTACATAACTTTGTGCCTCAGCAACTGAGTCTAGATATTTCGGTAAATGGTAAAGCGGACATTAAGAATGTGGGGGTAATCGACTCGAACATTTTCGTCAAAAGTATATCTACAACCACGCAGGATGCCTCCTTTAGCGCACAAACAGCAGATTCTTCTTCAACTAAATCAAGGCCAATCGCAACAAAAACGCCGACTACTCGTTTAACATCGAAGCCAGTCCCAACACCAACAGTAGACGAACCAACGTCAGCTCCAGCACCGAGTAAACCAGTCTTGAGCAAACCAGTTTCAAGCGCAACCTTGCCGTATCTTTCTAATGGATTTGGCCATAATGACTGGGATAGCACGTGGGGAGATTTCTCGATAGCCAACGAGACTTTAAATCTTAGCGCCAATGATTCAACCACCGGAGCCAGTGCGTTTCTGCGTGGTTCAAATTCTTGGCAAGACTATGCTTTTAAGACAACAGTTGATTGGTTAAGCGGTGGAACCGTAACCTTGTTTTCTAGATATCACGACTCCGATAACTATGTGGCATGTTCATACGTTCGCTATGGCGCTGGCGCTACTTTAGTCCAGGTTGTTGAGGGCGAGAGGACAACACTGGCGGAAAACTATTCTCTTCCCATTTCTCTTTTTACTCCGTGGCTTGATACACACCTCGGTATGAGCGTGAAAAATAATCATGTTGAGTGCCTTATAAATGGCGAAGTGGTGTTGAGATTCGATAGTACTATGTTGCCTAGTTCAGGAGGTGTTGGTTTGGAGGTATGGAACCAAGCCCGGAACAGCGGCAGGATAAGAATAAAAGAGGTTTCGGTCGATCCACCGTAGTATTTTTGATAGGATGAACAGAATGACATCAAAAATCATTGGCGCTTCGGTGTTACTTTTGATTTTGGTGGCAGTTGCATATGCGCTCGCCAAAACAAACTCTGTAGTTACCTATACTTCAACTCTTCCTCCACAAAAGGCCATTGTACCTACTCCAACTTCAACCTCAACGTCCGAAGCTAAACCGAAGAGAATGTTTACGGAAAGTTTTAATTCGGCATATACCGTTGCGGAAGCCGAAAGCAAGACAGCGAGTAAAAGCGCTGCTTGGTGGGTTAGCTCCGGCGCGTATCTTTTTAGCAAAAACGGGGTGGGGAGTACCATAATGGGTTCATTACCCGCAGACGACCCTTGGCGTAAGACTTTTTCCATTTCAAATCCTCTTGATACGGATGACGGCTACCATCCGCAAAATATTTTTAGATTGGTGTTGAAAAGCCAGTGGCTGAATTTGGAGCAGGAGGCATATTTTAAGGTTCTAGATTACAACTTGAGCGTCAGCCCAAACAGAAATTTCTCGAATGGGCTCCTATTTTTTAATCGCTATCAAGATGCCTTTAACCTGTACTATACGGGTATACGCGTTGATGGGTACGTTACCATCAAGAAGAAAATTGGCGGAACTTACTACACCTTGGCGCACAAGCCCTTTGTCGCAGATTCTGTTTACCATCGAGATAGTAATCCAACCCTTTTACCCCAAAATACTTGGATTGGCCTCCGAAGTGAGGTAACCACGAATGCCGACCAAACAGTTAGCATAAAGCTTTACGTTGATAACGGAAGAACCGGCAACTGGGTCTTGGCCGCCGAAGCAAACGATGACGGGAAAAGCTATGGCGGGGCGGCGCTCTTGAACGAAGGTTACGCCGGTATTCGCACCGATTTTATGGATGTAGAGTTTGACGACTACAAAATTGTAGCGCAATAGGGAAGTTCCCGAGGATCTGATTCTCGGAACACTCCCTATAACTCCTCTTGCCTATTTTTTGGGAGGGAGTATTGTTTCAACTTAAGCGATAAAATTTAGACAATATGACTAAATCAGGACTTATGTGGATTATCGGCGCGGCTCTGGTTCTTGGTGGAACCGGTGGGTACGTTGGCCTGTCACTTGGTTTTGTAGGAATCGCAGAGGCGGCGACAAATGGTCTACGACCATCTACAAACTGTGACAGGGAGCCGAAACCTGCACTAGAGTGTCAAACCGGCTACTCTATTATATGTATTCCTGCTCCCGGAAACCATTGGGGATGCGGCAAGGAAAGCAATGGCGCGATTATTGAGATTTCAAGTGGAGGGACTGTAAATGTTTCATCTTCAAATTCTTCTTCAATTACGACCGAAGTAGAGGCTGAGGCGGGAACGGGTGGTAACTTTGTCCCATCCGGCGGGAGTGTCCGAAGCGGCAGTTCAAAAAGCTCGGTCAGTGTTACTAATTCAAGCGGGACAGATGAGGATGGAACGGAAATTGAAATAGAAACGGAACGCGGCGTTTCAAGCGTCAAAGTAAAAAACACGAGCGTCGGGGCGAGCTCTTCTTTTAGAAATGACGATGATAATGACGAGGACGAAGACGAGGACGGGATCGAGATAGAACTTGAAGAAGAGCATGGAGCTTTTTTCTTAGAAATAAATGGAGAAGAAGTCCGCCTACCCGGTGAGACGGGAGCCCTTAAGGTGGAAGTGCGCGGTTGGGATTCCAAAGAAAAGAAAATCACTATTACTCCGAGGGAGGTCAAAACGGAGAGCGACCTGGAGAATTTTGTCAAAGTTATCGCTCTAAATGATGACAGTATCGCTAATATTTCAATTGCCACAACCACTATTGAACTTGATTACTCCCACGGAGCCCGCCTCTTTGGACTTATTCCTTGGACCTTAACGCCGACGATTACAATAGATGATGCTGGCACCGCCACGGAAGTTAAAGTGAAATTTCCTTGGTATCATGTTTTCTTCAAGAAAGGTATCGATTTCTCTGAAGTCGAGGAAGAATTTGAGAGGGCTAATGAGGAAATCAAAGCGAAGGGCAATAAAATAAACAGAATTGCCGCAACGCTTCAAGCACTCTCGAATATTCTTAAGACCAAGCACGACACTGTGAAAAACAGCATTAACAACGTGCGATAACTATATGGCGATATTAGTGCTTTTTGAGACCCACAAAAACCTCGGAGGAAGAAGAAGCCATATGAACGGTTTGCGGGAAATTGACAGAGTGCGTCAAATATATCGTGACCTTCAAAAAGGTAAGCAAATTTATTGACATCCAATATCTGCCCTTATAAGATATGAGTATCCGAAAGGACCTTTGTTTCGAGGGGAAACCGAAACGGGGGAAAAGGAGAGAGATGTATTACGTTTCCCAAACAAACTTTTTGAGATTATAAACCGCGAAAGCACGGATGTGCTTTCGCGGATTTTGTTTGCTTGGGGAACGAGCAGTCTAAGCGAAAACTCCGTTCTCTAAGAATTAAAGACGAAGAAGGAATGAAAGTCTTACCGACTATCGTTTTTTATGAACGAAGTTCCCGCTTGGACTTGCAATGTCCAAATAGGTCGATGACGCTCTTTTCTCGATTGTCCCTTAAGGGATCGAGCAAGTGGCGATAATTATCAAACATAAGATTTAGAAAGCACATATGAAAAAGTTTTTTGCAGGTCTGACGGTGCTCGCGATGATTGCGGTAGCAACTCCGGCATTCGCGAGTGTGAACTCAAGTTACATAAAGATTGAGACCACGAACTCCGGCTCTATCGACAACACCACGAAAGCAAAGGCGGAGACTGGAGGTAACTGGGCGGGTGGAAGCAAGGGCGGACGCGGTGGGTCAGCCGGCGATGTTGGGGCTTCTAGCGGCGACTACAACAACGGCGGCGCAACGGCAGGCGACGGCGGCGACGGCGGAGACGCTGATATTGGCGGAACCGTGTACACCGGCGACGCGGAAGCAAATGCTGGTACGGCCAATTCCTTGAACACTACGGATGTTGATGTTGACCTCGGTGGAGAGGACATGAACAGCTCGAAGCTCAAGATTGAGACTGACAACAGTGATAAATGTGATTGCAACGAAATCAAGAACACCACAAAGGCTCGCGCTCGCACCGGCGATAACAATGCCGAGGGTAGCAAGGGCGGCAAGGGTGGTTCCGGTGGTGATGTTGATGTCAGCGGAAGTGGCGACAACAACAACGGCGGCGCAACGGCAGGCGACGGCGGCGAAGGCGGCAAAGGTGATGATGGCGGATTGGTTGATACAGGTGTTTCAACAGCAAACTCAGGCACCATCAACATTCTCAACCAGACACTCGTTCGCGTGAGATTGTAATTCTGCCGGAGAGTAAGGTAGAGGTCTGTCACTTTGATTGATCTTTTCCTCGCTCCTGTTCTTGGAGGGTCGGTACCGCCTAGGCCGGTACCGCCCTCCGGAGAGAATTCTTTTCTGAAGAATATTCTCCGGAGGGAGGCCTCGTTATCGTGTAATTTGAAAAATATGACACAAAAATTTTCTTCCGCATTTTCAGTCGGAGCAGGGAGCATCGCGACAGCACTCTTCGCCGCCGCACTCTTTGCGTATGCGCCCGTCTTTCGTGTGCACGTCGCGCTTGCCGCGCATCCTGCGGGGGTGGCCGGCTATTGGGCGTTTGATGACGGAGCAGACCCGACCGCGGATGTCAGCGGCCATGGCAATAACGGTGATGTGAATGGCGGAGCCGCTTTTACTGGGGCTGGGATAGCTCCAACCCCGGGCAACGCGTTCGCGCTCACATTCGATGGCGTTGATGACTTTGTAGAGATAGCGCATGACAGCAATTTGGATATGACAGCGGCGTACTCCATATCTCTGTGGGCCAACGTGACGGATATTGCTACGTATCGGCCGATCCTCTTCCGCGGCACTACGAACGCCGACGACATTGAGGTCTATGTGCAGAGCGTCAGCGGCGACCTTATCGTCGCTCACAACCGCGGCAACGGAGGCACATTTGATTTCGTCGGCTTCGACAATCCCCCAGCGGGACTCTTTCAACTCGTCGTAACCTACGATGGCACCGACGTAAAGGCGTACTACAACGGAGTAGCAGCTGCCGTCGTGCAGGAGACCACGACTGTCGCGGCCCCGCTTGATACGGACAAGGGCTGGTGGATAGGCAAAGTTGACCATTCTGAATTTGGCGGAACGTTTCTCTTTAAGGGTTTACTTGACGAAGTGGAAATCTACAGTCGCGTTCTCACCGCGAGTGAAATCGAAATCTTATCCGCTACGGGCAACACGCTCTTTGTGGACAGCGACGGAGAAGTCGGCTTTGGCTCAATAGATTGTGATGGCGTCGGCGTTGGCGCATACACCACCATTCAAGGTGCGGTGGATGCCGCGAACTCTGGCGACACGATCCAAATCTGTGCTGGGACTTACGACGAGCAGGTCGTGATTGACGGAGAAGACCTCACTCTTCAGGGCGTTGGCGACACGACTATCGTCCGGCCATCTGCCTCTGCCACATTGTCGACTCTCTACACATATCCCGCGGGGACATTCTGGCCTGGCACAGTCATGGCCAGCATTATTCTGGTGAAAGACACTGGTGCGACAACGATAAAAGATCTAAAGGTAGACGGCGTCAATGTCACGACAGTTCCCGCAGGCGCATCGCGCGTAGCCGGCATTCTTTATGGCGAATCAGCCGGTGTCATCGACAACGCGACTGTCACGACCATGGTCGTGGACGGGTATGCCACTCGTAGCTACGGCATTGACCTAAGCGCTGTCGGCACAGCCCGCAGCGTCGAGGTCAAGAACTCCGATATTACCAACTGGTCGCGCAATGGTATCCAGGCACAAGGTGCCAGCCTCACGGCCGACATCCATGACAACACTCTCGTCGGTCCGGACGACGTGTTCGTCGGAGCAGCCGTACCCAATGGAATTCTCTTCATACATGGCGTTGGCGGCAATGCCACAGGCAACATCATCAGCGCCCTGCACCACAGCCTTAGCGGGTCGCGTAGCGCCGGGATCCTCTTCTACGATCCCCTGACACCGGGTATCGTGGCCGAGGACAATGACATCTCCGACACTGATGATGGCGTGAACGTCGCGCACAACTCCAATGATGTCATCGTCCGCAACAACAACCTCCATGACAATCTTGAAGTCGGTATCCATCTCGAAGATGGCGCTACCAACGCGACCATCACGGGCAACACCATTACCGGCAACCTTATGGCTGGCATCCGTTTCGCAGGTGCCGCTGACGCTCCTTTTCCGGACACCCCGCCAGGAATCGGCAACATTGCCAACAGAAACAACATTTCCGGAAACACAGTCGGAGTTTTGAACTACGACGTCACGCCGCAGATATTCGATGCCACCTGCAACTGGTGGGGCAATGCGAGCGGCCCGGGACCGGTGGGTCCTGGTACGGGTGATAACGTGTCGACCAACGTCGATTTCTCCACTTGGCTCACGACGCCTGACCTCAACGGGCCCTGCAACGGTCCATTGCCAGACGTGACGGTAACTATCATCAAGTACATCGAAGGCGTGCATGCAACGGCAGGGAATGTGAACAGCACATCATTCCCAATGCAATCTTCGTGGGACGCGGTCAATATTGGCGCAGGCAGCGGATCGTTCTCACTCACGCTGCCAACATACGAAGCGCAAACATCGAGCATGACCGCGGGGGCTGACTACAGCACGAACGAAGACACAAGTCTCGCTAGCGTGGGCGCGAGTTGCGCAGACGGAAAACCGTTTGCTCTCCTCGGTTACACCACAGGGGGTACAGAAGCAGCCGCAGTGGTCGCCACGCTAAGCTCGACCTCGCCTGCGTTCACCGGACTCACGAGCAACAAATATGTCATTGTCTGGAACAAAGACTGCACGCCGAAGTTGACCGTCACGAAGATTATCGTCAACGACAACGGTGGAACCGCAACGACATCAAATTTTGCACTCTTCATCGACAACGCCACGACGACATCTGGCGTCGCCGCGACGACCACGGTCGGTATGCACATCGTATCCGAGAATAATTTGCCTGGGTACACGGCAACGATAGGCGGCAATTGCGATGCAAACGGCAATGTCACGCTCGCTTTAGGAGAGAGCAAGAACTGTACGATCACAAATAACGACATTCCACCGCCTCTCAAGGTTCACATTCTGAAATACCTTGACGGAACGAAGGCGCTCGCATCGACAACCAGCAGTTACCTCTTCCAGATGGAATCGACGTGGAAGACCGCAAACTTAAATGGCGGCGCGACGACGACGGGCAACTACGTACTCGGCAACAATCACGGCGGCGCGCCGGATCTCTACGGCGCCGACACTTCGCCAATGCAAGCTCCGGCAAACTATTCGACGCATGAATTAACCGGTGGAGTGGATCAGCCGCTCTCTCCAGAGGCGACGTGCCAAACGGGCGCATATCGCCTCGTAGGATACTCGACGAGTGCGGCGAACTTCGCTACCGCGGCAAGTAGCACGGTTTCGACGACAACCCCGAGCTTCTTCGGACTTACCTCTGATCTATACGTCATTGTCTGGAACGAGAAGTGCGTACCGCCTCCGCCGCCACCATCTCCCATAGCGGCCTGCAATTCGGAGATTCCGCCAGTGGGCTTCACACTCTTGAACGGCTCGGCCGGACATGACAATGTCACGCTTACACCAAACACAATGTTTGTGGGCCAAGGCGGCAACGACAAAGTAAACGGACCGAATGGAAATTACGTCATCTGTCTTGGCAGTGGCCACGACAAAGTCACACTCGGGAATGGCGAGGCCGATATTGACGCGGGGAGCGGCAACAACACAGTGAAGACGGGGAACGGCAACGGCTCAATCTATGCAGGTATCGACAACGACAAGATCACGACCGGGACCGGCAACCACACCATCAATTCCGGCGAAGGATTCAACACGATACAGACGGGTGACGGTACACAAAATGTCACGACAGGAGGAAGCGCCGATAAAATCACAACGGGCGGCGGCAATGACACGATTGCCGCAGGTGAGGGCAACAACAAAGTTAAAGCCGGAGGTGGCGCCGATACCATCACAGCTGGCGCGGGGAACGACACTGTTGACGGCGGAGCAGGTACCGATAGTTGCAACGCGGGAGGCGGCATTAACAATCTTTCCAACTGTCCGTAGTTTGTCTAAGAAATATAATTATGAAAAAACAAATGAAATTATCTTTGGCGCTTGTCGGTCTTGCTGCCGTCATCACGGGGCCCGGTACGCAGACGGCACTTGCGGTACCTGCGCACGCCTGCACCTTGCCTGCCCCATCGGGCTACACGGTTCGGAATGGCACTCCGGGCAGTGACTCTGTCTTCCTTGCTTCGAACACCATGTTCTTCGGAAACGGTGGCAACGACAAGGTATTTGGACTAAGCGGTAATTATATTATTTGCCTCGGAAGCGGTAGTGACAAGGTCACTCTTAGCGGTAATGGAAACGCTGAAATAGATGCCGGTAACGGGCGCAACACGATTTTAATCGGGAGCGGAACGGGTACGATCACTACTGGCACAGGAAGCGACAAAATCACGGTGGGAAACGGCACGCGCACCATCAACGCGGGTAACGGCGACAACAAAATCATTTCAACAATCGGTAGCCAGGATATCACGACAGGAAATGGAGATGACATCATCTATTCTGGACCGGGGGCGGACACCATCAGCGCTGGGAACGGCGATAATTTCGTTGATGCCGGCGCGGGCGACGATACTGTGACCGCGGGAACTGGCGATGACGAGATTGATGGCGGAGACGACACCGACACCTGTGAAGGGGGGAGCGGATTGAACACGATCGTCAACTGTGAACTCTAAAAGTCGCAAAAGACTATGAACACCTGACATTAATCGAAGAAGGAAGGAGAGGACCTGAATCGGAGGTCCCCCCTTCTCATGAAGCCCTGTTTGTGGTAGAAGTATGGGGCTTCAAGAGAGGGAAAACCAGCGGTTACTGCTTACTAATTGGCTTGCGAAGCATTTTATATATATGACATCATCATTTCGCGCTACATTGTACACAGCCTTCTTGGCAGGCCTTTTCCTCATGCTTGCAGTGGGTGGTGTCGGCTCAGTCGTTGTTGTGCACGCGCAAGAGGTGCCGCCTCCCGCAGATGTATGCGCGAATGTGCCTGGAGACCAAACTGCCGAACCTTGCGCTGATGTAGTGTGCGCCACGGACGGCGGTACATGGAACGGCGACTCATGCGACTTGCCTCCACCGCCTCCCACTGATGTATGCGCGAATGTGCCTGGAGACCAAACTGCCGAACCTTGCGCTGATGTAGTGTGCGCCACGGACGGCGGTACATGGAACGGCGACTCATGCGACTTGCCGGCAGACCCTCCGCCCGAAGAACCACCATCCCCTCCTCCGACATGTGGTGAGACGGAACATCTCGATATTGAGAACAATGTATGTGCCAGCAATGCCACTCCTCCGCAAACAGAGGTGGCGACATCAACCAATGGCACCGGCGGACTATTTGGCGGAACGATTGACACGGGGGATGCGATGGCGACGACGACCGTTCAAAACGAACTCAACATAAATATCACGAATCCTGACAGCGCCGGCGAATCCAACTCCTCCGTGCTCACAAGCGAAAACACGAATGAGGGAGAGGTCATGAGTGGGTCTCTGACAGTGTCGACAACTGGCGAGAATGAGGCCGATGGCGGAGTGAGTCTCGCGACCATCTCTACGGGGATGGCAGTCTCCACGGCGAGCGTCATCAATGTCGTTAACACGAACCTCTTCAATTCCGAGGGACTCGTTTTGTTTATCAATCAACTCTTTGGAGGAGGACTCGATATGCGCGAGTACGACCTATCATATTTCTTCGGCGCCCCCGTTGACTGCGACACGAACCCCATGATTCTCTCGTGTCGCAATAGCAGTGACCTCAATGTCATCAACACAAATACCGCGACGGTCACCAACAGCGTCCTCGTACGCTCGGGAACCGGTATGAACAATGCCTCTTCAACGGAAGAAGGCGGCGCGCAGATTGATACGGGCGACGCCTACGCGGCCGCGAATGTACTCAATCTCGTGAACACGAACCTCATCGACTCCAACTATCTCTTGGTATCGTTCAATAACTTCGGCGATCTGGGCGCAGATATAACCTTACCCGATTCGGATTTTTTCGGAAGGCTCCTCGCTCATGGCGGAGTATTGCCGGACATGAATTCGAGCTCGGTTATCGCGAGCAGTCAAAACAATGCCGATTTTACCGGTACCACGACGGCAAGCGGAGAGACGGGCAACAATATCGCTTCTACGACAGGCACGGGCTCGGGAGAGGTTACGACAGGCGAGGCATATTCCTCGACGAACACATACAATCAGTTGAACGATACGCAGGTCGGTGGCTCATCTGTCTTTATGCTATTTCGCGTCTGGGGCGATTGGACGGGTGATATACAGGGGTTGCCCGAAGGTATGTCGTGGCTCGAAACGCCTGCGGGGATCGTACTTATGAGTGATGGTCCTGCCTGCTCGAACAATCAGGATGATGATGGCGATGGTTTTGCTGATTCCGCAGACCCAGAGTGCCACACTAACGGGTCAGCCGGGAACGAATTTACATACGATTCATACGGCACTTCGGAAAGTGTCCCGCAATGCGGAAACGGCATAGATGATGATGGCGACGGACTAGTGGATGCGAATGACCTAAGTTGCTTCGAGGAAGACCACGGAGAGATGGTCTATATGCCGAACATGAGAGAACGCTCGCCAAATGGAGAGTTTAACTCATCTAATCTTGTGGCGTCATCTACCAATGTGGCGAACGTGGAAAATGATGTGCAAGTATACGCGCTCACTGGAGAGAACCAAACGGTTACGGAAAACGGCACGTCAACGATAGCGACCGGAAATGCCTACGCGGCGGCAAACGTGGTGAACCTCGTCAACACGAACATCATCGGACGCAACTGGATATTCGCCATCTTCAACATTTTTGGCAATTGGAGTGGAAACATTTCATTCGGTAGCTCCGGTAAACCCGACCTGTGGATTGGCGCCGTTGCGGAGACGACCAACCCGACCCTTCCCGGCTCCGATGTGACCTATCGCTTTACCGTTGCCAATCATGGCGACGCGGATGCGGACAATGTCGTCTTGAGCGCGGAATTTGACAAAGAAATACTCACATTCGCGGTCGCGGGTGATGCGGATGTCCTAAACTCCGCTGGGGTTTCGGAGGGGACTCTCTGGAATCTCGGAAATATTCCCCGTGGCGAGACCCGTGATTTCACTTACGTAGCGCACGTCCGCGATCTTCCGATTGGAACGTCAGTCACTGTTCCTTTGCGCGCGACCGTGAGGAGTAGCGCGACCGATAGCAACATAAATGACAACTCCGAGGACGTTACCATTGTCGTTGCTTCTCCGACGCCAACACCAGATCCAACTCCAACACCAGATCCCACACCCACACCCACACCCACGCCAACGCCAGCACCAAGTCCGAGCACAGGTGGCGGCGGTGGTGGAGGTGGCGGAGGCGGAGGTGGGGGCGGTGGCGATGTATCGACTCCAGATCCGAAAATATCCGTGACAAAGACGGCAACTATTGGAACGAGCACGGCGCAGACGAAGGTGAACTATAAGGTAGTCGTCTATAATGACAAGAATGCGGGACCGGCGTACTACGGGCTTCTCACCGACACGTTGTATGACCCGCTTGGAGAAGTCATGTATAACCGCTCGTGGAATCTTGGTACCATCGTGCCGGGAGATTTGATCACCCTGACCTATACAGTTGAATACGGAACGAGCACTAAGCCGGGCGCCTATCGAAACATCGCGCAGGTTACGGGAAAACGCAACAGCCCTATGCTCTCCTACGCGTCAGGGATGACGCCAGTCAAGGCCTCAAGTTCTGTTGAATTTGAGGCGTCCGCCCTAAATGGAAAGGTTCTCGGAGTATCCACCTCGACAGTAGCGACATTGGAAGTAGCTACCTCGACAGTATTGACATTCGAAGTAGCTACCTCTACAGTAGCGACTTCGACGACCGCCGCGGTAGTTTCCCCTTGCGCTCCGTTACTCTCTTCCCATTTGCGCCAAGGTATCAATAATGATGTTGTAGAGGTGGTAAGACTCCAACAGTTCTTGAATGGGGAGATGCAAACAAATCTGCCGACTACTGGCTTTTTCGGGCCACTTACGAGAAACACGGTCAAGGCGTTTCAAAACAAGCACAAAGATCAGATACTTATTCCTTTGGGTCTTACGGCGCCCACCGGCGCGGTTTACTCCGCGACGAAGCTTCAGATTAACACATTGGCCTGCGGCGGAGTTGTGCCGATAGCTCTGAGCTTTAGCCCGACCGGAAATGCCGCGAGCTCAGTATACATTCCTAAGGCATCTGTGAAAAATCTTCCAGTCGTGAAGAAGTTGAAAGTCTCGGCTGTAGAGACCAAACTGCGGGACCTGCGCAATACCACCGCAAAGAACAACGCAAAGCCAGTTGGTCCAGCGATTGGCGAATTGATGAGCTTGTTTAAGAACTTGCTTCAAAGGTAGTAACACTAGTATTTATGGCATTAAATAAAAAAAAGTCAAACATGAGAAGTGTCGTTACGGTTACGTTTTTGCTCTGTACCCTCCTATTCGTTTCGGGAGAGCGTTTTGCAGAGGCGTCTCTCCCCATTGACCCTAACTTGCCGTCGGAATGCTCGGATTTTATTGATAACGACAGCGATGGTTTTATAGATTTTGTGCAGGTGGTTGGAGCTGACGGAAATGGTCCGGATCCAAATTGTGAAAACATCTTTGACGATAGTGAAGGTCCCGCTTCTCCGCCAACTTCACCAACTTCACCAACTTCACCAACTTCACCAATTTCTCCTCCAATTTCTCCACCTTCTCCACCAGCTTCGGAATGTTTGAATGGCGAGGACGATGATGGGGACGGATTTGTTGACGACAATGATCCGAATTGCCATACCGACGGCGACTCGAATAATAACGGCTCGTACAACCCCGATGGCAGTGAGTCGGGGACTCTACCTATGTGCTGGAATGGAATAGACGACGACGGTGACGGCTTAACTGATTGGGCTCCAGCTCCAGGCGGAGATCCCGGCTGTTCCACGCCAACTGATGGAAGTGAGGGGAATGATCCAGTGCCTCCTCCTCTGGGTATCGAGAACACACTCACACTGTGCGCTGACTTTGTCGATAACGATGGAGACATCCTTGTTGACCTTGCAGACACGGACTGTGCCTCATTTATACCGACACTCACCGTGATTAAAGTTGTCATTAATGACAACGCGGGAACAAGCGCGGTGAACAATTTCCCGCTGTTTGTGGGTGCCACGTCCGTGGTTTCAGCCGCAACTACTACCTTTGCCACGGGAACCTATAGTGTTTCAGAGACTTCAAATAGCGGCTACGCAAGGTCATTTTCTGGCGATTGTGACGGAAGCGGCAATGTTACGCTTGCTATTGGGGACGTCAAAACCTGCACCATAATCAATAACGATGTGGGAGTAGACTTGCCACAACCTCCCCAGTGCGCGGACGGTTCTGATAATGATGGAGACGGCCTTACGGATAGCGCTGATTCCGGCTGTTCCGACTCTGCGGACAACGATGAATCCAATCCACCTCCACCTGGCGGAGGGGGGTCTACACCTCCTCCTTCTGGCGGAGGAGGAGGAGGAGGTGGCGGAGGTGGCGGCGGAGGAGGAGGTGGTGGTGGAGGGGGCTACTACGGCGGTAACGGTCTTCCTCTTGGAAGTATCGTGAGCGATAATGGGGGAGGGTTAGTACTCGGTACTTCAACTGTGCCCACTCTATCCGTGCTTGGTGTTTCGGCCAAAGATTGCAATGCGTATCTCACAGGTTATATTCGCTACGGTAAACCAAATGATACTGAACAGGTCTTACGGCTCCAGCGCTTTCTTCGCGACCTCGCGGGATTCAGCACAGTTACAGAGACGGGTACCTATGACGCTTCTTCATATGCTGCGGTTCACGCCTTCCAGAACACTCATAAAAATGAAATCCTGACTCCGTGGGGTATAAAAAAATCGACGGGTTATGTCTACCATACAACGCGCAAGAAGATAAACGAGATATACTGCAAGTTCACGAAGGAATTTACGCTTAGCGCGGACCAACATATGGAAATCGAGCGCATCAAGACAGGTGGTGAGGCAAAGCAGAAAGTTCTTTCAGCCTCCTCGGTGACGCTCCCTTCGACATCGCCGGCACCTAGCGCCAAGACTGCTCCCACACAAAAAGCAGACGAGATAGGTTCGCTTTTTCCGAAAAGCCAGACCGCGGCCGTAGGCGCATCCATGCAATCAAAAAATGGTTCCTGGTGGACTAGGTTCCTAGCTCGGGCCTTCGGACGATAGGCGGTACGCGATAGGCAAAACATCCCCCACCCAAAAGCGCTGGTGATGTAGTCGCTAAACTGTTTTCGTGTCATAATCGTTCTCAATGAGGCGGCTCGCAAAAAAGTATGTCGTACCCCATAGGGGTAATGAATTTCGTCCCTATCTACTGCGTGCAACCGGTTTACTGTGCATCCTCGGTGTCATTATGGGCGTTTTCTTTGCGTCCAATGCATACCGAATGTTTCTCCGGGGGAGCGACTTTATCGCCAGTGTCTTGCCCACTGTTCTCGTTGATTTGGCGAATGCGGACCGTAGCGCATACAAGCTCGGTGGCCTCACACTTAATCCTCTGCTACAGGAGACGGCCCGGCTCAAAGCGGAAGATATGGCTGTAAAAGGTTATTTTGCGCACTACAGTCCTGAAGGAGTCAGTCCGTGGCACTTTTTTGATGCGACCGGCTACGCGTTCGTCTACGCGGGAGAAAATCTTGCTGTAAATTTTGATGATTCTAGCGCGGTCAATGCGGCATGGATGAATTCGCCAGACCACCGAGCTAATATTTTGAACGGCAATTTTACTGAAGTGGGTATTGCCACCGCGAAGGGTATGTATGAAGGCAGAGAAACTCTGTTTGTCGTAGAAATGTTTGGCAGTCCGGCGCCTATTCGGCAAGCGCTTGCTGTGCAGGTCGAGGCGAAGGGGGCAAGCAGGTCTTCCACGCCAACCTCCGCGGAAAAAACAGAGCAAACGCCGGTAGTCGTTGTCGCATCGTCTAGTGTTCTGGGGGAGGAGACTGGTAATCAACTGTTCGTATCAGCACAAAATGCAAATGCAACAGACGGCAAAGAAGTAGCCGCCGCGGACACTCTGCCTTCAGTCCCCGACTACGCATCTTTTATGGACCGCTCCCTCACTAGTCCGACAAGACTTTTATCACTCGCCTACACGCTGATCATTACTATTTTGCTTGTCGTGCTATTTTTTGTCCTAATAGTAGGGCACAAAAAGCGCGGACACCATTTTTTCTATCTCGTCATCCTATTTCTCATTATCGGGGGGACATATTACGCGTATAAATTTTCCCTTCAATCCAAAGTTAACCTGAACACAGCCACAGCGACGTCTTCAGCGGGCGACCGGTAATTTTTCCACGGCGAACAAAGTCCGACCTTGTAATCCAAATACGATTATGCGATATAAATACAAGCGTACTTATATCGCAGGATTTGCGTTCTGTGGCTTGAAATATAGCTCCTTGGGTGATTTCAAGCAAAAGATTTCAATCGGTATTGCATAAAGGATTTGACAATATCAAGGATGTCGTGCTAGGATATTTGCGGACTATGAACACGACAAGAGCTAGTCCGAGGTCGGCTGTCTGTGCGAAGTCGAATAAATATATGTGCTGAACCACGGCCCGGCGTCGGCTACGCGCGACTGCGTAGCCAAAGCCACCGAAAACAGAAAGGAGCAGAAATGTTTCCTTGCCACCACGGCATATGACGGTTGAGGTGTGGCCATGGAAGGGCTAAATGGCGCAGCCCGAAAGTGTCCTCATAAGTCCCCCATTGGGGCGTTCCCACCCGAGTCGTTCGGGGACGGACATCGGCCACACCCCATTCCCAAAAACACGAGCCCCGGCTTCCTCTATGTACATGGAGGCCGGGGCTTACTTTTTATAGTAGATACGCTTAACGAATGGCGCACACGAATGGGGGACACCCCGCGCTCCGCGCAGGGAAGTCGGGGCGGACAGGCAAGGGTAAAGCGCCCTGCGGTGCCGCTCTTCAAATTTACACTCAATCAGATTTTTTGCTTCTACGAAAAAGTAATATGTGTTATACTACCAACATCATGCATTTGAGATTTGTTTAGAAATTAGATATTACCTGCCCGCCGAAGCCGCTTCGGCGCAGGCGGGGAAATTAGGAATTCAATTTTGTCTTCAAAATTGCTATGCCACCTTTTCACCACTTCACAACCAAGGCGAAAGAAGCGATTAGGAGAGCCCACGAGCTTGCGATTGAGCGCGGGCAAAATCATGTGAACCCGCTTCATCTTCTCGCCGCACTCATGCTTCAGGAGGAGAGCATTGTCATCTCCATTCTTGAACGGCTTGAGGTGGATACGGTGCTTCTTACCGACTCAATTCTCGAATCCATAGAGGGCGCGGAGGGTTCCTCGGTTCTTTCGCCGTCATATCAGATATATCTTACGCCAGAGCTCGCGCAGACACTAGAAAGCGGAAGCCGCGTAGCCGCGACTCTGAAAGACGAATTCGTCTCAACCGAACACCTATTTATAGCGATGTTTGATGTTTCGGGAAGCGCAAGGGAACTTCTTGCGCGTTTCAAGCTTGAGAAAGACTCCGTACTGCGCGTGCTTGATGAACTTCGTCACAGCCGCGTTGCCGATGCCAGTGTGTCTCCGAAGAAATTTAGATTTCTAGCCAAGTTTACGAGAAACCTCACCTCGCTTGCTCGCACGAATAAGCTCGACCCTGTCATCGGACGAGACAGTGAAATATCCCGCATCATTCAGATTCTTTCGCGCCGCACCAAAAACAACCCCATTCTCATAGGCGAGGCCGGTGTTGGGAAGACCGCAATCGTCGAGGGCCTAGCGCTCCGAATGTCGCAAGGAGACATTCCTGAATCACTGAAAGATAAAGAGCTAGTATCTCTCGACCTCGGCCTTCTCATCGCTGGCACCAAGTACCGCGGCGAATTTGAGGAGCGTCTCAAGAACATAATGAAAGAAATAGAAAAATCCGATGGCAGAATTATCCTTTTTGTGGATGAGATACATACGATTGTGGGAGCGGGAGCCGCTGAGGGAGCCATGGACGCGTCCAATATGCTTAAGCCCGCCCTTTCGCGCGGAGAACTTCGCGCTATCGGCGCCACGACTTTGAAAGAATATCAGAAACATATAGAAAAGGATCCCGCGCTTACGAGGCGTTTCCAAACAGTATTCGTGCCAGAGCCATCCGTAGAAGACGCGATAGCAATCCTCCGCGGACTCAAAGAGAAATACGAGTTGTACCACGGCGTGCATATTACAGATGAAGCAATAGTCGCGGCGGTCAATCTTTCCGCTCGTTATATCACTGACCGATTTTTGCCGGACAAAGCGGTTGACCTTATTGACGAGGCCGCCTCTTCCCTCAAAATCTCGCTTGAAAATATGCCGCCGGTACTCGAGGAAACCCGCAGAAAAGTTATGCGGCTTGAGATTGAGCGGGAGGCGCTCAAGCAAGACTCTTTTGCTTCTAAGCAAGCAAAAACACGCGTCAAAGAAATCGAAACCGAAATCGCCGATTTAAAGGAAAAAACGGAGGAGATAGAACTGAAATGGAAGAATGAAAAAGAAACGCTTAGCGAAATCAAGAAATCCAAAAAAGAACTTGAAACGCTCCGCATTGAAGCCGAGCAAGCGGAGGCGCGGGCTGACCTCTCTAAAGCGGCGGAGATAAGATACGGCAAAATCCCCACGCTTCAAAAGGAGCTTGAAAATAACGCAAAGAGATTGAAAAAATTACAAAGCTCGCGGCGCATACTGAAGGAGGAAATTCTCTCAAATGACATCGCGGAAATTGTCGCCAAGTGGACTGGTATTCCGGTTACGCGCATGCTCGAGGAGGAAACCGCCAAGCTCGCGCGCATTGAAGACGAACTTCGCAGGCGCATTGTCGGCCAAGACGACCCGGTCAAACGCGTGTCCGATGCCATCAAACGGAGTCGCGCCGGCATCTCCGACCCGAATCGCCCAATCGGTTCATTTCTGTTTCTTGGTCCAACAGGCGTTGGTAAAACAGAACTTACAAAAGCGCTCGCGGAATTCATGTTTAACGACGAGCGCGCCTTAATTCGCGTGGATATGTCCGAGTTTATGGAAAGACATTCAGTTTCGAAACTCATTGGTGCTCCTCCCGGTTACGTTGGGCATGAGGAGGGGGGCACGCTCACGGAAACAATTCGCCATCGCCCGTACGCCGTAGTGCTTTTCGATGAAATCGAAAAGGCGCACCCTGAAGTGTTCAATATCCTGCTTCAAATACTTGACGACGGCCGTCTTACGGATGCCAAAGGACGCTTTGCCAATTTTAGAAATGCCATCATTATACTTACCTCCAACATTGGCGGGCAGTTTATAGATAAAATGCAACGAGTAGGTTTTTCGGTGTCCGGTAAAGCAGGGGATTATGATGATGCAAAAAATAAGGTCATGACCGCGCTAAAAGACCATTTCCGTCCGGAGTTTTTGAACCGTCTCGATGACATCGTCATTTTTGACATTCTCGGACACGAAGCGATTCAAAAAATTGTCGGGATTCAAATTAAGCAGGTAGAGGAGCGACTCAAAGTAAAAGGGATTGGGATACAGATCGCTCCGGAAGTCTACGGCTACCTTTCCAAAGAAGGGTACAATCCGCAGTATGGCGCAAGGCCTCTAAAACGACTCATCCAGAGTAAAATCCTAAACCCAATCGCGTCGCTAATCATTGGAAAGGGAATTGGCGAAGGAGGCACAGTATCGCTCACAATGAAGAACAGCGATATTCATTTTGAAGTGCGAAAGGGAAGGAACGGGAAAAACGGGCATGCGAAGCCCATCAAAAGCGATTTTGTGTCGGAGCCGGTGGAAGCGAGGAGAGGCGTTTAGCGTTTAGCGTATAACGTCTAGCGATTAGTAAAAGGCCATTTCTTTTTGGGAGGAGTTTTTGTTTTGTCGCAAAATCTGCTAATATCCTCCTAGCGCGCCGGTACTCAAGTGGTCAACGAGGGCAGACTGTAAATCTGCTGGCCATCGGCCTACGCAGGTTCGAACCCTGCCCGGCGCATTTACATTTTCTTTTGGAGTATTACTATGGTTAGCATAAAGGTCGAGTTTGCATAGGCTAGCACTATAAACTCTATTTATTTTATGGCAGAAGAGGCAAAACAGGAAAAACCGGTGGGCAAGGTGATCCACTGGTACGATAAAGTGAGTGTTGCTGTTGTGAAGCTTGCTTCGGCGCTCAAGATGGGTGACCGCATAAAGATAAAGCGCGGAGAAGAGGAGTTTGAAGATTCCGTCACTTCAATACAGCTTGACCACCAGCCGATTGAGGCGGGAAAGAAGGGACAGGAAGTAGCGGTCAAACTCTCACAACAGGCAAAGGAAGGCGCGAGTGTTTTTAAGGCGTAGCCCTTCTTGCGATGCCTTTTCATACGAAAGCGGGATTGCCCGCGGCGCTCTTTTTCTGTACTATGGCTGGATGAATGATACGGAACGAAACGGCCTTCGCACATGGATAGAAGTTGACAGAAAAGCCATTCGGCATAATTTTGGCGTATTCAAATCTCTCATTCCGAAGAGAACCAAACTAATGGCCGTAGTCAAGTCAAACGCCTACGGCCACTCCCTTATTGATTTTTCCAAAGAGATGGAGCGCTTCGGCGCCGACTCCCTCGGCGTTGATTCCATGATGGAGGCGCTCGCGCTTCGCCGCGAGGGAGTTACACTGCCGATACTCGTACTCGGCTACACAATGCCGGAACTTTTCTCTGAAGCGGCAAAGAACGATATCTCTCTCACGGTTTCCACGTTTGACACACTCCGCGCGATTGAAAAAGCCAAGCTGTCACAATCTCTCCGTATTCATATTAAGGTGGACACCGGAATGCACCGCCAAGGATTTTTGGCAAAGGATATGCCAAAAATCTTTGGCGTACTAAACGCTAAACGCTCTACGCTAAACGCTTCGGTAGAAGGTTTATTTACTCATTTTGCAAACGCAAAAAATCCCGCTTTTCCAAAGGACACAAGCGACCAGCTTAACGAGTTTAAGAAATGGATTTTAGCGTTTAAAAGAACAGGACACACCCCAATTGTCCACGCGGCCGCCACTGCCGGGACAATACTTTTTCCAGAGTCCCATTTTGATATGGTTAGAGTTGGCATTGGACTCTATGGGCTGTGGCCCGCGCCAGAGGTAAGGGAAGCGTTCAAGGATAGAATAACGCTCCGACCAGCTCTTGTTTGGAAGTCCTTTATTACAGAGACGAAGAAACTACCAGTTGGGAGTCGTATCGGGTATGACCTAACCGAAGAACTTCGGCAAGACAGCGCTGTTGGTATAGTACCAATCGGCTATTGGCATGGATATCCACGCGCACTCTCAAGCATCGGCCACGTAATAGTTCGAGGAAAAGAATGCAAGGTGCTCGGTCGCGTGTCCATGGATATGTTAACTGTTGATGTAAGCAAGGTTGTAAATCCGAAACTTGGAGATGAAGTTGTAATAATGGGCGGCGACGATTCACTGCCCATTTCTGCCGCAGGGCTGGCCCGTTCCCTTGACGAGTCTTGGTACGAGATTGTGACGCGCCTCAATCCGCTCATCAAACGGATATACATCTGAGAAAGCCGGTAGATGGTAGAAAGTAGAAAATTGGTTCTCGCCTGGGGGACTTGCGCTGAAGGTGCATTGGAGGTATATTTTCCCTCGGTTCAACAGCACACCATGAATCTAATCCCCCCTTACCCTACAGTCCCCAACATCGGCCGGGATGAACTTTCCGAGCCGCGAGAACAGACAAGCTCCAACAACCAAAATCAGGAGCAAAACGCCGACCAGGAACGCATCAGTCACACGGAGCGGATACAACGGATTCGGGAGATGCGGAGGATACCACGAAGATGGTAGGAATTTCATCGCGCAGTGAGCGGGTCAACACCCCGCTCGCTTTTTTGTGTCATTCCACACTTTTCAGAAAAAGTGCGGAATTACGGCACTACAAACGCCGCTCATGCGAATATCCTGCGCTTGCGCATAGGGTGCAATCGTGGCGACCCCAGGGTTAATACCCTCTGCGGTATCGCTTTTGAATTTCAGCATCTCGGTTTCTTGCATTTTTCATGGTTTCTGCTACTCTTTTCTTTGTTACTAAACGCTAGACGCTAATCGCTAAACGCTATCCTATGTCCCAAGACCGCCTAATAAAACTCGCCTGTGCCACCTGCAAACGCACCAATTATTGGAGCGAAAAAAACAAAAAGAAAGTTGAGCGTAAAATTGAGCTCAAGAAGTTTTGCCAGTGGTGCATGAAGCGCACGACTCATAAAGAATCGAAGAAATAGCAAAAACCTCCATATATATTATGCGGAGATTCTTGCTAAAGATGTTATCCGCAGGCAGTGGCCGCTTCTTTGAAGTATAATACGAACAAGCTAGGACTTACTCTGCCTGTTCGTATTATGAAAGCAAGGATAGAGGCCAAACTGAAAGCCGTTGCCCTAAGAAAAAGGGGGTATTCTTTGAGTGAGATTATAAAGTCAGTGGGAGCTTCAAAATCAAGTGTATCTGTCTGGGTTCGAAATGTTCCACTTACTACCAGAGGTCGTGAGAGACTTTTAACCAAAATCAAACTGGGTCAGCTTATCTCGGCCGAGAATAAACATAAGCGCACTAGAATTGAACTCAATGGTTTTGTTAAGGTGGCTGAAGCAGATCTCGAGAAAATAGTTTTAGATTCTCTTCATGTGCGGTTTATCTGCGCTTTGTTATATTGGTGCGAAGGAACTAAGAATTACTTTCAAGGCGTTAATTTTATCAATTCAGACTCACGTTTAGTTTCTACCTTTTTGCGTTTCTTTAGAAAGAGTTTTCAAGTAGATGAGAAGAAATTCAGGTGTTGCGTGCATATTCATGAATATCATAATGCGGGTAAGCAAGTTGCTTTTTGGTCAAAGGTTACCGATATTCCAAAGAAGCAATTTATCAAGCCCTATTTAAAGCCTCATACAGGCAAGCGGATTAAGACGGACTATCAAGGTTGTGTTAGCATACGGTATCATGATAATACTATGGCAAGGCGGTTATATGCCTTAGGGGAAACTTTCATTAAGAATATGGGCCTATAGTTTCAATGGTAAAACGCTTCTCTCCAAAAGAAGAGTTCCAGGTTCAAGTCCTGGTGGGCCCGCCACGTTTTGGAATAAGCACGTTTATAAGAACTTTTTCACAGTGGCATCTATAGCCCGTTTTTCGTTTTGCTTAAACCACACAACCCGTTTGTCTCGCCCAAACCACGTCATCTGTCGCTTGGCATATTGCCAAATTTCCGATTTCAATTTTTCCAACATTTCCTTCTTCGAAAGAAATCCACGAAGATATCTGGAAACATATCTATATTCCAGTCCCAGCTCTTCCATGCGTTTCCACGGCAAGCCCCTCTTGTGCAACCTTCGCACCTCCTCGATCATCTGTCTTCTAATTCGCGCGAATAGGCGAATAGTTATTTTCTTTTGCAATTTTGCCTTGGAAAGTGTAAGTCCGATAAGAAGCGGCTGAATGTCTTTGCGTGGCATATTCTGATACGGAGGGACTTTTCCGAGCGCTTTCGCTATCTCTATCGCCCGCACAAGTCTTCTAGGATTTTGAGCATCAATAGTTTTTGCTCGTTTCGAATCTAATTTCTTCAGCATAAGAAATAGCTGTTCCACCGTTTTCTTTTCAAGTCGTGCTCGCAGCTTCTTATTCGGAGTAACGTTCGGGAAGACCACGTCATTAACAATCGCCTTAATGTATAGGCCAGTTCCTCCGACGATGATAGGAAGTCTACCCCGTGAGAATATATCTTCAAGTTTTTCTCGCACCTGCTTTTGATATTCGGAAACATTAAACTGCTTTTTCTGGTCAGCAACATCAAGCATATGATGGGGGATTCCCATCATTTCTTTTTTTGTGATTTTTCCCGTGCCGATGTCAAGGCCTTTGTAAATCTGTCTTGAGTCCGCCGAAATCACCTCGCCGCTCCATTTCTTCGCCAACCGCACCGCAAGCGCGCTCTTTCCAACAGCCGTCGGCCCGACAATCACAAGTATCTTTCGCAGAACCCCTCGCACTCTCCGCGCGTCTATTCCATTATTCGCGCGAATAATGGAATAGACTGCTTTATTCTCCAGGGGCGTTTTTAGCGCACTTTTCATGGTTTGTTTTTTAGCATACTATAACAAGGATGATTATTCGAATTATAGAGCAGCCGATTACTCGAGCAGAGGCGAAAGAAATTGCCAAAGAGTTCTACGGCGATATGGTCAAAGGCGTGGCGGACATTGAGCGGGAAATCATCGCACTCGGAGGCGAGTGGCACATGGACGCAAATGCGAAACTCATCCGGCATGGCTCCAGACAAACCGCAGTGTGGGGTTTCAATTTCTATCCGGATGAATGTCGCATCGAATACACCTCTCTTATAAATATCCGCCCTTCACAGAACAATCGCAAAATTGAAATTCAGGATGAAGAGTTGAAGCGAAAAATGGAGAAAGTTATCCGAAAACTCATACTATGACAGCCCGAACCCCAATGTTTCTCATGGCCAATCTTGGAAGCGACATATCGCAGGTTTTTATGCACCTCGAAAGAAAAGAAGAGTTGCAAGCCGCGTCTGTGGCTGGAAGAGTGCGAAGAACCATTGCTGAACTCATGGTTCATAGCGACCTTACTGGAAGGACAGGGGAAATCGAGATACTTCGCACAGTCATTGATGACGCGCTCTCCGAGAAACGACATCTTGATGTCAGCAGAAAAGAACTGGAGGATTACTTTATGCCGTTTTCCATGCGTGTTTTAGAGCAGACGTTATAAATCGCATCTATTCTGATATTCTCAAGAATATCAGAATAGATGAAGATAATATGTTCACGAAGACTTTTAAGGAGATAGACAAAAACGACACAAGCATTGCTGGTGGAAAGGGAGCGTCGCTTGGAGAAATGACGATGGCCTGCCAAAGCTCTTAAGGATGGAGATGAGATAGAGGTTAATGCTAATATTGGCATAGTGAAAGTTATCAAAAGGACCAGAGAAGGAAGCTGGATTGGTGGAGGCGCCCCGTAGTGAGCTTTGCTCTCTATCGGGGTGGATGCGAATAAGGGGATTGTAAGAAGGATTTAACTATGCCGAGGGAGGGCATCGAACCCTCATGATGTTGCCATCGCGGGATTTTGAGTCCCGTGCGTCTGCCAATTCCGCCACCTCGGCGTCTACACAATTTACAACAAAAAACAGTTCACGGCAATCTGGGTTTGCACGAGTCTTTTCTGTGGTAGAATTGAGGGCATGAACAAACTGGATTCCCGTGCCACAGGCATTGCGATTTCTAGGAGTTCAACGTCTCGCTCCGTCCACAGGTGTCGACATTGACCCTGTCGACCAGAAATCGGAAACCTCCACGATAATGGCAGAATTTTTAATTCCCTTTTTTAAGCTATCAGCTAAAAGCTAACATCTATAAGCTATTCTTATGTCCCCGCAATTCGTAAACAACGCAGTCTTTTGGGTTGAGGTCGAGAAGATAAAACCGAACCCGTTTCAACCCCGCCGCGAATTCGACGAGGCGCGCCTTCAGGAGCTGTCCGATTCTATCCGCATGTACGGCATTCTCCAACCGCTTGTGGTCACGCGAAAGGAGATTCAAAAGGAGGACGGCGGGCTTTCCATGGAATATGAACTTATTTCAGGCGAGCGGCGCCTGCGCGCCGCGAAGCTCGCCAGCGTTTCGCAAGTGCCGGTTTTAATCCGCCAGGGCGAGGAAAATGACCGTGAGAAACTGGAACTTGCGATTATAGAAAATTTGCAACGCGAGGATTTGAACGCCGTTGACAGAGCGCGCGCGTTTCAGCGCCTCGTGAGTGAATTCGGATTCAAGCACGCGGAAATCGGCAAGAAAGTGGGGAAAAGCCGCGAATACGTCTCAAATACATTACGCATTCTCGACCTTCCCGAAGAAATGCTCGCCGCGCTTTCCGAAGGGAAGATAAATGAAGGCCACACCCGCCCGCTCCTCATGCTTACTTCGAGGCCGCAGGAACAACTAACGCTATTTAAGGAGATTATGTACAAGAAGGTGACTGTGCGCGAGGCGGAAAGCATCGCGCGCAGAATCGCCTATGACCGCGCCCGCAAAAGAGAATTTCCGGTTGACCCGGAACTTCTCGCGATTGAAGAGAAACTGCGCGAGCAACTTGGAACGCGCGTGAGGATAGAGCGCTCAGAGGCCGGCGGCAAGATACTTATTGACTTTTTCTCAAATGAAGACCTTCGAATGCTGATTGGGCTCATGGAGACGAACAAAGCGAAAAACCCGACTGAAATGATTGACCGTCATATGGCAGATGTGAACCAGTCTACGACTATTGCACAGTCTACGACTATTGCACAGTCTACGCCGCCCGCAGGCGAAAGCGCGCCAAACACGTCGTCCGACACGTCTCAAACACTCGATGACCGCACTCCTCGGGAAAAGGCCGCCGAGGAAAACGAGGACATCTATTCTGTCAAAAATTTCAGTATCTGATACGAATGCAACGAATTACCATGCGAATGCTACAAATCTACGAATCTCGATTTCCTCATTCGCATATTCGAGACATTCGTGCGTTAATTCGTAACATTCATATCACGGCGATTTCTGTTTCTGTAGAGAATTCCTAATATGCTTTTTCGCGATGCTTGTTCGCGCGATTTCAAGCCATTTTGTGGTTGGATGCGCACTGTCCTTGGTCAAAATCTCCACTATGTCTCCATTTTGAAGCTTGGTGTCAATAGACATGAGTTTCCCGCCCACCTTCGCGCCGACAAGATGGTCTCCAATACCCGAGTGAATCGCGTATGCAAAATCAATAGGCGACGAATCTGTTGGAAGGTCCACAACGTCTCCCTTTGGAGTAAAAATAAAGATACGGTTCTTGAAGAAATCCTCCCGAAGGTGCTCCCAGAATTCCTGCTCCCCAATCGTGGAATCAAGGTCGCCGAGTTCGCGCACCCATGCCGGGACTCCATTCCCAACATCTTCAACATGCAGTAGGGGCCTCTCCTTCTCGGAGCGACTAATTCCGCGCCATGACAGAAGAGAGCCAAACAGACTCCTTTTATTTCTTCCATTGGCGACAGTTTCCCGTTCCTTGTAGGCGGCGTGAAGCGCTGCGCCATATTCCGACTCATGGTGCATTTCCTCGGTTCTTATCTGTATCTCTACAATTCCGCCATCGCCAGTAAAGACAGTTGTATGAAGCGAACGATAGCCGTTCGACTTTGGGAAGGCGATATAATCTTTGACGCGCCCCGGAAGCGGGCGCCAGATGCCATGAATCGCCCCAAGCGCGCGATAACAGTCCTCGACATCCTTTACCATAATTCGTATTGCCAGTATGTCGTATATTTTTTCAAAATCCCAGTCTCGGTTCCGGAGTTTTGAGTAGAGACTGTAGTGTCCCTTCAGCCTCTCATTCGTCGAAGCGACCGGCACATTCTGCCTGACCATGCCTTTCAGCAGTGATTTGTGGAATTTATCCAGTCTTTTCAAGAGGTCGCTCTTCCTCTCGTTCACCAGTTTTTTGACGCGCTCAAATTCCTCCGGGTACGCGAACGGAAAAGAAAGCTCTTCGAGCTCGCGGTTGATTTTCCGTATACCGAGGCGATAGGCGATAGGCGCGTAGATTTCGAGCGTTTCTCTCGCGATTCGAAGCTGTTTATCTTTCGGCACATGATGAAGTGTGCGCATATTATGGAGTCTGTCGCAAAGCTTGATTATGAGGACTCGCAGGTCTTTTGAGCTTGCGATAAAAAGACGCCGCATGCTTTCCGAGTAACGGTCCACTCCGCGATATCGGAGGTGACCAAGCTTGGTCACTCCGTCAACTAACATGAGTACATCGTCTCCAAATTCCTTTCTTATTGTTTCTTGCTCAACACTCACATCCTCAATGGAATCATGAAGGAGTCCTGCGGAAATCGCGCTGACACCGGCCCCAAGTTCGGCTATAAGCTTGGCGGTTTCAAAGAGATGGACAAAATACGGTTCGCCGGAATAGCGCTTGTGGTCTTTGTGTACGGTTTCCGCGAACTCATACGCCTTGCGAAGGAGCGCAAGGTCACTCTCGGATGGATACCGCATCAAATCCGTTATTTCTTTAAGTGTCATCAGGTTATTTTACTAAAACTTTATGAAAAATATAGTCCCTCAGGGCACAGCCCCGCAGTATTGGACTATATTAGCTCCTCGGCTCGGTCAGCCTAAGGCTGACTCTCGCTCTACGTCGCTAATAAGCTCTACTATCATACTTTGGAGTATGATAGTAGCGGTTGAAAGGAACTATCGAAGAAAAATCAAAGAATCAGATTTCCTTTTTCTTTTTAAAACCGCGCGCCTTTTTTTCTTGCGAAAGTATCTGGAGTGCGCGCTGGAGCTCTATCGTATATGCATCATCAGGCAGCTTGAGCGAGCGGAAATCGCCGTCATGCACTATATACGGCCCGAACCGGCCGATGCTCGCCGTAATTTCCTTGCCGGTTGTCGGATGATTGCCGAGCACGCGCGGGAGCGAAAGGAATTTAACCGCGTCCTCGGAGGTCAGTTTTGATACATCGAACGCCTTAGGTACGCTCGCTCGACGAGGTTTCGCGATTGTTGACGAACCGCCATTTTTTCTCACGCCCTTCACTGTTTTACCAACCTGTACATAAAATCCAAATCGTCCGTTTAGAAGATAGATGTCTTCTCCTGTTGGAGGGTATTTGCCGATAGGCTCGTCAGGATTGATTTCATGGCCTTCCGCCGTAAGCGCTCCTGTGCAATCTGGGAAACGCTCACAGGACATGAATTTGCCCCCGCGCCCGAGTTTCCACACGAGTGGTCCGCCGCAGAGCGGACACCTAAATTCTTTCGGGGCCTCGCCGAGCGTTGTCGCCTTGTCCAGTTTTTCTTTCGACTTAACATCCTTTCGGAATGGAGTATAAAAATCTTTAAGTGTCTTTTCATATTCTCTCGTGCCCACAGCGATATCATCGAGCTTGTCTTCCATCTGTGCGGTAAACGTGTCGCTGATGTATGGAGCAAAATGCTTTTCAAGAAATCCACTAACAACCATGCCGGTATCTGTCGGCTTAAGTGAACGATTCTCCTTGGTGACGTATTCGCGGTCAACAAGCGTTTCCATTATGGAAGCGTACGTGGACGGACGTCCGATGCCGCGTTTCTCAAGCTCCTTGATAAGTCCTGCCTCGCTGTAGCGGAAGGGTGGCTGTGTCTGCTTCTCTTCGGTGGCAAGCTCGAGGAGTGTAAGCCGCTCGCCCTTCGCGACCTTCGGGAGTTCGATATCTTCGCCGCGCGCCTCTTTGTCTGCGAGTAGCCAGCCCTGATACGTAAGACGAACGCCGTTCGCTGAAAAATCAGGGATCTTTTCCTCTCCTCCTGTCCGAGGAGGGGATTGAGGGGCGGTGGGAGCAATATTCGCGGTAATCTTGGTGCGAAGCATTTCCGCGTCTGGCATCTGCGAAGCAACGGTGCGTTTCCAGATGAGGTCGTATAGCTTTTTCTGCTCGGGATTAATGCCGGCGTTTTCCCTCGAGAGGTGCGTTGGGCGGATAGCCTCGTGCGCTTCTTGAGCATTTTTTACTTTGCCGGCATAGGCGCGCAATGAAACGAATTCCTTTCCGAACTTCGCTTCAATAACAGACGCAATCTGCTGTTTGGCTGATTCGGAGAGGTTCGTCGAATCGGTGCGCATATAGGTGATGAGTCCCGCCTCGTACAGTTTCTGCGCGACCGCCATCGTGCGCCCGGGAGAAAAGCCGAGACGAGTTGAAGCGGCCTGTTGCAAGGTTGAGGTAATGAAGGGCGCCTTAGGCGAACGCTTGACACTTGTTTCTAATGTGTCGGTTACGCTCCATGCTCCTTTATTTCCCGCTTCGAGTATGGCGTCAACGATTCTTTTGTCGCGCGGTTCCTCGACGCACGTAAGAAAAAGCCGCACCTTTTTGGAGGTTTCGGTATCCGCGGTGATTACCCAAAATGTCTCCGGCTTAAATGCCTGAATCTCGCGTTCGCGCTCCGCGAGTATTCGAAGCGCGGGCGATTGCACGCGGCCTGCCGATAGTCCATAGCGCACCTTCTTCCAGATGATTCCGGAAAGGTCATAGCCTACAAGCCTATCGAGCACTCGGCGAGCTTCTTGAGCGCGGCGGAGATTTTGGTCAATTTCTCTAGGATGTTTAAGCGCTTCTTCTATCGCTTCTTTCGTTATTTCATGATATACGACGCGGCTTATCTTTGGTTTGGTTTTTGCCTGCCCGCCAGAGCCTTGGCGTAGGCGGGTGTCCTGTGTTTTGTGTTTTCCGAACTCCTGTTTCAGGAGTTCGGCTATGTGCCAAGCGATAGCCTCTCCTTCGCGATCCGGATCGGTCGCGAGAATAATTTCCTCGGCCTTCTTCGCGGCCGCGGCGATTTCTTCCACCACCACCTCTTTCTTTTTGACAATTTCGTAGTGGGGAATAAACCCGCCCTCTATATCAATGGCGTTTTTGCTGCTTTTTGGAAGGTCGCGCACGTGTCCCACGGACGCCTTTACAGTGTAACCATCGCCCAAATACTTTCCTATAGTCTTGGCTTTTGACGGAGATTCTACAATGAGCAGTTTTTGCATAACACAGTCAGTATTGCACAGAATTGATTTTTTTTGCAAACAATCAGCGCCGAGCGATAGAGATCGCTCGACGCCTAGCGGACTAACTTCGGTTGAGTCTTTCGTGTTTGCGCAGAGCCAACTTAGTCCAGGCGTAGCTATTAATCACACGCCCGCCCCTCCTCCGCGAAGGGAAAATAGTATCGGAATGCTTTTGAAAATCAAGCAAGATGAATTTCACCCCCCGTTTCTTTGATAAATCCACGAAGTTCCATGAGCGAAAGGAGCGCGTTCGCGCGGCTTATGGGAATACCGAGTACGTCTATAAGGTCGTCGCGCGATAGAGGACTTTGCAGAAGCCCAATGACTGTTTTCTCTTCCGCTGTGCAGTCGGAGTAATCTCGTTCCACTTTATCACTCCCCTTAAACCCAAGCGCCTCCAGTAAGTCTCCTGACGAGGTAATCGGCGTTGCGCCGAGCTTAAGGAGCATATGCGGTCCTGCTGACGATGAGGAGAAAATGGAACCTGGAACGGTGAATACGTCTCGGTTATATTCGGTCGCGAATTTTGAGGTTATAAGCGCGCCGCTTTTTTGCTCCGCTTCCACGACAAGAGTGGCGTCCGAGAGGCCAGCGATAACGCGATTCCTTTGCGGAAAGCTCCACGCCGTTGCCTGAAAATCCGGCTCAAATTCCGAGAGAAGAGCGCCTCCGGCTTTCAGTATGTCGCCTGCAAGATTTCGATTGGTGGAAGGGTAGAGAACGCTTGGGGCGAGTCCGGAGCCGGGAACGGCGACTGTCGGAAGTTTTGCGCTAAGTGCGGCGCGATGCGCTATAGCATCAATCCCAAGCGCCAAACCGGAAACGATAACAACTGGGTAGCCTTGGAGTCCGGCAATAAGCGTTTCTGCCGCTTCTTTCCCGTAGTTCGAATATTTGCGCGAACCGACAACCGCGAGCCATTTATGGTCTTTCGGCGGCAGTGTTCCCAGCAGGTATAATTTTTCCGGCGGGTCGGTGATTTCCTTGAGAAGCAGAGGAAAATCTTCAGGATGCAGTTTTTGGATTTTCGTTTGCAAAGTATTATCCATGTGGTACAGTTATTTCAGTAGCACAATTCTACAATTCTAACACACCCAATATCCATGAAAGAGCAAGCCAGACAGGTAGTTCTTAGGTCAGGCAGGCCATATGCGATTTTGATGAAACAACTTGAAAAGCTTCATGGCCCGGTTCGTATGCTTCATCCAGCATTTAAGCAGGCGCTTAATGAATCCAGAGTCGCATTTGAAAAAGACGAAAGTAAGCTTGGTCCAGCCATGGCTTGGCGCGAACTCAATCAGGATGATTTCTGAACCATCAACGAGAAAGGCACGCATGATCGACATGACACTAGAAGAATTTCGGGCAAAGTTGACTGAACATGAACGACTGCAGAAAGCAAACTGGAAACGGCATTTCAAAGAGCATCCCGAACAACTTTTGCCTGGGGCAGAGGTTAAGCGCGTAGTTCCAATCAAAGAAAGCGAACTTCTTGCGAAAATCATAGGGAGCAACACTATTGGTGCGCCTGATTCTGACTAGTAAACAACTGCCCCGATTTTGTTCTCCACACAGGCGAGCCCCACGGTTCGCCCTTTTTGTTGTATACTAAGTTGCATCGTCGTCTTTTCTTTGCTACTTACTACTAACTACTTACTTCTTCATGTTAGATATAAAATTCATCCGCGAAAATAAAGACCTTGTCGCCGAAGCAGCCAAGAAAAAGCGCGTGTCTTTTGATGTAGAAGAACTTTTGAAGCTCGACGATGAACGCCGAGCCTTGCTTACGGTGGTGGAAAAGAAGCGCTCCGAACACAACATGAAGAGCAACCAGATGGTGCGCACGTCCATACCGGAGAGACGAGAGCTTCTTGTGGAGGAACTTCGAACGCAGAAGTCCGGACTTGAGGAGGAAGAGACCAAATTGAAGGGTATCATGCAAAAATGGCAGGCGCTCATGCTCCAAGCTCCAAACGTTCCAGACATCTCGGTTCCTGATGGGGATAGCGAGAATGACAACAGTGAAGTAAGAACATGGGGCAGTATTCCTGAATTTTCCTCTCCTCCCAAAGGCCATATGGAGATTATGGAGTCCTGCGACATGGCCGATTTTTTGCGCGGAGGCGACGTATCTGGTTTCCGAGGATATTTTTTGAAAAATGAGGGAGCTCTTCTTTCTTTCGCGCTTTGGCAATTTACACTTGAGCATTTCGCAAAAAAGGGCTTTACCTTCATGATGGCGCCATCTCTCGTTCGCAAACAGACGCTTCTTGGCACAGGATATCTTCCGCAAGGCGAGGACGACCTCTACAAAACACAAGACGGCGATTATCTTTCAGGCACCTCTGAAGTGTCTGCGATGTCGTATTTTTCAGAAACAATTCTTAAGAAAGAAGAACTGCCAAAAAAGATTCTCGCTTTTTCCACCTGTTTTCGCCGCGAAGCCGGAAGTTACGGCAAGGATACCAAAGGACTCATCCGCGTCCATGAATTTTTCAAACTCGAGCAGGTGATGCTTTGTGAAGCTAGCCATGAAATATCGGTGAAATTTCATGAGGAGCTCACAGGAAATGCGGAGGAGCTTTTACAAGCACTCAAGCTTCCGTATCGCGTTGTCATTAATTGCGGGGGAGACCTCGGACTCGGTCAGGTGAAAAAATACGACATTGAAACGTGGATTCCATCGGATAAAGCATATAGAGAAACTCATTCTTCTTCCTATTTCCATGATTTTCAAACGAGGCGTCTAAATATTCGTTACAAAGACACTGACGGTAAAACTCGTTTTGCGCACTCGCTCAATAACACGGCGCTTGCGACCCCCCGCATTTTGGCGCCGCTCGTTGAAAATTATCAACAGTCTGACGGTTCGATAAAGGTACCGGAAGCGCTCCAGAAATATATGGGGAAGACTGTTATCGCTCCTGTTCGTTGAGTCAACAATATCGAATACCAAATTTCGAATTTCGAAAAATACGGAATATTAAATAAGAAAGCCAAAAAGATTTAGCATACTATCTTTCTTGTTAAGAGTTTCATGTTTTTCGATATTAGGTATTCGACATTCGATATTTTCATTTCATGGCTCGACATAAAATAATCCGTTCTCCTCGCTTGGCGCGGAAAGAACGACGGAGAAAAATCAGAAAAATCTTCTTGCTTTCAGTTCTCTTCACGGCGGCCGCCGCGGGGATAGTCTACGGATTATCTCGCCCAGAGCTTCGTATCATAAGTATCGAAGTCGCCGGCTCAAGACAGGTGCAGGAGGAACTTATACAAAGAACAGTGGCAAATGTCATGAAAAGGACATACCTCTGGTTTATTCCAAAATCACACACTTTACTTTACCCAAAGACCGAACTCAAGGAATCTCTTATGAAAGAGTTTCCAGCTCTTTCCGGCGTGTCCATCTCGCTAAAAAGTCTTTCCGCGCTTCGCGTTTTTGTGTATGAACGCGAGCCGCAGGCGCTTTGGTGCGCCTCGCGGCAGGAATGTTCTATGATGGACAAAACAGGATTTGTGTTCGCGCCCGCAGAAATGGGCATGGAGCAGATGTATTACCGATTTCTGAAAATGGATGCAAAGGCGCCTATCGGCACAGAGGTGATTCCGCAAGAAGAATTATCAAAATTATTGCTATTCCTTAAGAAACTAGAAATGGCCGGTCTTGAACCAAGAGAAGTGCTTTTGAAGGAGCAAGACGAGCTTGAAGTGGTGCTTAGCTTTGGAACGCGACTTTTGCTCCGCTCTGGCAACTATGATACAGCGCTCATCAATTTGGAAACGCTCATGGAACAGGATAACCTCCTTTCAAGGAATAAAGGGGAACTTTCAGTGTCATATATTGACCTTAGGTATGGGAATAAGATTTATTTCAAACCACGATAAGAAGCGGTTAGCGTATAGCGTTTGGTAAAGTGGAATCCTCCACTAAACGCTAACCGCTACACGCTTTGAGCTGGTAAGCTATAATAAAGGCATAGTATTCTTAACAGTTCTTATGTCACCACTGCAGTTACCAATCAGTTACTTCATTTGGCACTACAGTGCCGCGTGGGTTGACCTCATGCGGCTATACAGGAATTTTTCGTGGTTCCTCTGGAATTTTTTCTCCATACGCATTTTGTGGGAAACACTTTTTTCTCCGTGGCACAGGATAAAAGAACATGCCGATAAAGATACCGCGGGCGTACTTGGCAGTTTCATTATGGACACGATTCTTCGCCTTGTCGGATTCTTCACCCGAATATGCACCATACTTTTCGGCCTTCTCGCGCTCATTCTGTTTTCAGCCTTTTCTCTTGTGTGTTTGGCGCTCTGGCCGTTTCTCCCAATATGCATCGTCGCATTTTTTATGCTTGGCGTTTCCGGAGTGATTGCGTTTTAGGAAGATGCTCTCGTTAGAAGCCGCAATCGCCATGTGAACAGGCCTATATATCAATTCAATGCAATATGTCAAATGTAAGTGTAAAGTAATCGTATCAGCTTGCGTGATTGCGATTTGCTTCTAACGGGATGCTCTACTCAAACTTGCAACAAGAATCAATAGCGTATAATGGCGCGCTCCAAACAGAGGCGGTTATTTCCGGTAGACACCTTCACACCGCGGAAAAATCTCTGCGCATTGTTTTTGCCGTACTCTCCATTCTCGGAATTGCTTTTCTACTTATGAAGGCAATACCGGCCGTTCAATCCGCCTTTCCAGCTTTTTTTACTGTCGCTGGCGAATTTTTCCCGCTCTTCAAATCAATATTTCTTATAACTGCGGGACTCTGGCTCTGGTCGGCTCTTTGGTACGCATTTTTTGCCTCCTTTTACTTCAGGGACGAGGATGCAACGCTTCCAGAAATGTCAATGCGCCAGCCACCCATCCGTTTCGAGGTGGCAAAAGTAATCACTTCCGGATGCAATGAACCCGTGCTGGATTTCCTCGTGTCGCGTTACGGAAGCATGGCCATGCTGCGCCTCGGGCTTTCAAAAGAAGAAGTTATCGCTTTCATAAAAGACAGGGCGCGTCCCTCCGGAATATTTGACATAGGGACGTCGGATGAGCCGATAGGTCTCGGAGAGTTTGCGAAGGAACTGTTGCGCTACGACGAAGGCCTAAAACACTTTCTTTTGTCGCGCAAGATTGAAGCCGACGATTTTGTGGGCGCGGCAGGCTGGGTGTCGCACAATGAAAGCGACCGCAAGAAATATCTGCGGTGGTGGGGTAAAGACGCTCTCGGCAGGATTCCCGGGATCGGCAAGGATTGGGGATACGGCGAAATAGTTCTCTTGTCGCGCTACGCCGTATCTATCGCGCGCCATCCGGCCTTTTCTTCTGGGAGCAAAGGGGCGTTCGGCAAGCACGAGGCCGAAGAAGTGGAGCGCATTCTCTCGCGCGGACGCGAGGCGAATGTCCTGCTTGTTGGAGAAGAGGGCGTTCCAAAACTCGCCCCGCTCGCTCGTCTTCAGCGAAAAATCAGCGCCGGAACGGTGCTTCCGCCACTTGAACATAAAGAAATCTACATATTCAATGGAGCGCCGTTCGTTTCGGCGATGAAAGAAAAAGCGGTCTTTGAAACTGAATTTACAAAACTCCTTTCCGAAGCGGCGCGCGCCGGCAACATCATTTTCGTATTTGATAATTTTGAGAAATTCTATGAGGGCGCGAACGCAATTGGCTCGGACGCGCTTTCCATTCTTGACCCGTTTCTTACTTCAAAGAATATTCAAATCGTGGCAATAGTCGAACTCGGTGCGTTCCGCCAGGTTTTTGAGCCGAACGCAAAAGTGAAAGAACGCTTTGAGCGCGTACTCATAGCAGAAGCGGGCGTATCCGGTTCAATCCCGATTCTTGAGGAGGAGGCCATTCGCGCGGAGGCCAAACACGGAGTTATTTTTACCTATCCCGCGCTTCGCGCGGTAGCGGAAAGCGCAGACAGATATTTTTTTGAAGGCGTCATGCCGGACAAAGCCATAGACCTCCTCCTGGAACTTGTCCCCCAAATTAAATCCGCGGGGAAAAGTATCGTGCTTAAAGACGACGTGCTCGACCTTGTTTCGAGTAAAACCGGCATTGCTGCCTCCGAAGCAAAGGGGGAGGAAAGGACGAAACTCTTGAAGCTTGAAGAAATCTTACACGAGCGAATTGTCGGGCAGGAAGAAGCAGTCAAAGCTATCTCGGGAGCCCTCCGCAGGGCGCGTTCCGGCATTAGTTCAAAAAATCGCCCCATTGGCTCGTTCCTGTTCCTTGGTCCCACCGGCGTCGGAAAAACCGAAACGACAAAAGCTCTCGCGCAGGCGTTTTTTGGAGATGAAAAGTCAATCGTACGGCTGGATATGTCTGAATATCATAGCGATGATGCCTTGAATCGTCTCATCGGCACTTTTGAAGGAGGAAAGGCGGGCGTGCTCGCCTCGCTCATTCGCGAGCATCCGTACGGAGTTTTGCTCCTTGATGAATTTGAAAAGACTAGCAGGGAAGTGCATGACCTTTTCCTGCAAATCCTTGACGAGGGTTTCTTCACCGACGTTTTTGGCAAAAGGGTGAACGCGCGCAATCTAATGATAATCGCGACATCAAACGCCGGCAGCGACCTCATCTGGAATATGGCGCAAGAGGGAAAGAGGTTGGACAAAGACATCATTATCGCGGAAATCATAAATCGTGCCATCTTCAAACCGGAGCTTCTCAACCGTTTTGACGGCGTGATTCTATTTCATCCGCTCAATGACGAACACCTTCGTTTAATCGCGCGTCTGCAACTTGAAAAGCTTGGAAAACGTCTCAAGGAAAAAGGATTGGAGTTTTTGATAACAGACCCGCTTGTCGAGTATCTTGTGTCCGCGGGGCAGGACCCGAAGTTTGGAGCGCGGCCGATGGCTAGGGCTATACAGGGAACGGTTGAACAAGCGATTGCCGAGAAAATGCTTCGCGGAGAAATTGTTGCCGGGTCAACGGTCGAACTTTCTCCTTCAGATTTTCCTCAAGGAATTACCTCGTTTAACTCTTCCTCAAATCCCACTTGACCTTTCTTGAATAATGCGTATCATAGGATGCACATGATATTCAATGCCTGTTTTTGGAACTATTTCTTTAACAGCACTCGCCAATCGAGGGTCGGTTCCTGTGTTGGTTGTGGAATAGTCGTAGACTAAAGAAAAGCTACTCCTAACGAAAACAGAAACGGACACTCGAGCAATCAGTGTCCGTTTCGTTTTACCTCCGCTTCGAGTAGAGCGGAGGATGAGGACGAAATTGAACTCCACAACTCAACTGGCAGTATGCCCATCAACAGCAAATTGCTTACAGGATTTCGCACAACCCAGCACATTCACAACTTTTCCGACGTTCCCGACGGAATACTCCTCGTGCTCGCCAAGGACGTCACAACCACCGGCCCGAAGCGCCGCACGTATCCAAGAGGATCGGCGGGACGCAAGAGAAAATCGTATAGCAAAGGAGTAATTTTGCAAATGGAAGATGGAAGCAAAATCCCAGTCCGCGTAGATTTTCTTGAGCTTCAAATAGCCACTCCGCAACCGAAGCAAACAACCTTAATCCCGTACGTATCATCGCTATGAAATCACCGCGCATGAATCAGAATCATTCAATCACGGCCGCGTTTCGAAAGGGAAAGAAAGTCATCCTTAAGGAAACTTGGGAGGACTCTGCAAAAAAGGGGCTACGCTTCCACAAGGGTACGCAGGGTGAAGTTGTGGATGGAGAAATCACTGGTGGCAGGATTCCAGTGCTGATGCGTTTTCCGCATCAACCATCCATGGTCGCCCATTTCCCGCTCTCTATTTTGGAATCGGCATAATGCCAGTTGAAGTTTTTCAAGACGGCCCGCGCTTTGCGCAGGCCGTTTTTCCTTGCATCTTCAGGGAAGGTTTTCGTAAAAAAGCCGGCGAATGGAAGAATCCACCACGCCGGCTCGCATAAAATTGCTTCTCCCTAATTCCATCTTGGAGTCTGTTCCGGAATTACCGTGGCTCGTATATTCGCGCGCTGGTCATACTCGAGCTTGAGGAGACACGGCCTAGGAGGTAGCGCCTCCTTTTTGGTGAGTACGCAGAAGAGGTCATTACATAGAACTTCTCCCGTTGATGTGTCAGTCAGGCACTGCGCCTTTGTGACTTTTTGAAATGTCGCGATAACCCATCCATTGCCGAGTTCGTGCGCGCCACGGAAGCGGAAGAAACTCTTGCTTTGTGGCAGTATGGTTCCAGGCCACGTCAGCCCATGAAACCACATCGCCCGTCCAGTACGCAATCGCTTGGACTGTTCAAAACCTACGAAGAAAGAAGCAATGGCTGTTAGGAGTGAGAACACGATGGCGTAAAGCACGTACATCCATTTTTCGCCCCTCTGTGTCAACTCGGCAACGAGAAACGATAGTGCAACGATGCCTCCCAAGAACATGATACTGATATTCGTGTAAAAGACGGCGACAAGCGCGCGGATGGGAATCTTACCCCAGATAATTTCTTTCATAGACACCTCTTAAGGTACTATAGTATCTGATTTCAATTTGTCAATTTAGTCACTTCTGCGGTACAGTGCTTTCGTGAAAAACGGATTTTGGGGAAAACTGCAAAGACCGATTATGGCCCTCGCGCCGATGGCGAACGTTACGGACGCGGCGTTTCGACGCATCATCGCACAGTATGGAAAGCCTGCCCGACCCGGGGAACGGGGCGGGCCGGATGTCATGTTTACCGAGTTTGTTTCGGCTGATGGGCTTGTAAGCAAGGGAAGGGATAAACTTCTCGTTGATTTGATGTACTCGGAAAGCGAACGGCCAATCGTTGCCCAGCTCTTTTCGGGCAATCCGGAGAAAATGTATGAGGCAGCTAAACTGGTGAAAGAACTCAAATTTGACGGACTGGATATCAACATGGGCTGTCCCGACCGTTCGATTGAAAAAAGCGGAGCAGGCGCGGCACTCATTAAAAATCCGAGATTGGCAAGAGAACTTATCAGAGCGGCAAAAGAGGGTTCAGGACTTCCAATCTCAATCAAAACACGGCTCGGATACAACAAAGACACACTGGAAGAGTGGCTACCGGAACTTCTCGCGGAAAAACCCGCCGTCGTAATACTACATGCTCGCACGCGTAAAGAAATGTCCAAAGCGCCGGCGCGCTTCGAGCGGGTGAAGCGAGCGGTGGAAATCAGAGATGAGTGCCAGAAAACGTTGGCAGTCAAAACCCTCATTCTTGGTAACGGCGATGTAATGAATCTTACTGACGCGTGCCAAAAGGCAGCGGAAACGGGCGCCGACGGCATCATGCTCGGCCGCGCGATTTTTGGTAATCCATGGTTGTTTGCTGGCGGGGAAAGGTCAGACCTTATGGAGCCATCAATTGAAACCAAGCTTAAGGTTCTTATCGAACACACCAAGCTATTTGAAAAGCTCTTGGGGGAACACAAGAATTTCGCCATTATGAAAAAGCACTTCAAGGCGTATGTTGAAGGGTTCGCCGGGGCAAAGGAGCTTCGCATGAAGCTCATGGAAGCCGTTTCGGCTTCTGAAGTTGAGAACATCGTTGCTCGCTTTATCGCGAGCCAATGACGAGAGTTCTACAGAATCACCAAGCGGTTACTTCCAACTCCGGCTTGCCCGTCGCGTTTTCTTTGGAGTAGACATCAAAGCCGTCGGTGCCGGTGGAATCAATGCCTAAAGACATAATTTGTCCGGCCTTGGCGGCCGCTTCGGCGGTTATATCAATTTCAATGATGGAGCCGACTGACTTAAGGCCCGGCAAAGAAGCGACGGTCACGCCAAGCGCAGGCCGGCTGCTGTAGGTTAGAGTCGTTTCAGACCAGCTATTATCATCAACCCGCTTGACGACTTGAGTGCTATTGGATTTATCGGCTACCTTAACTCTCAATTTAGCCGAATTAATCGCCCGTCCCGCGAGCGAAGACAGGTCAAACTTAATATAGGTGATGTAGATCGGACTGCCGTCAACAAGAAGCGTGGTCTTAATTCCTTGACTGAGCGTGGGATTGCGAGAGTCGGCGTAGGTGTCGTCTGAGGGAGAAAAGAGTACCGTTGAAGGAGGAGGGGCGACAATATTATCAACAATGATATTTACGGGAAACGCGGTAACCGTATTGCCGGCGGTATCTCGCGCCATCGCGCCTATGGAATGCGCGCCGTTCGCGACCGAATTAGAGTCCCAAGTCAGGGAATAGGGCGCGGAAGCGTCTTCACTCCCCAGATCGCCTCCGTCTATAGTGAACTGAACTCCGGCTACGGCAACATTGTCGGCAGCGTCCGCCGCTAAGGTGATTCCTTTTCCCGAAACAACACTGCCTTCAATGGGCGCGGTTATGGTTGCTGTCGGCAAAATCGTATCGGCTTCAGGCGTGGTGGCCATAGCGGGCGCCGACCCCGCCGATTGGTTGCCGGCCGCGTCAAACGCCGAAATAGTGTATGTGTAGGGTATGTCTTCGACTGTAGCCGTTAAAGAGTGCAGTAACCCATTCATCAGTGATACCGTCGAATGAATTCTGTAACCCTTCAAGTAACATCCGTCCGACCTGCTCCTTCATCCCCTCATTTGTTTCATCAAGTGGCAACACGGAAATCTGGCGCTGTTCAAGTGCTATAAGTTCTCCTTCTTCATATAGGGGCTTGATAGAGCATTGTTTCCGTTACACCACTTTTGTAATGGCTGTCTGAACTTCCAGCTCTGATGAATCCTTTACGTAGGAAGAATTGAAGTGCTGCAACGTTTTGCTCCGCTACTGTGCAGTAGAGCTGATGAGCTTGGTGCTTTCGCGCGTAACTCTCCGCATATGCGAGAAGTCGGCTACCAAGACCGAAACGGCCTTGGAATTCGGGTGCCACGATCAGCGGACTTATTTTGTACGTTGATTGACGCTTACCAACCAAGTGAATCATCCCAGCACGTTCGCCGTCAACTTCCGCGATGAACATCCGTTGCTCAAACGAGAAAAAACCGAGATGATCAACTCCGCCCTTTATATGCGCATCGAAAATACGTTTTGCATGCGCTCGATGATCGCCGCCGTAGTATGCCTCTAGCGCATGTTGCATAACTTCCTCAATCCAACTGAAATCATCGTCCAGCGCTTCTCTAATCTCAATATTTACAGAATTCACTATTATCTCCTTCGTCTGGCCATTACTCTTCTGCAAAAGTATGCATAGCCAAAAGGTTTAAGTTGTCAACGTCCTACTATTGCCCTGGACCGCTCAAGGTTACAAAGTAATAGCACTCCTTACAACGTAAGTCAACTTTTCTGCCACTAGTCTATCGCCGCAACACCGTAAGCTTCTTGTGCTATAATTCCCCGTGTTAGGGCAAGAAGCAATCATCACATGAATCTTCAATCAAAGCTTTTCCTTCTCGTCTTACTCTATGCTATGGCAGTTGCGACAGCTCTTTCGTATTATCGGTATGTCGTTCATCATGACTATCTCATAGAAGGCGACCCCGCTATGGAGGAGGGCGCGGGGGCACAAGGTGATAGCGGCGGCGTTACTCTTTCAGTAAGTGAATAACATGAGTATCCTGGACATAATCGGTATTGCGTCCGGCCTCTTGGCGTTCAGTTCATATTTTTTCTATATCCCCGCGATTCTTCAGGGAAGGACGAGACCGAACCGAGCATCCTGGTGGATTTGGGGTGGCATCGGAGCTCTTATCGTCGCAAGTTACTATGCCTCAGGAGCGCGTGGCACTATATGGGTACCACTTAGTGAAGCAATCGGCCCCGCGATCATTGCACTGCTTTCCATCAAATATGGAGAAGGTGGATGGACTCGTCTTGATAAATGGTGCCTGTTCGGAGCTAGCATCGGCACTTTTCTTTGGTGGTTCACGGACTCGGCCGTTGTCGGGCTTGTGGCGTATCTTCTTACCGACCTCATGGCCGTTGTGCCCACGCTTCGGAAATCTTTGCACCGCCCGGAACATGAGGATCGAAATGCATGGGGCTTAACATTTGGAGGCCAGGTACTGAATTTCTTTGCTCTGGAAACATTCTCCTTTTCCCTCGCACTTTATCCTGTTTATATGATCATCACCAACGGTATAATCTTTGCGCTCCAATTCAAAAAACGCGGGGCGAAAGCTTTTAGTTCGATCGACATCGTAAGCCAGTGCTTGTCCGACATTCCGCGTACCAGCGCTTTTCAACAGGCAATACAAGAGTCTGTCAAACCTGGCGATACCGTCCTTGAATGCGGTGTCGGCTCCGGAATCCTAACCCTATTTGCGGCAAAAGCCGGGGCAAGAAAAGTCGTTGCAGTTGAGTACGACCCATTTGTTGCTGAGGCCGCAAAAAGAGTCATCGCTGTCAATAACCAGCACACCGTTGATATGCGGATTGGTGATGGACGTTCCTATGAATTTGAGCCAGGACTTAAATTCGATGCGGTTATCATAGAGATGCTCACGACCGGTATGATTGAGGAGTACCAGGTGGGCGTGATAAACAACCTCCACCGCCAGGGAGTTGTTAAGGACAGTACCGTATTCATCCCTTCACATCAGGACACCTTTGCTACTCTGGGTAATTTTGATTTTACCTGCTACGGATGCACGGTGCCGTTCATTCGACATACGTGGAAGTTCTATGATGCTCCTATGAAAGACTTTAAGCCATTTACCGACCAGGCTCTGCTTCATTCGGTCGATTTTTCACGGGCAATAGCCGAAAAATTTGAAGGAACAATAGATTTCGTCGCTAACAAGAGCGGGGTAATCAATTCGGTTCGGCTCTCGAGCGTGTGCCACCCCACTCGGAATTCTTCACTTTCGGATACCCATTCACTAAACGGACCGGTTGTGATTCCAATGGAGGAGAAGCAAGTTGAAGCGGGGGAAAAAATACATTTGTCCGTCAGCTATGTCTTTGGGGGAGGTTATGAAGGCTTTCATGCTAGTATATAAGTTCTAAAATCATGGCACCCGAACTCGCACTATGTTTCGCGGAGAGCGCCCGGTATCTGGTGTTTTCAAGCCATGTCCCGAAATTCATTTATTACTCGCATCTTACGGCGCTCGTCTTGTCGTTACTCATCGGTCTTTTCGTATACTTTAAAGACCGAAAAAGTCTAACAAACAAAATACTGTTCTGGAGCCTTGTGCCGTTCTTGATTTGGGTCTTTTTCAACATAATCATTTGGGCGAGCAATAGGAGTGACCTCATCATGTTTCTGTGGTCTATACAGATTATGATAGAACCGCTTACCTATATCGGCATGTTCTACCTTGTGTATGTGTTCATCAACAAGCATGATGTTGGCCTCACGACAAAGGTCATTACCGGAATCATTTACGCGCCGCTCATCATCATCACTCCGACAATATACAGTCTTGCAGGGTTTGACCTATCGCTCTGTATTCCCATTGAATCATTCTATTCGTACTACACCTATGTACTTGAACTCTCGGCGATTATTGGAATAGCGTTCTACGCTCTTTTCCGCTACTCAAAGGAGCAGAGCACGAATATCAAGAAAGAAATACTTCTTTTGTCCCTCGGCGTCATCGCCTTTTTGCTCGTATTCGCTTCGGGGAATATATTTGGAAGCTTGACCGACGATTGGGTCACCTCGCAATTCGGACTGTTCGGCACCCCTATCTTCGCAACCTTCATCGGATATCTCATCATTCGATACAGGATATTTAACGTTAAGATTCTTGCTACCCAAGTCCTCGTTACCTCGCTCTGGATTCTCGTGGCGTCAATATTATTTTTGCGAACGATTGACACCGTTCGAATTATTGTCGTTGTAACATCGGTACTCCTCCTCATCCTCGGCATCTATCTGGTAAAATCGGTTAAGCGTGAGGTTGAGCAACGGGAAAAAATTGAAAAACTGGCGAAAGAACTCGAAAAAGCGAATGAGAGATTGAAAGAACTTGACCAGCTTAAGAGCGAATTTGTGTCTATGGCGACACACCAAATTCGTGGCCCGCTTACCGCGATAAAGGGGTATGCGTCAATGATGCGTGAAGGGGACTATGGAGACATTCCCGAAAATCTGAAGGGAACGATAGATATCATCTATGAATCAAGCAACGCGCTTACTGTAATTGTGCAGGATTTCCTTGATATCTCGAACATTGAACAGGGGAAAATGAAATTTGATTTTTCCGTTGTTGACCTAAGCAAACTTGCCTACGACGTAGCCGAAGCATTGGCGCCAAACATTGAGCAGAAAGGACTTCGCCTAAAGCTGGAAATAGAGCCAGACATTGTTGTCGAGGCCGATGTGGGCAAAATGCGACAGATTATCGGCAATCTCATTGACAACGCCGTCAAATACACCCCGAAAGGAAGTATAACGGTTAGGGTTAGGAAGCTTGACAAAACGATGCGTCTTGAAATATCCGACACAGGTGTGGGCATCAAGCCCGAAACGCTTCCGAAGCTCTTCCAGAAATTCAGCCGCGCCGAGGATGCGAGCAAGGCCAATGTGCTTGGGACAGGTCTCGGCCTCTATGTCGCAAAGAAACTCATTGAAGCGCAAAATGGGAGAATCTCCGCGGAGTCGGAAGGGGAAGGGAAGGGTGCGGCGTTTTCAGTTGAGTTATCACTAAAATAGCTACTGATAATCACATAACTCGTTAGCGGTTTTCATGCCCTTGTTAAGCCATTATTCGCGTTAAGTAGATTTGTGAGAATCGGTAGTAATAATTACAGGCTTAAATTTGGTATCCCCGTTTGGAATTACACTTTTTGGTACCAATCGATGAAAAAATATTTCGCTGGTGAAAATCTAGAAGCCAGCTACGTTTTTGCCATGAGTTCACTTAAAGGGAGAAACTCTCCGCTGGAGAGTATATGTTCGTGATGGGATTTACCCTTACTCCAGAATACTCGGTAAGCACCGACATGTGGCTTAGAGGTGATAATTCTGTATGTATTACCAACAATCTCCATTGCCGCACAATTATCAAGCGCGATGGCAACACCCGCAGTTTTCTTCATCATCTTCTTTAAAGCCGGTTTTCTTTGCCACTCGCCGTTATAGTGTGGGCAACACAAAGCAGGGACCAACCCAAGCCCCTTAACTCTTATCATCGGTGCTTTCGGATTTGTAAATCTGCGAGAGTCCGAGTTTGCGTAGTTAAACCAACACACAGCACCAGCACTAACACCTGAGAAAATGGTTCCTTTTCGGGCGGCTTCCTTCAATATCTTATCAACCCCCGACTTTCTCCATACAATCATCATTTTCAAGGTATTTCCGCCACCGGCATAGACAATATCTGCACCCATTATTTTTTTCCTAATCTCCTGCCGAGAGGGTTTATTTTTGAGCAAGTATAAAATATCAACGCGACATCCAAGTCGCTTGCCAAAATACCTTTTTATCACCTCAACATATCCTTCAGAGTCTGAACTTGCCGTCGGAATGAAAAGCAGCTTCGGGTGTTTTTTGCCCGACAACTTGATAGTTTCTTTATCTATTTTTTCGGTTTCAATGGGAGTTCCCGGTCTTCCAATTTCACCTCCTCCTACAGCCACAATCTTCATATGGGCTATACTAGCATTAATTTAGCCATTCTCAAGCATAAAAAACAGCCGAGACCTTTCGGTATCGGCTGTGTGAACTCTCAAACGAACTGTTACGGTGTCAAGCGGTTCGGACCGCGATAGAGGTAGGTAACCTCTCGAACATTCCCTCTGTTGAGGAGAACCATCAGGAGTCGGGTAAGTCCGACCCCGAACCCTCCGTGCGGCGGACAGCCGTAGCGGAAAAAGTTCAGATAGTGTTCAAGCGGTGCGAGGGGTAAGCCCTTCTCGCGCGCCTGCCGTTCGAGAATCTCGATGCGGTGTTCGCGCTGTGCACCAGTCGTCACCTCAAGCCCCTTCCAGAGAAGGTCGAAGCTCCTGGTGAGATTCGGGTGGTCGGGATGCCGCATGTGGTAGAACGGGCGAACGACGATCGGGTAGTCAGTGACGAACACGAACTCGTGCCCGAACTCTTCACGGATGTGCTCCGCGATTCCTCTTTCCCCAGCGGGGTCAAGGTCGGGAGTGTGCTCAATCGAGTGACCTTGACGGGCGAGAATGTCGCGAGCTTTCGCAAGCGGTATCCTCGGAAACGGCAGTTTCGGAACCACAACCTCAACACCAAGGGTGTCCTTGATCGCTTTCCCGTGCCTCTCGGCGAGGCATGCTATGGTGTCGCGAAGCCAAGTTTCCTCAAGCAGCATCAGGTCTTCGTGGGAGTCCACCCAAGACACCTCCATGTCAATCGATGTGAACTCGGTATCGTGCCTAGATGTAAATGATGGATTGGCTCGAAACACCGGCGCGACCTCAAATATACGATCAAAACCGGCAACCATCGCCATCTGTTTGTAAAACTGAGGTGATTGAGCGAGTGTAGCTTTCTGCCCGAAATACTCGAGCTGGAACAGTTCCGCCCCGGACTCACTCGCCGTGGCCATGAGCTTCGGCGAATGTATCTCGATGAAACCGTTCTCCTCCCAGAACTTCCGCATCGCTTGTTCCATTGTGGTCTGGACTTGGAACACTAAGAAGTTTTCCCGGCGGCGCAAACTGAGCATCCGCCAGTCCATCTGCAGGTCAAGCGATGACTCCGCAGTGATCGGCAATGGCGCAATTGCAATACTCGAGACGGTAACCGATTCGGCCACCACTTCAAGCCCTCCCAGTTTTACCTTGTCGTTTGCGACAACTCGGCCCACAACTTCAATGGCAGACTCTGCCGTGAGCGACGAGATGGTCGTCTTGAGCACATCGGCATCGTCTACTTTTTCGTGAAAGACCTGCACTAAACCGGTCTGGTCACGCAGAACGACAAACTGCATCTTCTTTTGGTCACGAATCGCGTAGACAAATCCAGCAATCCTAACCTGCTCCCCGATTCGGGCGGGGAGTTCTCTTATAAGCGTTCTTTTCATATCGTGTTTCTCTTTCTTTCGTCACGGTGATATTCTTCTTCGGAACATTCTCGGAAACGGTATGGCATCCCTCACATGAGGGATGTTCAAAAGCCAGCGAATCAGTCGCTCGACTCCCATGCCGAACGCCGCGTGAGGTACGCAGCCGACCTGATGAACATCGCGGACGAACTCGTACCGAGGATCCGCATGTCTGTCTTTGTCGCGCATCCGCTCTTCAAGCATGGCAATGTCGTGAATCTTCTCGGCTGTGCCTAGAAGCTCCCCGTACCCATTGCTTGCAATGAGATCGGCGACGCGCGTGATTCGCGAATCTGTCGGATCGATGACATACGGAAACGGCTCGACCATTCTCGGTATTCCTGATACCCAAAATGGTTTGCCTATTACTTTCGAAAGCTCCTCTTCTTCTCTCGAACCAAGGCTGTTTCCGAATTCTGTCGGGAAATCGCACTTGGAGAGAATCTTGAGTGCTTCTTCGTATGTAATCTGCGTGAATGGGGACCGCAAACCGTCGAGGCATGCGTTGCGCCCGAGTATCGTGGCTGTACGCTCAAGCTCATCTTGACTATGTTCAATGATGTACTTCATCAGGGACTCAACAAGTCCAATGATGTCGCCAAGGTTCGCCCACGCGACTTCTGCTTTGATGTGCCAGTATTCCAAGAGGTGCCGTCGACTCCGTGACTCTTCGTTACGGAAACTCGGTCCCATGTTGTACACCCGCTCGAATGCGTGTACTGCAGCTTCAAGATAATACCCCACGCATTGCGTGAGAAAAACCTTTTCTCCGTGAATGGTCACGGAAATAGCTGTGCGGTCTTCGTAGAGCGGGACTGGCGTTAAAACGGGCGCGTCAATTGCGGTAAAATGATTCTCGTGGAACCACTGTCGCGTGTACGACATAACCGTGTCGCGAAGCTTAAGAATTGCCATTAACTTCGGATTTCGCAGATAGAGGTGGCGGTAGCTCAAAAGTTGATCCGTCAATCTCTCATCGAAAATATCGACATCTCCTCTCGGACTGGGGGAAACTGGTTTTGTCACCCCGCCAACAAGATAGATACGTCTAACATTCACTTCTTGTCGCGCGTTTTGAACGCAGATGGTACCATTAATGGCAATCGCCGACTCGACAGGCATTCCTTTCACAAGATTGAACTGAATTTGTCCGACTTGCTGTTCTTCAATAACTGCCTGGATTGTACCCGTACTGTCGCAGACATCAAGGAAAATGACTTTTCCTTGATGTCGCTTGGCGCGGATCCACCCAAGCAACATGACTTCGCACCCGATAGACCGGGTATGAAGGTCACTTACATAGATGTCTTTCATAACTGATTTCCCTTTCATGTGTTTGTTTGAGTGTCTCGAAGCGTCAAATACAATGAGAATAAGGGCTTTTTTGACAATGAAGCATTCCATTAACACAGTAGGTTCTTTTTATATTTTTGTCAATCTTGTGTAAAAGACACGGGCGTTGGCATTAAGCCGGAAACACTCCAGAAACTTTTCCAAAAGTTCAGCCGCGCCGAGGATGCGAGCAAGGCCAATGTTTTGGGGACCGGCCTCGGTCTTTATGTCGCAAAGAAACTCATTGAAGCGCAAAATGGGAGAATCTCCGCGGAGTCGGAAGGGGAAGGGAAGGGTTCTGCGTTTACTGTTGAGCTTCCAGTCAAACAGTAAAGAATTTCTAATTCCCCCGCCTGCGCCGAAGGGCTTCGGCGGGCAGGTAATTTACACCGATAGCAGAACCCCCCCAGTACCAGAGCCAAGCTCGGTACGGGACACGACGCAGACTTTGTTCACTACGTGGCATGCCTAATTTCTAACAGATGCGGAAAAATCTCGCGGGTGCGTTTTTCGCGGGACTTCAAGCGGCAGTGTCATGCTACAATGCGCGCATGATAGAAGTTGAAAAGAATTTTGACCTTCGTGCGGGGGACAAGGAACGACTTATCGCGGGTGTCGCTCTTGTACAAAAGAAAACATTTACCGATGTTTATTATGATACTCCCGATTACTCGCTGACAAGCAAGGACTTTTGGCTTCGCATGCGCGATGGGCGGTTTGAACTCAAGGTTCCTCTTAATAGAGGGAGTATCGGCAAGCGTATGACCGACCAGTACCGCGAGCTTGAGACCGATGCGGAAATAGCGAATGAACTGGGGATTGCCGTGCGCGGTGATCTGGGAAAAACACTGAGCACCCTCGGTTACAAACCGTTCGCGCGAATCGTCACCACCCGGGAGAGTTACCAAAAAGGAGATTTTCACTTGGACTTTGACGAGGTAGATTTCGGTTTCAGCGCGTTTGAAGTGGAACTTATGGTAAAAAGAGCGGAGGACATTTCTGCTGCTGAAAAACGGATTATGGATCTTGCCCGCGAGCATCATCTTACCGTGACCGAGGGGGCAACCTACGGCAAGGTAATTGAGTACATTAAGCGCAACAACCCCAGGCACTATGCTTTTTTGGCTCGCAAAGGGGTGGTGTAGCGGATTTCCACATGAGATAAACTCTGCTACAGAAGTTTCTTTAACTGTGCGAGTGATTTTTTATTCGGCCGGGCAGAATCGGAAGGGGAAGGAAAGGGCTCGATGTTTACGTTTACTGTTGAATTGCCACTAAGGGCGGAATTTTGATATACTTGTTTGTATGAAGGCGAAGGGAACAAAAAAAGTAACCACCGATGACCTTGCACGAATGGTGCAAAACGGTTTTTCTGACTTGAAAGGTAACATGGTGTCTAAAAAAGAATTCTCGGAATTCCAGGGGGTGGTATTGGATCAATTTCGGTTGCTCAATGCTGAAGTTAAGGATATCAAGACCACACTTGGCCCAACTGTCGTTATTGTGGCGCAACAAGAAAGGAGAATACAAACTCTTGAATCGCGATTGGATCATGTTGAGAAGAAAGTTGGCATTGTCCACTAAGCTGATAGACACATCATGAATTGGAAAAACTGGCCGTATTGGCTCCGTGGAGGGGTGATTGGGGGAGGTGTTACACTTGTTTTCATTGCGTTATTTTATACGTGTGTATGGACAACAACGCCTGGTGGTTTTATTTGCCTTCCACTTCTTTTTGTAAGCCCCATTCTTCCTTTCGCGATTTTGTTTGATGAGTTAAATCCAACCCTCCAGTATCAGTTACCTTTCATCTTGGTTCCAATAGTTAGTATTGTAAGTTGGTTTATCGCTAGTTCCTTTATCGGTTTTTTGGTTGGCCACATCAAATCTAAAAAATAAAGGAGCCCACCCGGAAGGTGAGCCCTGTGAAGAACAGAGTGAAGAACTATGGCACCACCGCTCGATAAAATCTTGCGGGTGCGTTTGTTGAAACTGAATCCACGAAACGGACCAGGCCGTTTGTGTTCACGAGAATCGCCACTGTTGACCAACTGACTAAGTTTGTTGAAGATTCAACCCTATAGTTGAAGCCCGACGGCCCTGCAAGTTGTAGCAACAGCAAACCGTTCAAACTGGCACCGGTGAATGAGAGCGCGAACTGTTCTCGAACTTCCGCAAACACGAGCGCGACATTCGCAACCGTTACGCTGGACTGAATAGCAGAGAACGCATCCAGTCGGAATCCAAGCATTCGTGTACCGCTGGTTGCCGTTTCCGGAAGAGGAAATGAAAGCTGTGCATAATACATGCACAATGAGTGCTACAATATGGTTAATATGAAATTTTGGAAACATTGGCCGTACTGGTTGAGGGGTGGAATTATAACGGTGGGGATTACCATTGTAGATATTTTGTTAATGTATTCTTGTGATTTGTTTACTTCTGGTTATAGCAGTCTTGGTTGTGGTTTAGTATTCGCCGTGTTTGGTCCTATATTTCCGCTTTTCTTGTTTAGTGAATCTTTCGGACCCTTTCCAATATCTACAGAGGTTTTTATGATGATAGGAGTGATAGTTTGGTTCATCATCGGCTCACTCGTCGGTTTATTAATTGGTTACATAAAATCTAAAAAGAAAAACGTTCAATAAAAAGAGCTCCCCCGAAGGCGAGCTCTGTGTGAAAGAACTAATCTAGCCGCGCATGCGGTTGTCACGGTGCAACCGTGCGATAAAATCGGCGATTTGTGTTTGTTGGACTGGGGTCAGAAAAATTGACGATGCCGTTTGTGTTGACCAGTATCGCAATCGTTACCCAGTCCACCAAATTTGTTGAAGACTCAACCCTGTAATTGTAACCGGATGGTCCGGTTAAACCAAAGACAGGGGAACTGTTTGTGCCGGCTCCGATTACAGTCAGCGAGAAAGGTTCCTTGAGGCCTATGAAGCCCAAAGAAACATTCGTAATCGCTATGCTCGAAACCGTGTTTGCGAAGGAATCCAAGCGGAATCCAAGCGTGAACGAGCCGTTTGTTACAGATGAACCGAGACCGTAGGTGTAATGTTTAAGCCCTGGGGTAACCACACGCTCGTCAATGGAGCCGATTTGATTTGTTTCCCAATATGTTGTCAGCAACCCTTCTGCCTTAACGCTCAAGAATTGCGCGTCAAAGGAAAGGAAGTTGACAGCATTGGTGACAATGATTGACGCCGCGAGCCAGGCGTATGAAGAGTCTGATGAAACCTTCTTGCTCACGGATTGAAGCGACTGCTGTCGCAGTCTATTGCCGGAAGTGATAATGAGTCCGCTTCCGTTGTTTTTTATGTTGCCGGCGGTACTCGTTACGGTTTGGACTTGAGTGAAGTCCACCTTCGGTCCCGAGTATGTTGGCACCGAACTTTCTCCAGGCGCGGCACAGTCCGAATCCGACCGACCCAAGACTTTGATGTACGAGGATTTTACCTCTACAGGATAAATCTTGGTCACCAAATCCCAGCCGCCGCCCTCTTTGGATAACGGGAAACCGAATCCTTCAGACCCTATGACCGTTTCCGGCGGGATGGTTTTTAGGTAGAAATCATGCGGCCATTCGTGAGTCGTGACCGTGTATTGACACGGCATATTGCCGGTAATGCCATTACCCGAGCGATAGACACTGATTGTTCTTTTGTTCGGCTCAATCCATGTGATTTCCACGCCGTACGCGTAGTCAAGGTGTCCTTCGGTGCGCGAGAACAAACTATCAAACGTGTCCGGGTCACGGGCGAAGTAACTGTCAGACCAGTCAGAGGCTAAACCGTATTTGCTTCTGCCGTTGTAGGTGAATCCGACATACGCATCCAGGAAGGTGGTATGAATCGTGGTTGATATGTCATTCTCTTTGACGAGTAGTGAGGCGGTTTGGATTACCGCCGCCCCGGCGCTGTGTGCAATGAAATGCACATGCTTCCATCCTTGATTTTTAAGGTAATTACCCAAGCTACCACCTTCTTTGTCAGAATTATCTAGAAGGGTACCCCGTAGCATATCTATCCAGTTCATCCACGCTTTCTCTTTCCACTTGTACGGTTCAACCTGCCAGTTGTTCAGTCCTCGACTCGCCAGATTTTGACGAATGGCTTTCACCATGTCATCAACCCACACAGGGTCAGGAGGAGCGATTTGATTATTCTCCTTGGGTATCCACCCATGCGTTATCACGATAAGGCTATCCTTGCCGTTTTCGCGCTTGGGAGGTTCTCCGTATGTTGGCTGCACTGGCTGCGTTCCAATCCCCGGTGGAGCATCCGGAGCCGGTAGTAAACTAAGCAAGAATCCATGTTCCTGGCCGGACGGGTTTCTTCCAGTACCGACTATTTGTCCCGCATTGTTGATCGCAACCGCCTTATTTAGGCGCCATTTCGAAGTCGGGTCAATTAAGTCATTTAAATCGCGCATGACGCCGTCCAAGTAGAGAAAGGCATGAATCTCTCCAGCAACCTTTGACTCGCCAACTACCTGGCCGTGGTCGTTGACTCCATACGCCCAACTTGAGGTTCCTCCAAGCGTTCCAATGTCCTGCATAGCGCCGTCTGAATAGAGGAAAGCATGGGTATCCCAAAGCCTCCGGTGGTTGACTCGCCGACCACGTAACCGCCATCACTGATTCCATTTGCCTTGCTAGTGTTGCTTCCTAATGTGCCCAGGTCTTGCATAGTACCTTCTGAATACAGAAACGCATGGTCTCTACCAAAGCCGAAGGTTGCTGATGCACCAACCACCTGACCTACATTATTGATTCCAAATGCTTCGCTATTGTTACCTCCTGCCAGTCTACCCAGACTTCGCATGACGCCGCTAGAGTAGAGAAACGCACGATTGGAGCCCAGCGCATCACCGATTCTTGACCAACCGATTACTTGTCCGGCATTGTTAACGTCAAAGGCAATACTATACTTTCCTCCCAAAGTCCCCAAGTCCTCCATGGTGCCGTCGGAGTACCGAAAGGCATGGTACAAGCTGTAATCGTTATTCCATATTACCCCAACAATCTCGCCGTGATCGTTGATTCCCAATGCTTCACTGTGCTCCGCGTTGAGCGTCCCAAGATCCTGCAGAGAACCATGTGAGTATAGGAATGCATGATAGCTACCGGAATCGCCGTTTAGTGATACACCAACCACCTGACCGCGCTCATTGATGTCGCGCGCGTGGCTTTCCGTGCCCCCCAATGTGCCGAGATCAATCACGATGTATTTAGGAGCTTGCGCCAATTTGGAATTTTGGCGTACCTCACTCGCAGCAAAGACTTGAGTATCAGCACCCGTCAATTCATTGTGAATTGTTGTCAACAGTCCGCCGATCAGCAGGGTTAAGTTTGCGTTCATGGTATTTTCAGTTTTCAACTTTTTCGCGCCAGCTCACACGAGAGGCGCTTCTTTTGAGATACTACTACGGAAAAGCGTCTGCTACTACCCACGGATACATCTCGCCAAAGCACCTAAATACTGGTAGTATTTTCAGTATGGCGCAAGGCAAGAAAATCCTGCTGTCCGGCATTCAACCGTCGGGCCGGCCGCATATCGGAAATTATTTCGGCGCGATGAAGCAGTTCGTGGAGATGCAAAGGGACCACGATTGCTTTTTCATGATTGCCGACTACCACGCGCTGAACACCATTCAGGACGCAGGCGCGCTGCAAAAAGGCATTATTGACCTTGCAATTGACTACCTTGCCGTTGGTCTTGACCCAAAGAAATCCGTCATTTTCAAGCAATCCGATGTTTCCGAACATACGGAACTCGCGTGGATATTTGACGCCATTACTACGATGCCTTTCCTCGCTCGCGCCCACGCCTTCAAAGACGCGGAAGCAAAAAACAAAGAAATCAGCGTCGGACTCTTCAATTATCCGATGCTCATGGCGGCCGACATTCTGCTCTATGATACAGATATCGTGCCGGTCGGAGCCGACCAAAAACAGCACGTGGAAATCACCCGCGACACGGCGGAGAAATTCAACAGGATTTTTGGGAAAACGTTCAATCTGCCAGAGGCGAAGATTTTGCCGACAGTCGCTGTCGTGCCTGGAATTGACGGCAGGAAGATGAGCAAGAGTTATGGAAACACTGTTCCGCTTTTTGCCGAAGACGAGGAAATTGAGAAATTGGTGATGAGCATCGTTACCGATTCTTCAGGAGGAATCCCAAAAAATGTGTACGAAATTCACAAACTTTTTCGCTCCGAGGATGACCTAGCTTCTCTTTACCAAAGTAAAGAAGGGAAGTATAAGGAATTGAAGGAGAAGCTCACTCACGACATCAAGGCGTTCATCCGCCCGCTTCGGGAAAGACGCAAAGCGATTGCTAATGATACTGACGCCGTTCGGAACATCTTGAAGGACGGAGGCACGAGAGCAAAAGAAAAAGCATCGGCAAAGATGGAAGAGGTGAGAGAGAAAGTAGGGGTCAAGTTGTATTGAAGCTTTGGATTAGAAATGCTACACTCCGAATATGAGCCTCAATGAAATCCAAAACAAAATATCGCCGATACTTCGTAAGTACGACGTTCGTCATGCGGCGGTATTTGGCTCTGTTTCGCGCGGTACGAATCGGCCGGAGAGCGATATTGACCTTCTGGTGAAATTGGGGAAGCCGATGGGTATGTTCGCCTATATGCGTCTTCTTCGTGAATTAGAATCCACCCTGGGAGTTAATGTAGACCTCGTGACCGAAAACAGTTTGAATAAATTTGTTAGGCCTTATGTTACTCCCGAACTCAAGACCATATATGAAGGATGATTCCGTTTACATCAATCAGATGCTTGAATCGGTGGGAAAGATTAGCTCGTTCACGAAAGACTTGAATCGAGATGATTTTTTTGCAGATGCCAAGACACAAAGCGCGGTCATCATGCAACTTTTGCTAGTCGATGAAGTTTCTAAGAAAGTTTCGGAGAAAACAAAGAGTTCGGTTGATTTGCCGTGGAAAGATATTGCCGGATTTCGTGACCGCGCGATACATAATTACTTTGAGATTGATTTGGATGTCGTTTGGAATACTTTGCTTTCCGATATTCCCGAATTGGCCGAAAAGTTGAAAGGCGGGGCTTAATTTTATCTATGCAAAGAACACCCATAAAGGATTTAAAGGAGCAAGTAGGCAGCGAAGTAACCATCGCGGGTTTCGTGGATGTTCGCCGAGACCATGGGAAGCTCATATTCATTGACCTGCGCGATGAAAGCGGGAAGGTGCAGATGATTGCGCTTCCGAGTCATAAGGAGGCGCATGAGCTTGCTGGAACTATTCGACCGGAATGGGTTATTTCTGTAACCGGCAAAGTGAACAAGCGGCCGGAGAAGTTAGTTAATAAAAACGAGCCCAACGGTGACATTGAGCTTGAGATTTTGAGCATTGCTGTCATAAACAAAGCCGAGACTCCGCCATTTGACGTGCGAAGTGATGGTTTGGAAATCGGAGAAGAATCACGTCTCAAATACCGTTACCTCGACCTGCGACGCCCGCGGATGCAGAAAAATATCCGTCTTCGCCACAAGGTAACGACGCTTATTCGCGAGTACATGAACCGAAATAACTTCGTTGAGATAGAAACTCCAATGCTCACCAAAACCTCGCCTGAAGGCGCGCGAGACTTCCTGGTGCCATCTCGCATGCAACCTGGGAAGTTCTACGCGCTTCCGCAGGCACCACAACAATACAAACAGCTTCTCATGCTTTCGGGCTTCGAGCGTTACTATCAACTCGCGCGCGCGATGCGGGATGAAGACCTTCGCGGCGACCGCCAGTTCGAGCATACGCAGATAGATCTTGAGATGGCTTTTGTGAAGGAGCGAGATGTGCTTGACCTGGTTGAAGGGTTGATGATTTATGTCGCCGAGTCGGTAGGGAAGAGAATATGGAAGAAACCGTTTCCAGTCTTCACGCATGAAGAGGCGGTGAAGGAGTTCGGCGCCGACAAATTCGATATGCGTCCGGAAGGGGAGCGTGACCCGAACGTGATGGCCTTCGCGTGGGTGGTTGATTTTCCTCTTCTTGAGAAGGATGCGGACACGGGCAAGTGGACATTTGCGCATAACCCGTTTTCTGCGCCGAAGTCGGAACATGTGGAGAAGCTAATGCATGGTGAGGACCTGGGAAATCTTCACGCCCAGCAATACGACCTCGTTTGCAACGGATACGAGCTGGCCTCCGGCGGAGTACGCATCTCTGACCCGATGGTACAGCGAAAAGTGTTTGAAATTATGGGGCTTACGCCGGAACAAACCGAGGAGCGTTTCGGACACATCATCAAGGCGTATGAGTATGGTGCGCCGCCCCATGCTGGCATGGCGCCCGGCCTCGACCGCCTCGTGATGCTTCTTGCGAATGAACCGAACATCCGCGAAGTCATCGCCTTTCCGATGAATGCTTCCGGCCAAACATCTGTCATGAGTGCTCCTTCGGAAGCGCGTTCGGAACAGCTTAAAGAACTCGGCATTAGATTAGACAATAGCAGGTAGATAGTAGACAGTAGTAGAAATAGAACAAAGAGAATCGGTACATCCCTCTGTCCCAAGATTTTCTACCTTCTACCTTCTCTTTTTTCATGAATCCGGATACATTCTTACTTCCCGTTCGCGATAATATAACGCTTCGCTTTATCCGGCCTGATGAGGCCGAAGCGCTATACAAACTCGTTGACCGAAACCGCGCGTATCTTCGAAAGTGGCTCCCTTGGGTGGATGCACAGACAGGACCGGAAGCGTCTAAGGAAAATATTTTAGGACGTATTGAAAAAGTAAAAACAATGGGAATGCTTGATCTCGGAATATACCTTGAAGGGAAGCTTATCGGCTCAATGGGATTTAACCGGATTGTTGCTGACCAGAGGAAGGCCTCCATCGGCTACTGGATCTCCCCTGAGTTCCAAGGGAAGGGAATTATGACCGATTGTGTTCGTGCGCTTTTAGACTACGGCTTTAACGAACGTCACCTGCACCGCATCAGAATTCAGTGCAGCGTCAACAACAAAAGAAGCGCGGCAATTCCGGAACAGCTTGGGTTTACTTTTGAAGGCATCGCCAGGGAAGATGAATTTCTCTACGACCATTTTGAGGACAGCAGAATATACAGTATCCTTGCGCAGGAATGGAAATCGCGGAACAAGCAGTAGACAGATGGTAGAAAGTAGAGAGTAGATGGTAGACTATAGATGCAAGAAACAGAAGCGTACCGTTTCCTTTCTACTTTCTACTTACTACTATCTACTTACTCTTTGTGCCATGGTTTTCGAGATTAAACAGGAAAAATTTGAAGGACCACTAGACCTTTTGCTCACACTTATCGAGCAAAAGAAGCTTCACATAAACGATATCACGCTCTCAAGTGTTACAGATGACTTTCTGAATTACGCTAAAAGTTCCACAGATTTCCCGATAGCCGAAAGCGCGGAGTTTGCCTTCGTTGCCGCGACTCTCCTTCTAATAAAGTCCAAAGCGCTTCTGCCTCAGCTTTCATTATCGAATGAGGAGGCGGAGAACATAGATGAACTGCAAAATAGATTAAGACTCCTACAACGCTTCCGAAGGTTAGGCCGCAATATTCGGGAGTTATACGGAAGCGCTCGATTGTATTTGCCGCTCCCCCGAGAGATAGAGCCGGTTTTCGCCCCTCCGAGCAAAATGGTATCTTCCATAATTCTAACCGCCATAAAATCAGTTCTAGCCGCTATCCCAAAGACAGAGGCGCTTTCAAAAGTTGCAATCACGAAAGTGATAAGTTTGGAATATATGATAGAGAATCTAAAGAATCGCATATCTTCGGCGCTTCGCATGAGTTTCAAGGAATTCGCAGGCGCTCACAAAGGCGCGCGTGTGAACATTATTGTTGGATTTCTGGCGATGTTAGAGCTTGTAAAGGATGGGATAATCACGGCGAGTCAAGACAGGCCGAACGGTAATATTATGATGGAAACAGGTCGCGTGGACATACCACGCTATTAGACGGTAGAAGGTAGCAAGTAGAAAGTAGAGAAACTCAATATGTTTGCTACAATTCACTTCTGACCTGCTACTTTCTACCCTCTACTTTCTAAACACTAAATTCATGGAATTGGACAAGCAAATTGAGGCTATTCTCTTCTGGAAAGGAGAGCCGATGACGCTCGCGGACCTTTGTCGCGCGCTCAAAGCGCCTTCAGACGAAGTAAAGAAAGCTCTTCATATCCTAAGTGAGAAACTCCAAGGAAGAGGAATTGCTATAATCCAAACCGAGGAAGAAATCGCACTTGCTACGGCACCAATTGCGCGCGAGCTTATAGAGCGCGTTCTCAAAGAGGAACTGTCAAAAGATTTAAGCAAGGCGGCCTTGGAGACTCTTTCTATTATTCTCTACAAAGGTTCTCTAAGCCGCCGCGAAATCGAATACATACGGGGCGTTAATTCGACTACGATACTGCGAAGTCTATCTTTGAGAGGTCTTGTGGAAAGAACGCAAAGTAAAATTGATGAGCGGCAGTTTCTTTACCGCGGCGCCGTCGAGCTTTACGCGCTTCTCGGCATCACCAAAGCCGAGGACCTACCAGAATTCGCCGCAGTACAAAAAGAACTTAATGCCGTAAATTTGGAGTCGGAAGGAACATTATCTCCAGAGGACGGTGAATCGTCCGAAGAAGTTGCGTCAGAAACTCTACATGAATAGCGTGCTATACAATTTGCAAAAATACATGCCGTCGGAGCTCTTTTTTTGGACTGCGGCAATTTGCGCTTTTTTTCTGCTCGTATCGCCGGAGGAGGATTTTCGACTCGGTTATGGCAGAGAGGTCGTAGCCGCTATAGTCCTGGAGAAGCCAAAAGAGAATCCGTATCAGAGGTTGGAGCTTACCGCAAAAGCCGCTTATGTCTTTGATGTCAAGGCTCAAAAACCTCTTTTTGCCAAAAACGCGCTCCAAATCCTTCCGCTCGCTTCAATAACAAAAATAATGACGGCAATAACAGCGCTGTCGTTCATTCCAGAGACGACATATATTACAATCAGCACGCGTGCCATAAGTGAAGAAGGGGACAGCGGTCTCAAAGTTGGCGAGCGTTGGCTACTTCGCGATCTTCTCAAGTTTATGCTTCTAGAATCATCAAACGATGGAGCCGTCGCGATTTCCTCGACCGTTGGCGGGATACTTGCCACAAGCACGACGACAGTTGAGGAAAATCGCCATTTGTTCATTGGAAAGATGAATGAACTTGCCGATACACTCAACTTTTCTTCAATGCGCTTTTTGAACGAGAGCGGACTGGACATTGATGAGAGTCACGCGGGAGCGTACAGCTCGGCCTCTGAAACCGCACGCATACTCGCGTACGCTCTTGAGAGATTTCCTCTCATATTTAGCGAAACAAGATGGAGCGAGCTTCAATTGGGAAATGAAAACGGCGATGAGCATCCCGCCATAAACACCAACAAAGACATCAGTACTCTCCCTTTGCTTATCTCCAGCAAGACAGGATACACTGACCTTGCCGGCGGGAATCTAGTAATCGCTTTTGACGCCGGTTTTAATTATCCAATTATCATCTCTGTTCTTGGCTCGACCATAGACGGCCGATTCACAGATGTGGAGAAACTCCTGTGGGCCACGCTGGAGTACTTATCGCAAAACTTATAACGTGTAACGTATAGCGCCTGAGGACAAAACCTAGATTCTACTCCCATTGCGCTACACGCTACACGCTACACGCTTCATGCTACTCGATCTCATCAAAGTTTTCATACCTGCGCTATTTGCCTTCTCAATCGGAATAGGCATAACTCCAGTATTCAGCCATTACCTCTACGCACATAAAATGTGGAAAAGAAAAGCCGGCAAAGGGGACGAAACGCCGCTTTTTAACAAACTTCATGAAAGCAGGGAAACAGGAATTCCGCGAATGGGCGGTATCGTTATATGGTTCTCATCGGCGATTGCGATATTTGGAGTTTCAGCCGCGAGCATAATCTTTGACGGTTCTCTTTTTTCTAAATTGGACTTCCTTAGCCGCGACCAAACGTGGATTCCACTTTCCGCGCTCATTATCGGGGCCGTCATCGGACTTATCGACGACTTCCTAGAAATACGCGGAAGAGGCGACAATAAAACCGGCGGCCTATCGCTACTTAAGCGACTACTAGTCGTTTGCATTGTCGGCTTGCTTGTCGGTATTTGGTTCCACTATAAGCTTGATGTAGTAACAGTAGGGCTTCCTTTTATAGGCCCGCTTTATATTGGCTGGCTGATTATTCCTCTCTTCACGGCAGTAATGCTTTCCGTCTATTCTGGTGGAATCATTGACGGAATAGACGGACTTGCGGGAGGTATTTTTGCCGTTATTTTCGGCGCCTATGGCGCTATCGCCTTCTTTCAAAATCAAATCAACCTTGCGGCTTTCTGCGCGGCGGTGATAGGCGGCATTCTGGCGTTCCTTTGGTTTAATATTCCGCCCGCAAGGTTCTACATGTCAGAAACAGGCAGTATGGCGCTGACGCTATGTCTTTCGATTGTAGCTTTTATGACCGATTCCCTCGGGGAAGGAGAGGGACTCTTCGTACTCCCCATCATCGCGTTTCCGCTTTTTGCCACCAGCGCGTCCGTTATACTGCAAAAATTCTACAAGCGATTTTTGGGAAGGAAACTTCTTATCATCTCTCCGCTCCACCATCATTTTGAAGCTCTCGGCTGGCCGTCGTATAAAGTAACGATGCGATATTGGGTACTCGCCGTCATCTTCGCCATATTCGGTCTCACGCTTACTCTAGTGAGTTAACATTTGATTGTGTCATCTCACGCTTTTGTCCAAGGTTCGACCTTGAATCGGGAAAAAGGTCGAACCTTAATTCCCAAAAAGCGGAAAATTGTCTGCCTGCCCTGCCTGTCAGCAGAAGAACATAGCAGGCAGTTGGCACTGCGAACCCGTCCGAATGGATTCATCCGGGCGGACGCCGCTCATGAAAATACCCCGCGCTCCTGCGCAGGGTACATTTGGTCCGACCCCGAGGGTAACGCCCCGCGGTGTCGCGCCTAAACTTTACTTATTTCTCCTTCTCTCTAGTTGCAATTGTAATTATTGTCTTCCAATTTCTTAAGCGCGGCGGTATTTGCTTGAAGTTGTGTTCCTAAACTTGTTCTCATTTTAAAGAAGCGCTGCGAGCTAGCGGTAACCGATTCTTTGATTTCTTTGACAATCATTTCCGTGGGCAAGCAAGCATTGGTAAAACTAACAGTTTCTGCCAGACTCGCGATTCCAAAGGAACCTCTATAATACGGACTCGGAAGAGCAAGATTAATTGGGAAAGGAATATTGCAATCAGTCCGCTTGTTATCCTCATCACGATTGATGCCCATACTTATCATACCTGTGGGACCAGACGCTAAAATTGACCGGTAATACTTTTGGACCGCAAGTTTGGTCGTACCTACCCTGTGTATAACATTTGTTGACACCGTCCAAGAAGAATGCTAATATAATCGCAGCTGTTCTTCCAGAAAACAGCTCGATAAGGCCCGCTAGCGTGTGGGCAACTTCCTTATTGTTTCAACGCAAACAATCAACAGAAAGGCCGCTTATGGATGATTCAATGGTAGTGTGGATTCTGCTCGCTGTGTACGCCATTGTGACTTTTGTTGAGAGCCACGCCCTATTTTTACTGGCGATAGGTTTGGTAGCAACTCTCGCCGTTGCCTGGCGGCGACGTGCATAGTCGCTACTGCTGGCGAAACACCGAAGCCGCTGCGTTCAACCGCGGCGGCTTTTATTTTACAGAATTTCGCACCTGCTTGTTGAACTCATGTGATAAGATAGTGTATTAACATCTGGATTCTTCCAATCGCTGAATGATTAAATCATATTTTAAAATATCTAATCCCGTTGACAGATGGCTCTTTTGGATACTTGCTCTCCTTCTTTCCGCGGGGTTCCTTATTTTCCTATCGGCCTCAATCGGTCTTCACGCGAGAGAGGGGGTCTCCTTCGGCAGTATCGCGACCTCACGGCTTCTCGCCACAGCGATTGGGATTGGCGTCGCCTACGCGGCTTCCTTATTTCACTATAAACATCTTCGACATTATGCTTTTACCATCTTTCTTTCTTCCATTGTTCTTACAGGCCTCGTATTCATTCCAGGGTTAGGAGTGGAGCACGGCGGCGCGCGCCGATGGATTTCCATTTTCGGCCTGTCGTTTCAGCCGGCGGAACTATTAAAACTCGCGTTTGTCATCTATGCGGCCGCGCTGTTTTCCTCGGCCAAGGATAAAATTCAAGATTTTTCCTCAGGACCTCTCCCTCTTCTCGCGCTTCTTATCGCCGCTGGCTTACTGCTTTTACTGCAGCCAGATACGGATACTTTCGTTGTCCTATTCATAGCGATTCTCTCGATGTTTGTCGTGGCAGGCGGCAGAATCCGCCATATAGGCATTATAGGGCTCATAGGACTCCTAGGACTTAGCGCTCTTATTCTTTCACGTCCGTATCTCAAAGAGCGCGTAATAACCTTCATTAATCCCGCGAGCGACCTCCAAGGGGCGGGGTGGCAAATTAATCAATCGCTCATAGCAATCGGTTCCGGCGGGTTTTTGGGAAGAGGTTTTGGTCAAAGCGTGCAAAAATTCTCATTCCTTCCCGAACCAATAGGAGATTCCATATTTGCAGTTGCGGCGGAGGAATTTGGTTTTATCGGAAGCATTTTACTCATAGGCTTGTTTCTGGCATTTCTTTTGCGCGGCATGCGCGTTGCTTCACGCTCGCCCGATATGTTTAGTGGACTCCTCTCGGTCGGTATTGTTATACTCATAGGTGCTTCAGCGTTCATGAACATCGGCTCGATGCTGGCGATTATCCCCCTTTCCGGCCTGCCGCTTGTATTCGTAAGCCATGGCGGAACCGCGCTCGTTATCGCGCTTCTTGAAGCGGGGATATTGCTTAACATTTCGCGATACCAGAAGTCATGAATTATGAAGTATGAATACTGAATTATGAAACAAGAAAGAATCTCATCCATCCATAATTCATAATTCTTAATTCCGTATTCATTTTCATTCCTATGAAAATCTTATTCACCGGCGGCGGCTCTGGCGGGCATTTTTATCCAATCATTGCGATTGCGGAAGAATTACTCGCGCGTTCAAAAGAGGAGCGGCTCATCACTCCGCAGCTATTTTTCATGGCTCCGGAACCGTACGATGCCGGCCTTCTGTTTGAAAATGGAATAACATTTGTTCCTGTTCCAGCTGGAAAGTTTCGCCGTTACTCATCATGGAAGAATGTTACAGATATATTTAGGACTGCTTTTGGAGTAATAAAGGCTACTATTCTCATGTTCCGTATCTATCCCGATGTAGTGGTTGGGAAGGGAGGATTTGGCAGTTTTCCCGCTCTATTTGCCGCGCGATTTTGGAAGATTCCAGTCTTCATTCATGAGTCGGACACAATCCCCGGCCGTGTTAGCGCATGGGCGGGAAAATTCGCCGCACGCGTTGCCGTATCTTTTTCACAGGCCGTTTCAGCTTTTCCAGGGGGACGCGTCGCGCACACAGGCAATCCAATAAGGCGAGGACTCCTTTCAACAATTATGCCCTCCCGACGAGAATTTGGTCTTGAGAAAAATACGCGGATTTTGTTGGTAATCGGCGGGTCACTCGGCGCTGTGGCGCTGAATGAAGCGGTACTTCATGCCCTTCCTCTGCTCCTAGAGAAATATGAAATAATACACCAGACCGGCAGGGAAAATCTCGCCGACATCTCGGCGCGCGCGGAGGTTATTTTGCAGAATAATCCGTTCAAGCCCCGATATCATCCGTTCGGGTATCTTTCAACGCCGAAGGTTGTAGCGGCGGGACGGCTGTCGAATCTCGTCATTTCGCGAGCCGGCTCGACTATTTTTGAGATAGCCGCGTGGGGCAAACCCTCAATACTTGTTCCCATTTCCAATTCAAGCGGCAACCATCAGCGTGAAAATGCCTACGCTTACGCTGAAAATGGAGCGGCCGACGTGCTAGAAGAGGGCAATTTAACGACAAACATTCTCATAAACCAAATAGGAAGGATTCTTGATAATAAAAATCGCGCGCAAGAAATGTCCGAGCGCGCCTCGCACTTTGCCAAGGCCGACGCCGCGTCTGTCATCGCTCGCGAGATTCTTGAAATCGCGCTAAAGCATGAACACTAGCTTTTCAGCTGTCTAGCTTACTAGCTGATTAGTCTTCAGGGAAACTATCTTGCTAAAGAGCTAAAAAGCTAATAAGCTAAAAAACTATGAATGTTGTTACTCGCTTCCCACCATCTCCTACAGGCAATTTGCATATTGGCGGCGCCAGAACAGCGCTCTTTAATTATCTTTTTACGAAACACCACGGCGGGAAGATATATCTTCGCCTTGAGAACACAGACGAGGAACGCTCGAAACCGGAATACGAGCGAAATATTTTGGAATCACTCGGATGGCTCGGCCTTGCTTTCGACACTATTTGCAATAAACCATTTTGGAGGCAAAGCGAACGTAAGGAAATCTATCGGAGCCATTTGAAGAAGTTGGTAGAAGATGGATTTGCGTATCTTTCAAAAGAAACTGGAGGAAAGCGTCAGGAAGTGGTGCGTTTCAGGAATCCGAACAAGAAGATTGCGTTCAAGGACCTTATCAGAGGGTCTATCGAATTCGATACGGCTGAACTTGGAGACATGGTAATAGCAAAGTCGCTCGAAGAGACGCTGTATCACCTCGCCGTCGTAATTGATGATTATGAGATGGGCATTACGCATGTGATTCGAGGAGAAGAACACATATCCAACACGCCAAGGCAGATATTGCTTCAGGAAGCTCTTGGTTTTAGCCGCCCGGAATATGCCCACATTCCGCTCATACTTGCTCCTGACAGAAGCAAGCTCTCGAAAAGGCATGGCGCCGTTTCGGTAATCGAATATCGCGACCAGGGGTTCATTCCCGAGGCCTTTAACAACTACCTAGCGCTTCTTGGTTGGAACCCGGGGACTGAAAAAGAAATCTTTACAGTTAAGGAGCTTATAGACGAATTCTCTCTGAATAAAGTCCAAAAGGGAGGGGCAGTCTTCAATGAAGAAAAGCTTCGTTGGATAAACAGGAAACATATTGAAAAATTGGGAGAACCGGCAGCCATTACCGCGCATATTCCGGGCGCGCTTTTGGAGGGACGAGATGAGAATGAGCGAACCGCTATAGCAGAGATGTTCTATTCTCGCATCAGCGTGTATGGCGACATGGAAAAAGAAATGGCGGCTGGAGAATATGATTATCTTCTAGGCGAACCCAAATATCCCGTTGGACTTCTTAAATGGAAGAAAGCGACAGATGACCCAAAGAAACATCTTGAAAAAGTTATATCCCTCATTGAAGCTGTCAGAGAAGCTTCTTTCACTAAATCCACCGTCAAAGAAGCGGTTATGCCGTACGCGGAGGCGAACGGGAAGGGAAATGTGCTCTGGCCCATGCGTGCCGCTCTGTCTGGAAAAGAGCAATCTCCAGACCCGTTTACCCTTGCCGCAATGGTAGGCAAAAAGGCCGCGCTCCAACGTCTAAAACAAGCGCTCAATCTTCTTGGAAACTGATAGGTCGTGAACTCCTCTCCACACCTGCCACAAAACGGCTTCATTCCTCCTTTTCTAAAGCCGCTCGCCGAAGCTATCGCCTTGCCGAAGCCATCGGCGAAGCGAAGGTCGGCACAGGCGTGGGGGTGGCCGAGTCGGCGAGGTCCCGGGGGTATCCCACTTAGTAAATGGGGGCAGGGGGTTGTTACATCCCACGCCATCGGAGACTCGGGCACCCCCTTTAGGAAAGGGGGAATTTGGAGTGTGATGGGTTACGGCATAGCAGTTTGACAATATGAAAGTGTTCATGGTAAAATACCATCGGTTTCAGGATTGAACCTTGAGCAAAAGTCGGTAGTCACGCATGACGCGGAAACTGCCGAGATACAGAAAGAGAGGCCGAAATGAAAGTGCATAGCTTTGCACATTCGTTCTGCTGAGCTCAGTATTTCGTCGCCGAAACTCCTCAACAGGCAGGTTTCTTCAAGGCAGTCGCTTCTCACAGTCCGTGATTCAACGTACAATATATTAATGACCAGCTTTAGGTTCGTTACGCTCGGACTCATCGGATGCTTCTTGTTAGCACCCTTTTTTTACGTTTATGGAGACACAATATCAGAACTAAAAAACAAGATTCTTGAACGCAACACGGCCATAGAGGAACTTGAAGCGGAAATCGCCAATTATCAAAAGCAAATCGAGACAACGGGCAAAGAAACCAAAACGCTCCAAAGCACCATCAAAAATATAGATCTCGAACAGAAAAAACTTTCCGCGGAGATTAAATTGACCGCGAACAAGATTGCGGCGGTAAATTTACGGCTAGAGGAACTCGGGGATGCCATCAGTATAAAGGAGAACAGCATAGGGAAGAGCCGCGACGCTCTAGCGCAGACGATACGCAGTCTCGCCGACCTTGAGAAGAAGACATTAGTTGAGGTCCTGCTTTCAGGAGCCACGCTTTCCGCTTTCTGGGGAACTACCGATGACCTTGAACGCTTTGAAAGAGATGTTCAAACAGATTTATCACGTACGAAGGAACTCAAGGCAGACCTCGAAAGTACGCAAGCGGAAACGGAAGCGAATCGAAAGAAATTGGTATCGCTTCGCGCGGATTTGGCGGACAAAAACCAATTGCTCTCCCAAAACAGGAAAGCCAAAAGCAATCTCCTCACGGTCACTAAGAGCAAGGAAACTGAATACCGAAAAATACTTGCGGAGAGAGTGGCCAAGCGAGACGCTTTTGAAAAGGAACTCCTTCAATTTGAATCTGAACTCCGCTTCGCCATTGACCCTTCGAAACTGCCGGCAGCCGGTTCTGGCGTGCTGAAGTGGCCGCTCGATTCAATCAAAATCACGCAGGAGTTTGGAGACACGGCCTTTGCCCGAAGTGGTGCGTACAAGGGAAACGGACACAACGGAGTGGATTTTAAGGCATCAACAGGCACGCTCGTTAGAGCGGCGCTTAACGGCAGAGTTGCGGGGGCAGGGAACACCGACGCCGTTTGCCCCGGCGCTTCATATGGGAAATGGGTTCTCATAGAGCACGGGAACGGACTCTCCACGCTTTATGCCCACCTCTCACTAATTAAAGTTTCCGATGGTCAGAATGTCTCCACAGAAGAAATAATTGGCTACAGCGGTGATACCGGCTATGCAACAGGCCCGCATCTTCACTTCACCGTTTATGCCACGCAAGGCGTTCGCGTTATGAGCCGCAAATCGGCCGTGTGCGGAGGGAGTTATACGATGCCCATCGCGGACCTAAAGGCGTATCTCGATCCCTTGAAATATTTATGAGGTCTTCTGGCCAGTTTCGAACTAGGGAAGAGAGATTAGTATGTGTGGATAGCAGACGTTGCCATTGGATACCATACCCCGTATAATGTAGGTTAATCCACGTCTAGGCCGAGGAAAAAGAAAAGCTATGAGTAAACCACTCCCCCAACATCTAAATGATTTTCTTGAATACTGTGAGGTGGAAAAAGGGCTTTCTTTGAACACAGTGAAAAGTTACTCGCGTTTTGTGCAGAAATTTCTTTCGTGGTTGAAGGAGCAAAAATTGGAGCGACTTTCCCCTGAGGATTTGACAGAAGATCACGTTTCCAAATATCGCGTTTGGCTCTCTAGACGCCCTAATATCGTCCGTCGCTCCTTTCCGACCCTTCACTCCTCTACCCAAATACGCTATCTCATAGCGCTCCGGTCATTTCTGTCTTATTTTCATGAGAAGAATATCTCGACGCTTCCTACGGAAAAAATTAAACTCCCGAAGGACCGCAAGGAGCGTCTTATCAAGTTTTTGGATATAGAACAGCTTCGCCGTCTTTTTGAATCTCCTAATATCGAAACATTGACTGGACTTCGTGACCGAGCGGTTCTGGAGACGCTTTTTAGTACCGGACTTCGTGTTGCAGAGCTTACCGCGCTTAATGCAAAGCAACTGGTGAGCGCGCTTAACAGAGATGATTTTGAGTTAGGTGTGGTTGGTAAAGGCGGATACCCGCGGGTGGTCTATTTTTCAGATAGAGCTCTCCATTGGCTTAAGAAGTATATCCAAAAACGTCAGGATGACGACGATGCCCTTTTCATTAACTTTAAGGGCCCTAAAAAGGATTCCAGACGTATTTCTGTGCGTGGGGTTGAGATGATTGTAGAAAAGTATTCCAAAATGGCCGGAATCCCTTTTCTGGCGACTCCACATACGCTCCGGCACTCATTCGCGACCGACCTTATGAATAAGGGCGTTGACTTGCGTATTGTGCAGGAGTTTTTAGGCCATCGCAATATCGCAACGACTCAAATGTATACCCACGTTACTTCAAAGCACTTACGAGATATTCATAAGAAATTTCATGGAGGAGAAGGACTCTAATCAAAAAGGTCTCCCTTGGCATATGGTTGAGAAAGCTATTGCAAAAGAACATGCGTGGCTGAAAAAGGTACTTGATTTTGGTCCGAGATTTAAAGATCAGGATAAGATTGCAGACGAACTTGGAATTGAAAAATATCAAATGCTTCGACAGATAAGTATCTTTATCACGAGTGGAAGAATCCAAGCGCGCGAAATTACCACGGCAAAGGCAAACAGTTTGTGGACCGACTTTGACGAAGAGGAGAAACATGCAGAGAGGCACGGTGGCGAATGGCATATGACCGTGATGGGTAGAGTAAAAAGGCATTTTGAAAGGGGAGGTTTTGAGGTCATAAATGAACCATATCTTAATTTCGGCAGAGCAGACTTGGGAGTCTATAAACCAAATTACCCGAATTTGTACGTTGAAGTAGGTACAACTTCTCTATTTAAGCTCTGGAGAAATCTTTCTTCTATGCCTGGCGCAATATTCCTCTTTGTCCCGACTGAATTTGGAGCAATTGAGTTGATAACAAAGAACACCGATGACAAATCTATCTAACGAAATCCCATACGTTGACGAGTTTCTTGCTGCACTTTCTATGAGAAACTATTCATCTGAGACTGCTTTCAACTATGAGCGCGACTTGTTGAGTTCAGTAGATTCCTAAGTGAACGCTCCTGTCCATTTGATCAAATCTCTAATCAGACTATTGAGGATTTTAAAGTGTATTCAATTTCAAAGAATCGCAAGACGGCCCATGGGGCGAAGAGTCTTGAAAAACTTTCTGCTGGTTCAATTAATCGGACGCTTTCAAGTCTCCGGAGCTACTTCAAATACCTCGTGGACTCCGATTATGATACGCCGGTATCGCCCCAATCGATTAAACTGCTTAAAATGCCTCGTACGCACGCGAGAGTCGCAGAGCTTGCCTCATTTGGTCGAACTTATCGAATCACCGCTTAAATTCGAGAGGAACAAGCGCATTGCGCTTCGCAATCGGATGATGCTGGAAGTGTTATTTGCGACAGGCATGCGTATCTCCGAACTTTTGTCGCTTAATCGCGACCAGATAAACGACACTGGAAAGGTCTTTATTCGCGGTAAAGGTAAAAAAGAGCGGTTTGTGTATCTTACGGACCGCGCGAAGAGCCTTCTTAAGGATTACCTCCTTACACGGGATGACGATAATCCCGCGCTCTTCATTCCCTACAGCGGCAGGAACAGTGGCAAGGCTAAAATCCGTATCTCTTCGAATTACCTACAGATGAAGATAAAACGTTACAAGGAGCTTCTCGGTATTATCGTACCAACTTCCGCGCATTCGTTTCGCCATGGTTTCGCAACCTATCTTGCCGAGCAAGGGGCTAATCCGGCCGCCATTCAGATACTTCTTGGTCATGAATCGCTCCAGACCACAACGAGGTACGTTCACGCTTCTGACAAATACGCAGAAAGCACACATCATGAATTTCATCCTCTCAAAAAACTGAATCCGCCTAACAAAAGCCCCTCCAATTAGGATGGGCTTTTGTTATTTAGTTAGTTGTCACCTTGATGTTGTACGCTCTAGCCAATGTATCGGATTTCTGCCAACACTTAGACGATGAGAGCCACGGCGCGAGGCCTTCTTTTGCGTAAAGCCACCTCGCGTACGCAAGGTTCCCATCAAGCGTATGTAGGTCAAAGCCGAGCGCTTTTGCGTTGTCTTCGTGGTAAAACTCATTGATTTGCATAACACCCAGGTCTTCAGCCGTCACTTTTCCTCGGAGTACCTTGCCGCTTTTTCCAAGGTGACGAAAGCTGGATTCGCATCTTGCGATCTCGGCCATGATTGGCGTGTCTCTGAAGTACTCACGCACATATTGTTCCAGAGTGAGCGGTCTCTCTGTCACGGCAACTTGCTGAAATCCAGTGTCAGTCGCGGAAAGACCGTTGGCCGCCAGTTCACCAGACGGAGCGCCGTAGAAGGTTGAGAAAAGAAGTATAACAGCTGTAGCTAGTTTAGTGGTCATAGTAGTTAACTTAAATCCCTTGCTTTGCCGAAGTTGAGCCACGCCAACCGATACAAACGACGTGCTGCAGAATCGCACTTGAGGCGGTCAAGGGATTAAAGACAACAACCAGACCTGCGTCTGATTGTCAGGGCAATACTAGCACGATTTTGTACCGCTGTCAATATTTCCACACACTCGCGCGTCCGCGTCAATGAGGTAAAACGGCCTTGTCAGGTCGTATTATATAGAGTGGTCTAGCGCGCTAGATTCTAACCGCCCTGAGGATACTCCGCGACAAGATATCCTACAAATCCTCGGACAGTCCCTTCTTTTACAGCAATGAACCCATTTTGCTCAATCTCGCCTATAGTAAACTCCCAATTCCCTTTGGTGTAGGAGTGTAGATTGAACCAAAAGCTAAAGAACCCGCCCAATCGTGTGTTTGGGCGGAATAAATCCAATATCACGACTCTGCCGTCTTTTTTTAAGACTCGCGCTATCTCCCCTATCGCCTTCTTTTTCACCTCACATGGCATATGGTGCAACGCGAGAATGGAAACGACTGCGTTAAACGTTTTGTCACGGAATGGCAAGCTTGAAGCGTCGGCGTATTGAAACGAAATATCTCCAGCGTTTTTTCTCGCTTCGTGAAGCATATCATCACTCGCGTCCACTCCAGTAAGAGCGAGCGGAATACTTGAATTGGCTCGGAGAAGTTTTAAAAAAGTGCCGGTTCCGCACCCGACATCTAGTAAGCGTTCGTGCGCTCTAGGTTTTAGAAGAGATAGTGCCTGTCTGTATACGCGCTCTGCCCCACAGACCGACATTATCTTTGAATAGAAGCGCGCGCGAAAGCCGGTGATTGTGTCGCTGCCGTGCTTACTCATAGGCGCGGTGGAATGGGAAATGAGGAATACTCGGTTAGGAGATTCTTCCCATACACTAATCTGGAAAAGGCCTCACTCTCCAATTTTGCGTCATTGAGCGCGTTGTGACTTTCATCGCGCGATCTAAGCCCGACATGCTCCAAGATTCTATCAAGATTAAGCGCGGAATGATTGTTTTTGCGCGGAATGTCCTTCCCCAACCTAACAAACTCATAGTAGGCGATGGAGTGGAGGTCAATCGTTCGGTGCGCGAGCGGCCAGTCTAAGTGATAGCGATGCGCCGTTTCTTGTAGGAAGTCACGGTCAAAGGAAGGATTTTGGCCAGCAAGCGTCCACTCACCGCACCCTTTCATCCATTTTAAAAATGCGACGACCACTTCCCTATCAGTTTTCTTCGCAGCGTCATGAATTTGTTCCGAGCTAAAACCGGCGATTTTCAAAGCCTCTTTCTCAACATGCGAGCCCTCAAAAGCGCGGCATTCCATGTAGAATTGATTTCCAGGATTGTTAAAATCAACAGCTCCAACTGAAAGGAGCGAGCACAATCGTGAATCTACTCCCGTTGATTCTACGTCTACAATTATCATTTGATAAAGACTATATAGCTTCCGGGATAGAAAATCCAGGAAGTGTCGAACAAACTTCTCGCGCGAAGATTGTAGCGCGAATGAAGGCATCCATACCACGAGGATAGCACAGTTAGAAGCTATTTATGTCAGCGTCCATTGAGCCAAAATCGGCGCCAGGGTCATCAACTCCGATGGAGTCTATATCCTTCGTTATACTTTCTGTCGTATCGTCGAAGACCGGAAAATCCCCAGTAATAATTTCGTCAGCTGGTTTCGGCTGGTTGGTGGTAGGGTCAGGAAACGTTGTTTTGGAATACTTCCAAAACACCAGCGCAGCGGCAACAATGATAACTATTACGACAGCAATTAGAGATTTTTTCATGTTATTTTTTGCTGGAGCCAATCTCAATAATAATGGCTAAGATAAATACTCAAAATTCTGCTTCAAATGGTACGACGCAACGAATTTTGGACATTTCATCTATGTATTATAAAATAGGCTCTAATCCTCCACAGCTTCGTTTACACTCGGTATTTTAGAGAGTATTGACGCGGCGCTTCTCACTGCCTCATGCGCGGCTTTTACTAGGTTTCTAACTTTCGTAAGGTCGTTTCGTAACGACGCTCTAGCGTCTTCCGCTCCCTGCCTAAGCGCTCCTTCCGTCGTTATCTCAATGAGATAAATCTTCGCCGCCTGCAGGGCCACGGCGGCACGAGTCGACGCGATGACTCCTTCTGCGGAGGAAATTGCAGCGCGCACAGCACTCACATCATGCGAATCGGCGAAGGCCTTATCGGCTCTGGAACTTATCTTCCGCAGGGCCTCCTCCATTTTGTTCAGCGCGTTTGAAAAATTGTCGACATGTCTGTCATTTATATTGGCAAACTGCTCATGCAGTCCTTCAACAGTAAGCTTCTTTTTCTCACTCTTGATTGCCTGAAGCCTCTCCTTAAGCTGTTCGCGCTTTTGCGTGATTTGCGCCTTTGCCGTTTCTTTACGCGCCGAAAGTAGTTTCTTAAATTCCTCACGCCTCATTTCTATGGCTTTCTTCAATTCCTCTCTCTTCCCCGCAAGCACATTCCGTACATCTTCGCGCTTTTGCGAAGATGCGTCCCGAAACTGCTCCTTTGTCGTAGAGGCATTTCCGCGCAGAGTTTTGATATCGGCTCGGGCATCCTGACGCGCATCCTTGGCGTAATCCAGAGCATCCTGCCGAATTGTTCGCACTTCCTGCCGTAACTCCCCTCGTGCATCCTTTGTGGTACTAGCCAAACCCTTGTGAATGACCTTAATCTCCGCGCGAGTTTCCTGGCTAACCTCTCTTTTTTGTTCGGCTAGTACAATAGCGGACTGAACAGGCGACTCCTCCGTATGCGCAAATGCTACAGTTGCCGCTAAAAGCAGGACAAATGCGGTGGCGAGCGCGAACTCCTTTGAACTTCCGATGTATTTCGTCATACTTTGGTAAAAGAATTAACTGGCAATACTTAAATGATAAGTATACGACACGCCACCTTCGCTTACAACTCATCGCCGAAAGGCAAGCACAACTTCCTCCCAGCGCATACTCATCTCTCCGTCGCCTCGCTTTTTCGGGACGCCGAGATTTGATCCTTACAGGATCAATACAGGTTTCCCATTTTCTCGCGATAAGAATCGCTTGAAAATATGGGAGAACCTTTTCAAATCTCGGGCGCAGGCAAGCAGTCGCCTGCTCGTCCCGACAATCCTCGCTTCACTCTGCTTGTCGGGACGCCGAGATTTGATCCTTACAGGATCAATACAGGTTTCCCATTTTCTCGCGATAAGAATCGCTTGAAAATATGGGAGAACCTTTTCAAATCTCGGGCGCAGGCAAGCAGTCGCCTGCTCGT
>Ga0209211_10000125_pt1 | contig 162800 bp, 168 predicted proteins | sample RifGroA2_FD_183992 | JGI IMG/M metagenome (GOLD analysis project Ga0209211, IMG submission 183992) | Groundwater microbial communities from Rifle, Colorado, USA - Groundwater A2 (SPAdes) (version 2) | ecosystem: Environmental > Aquatic > Deep subsurface > Groundwater | place: Rifle, Colorado...
CAGAATGGCATCGGACACGCCGATCTTCCCGGCATCATGCAGCAGGGAACCCCAGTAAATCTGGCGCAGTTGATCAGGGTCGGCGATGAAACGGCGCGCCAGTATCAAGGTATGACAGGCAACCCGGTAAGAATGTAAGCCGGTTTCGTGCTCCCGAACGTCCAAGGCTTCAGCCAATGCCTCGGCGAAGGCCGCATCCGCCCGATCCAAAATGTCCGCTTCTTCACTCATTCCATCTTCTCCGATTTCAATCCTAATCCGTTAATGCCCATACGTTTCAGGGTGTTCGAAACATGAAGCGCGGCAACTGCGCCAAGCCCGAGCAGACCGGCAATCACCCAGAATGGCATTTCGATATGCACGGCGAACAGCCAGCCGGCGGCGGCTGACCCCACGGCCTGGCCGAGATTCGCGGCGGCAGTCTGCTTGCCGATGGCCGCGCCCGGCGCGGAGCCTGCGGCCAGCGATACCAGATAGACGAGTGTCGGGATCAGCATACCGGCGGCTGCGGCGACTAGTCCCACGCCGATCATCATGGCCGGATAATTCGCGGCGTATGGCAATAGCGCAACACCAATTGCCATTGCAAGGAAGCCCGGCGCAAGCAGGCCGCTGCCGATACGCTGGAGCAGCGGCGCGAGCACGAATACCTGCACCAAAATCATGACCAGGCTGCACTCGGCAAACATCCAGCCAATTTCGCGCGGCTGCAAATTAAGCACCTGCTGGCCCTGCAACGCCAGGCTCACCTCGTAGCCTCCCAGGCCAAGCATCGCCAGCAGCGACAATACCAGCAGCCATATCAGGGACGGTGTCCTGGATTCAAATTCACTTCCAGCATGCCGCGAAACGCTCTCCGGAAAGAACCGGTACGCCGCAAGCCACACCGCGCCACTCAGCAATGCAGCTGCATAGAACGGCAACTCCGGGGCGGCATCCAGACCGGCAACTCCGGCAGAGGCAAGCCAGCCGCCCAGCGCCGGGCCGAACAGGAAACCGAACGCGCTCGCAGCACTCAGCCACGCGAACGCCTGCGCGCGCGTGCGCGGCGTTTCCATGTCGCTTACCCAGGCGAACACCACCGGCACCACCGCCGCCGCGAATACGCCGGCGAGCACGCGGGCGCCATAGACGAACAGCAGATCGCTCACCATTGCGAACCACAACATTGCGCCGCTGAAACCGGCGAGCCCGAGCAGAATTACCTTGCGGCGGCCGACGCGGTCCGAGATATATCCCCACAGCGGCGAGAACAGGAACAGCGCCAGCATGTACACGCCTGTCAGCAGGCCAGTATGCCAGGCGATCGTGACGCGCTCTGCCTCGCCGAGCGCGTGTGCCAGCATGAACGGCAATATCGGCAGTACCACACCGTAGCCCAACGAAACCACGAACACCACCGCAAGCGGCAGTGCCCTACTCGTGATGGATTCATAACGGGTGATCACCATGGGGGCATTCATGGGCTGACGACCTTACCCACAAAGGCACACGCTGCCGCGCGTTCATCCCCCGTCATTCCGCATACTGGATCGGTTGCCATTTTTATCTCCTTATCAACGATGGTGTGGTTGCCACGCTCCTTTGCTACTGCCGGCTCAGGGTCAACCAATCCGGAACCGCCGGACGTCAAGGTGATGGCGGCCGCGAGCCCCGCTGGCCCCGCGCCGCCGGTCTGGATGAGATCAGTCTGCATCAAGTCGACCATTTTCTGTCTCATTCCTGCCAATCAGTTATTTATGTCCGCCGCAACACGAGTGATCGGCCGGTGCCGCACCGCCTGCATACTTCTTCGGGTCGGCGACAAATGTCTTGTGGCAGGTATCCGAGCAGAAGTAGTACACCTGCCCGGCATGTTCCGCCTTGGCTGCGGCCTTCCCCGGTTCCACGTTCATCTTGCATACTGGATCAGTTGCCATTTTTATCTCCTTATCACGATGGTGTGGTTGCCACGCTCCTTTGCTACTGCCGGCTCCGGGGACAACCGATCCGGAACCGGGTCTCTATGCGATTACGACCGGACGTCACACCAGCGCCGCCAGAGAAAGTTGTAAATCGGCACGTACACCAGCCCGGCATACACGCCATATAGAAAACTCTCGACCAGCCCCAGCAGAAAACCCCACCAGGTAAGCCACTTGAATGCCGGCAGCACCTGTTCGAGCAGCGCATGCATGTGCAGCGTCTGCGGCGTGACTAGACCGTAGATCACGCATACGACAAACGTGATCGCGCACCACGACCCTAGTGCCCAGGAAACGAGTTTGATGTTCAACATGATTGTTTTTCCTCCTCAGTGATGATGGCCTTGCGGCCGGTCTTTGCCCGTCTGTTCTCCGCCCGCGTTCCGTTGATCTTCCTCGCCACGGCGATCGCCGTGACTGCCATGGCCGCCATGACCTCCGTGTCCGAACAGATGCATCCCGATGAACGCCGCGAACACCAGCACCCACACCCAGTTTTGCGCTAACCAGTCCATGTCCGTCTCCTTATTCACGTTTACTTCGATGCCTACGTACGCTGCCCGATCAGCTAGGCCTTGCACTCTTCATGCACTATCCGCTGCCGTCAGAACCAGAAACGCACACCGGCGACCCAGCGCGTTTCGCGGGCTTTCACCCCCGCCGCGCGGGCCAAATCGGCTGCCCCGCCGAACTTGCCGGCCCATTCGATGCCGGCATAAGGTGCGAACTGGCGGGGGAATTCGTACCTCAAACGCAAACCCGCCGCGCCGTCGGACAACCCGCTGCCGATACCCCGCGCGGGGTCGCGCTTTCCATACAGATTGAATTCGACGTGCGGTTGCAGTACAAATTTCTGCGTAATCAGCAATTCGTATTCTGCTCCCAGGCGCAACGCGGTTCGCCCGTTGCCGCTCACATAGGCGGCCGCATCGATTTCGAACCAATAGGGCGCGAGGCCCTGCATACCCAAGGCCAGCCAATTGCGGCCGACGCCTTCGCCGCCGTCATGACGAATGCCCAATTGCGCATCCCAGTAAGCAGCGACGGCATGACCCCACAGCAGTTCGGTGCGGGATTCCCGCAGTTTGCCTCCGGCGGCTTCGCCCTCGGCCTTGAGCACCGCACGGTCGTAATCACGGCCGAACCAAGCTTGGGCACCATAGAACGTGCTATTGCCATCGCTGGTGTAACTTCGCTCCAGCCGGTCGATGAGCAACGCGCCAAAATTGTGCTCGTCGGACAGGCGCAGGATGCGCGGCCCCGGAAGCACATACGGCCCTGTATCGAGTGTGTAGCCGCCCGACCAGTCATGAGGGTCGCGCGCATCGATCGGGGCCGGGCCGCCCTGCATACTCATGTCGCCGTGATCCATCGCTTCGGCGGCGGTACCGGTTTGCGCCCGGGCAGGCATCGCGCCCAGCCCGACGATAACCATTGCGAGGAAATACGTGCGTATATCGATCATCATCGGTTTCCTCCCGTTTACGCCACAACCACTTCGCGGAACATGCCCGCATCCATGTGGAGCATCAGATGACAATGAAAAGCCCAGCGCCCCAATGCATCGGCGGTGACGAGGAAACTGATGCGTTGCGCCGGCTGCACCGGAATGGTGTGGCGGCGCGCCTGGAAGCCACCGCCGTCCTGCTCCAGTTCGCTCCACATTCCATGCAGATGCATCGGGTGGGTCATCATGGTGTCGTTGTGGAGGATGACGCGCAGCCGCTCGCCGTGGCGGAAATGCACCGGCGTGGACTTGCCGAATTCGAGGCCGTCGAGCGACCACGCATAACGCTCCATGTTGCCGGTCAGGTGCAGTTCGATTTCGCGTTCGGGCCCGCGCGGATCTAGCGGGCCACCGACAGTGTGCAGGTCTGCCAGCGTCAGCACGCGGCGCCCGTTGCCGCGCAAGCCGATGCCGGGATCGTCCAGATTGGTGCGCGCCATGTCCACCCGCATGTCGGTGCTAGGGCCGTATTCGGTTTTCGCGTGGCGCACCTGCGTGCTTGGCTTGGCCAGTGTGCCGCCCATGTCCATGCCCATGTTCATTCCGGCCGGCATGGCGTGCATGCTGTGATCCATGGCCATGCCGCCGTGTTGCATGCCTGCCATGCCGGCGGAATTGCCGTGATTCATGCCGCCCTTGCCGCCTGCCATTGCGCCCATCATGTCGGTCATGCTCAGCCACTCGGCGGGATCGGTCTGCGGCACGGGTGCCGCCAGCCCCTCGCGCACCGCCAAGGTGCCGCGCGCGTAGCCGGTGCGATCCATCGTCTGGGCAAACACGGTATAGGCATCGTCCTTCGGCTCCACCATCACGTCATAGGTCTCGCCCGGGCCGAACCTGAATTCGTCCACCGTCACCGGCTCCACGTTCTGTCCGTCTGCCTGCACCACGGTGAGCTTGAGCCCCGGAATCCGCACGTCGTAAAAAGTGTTGGCCGCGCTGTTGATAAAGCGCAGCCGCACCCGCTCGCCCGGACGGAACAGCCCGGTCCAGTTGCCGGCGGGCGTCGTGCCGTTCATCAGATATGTGAGCGTCGCGGCCGAGAGATCGGCCAGATCGGCCGGACTCATGCGCATCTGGTTCCACATCTCGCGCCTGTCGATGGCGGCCTTGAGGCCGTTGCGCGACGCGTCGCGCAAGAAGTCAGCCGCCGTCGGTCGGCGGTGGTTGTAGTAGTCGCTCTGCATCTTGAGCTTGGCGAGGATGCGCATCGGGTCTTCGTCGGTCCAGTCAGACAGCACAATCACATGATCGCGGTCGGCCCGGTTTCTCTCCCCGGCGGCCGGTTCGATGACGATGGCACCGTACATGCCGGTCTGTTCCTGCATACCGGAGTGCGAGTGGTACCAATAGGTGCCGCTCTGCTGAACCTTGAAGCGGTAGGTGAAGGTCTCCCCCGGTGCGATGCCCTCGAAGCTGATGCCCGGCACGCCGTCCATCGTGAACGGCAAGAGAATGCCGTGCCAGTGGATGGAGGTAGCCTCGCGCAGCTTGTTGGTCACGCGCAACGTGACCGTGTCGCCTTCGTGCCAGCGCAGCGTCGGCGCGGGGATCGAGCCGTTGATGGTGGTGGCCATGCGCGGACGGCCGGTGAAATCGACCGGCGACTCGGCGATGACCAGATCGAACTCGGTGCCGCCGAGCACCGGCGTGCCGCGACTGGACGATTCGGCACTGGCAGCCCAGCTCGGCCTGATGAACGGCGATAGCCCCAGCAGCACGCCGCCCGCCGCAAGTCCCTGGACGAAGCGCCGCCGCGGCAGATCCGGATCGGTTGAAGCAAGCGAAGAATGGCTGTGCATAGAATAGGCCCTCCAAAGACCGGCAGCGGTGCGGACTAGTGACAGCGTTTAGTGTTGCTTACCTCAAGGCTGCCGATCTCGCATTCTTCCTGATAATTGATGAATGCCAGCTTGAGCCGTTCCATCCAGCCGCTTCCGAGTTCGCTCCCGACCGACGCCAGTTTGTCCGCGATCTGCTCGGCCGTGACTTGCATCAAGTCATAGCGGATTTCGATGTTTTTGCCCTCGATGCAGATTTCGTTTATACCCATCATTTCAAGCAATGCACGTTTGACGAGTTCCGCCTGCCCGCTGTCCAGTGGTGCGGACAGCACCATGCGCCGCTGTTTGATGACTTCTTTGCCTTGTTGCGCGGCCGCTTTGCGGCCCGGCAAACCCGTGTACAAACGCGGATTTGCCAGGAACCGGTCTCTGCACTGCGCCGAACAGAACGCGTAGCTGATGCCTTCATATTCGGTGGCGAACGATGTCCCGGAAACTGCCATGTGGCAAACCGGGTCTTCGACTGTCTTGTTCATGTTGACCTCCTGTAACGTAAATTGGCCCCGCCCGGAATCGTTTCGCACCACCGCTCTGCAATCAGTTGCGAGCGTGTTGATATTCGAATTCGGCCTCAATGGCCTGCGCCATGCCTGATCGTCGAATCTGCACCTGAATGCGATAGATGCCGGTGCCGGACATCCTGAAGTAGTTGCCGTAGGTGATGGTGTCAGCGATGTGCATGGGTTCAAGCTTTCTCTCGACGCCGGACAGGGCGAGCTCAGATACCCTGGCCTTAACCTGTGCGTCAGTGATGCGTTTGCCGCTTGCAGCATCGAACAGTGCGACCAGCACGTGATAGCGATGCTCACCGACCGGAACGCCGCCATGCATTCCCGCTTCGGTATGAGAGTGGGGATGCCCTAGGACCATCTCGGACGGCAACACTCCAAGATAAATCGCTACGCCGTCCACGACTTTATGCGTGGGGACATCAGCCGCAAATGCGCCGGTCAGGAACAGAGCCGCAATGCCGCCCATAACTGTGTGCAACGATATTTTAAAATAACGTGTATTCATGATTCGCCCTCCTCAAGTTTGCGAGAAAGCCGGTGACTCCCATAGCACCAACCGGCACATGACCCTCGACCACGTAGCCGTCAACCACCGCCGTATGGCAACTGGCGACATGAGATGCCCCATGAAGCTTCTTGACGGCATCCATGTTGGATTCATTCACGGCCTTCACCGCAAAACCGTTCTCGTGCAAATAGTCCACGTATTTCTCGCAGCAACCGCAAGTAGGACTCTTGTACACGGTAACGGCTGTCGCGGCGAAAGCGGTGGTTGCATTGAGGGACAAGACCATCATGCCGATGTGTAGCCACTTGAACCATGATTCTTTCTTGTGATGCATGGTTACTCTCCTTGGTTAACCTGGCTGCGATGCCAGGTGAAATGTTCATAAACTCCCGCCCAGTACAAGCCGAAGGCAAAACCGAAAGCGAGTTCCTCCAATGGAATGCTACCCAGCAGCACTCCGGAAATGTCCGGCAGATTCCACACCTGCTCGATGTAACCCGGTGCGAAGATGACCAGAAGCAGCATAAAGATGCTGTACAGCAGCAAGAACAGCACGCCACCGATCAGTGTGTTCCACAATAAATCCGGGCGGCATAGCACATTGGCAACGCCGCCGACTGCGAGGGCAACGATACTTGGGTAAATTGGGTTCAACGGTAAGAAATACAGCAATGGGAACAACAGAAACGGAGCCGCAATGGCGAGTCGATGCCAGCGATGACGTCCGTTATGCCGCTCTGAATGCGGCACTTCATCAAGCCCCTGGTTGGTAACTGCGTTGTACATGACCGCACCTATGCCCCCGATTGCGAAGCAGAAGATCAGACTCTCAATGTCGAAGCCGGTGAGCTGCGCTAGATCGAACAGGCTCGGCGGATTCCAGTATTCCGGCACGAAGATCGGCTCGCTGAGACCGAGCAGACTGGTCGCCAGGCTGACACGCAGCATCTTCTGCCGGAAACCGGGCTTGCCGAAATACAGCAACGCCCATGGAATCAGGAACGCACTGGACCAAATCAACCAGACATATTTCATATCGTTTTCCTCGGCATCTATCTTTTGACGCGCCTACTCAAAACTTACCGGGAATGCCGCACCTGACTGATCCGAGCAAAAGCCAGCGGACTTAGCGCCAAATTTCCATATCAAACTACACGATAGTTCACGCCCATCATCTGACTTGGCAATCGTCTCAACACAATACGTAACATGACTATTATCGAGGCCGGAGAAAATCCGATCCCATCGCTTCGGATTGGAAAGATAGTAACGTTTGCGCAGTTCTCCCAAATGGGTATGGCGCTCAACAGCGAATCCATGAGCCTCATAACGCCGATTCGACATCTCCAGCATGAGGTGATTGTTCTTCCCTCGTTCGTGGTCATGAATCAGCTCCCCGGCAGTGAATGACTTCCCGTCGCTTCTGACCATTTGATGAACATGATTGGGATTGGCGCAGCCGGTTAGCCACAATACGGTCAGCAAGCCTAAACAAAATGTTTTCATCGCATTTCCTTTCACTAAAAAATTTGTAGTGCGGCGGCGCAAGGGAAAATCGGACACGCGCATTTCGTCATTCACGAGTTACTTCACTGGCGGACGGTTGCAGCATGCATCGCTTTTCCTGGGCGCATTCAAGTTGCTGATCTCACTTTCTTCGGCATAACGCAGCCAAGCACGGCGCAGTCTTGCCATCGGGCCACTTTCAAGCCTGACACCTTCGGCCGCCAACAGATTCTCAATCCCTTCCATATCTGTCTTGGCAAGGTCGTAACTCACTTCGAAAGCGACGACTCTTGGCGAGACATCCATAGACTCCAATATGGCAGCCAAGGACTTCGCCTCATCCAGAGTCAGCGCCTTTTCGAAAACAAGACGCCGCGTTTTCAGTGCCGACGAAGGTTGGCCCGCTTCTTTGGAATCATTCATGACACCCTCCAGAGCACCTGCCAATCAGGTTGTAGCAGACGGCGAACAAAGCTCCGCCCAGAAAGCCGGTCAGGGTAACCCCGAAAAGACCATAGGCCAGCCCGCCCCAAGTCCAGGGTTTGTCGCTCATGAGCAAGGTGAGATCCAAGCCGTGGACCCACGCGTTCACGAAGCCGACCATACCAACCGGGAATAGAAAAACAGCTACGGTGCACACCACGCTGATGACCGCCGCGGTCAATGCCATTGCACTGCCGACATGCCAAGGATTCAATTTCATTTTCTCGCTCCTTGTTCACAAGCATGGACTGGCTCCATGCAGCCTATGTAATACCGTTCGGTGTTTACGCTCAATACGGATAACTACCCATTTTTTTGAATTGACTTGTTCCAAATCGACATGAGTGCCTCCTCGGAAAATACTTCATGCACTCGCGCGGGTATCTATTCGACCGAAAACACATACGGTTCCCGTTTGCGCTTCGGAACGGCATAGACCGTCAGCGTTCCCTTTTTCATCTCGCCCATCCCCGGCGAATTCATCTGCATACCCGGAACGCTGATACCAGTAATCGCGGGCTTTTCCTTGAGAAGCTTGCGGATGGCGGCAACCGGAACATGGCCCTCGACCACATAGCCGTTGACCAGCGCCGTGTGGCAACTGGCGACATGGGATACGCCATGGCGTTTCTTGATTGCATCCATGTCGGACTCGTTCACCGCCTTCACCGCGTAACCGTTCTCGCGCAGGTAGTCGATATACTTTTCGCAGCAGCCGCAAGTCGGGCTCTTGTATACCGTCATCGCCGTTGCGGCTTGCGCTATGCCGACACCGGCGATGGTGAGCGCTATGCAGATCATCATCTGTTTAAGAATTTTCATATTGTTCCTTTCATGCGTTGAAATTATCCGGGGCGTTTGTTGCGCGAACGGTCTTGAGTTCTTTGAATGCCTCGCGCAATACATGTAACGCGGAATGCAAAAATAGCGAGGCCAGAGCCAGGCCGATGAGGATGTCCGGCCAACCGGAATGGGTGAGCCATACCCCAACGGCGGCAAACAGCACCGCGATGTTGGCGATGATGTCGTTGCGGGAACACAACCACACCGAGCTCATGTTGATGTCGTCCGCGCGATGCCGCCACAGCAGGAAAAAGCATGTGCTGTTCGCGGCAAGCGCCAGCAAGCCGATTGCACCTATAGCCTCGTACACGGGAAGCTGCGGATAAGCGATCCGGTAGATCGCCTGCCCGAGCACGAACAGGCCGAAGGCCGCCATGATGCCGCCCTTGAGCAGCGCTGCCCTAGCTTTCATGGTTGAACTGCGCGCGACAACGTAGAGGCTGAACCCGTACACCATCGCATCGCCCAGCATATCCAGCGAATCCGCTACCAGCGAGATCGAGTCGCCGAGCAGACCTGCCGTGAGTTCGACGACGAACATCACGGCATTGATAGCCAGCACTGTTTTGAGGATCGAGCTCTGGCGGCCGCGGAGCGCGTCGAGTTCGCAGGCCTTGTCGTTGCAACAGTTAGCCATTTACTATCTCCAGAAATTTATCGATTCACTTGAGCTTGATCGCAACGATCACCCACTGCTTGCCGTTCTCCTGCGCCAATTCAAAGCGCACGGCATCGCCGGCCTTGAGGCCTTGTGGCAATGGTCCGCGCAATGCGAACCACATGGTCATCGCGGGCCAGCCCAGCGAATCTATGGGTTGATGCGCTATCTGTACCTTGCCTGCTTCCGTGTTGACGGCTTTGAAAACTCCGTAGCCTTCATGTTTCGTCTGGGCTTGGGCGTGCTGCGCCTCCTCATGGTTGTGAGATGGCGTTGCTGCATATGCTGTACCTGCCATGGGAACCGTTGCGGTCATGGCGATCATCAGGGTTAGGGATAAATAGTCAGTTTTCATCGTTCTTCCTTTCATGCATTGCGGGATGCCGGTAATTTCGTTCGTTCGCTGCATCCCATAGTCCGGCGAATTTTTCGATTTGCTATGGTCGCGTGCGGCAAATGGCCACACTGCCGTATGCCGCACACAACCAATCACTTAGCTCAATGCTTCTCTTTCATATGGTCATGTCGATCTTTTGGCATTTCCTTACCCATATCCGGTGCCGGCTCGTTCATCGGCACGTTGGTCTTTTCTTCCATATGGCTATGCTTCTTGACCGGCTTTTTCACCGGCTTTTTCGCTTCGCTCTGTTCGGTGGTCACGGAATCATGCACATCCGCTTCGGCGGCGACCGGCTTCTTCACCGGCTTTTTCGCCTCACCCTGTTCGGCAGTCACGGAATCATGCACATCCGCTTCGGCGGCGATTGCAGTTGCGCTAGCGGCAGCAAACATCGCCAAGATGGCGGCCAGTAATGTCGATTTAAGTTTCATTTTGTGCTCCTAAAAAGTTTGGTTGGTTGAACGTGTTGCAACAGACCTGAACAATGCGCTGGCTGAGTACCTCCTTTTCAAAAAATAAACGGATAAATTCTTCCTGTGACTGCCCGTAGTTAATGTTGGTGGGGGGAGCTGCTGCGTCCACCGCCGGCATGCCCCATCCCTCCATCCAGTCCCATACAGCCGCTCAATACCACTATGACCATTGCCAATACGATTGTTCTGCGCATACTTCCCTTCTCTCTTGGTTAATAACAACGACAAAATCTAATGTGTGTGATCGTGCTCATGCCCGCCCGCCTCATGCGGAGCGGCATCCTGCGACACAGCATCGTGCGGCACCATGTCTTGCTCGGCATGGGTGTCCGGCAGGGACATCACGCCCAGCCCGTGGCGGTACACCAGTTCGGCGCCGTGCCATGCCGTACTTGTCACCAGCAGCCACGCCAGCAGCAGCCCGCCCAGGAAGCCGTACGACGGCGCCTTGCGGAAACGTCCGTGCCACACATCCCAGACTGCGAGCGCAAGCAATGCGGCTAATGCGCCCAGCGCCCAATTGCGGTGCAGGATCATGGCAGCATGACTCACTTCGTCATGCTCAACGCCGTTGAAGGCGAACCAGCCGAAGACGGCAGCAATCAGCGCAAACAACGCCGCCCCCCATAACATCCAGCGTCCCGTCATCCGGCACTGCGCCGCATAAGGCCAATTTCCGAATAACGTGCCAACGGCGGTGAAGGCCAGCGCCGCCATCGTGAATGCGATGGGAAAATGCACGAATACCGGGTGCCAGTTTGGAATGATCTCGATCATAATTTCGGGCCCTTATTGAGAAGATTGATTTCGCGCGCCTTGATCAAGGCATAGATCACCGGTATCACCAGCAGCGTCAGCACCGCCGATGAGATCATGCCGCCGACCATGGGGGCAGCGATGCGACGCATCACTTCGGAGCCGGTTCCCGTGCTCCACAAGATGGGCAGCAGGCCGGCCATGATCGCCACTACGGTCATCATCTTGGGGCGCACGCGCTCCACTGCACCCTCCATAATTGCGGCATACAGGTCATGGACTGAGGGTTCGCGGCCAACCTCGGCGCACTTTGCCTGCACTTCCTGCCATGCCTTCTCCAGATAGATCAGCATCACCACGCCGGTCTCCGCCGCGACACCGGCCAGCGCGATGAAGCCGACCGCCACCGCGACGCTCAGGTTGTAATCGAGCAGCCACAGCAGCCATACGCCGCCGACCAGCGCGAACGGCACGGACAGCATCACCACCAGCGATTCGGTAACGCGCTTGAAGTTGAGATACAGCAGCAGGAAGATCAGCAACAGGGTGATCGGAATCACGATCTTCATCTTCGCGGCGGCACGTTCCATGTACTCGAACTGCCCGCTCCAGGTCGCGTAGTAGCCGGGCGGAAACTTCACCTGCTCGGCCACTGCCTTGCGGGCATCAGCGACATAGGAGCCGATGTCGCGGTCGCGGATATCGACGTAGATGTAGGCGGAGAGCAGCGCGTTCTCGGTGCGTATCGAGGGCGCGCCCTTGCCGATGCTGATGCGTGCGATCTGGCCGAGCGGGATCATCGCCCCATCCATCGTGGGGACGAGCACCTCGCGTGCGATCTGTTCCGGCGTGCCGCGCAATTCGCGCGGGTAGCGGACATTCACGCCGAAACGTTCCAGCCCTTCCACCGTGGTGGTGACGTTCTCGCCGCCCAGCGCGGTGGCGATCACCTCCTGCACCTCGCCCACGGTCAGGCCGTAGCGCGCCAAGGCCTGCCGATCCGGTTCGATGTTGAGATAGAAACCGCCGGTGATGCGCTCGGCGAAGGCGCTGGTCGTGCCCGGCACCTTGCGCACCACGGCCTCGATCTCCTTGGCGACGCGCTCCATCTCCTCCAGGTTCTTGCCGAACACCTTGATGCCGATGGGCGTGCGTATGCCGGTGGAGAGCATGTCGATGCGCGCCTTGATCGGCATGGTCCACGAGTTTGCCACGCCGGGAAATTGCAATGCCTTGTCCATCTCGGCGATCAGCTTGTCGGTGTCCATACCGGGCCGCCATTCCTCCTGCGGCTTGAGGTTGATGACCGTCTCGAACATCTCCAGCGGCGCGGGATCGGTGGCGGTCTGCGCGCGTCCCGCCTTGCCGTAGACGGATGCGACCTCAGGGAAGCTCTTGATGATTTTGTTCTGCGTCTGCAATAGTTCCGCCGCCTTGGTCACCGACATGCCCGGCAGCGATGCGGGCATGTAAAACAACGTGCCCTCGTTCAGCGTCGGCATGAACTCGCTGCCCAGCTTCATCGCCGGATACACGCTCACCAGCAGCGCCAGCGCGGCGACGGCGAGCGTGGTCTTCTTCGCTTGCAGCACGCCCGCGATCATCGGACGGTAGAGGGCGATCATCCAGCGGTTCAGCGGATTCTCGGCTTCCGGCTTGATGTGACCGCGAATGAACAGCAACATCAGCACCGGCACCAGCGTCACCGACAGCAGCGCCGCGCCCGCCATCGCGAAGGTCTTGGTGAATGCCAGCGGCGCGAACAGCCGCCCCTCCTGCGCCTCCAGCGTGAACACCGGCAGGAAGGACACGGTGATGATCAGCAGCGAGAAGAACAGCGCGGGGCCGACTTCCTTGCAGGCGGCGATCATCGCTTCCGCGCGCGACTCGCCGTCCTTCATGCGTTCCAGATGCTTGTGCGCGTTTTCTATCATCACGATGGCCGCATCCACCATCGCACCGATGGCGATGGCTATCCCGCCCAGGCTCATGATGTTGGAGTTCAGGTTCAGGAAGCGCATCGCGATGAAGGCGATCAGCACACCTATCGGCAGCATCACGATGGCGACCAGCGCGCTGCGCGCATGCATCAGGAACACCATGCACACGGCTGCCACGATCAGGCCTTCTTCCAGCAATGTCGTCTTCAAAGTGGAGATGGCGCGCTGGATCAGTTCGGAGCGGTCGTACACCGCCTGTATGGTCACGCCCTCCGGCAGTCCCGGGGTGATCTCGGCGATCTTGGCCTTGATGTTCCGGATCACCTCCAGCGCGTTCTGGCCGTAGCGCGCCATCGCGATGCCGGACACCACTTCGCCTTCGCCGTTCAGTTCCGCGAGGCCGCGCCGCTCGTCCGGGCCGAGTTCGACCCGCGCGATGTCGCGCAGCAGCACCGGCGTGCCGCGTTCAGCTTTCACCACCAGATTCTCGATGTCGTCCTTGCCGCGCAGGTAGCCCTTGCCGCGCACCATGTACTCGGTCTCGGCCATCTCCACTACGCGCCCGCCGACATCCCGATTGCTGTCGCGTATCACCTGCGCGACCTTGCTCAGCGGGATGTTGTAGGCGCGCAGCTTCACCGGATCGACCGTCACCTGATACTGCTGCACGAAGCCGCCGACGGAGGCGACTTCGGCGACGCCGTGCGCCTTGGTGAGCTGGTAGCGCAGATACCAGTCCTGCATCGTGCGCAATTCGGCGAGGTTATGTTTCTCGCTCAGCACTGCGTACTGGTACACCCAGCCCACGCTGCTGGCGTCCGGCCCCAGTTGTGGCGACACGCCCTTGGGCATACGCCCCGCAATGCTGTTGAGATATTCCAGCACGCGCGAACGCGCCCAGTAAATGTCGGTGCCGTCCTCGAAGATCACGTAGACGAACGATGCGCCGAAGAACGAGAAGCCGCGTACCACCTTGGACTTCGGCACGGACAGCATCGCCGTGGTGAGCGGGTACGTCACCTGATCTTCCACCACCTGCGGCGCCTGCCCCGGATATTCCGTGTAGACGATCACTTGCACGTCGGACAGGTCCGGCAGCGCATCGAGCGGCGTCTTGATCACCGCATAGATGCCTGCCAGCGTGACGAACAGCGTGGCGAGCAACACCAGAAAACGGTTGCGCGCCGACCAGTCGATTAGGTTGGATAGCATGTCAGTGTCCCTCGTGCTGCGCAGCCCGCAGTTTGGTAATCACCCACACGCCCTCGCCGCGCTCGACGAGTTCGAACGTGATCGCCGCACCCGGTTCGATGCCTTGCGCGAGCGAGGAATTAGCCAGTGCGAAATCCATGGTCATGCCCGGCCAGCCCAGCGACTTGATCGGTTCATGCGTGATACTGACCGTACCGTCGGCGTTGATTGCTTCCAGTGTGCCTTGCGCCTGATGTCCCACCACTGCTGGCTTGGGCGATACAGTCTCCTTGCGCGCCTCTGCAGGTGTTGCACTTGCAGCTGGCGCAGTGCCGTGCGCCGCATGAGCGCCCAAACCGGACAACGCCGCCTTCAGGTTGCTCTCCGCATCGATCAGGAAGTTGGCCGAGATCACCACCTGCTCACCTTCCGCAACACCTTCCAGCACCTCGACGTAATCGTCGCCGCGCGTGCCCAGCGTGACGGTGCGCGGCTCGAAGCGTCCCTCCGCCAGTTGCACCAGCACGACCTGCCGCACACCGCTGTCTATCACCGCCGATGTCGGCACGGTCAGCACCGGGCTTGCACCGCCCACAGGCAGCTCGACCTGCGCGAACATCGCGGGTTTCAGCAAGCCCTGCGGATTGGCGAGATCAGCCCGCACCTGCACCGTGCGCGTGGTCTCATTCAGCGTCGGATAGACGAAGGCTATCTTGCCGTCGAAACGTTGCTCCGGGTAGGCATCGACCTTGACCCGCACCGCATCTCCCGCCTTGATCCCGGCGATGTCCTGTTCGGCGACATCGGCGACGACCCACACCGTGGACAGGTCGGCGATACGGTACAGCTCTTCGCCCGGCATGAAGCGCATGCCCTGCACCGCCCGCTTCTCCAGCACGACGCCGGTGACCGGCGCATGGAAGGTCACGCGATTGCCGTTCACCCTGCCATCCGCGATGTCCCAGTTTTTCAACCGCGCGGCGCTGGATTCGGCGAGCCGCCGCATGCCGTCTCTCGCCTCATCGTCCGCATCCTTCAGCGCGTCTATGCCCTGCGCGGCGAGTTCGCGTTCGCGCCGTGCCGAGAGCAGTTCCGGGCTGTATACCTCGAACAGCGGCTGCCCTTTGGCGACCAACTGGCCCGTGGTGTTCACATGGAGACGTTCCACCCAGCCTTCGAACTTCGGCGCGATAACGAAAGTGCGGCGCTCGTTGATCTCGATACGCCCGACCGCGCGCAGCGTCTTGTCCAGCACGCGCATCGCCGCCGCTTCGCTCTTCACGCCCAGCTTCTGCACCTTGTCGGTGCTGATGGATATCTGGTTCGCGCCGCCCTGCTCCGCATCGCCCTCGTATACCGGCACATAGTCCATGCCCATCGCGTCCTTCTTCGGCACCGGCGAAGTGTCCGGCAACCCCATCGGGTTGCGGTAGTACAGCAGCTTGCGCTCGCTCTTGGCCGCGACGGCTTCCGATGACGGTGCAGCGGAGCGCGTGCCCAGCCAGTAGCCGCCCGCCGCCACGCCCAGCAGCGCCAGCACGGCGACGATGATTACGGAAATATTTTTCATAATTCTTCTCCCAACAAACGTTCGATCTCGGCCAGCCGCAGTTGCGCATCCACCTGCGCCTTGAGCAGCTGCTGTTTCGCCTTCAGGATCTGCCGCTGCGCCTCGATCAGCATCGCGAATTCCACCTTGCCGGTCTCGTAACCCGCGAGCGCGGACTGGTAGGTCAGCTCGCTCTGGGGCAGCAATCGCGTCGCCGCCAGCGACTCGGTGCGGCGCGCGGTCTCCAGCCCGTACAGGCTCTCGGATAGTTCGGACAACGTCTGATTGAGCAACGCTTCCTTGCGCGCGCCGGACGCCGCCAGCATGGCCTCCGCCTCGCGCTCCTGCGAACGACGCGACTCCTGCTGCAGCGGGATGTTGAATTCGACCATCAGGTCCCAGCTACGCACGCTGTTGCCGCTCTGGGTCGGCGCGACGCCCAGCGTGAAGCCGGGATAGCGATTGAGCTGAACGAGGTCGCGGCTTTTTTCGGCGGACTGGATCTGCGCCTCGGCGATTTGCAACTGCGGGTTGCGTGCGCGCAGCTTCTGCTCCAGCAATGGGTAGTCCAGTTGGGCTGCAGCAGGCAATCGCCGCAGTTGCGACGGCTCAGCCAGCTCAGCCATCGCGGGGCGCGACAGCAAGCCATTCAACCGGCTTTGCTGGTGATGGCGCTCACCCTCTATATCGAGCAGCTCGGCGCGCAAGCCGGTCTGCTCGACCTGCACGCGAATCACATCCTGCTGTGCGCCGAGTCCATGGGCATAACGCGTCTGCGCGATCTGCTCCAGCGTGGATAGCAACTCCAGCGTCTGTCGCGCCAGCCGTTCGCTGCCGGAGAGATAGTAGTAGCCGGCATAGGCCGTCTTGATCCGTCCGGCCAGTTCGGCCCAGGTCGCGGCGACCTGCCCGTCGGCCTGCATGACCTGCGCCTCGGCCACTTCGCGCTGCAAGCCGCGCTTGCCGAACCAGGGCACACTCTGCATCACCAGGTAGCGCGTGCTGCCCACCTGCGACGGCAACAGACTCGCGGCCTTGTTAGTGCCCTGATTGGTGACGTCCATCAGTTCGGCGCGCAGCACCGGGTCTGGCAATGCGCCGGCGGGCTGCACGCGCTGCGTAGCGGCATCCGCCTCGTGTCGCATCGCCGCCAGTTCGGGATTGTGTTCGCGCGCATAGGCCAGCAAGCCCGCGACGTCGCTGCCCAGCGGTCGCTCGGCGGCAACGGCCGGGATCGGGCCGAGCAGCATGCCCAATAGCAGGTAAATCGGTAATCGTTTCATGATCCGTTCCTCGCATTGATTCCATCGGACGGACGCGATGCGGCCGCCGAACGATGCGGAACGAGGTCGTTAACTAGGTCGGATTACGAAACAGCAGACGGACTCGTCCCGCGTCAGGCGCGAACGAGCGGCGGAGGGACCAGCGGAGTGGAGGTGATGGAGTGGAACGAAACGGTGTACGGGGTCGTTGCAGCAACGGCTTGCGGCATATCCGGAGCGGCAAGACCCGGCACGGCCAAATAGCCGCTGCATGCCAGATGGCAGACGCCGCAGGCATTGCAGGAGGAATCCGTCTGATCTTGTACGGCCGAGTGATCATGCGATGCAACCTGATCCATCGCCGCATCGTGATGATGCATGGACATGTCCTCGTGCTGCATGGCCGCCTGATGGCAGGAGCCCTGCTGAGCCTGCATCGTCAGCGAAGCCGCAAGCGCACTGCCGCTGAATAGCGGCAGCCACAGCAGCATCAGTACGGCAACGAATTTTCTGGATATGCAGGACATAGTTGCAGTGTAGTTAAGCCTAGTTACTTTGTCAAGTACCGTGCATAGTGTATTTCCTAAACGACGGGTTTTGGCACTTAGCGGAAGTGGCTCGCCTCTGATCTGAATTTCAGGTTCGGTCAAGATACAGACATATCTCTATGTGAGTGGGCTACAAAGGCAGCTGTTTGCAAGTTCCATTGCTCATGATCAGGAGCATCTGTGATCAGATAAAAAGCGGGATGCCTAGTCACTACTTCGCGACGTTTGGGACTTCCATATCTTCCACCTGCGAATTTCGCAACTGTTCTCGACGGATGTTGGGACTGAACTTGATTGCCATTGCCCCATTCACTTTCGTCACTTCATCTGGTGTGAGCTGTTTGGCTCGTCGCTTCCCTGATCCTCTGCCAGAGGGGCGACTCATAGTACGTAGCGCATCCGACAGTCCACCACCCGCATTCCGTATTAACTCTTCCATGTCTTCAACAGAGATTTTTCCCTTAGCCGCACTTTGAGAAAGTGTCTGTTTCTCGATGAAGAACGCGCGCACCGCAGCAAAAGAATTTTGTTTGCTTGTCTCATTCAGATTTGGCAGCCCCACTGCCAGCAATCTTGCTGTTATCGCGGGTCTACTGACTGACAGTAAAGAGGCTACAACAGAATGGTTTCCCCGCCCCTCTACATATGCACGAATGAGTTGATCGGGAGCAATGTTCAACGAACCTCGATGGTGTCGAGATACATTGACTTTCGATTGCAGCGCATTGAGGGCGGAGTCGGCAGATTCAAATAGCAATGTACTAGCCAATACGTAAGCAACAACTGAGGATGCCGACTTGTTCAAATAAAGCACACCATCCATTTGGCTCAGAAGCACACCATCCTGCTTATCTGCTAGCGCTGGGAAAACCGTCCCTAGCCATTTCCGTCCATACGCCCTAACTACTGCATCGCTTAGCAGAGGAGCCTTGATTGCTCCGCCATGCGTTTGATATCCCAACATCATAGCCTGGGTCTTGAGAATAGCTGACACACTCTTCACCTCTAGCGGAGAAGACCGATCCATCAAACCAGCACATATTTCCAAAAATCTCTGAATGACATCATTCTTACTGACTTCAGCAGCCCAAATAGGATCTACCTCTTGAGCAATGCTCAAATACTGGCTAGGTGGTGATAAGAATGCTGCCCCATCATCGATATACCTGAGTGGAACAGCATGTTTCGGACACGATAAAACACCGGGTAATTGGTGACCGCGCCTCCAATAGCTTTGCCCATGAAAGCCCTGGTCCTCATGAACACATACCGGGCAGAAAAATGCCGCGGTCCTTGCTAGACGCATTCCTGAAGTCCAGAGCATGGAACGACCTGCATTGCTGCCGTGAGCCAAATCTGGTTGATAGGATGTAATAGCACGTCGGAACGGAAGGGTTGTTTGTTGCCACACAAAACGAGATAACTTTGTACCGGCAACCTTACTAAGCAATTCTAAGCGAGAGACCTCTCTCCGAGACTTTCCTGCGACTCCCGCCCATGAGGCCATCAATTTGACCATTTCTGTTTCAGAACCCACCCCATTCAGGCGCTTTACCCTCCCAAAATAGCCGCGATCCAGTTCTTCAGGAAATGGTATTGGCCTGACAATCATTGCTTACCCTTTACTGGTGAGGTGAGCTTGGATGATCGGGGTACCCCAAGTACAGCAAGCGAACGAATAACTGTGGCTAGAGCCTTGGCATTGGAGGCAGATCCATCCCAGGTTACTTTCAAGGCACCAATAAGTTCTTCATTTGCGCGAACAGCATCAGCTGTGACTCCTCCCCCAAATCGTTCGACATACAGACACACCTCTTCAAAAAGTCGTGAAGTCCTAAGCCCTTGCGCTTGAAGTATTCGACTTACCTGGGACTGGCTAGCGCCAAGGGCCTCAGCGATTTCTGCTTGAGTTATGCCGTGCAACCGACATGTCTGGGCGGCGCGTAAAGCACGTGCTCGTTGTGTTTGATCTAACATGCATTAAGCATAACACTATGCATTTATGCATATCAAGTCCAATATTGAAGGCCCCACTAGCAGTGGGAGTGACGATCGAGCTGCAGACAACTGCTCAGACGCAAGTATCAGTGTTCACATTCCAGTGCAATATTTTGGATAACCCGAATTTTGGAACAGTTACTTGAATAGTGTCTTCTGCCCCATAATTCTTGGCTGCATTGGCAACGCTTCATCTAACCACACTCGGTCATTTTGCCGGAGCCAGCGAAATGCCCTGTAAGACACTCTCATGAACTCGAACCGGGTAGGTGCTATACGCGAGGCTTTATAGTCTAGGCAGGCTTGTCGGTTTTTATTCAACATAGCTGCAAACGAATACCCCATCAGTTTTTGGCTTTCCGAGCCGACGATTTTGTTACCTCCTCCAAGCACATCATTCCAACTACACTGCGCCTTAAACGCAGCCCAGGTGCCAAAAAGCAATCTAACTAGCAACACCCTGGCAAATGGCCTGCATTCAAGCTCGTTTGTGATGCCATACAGAAGTTGCCTTGGATGACTTACTTTAGTTTGGTATAGCAATGAGGCTATCGAAGAAGCTTTCACGTCATATTCCTGCCCAAACTTTTTTAGATACTCCGCAAAACATACTATTTCTGTCCCAGTCAAACACCCCATTTGCAGCAAGCCAGTCTTGTATGTTTCCAAGATAGCCTTCTTCGAGAATTGCACTGAATGATCAGCCAGCACGTCCCGGCCTAGTATCGAGACATCAAAGCACATGCTATTTCTTTCGCCTTCAGCATTACTACCATACTCAATTTGGGCAGTGACCTCAAAAGGAAGAACCAGATTCTCATGAAGTTGCACGCGACGCAGATTGAGCCTATCTAGCATCAGCCCATGCTCGGTGCAATATTGACTGGTCGGCAATTGATGAGCTCTATGCCAATATGCAACACCAAACTTTTTTGCATCCTGCTCCATGCATTTTTTGCAGACACGCCAATAATGTCCCCTGCTCGCCCCAAATTCCAACATTCCCAAATCTGGTCGTGTAGTGCCATTTTCGACATCTGCAAGTGTCGAAGCGCTTAGCACTCCCAAGTGAGCCAACGCTGGAAGCATGGTTATCTGGCGCAATAAATCAACAGGAGAGCCATATGCCCCCTTCGTCACCTCGCAGAAGTATTTGATGTTTACAGGGCAGCCGATTACAGATGTAGGGCGCTCTTCACCCGTTAGGATTCCCGCGACTTCAAGATGCCTCAATCCATTTATCCGTGCAATCTTCGCCCATAGACTGCACATCGTCTCGTCAGGCCACAGTTCAGGTAGGATTAGCATAGTGTCTGAGCTGCTTTAATGCCATTGCAAAGTTACGGTTATTCATTTACGACTTTAATAGTCAATTTACGACAATAATTGTCTGGAACACGAATCGGGCCACAATAAGGAGTTCACCTCCTTGGCACTCTCATCTTGCGAGTGCTAGAATTAACCTTAAAGGAGGAAAAGCCATGAATACAGCTATGACATTTCCCGTACCGTCTGCCGTCGGCAGTCTGGAGAATTACATTCAGGCAGTGAACCGTTTTCCAGTGTTGACTCAGGAGCAGGAGTTCGCCTTGGCGACGCGATTCAAGATCGAGAGCGACCTGGATGCGGCGCGCCAGTTGGTGCTGTCGCATCTGCGCGTGGTGGTCAGCGTTGCGCGCGGCTATGCCGGCTACGGCCTGCCGCAGGCCGACCTGATCCAGGAAGGCAACATCGGCCTGATGAAGGCGGTCAAGCGCTACGACCCGGATCGCGGCGTGCGTCTGGTGTCTTTCGCGCTGCACTGGATACGCGCCGAAATCCACGAGTTCGTCGTGCGCAACTGGCGCATGGTGAAGATCGCCACCACGAAAGCGCAACGCAAGCTGTTCTTCAACCTGCGCAGCATGAAGCAGGGGCTGGAGCCGCTCAAGCCGCAACAGGTCAACGAGATCGCGCAGCAACTCAACGTCAGCGAACGCGACGTGGTCGAGATGGAGATGCGCTTCGCCGGGCACGACATGGCGCTCGATCCGTCCGGCAGCGACGAAGACGACAGTTATGCCCCCATCCAGTATCTGGCCGACAGCGACGAGCACGAACCGTCGCGCATGCTGGAAACTGCCGAGCGTGAGCGCCTGCAAACATCGGGGCTGGCGAACGCCTTGGCCGGCTTGGATGAACGCAGCCGCCGCATCGTCGAGGCGCGCTGGCTGAACGAAGGCGAGTCCGCGACGCTGCATGAGCTCGCCGCCGAGTTCAACGTATCCGCCGAGCGCATCCGCCAGATCGAGCAGAAGGCTTTGGGCAAGATGCAAACTGCGCTGCTTCCGGCAGTCGCTTAAGGCAGAAGTCCATAGAACAAAAAAGCCGCAGATTTCTCTGCGGCTTTTTCGTTTTTGACGGCTTTATTTGACGATCTTGAGTTGTGGCCGATGCGGCTTCGGCTTGGATTCATCGCCGCCCTCTGCCGGAGGCGAGGGATGCTCTCCCGGCTGGAACACCAACCCCTGCCCGGTTTCCTTGGCGAAGATGCCGATGACCGCGCCGACCGGCACGATGATGTCGAACGGCGCGCCGCCGAAACGGCCGCTGCAGGTGATGTACTCGTTGCCGAGCTCCAGATTGCGCACCGCCTCGGCGCTCAGGTTCAGCACGATCTCGCCATCCTTGACGAAAGCCGGCGGGACTTCGGTGAATTCATCGACGCGCACCGCCAGATAAGGAGTCAAATGGCTATCCTCGCACCATTCATAAATCGCGCGTATCAGGTAGGGGCGTGTCGATAAATCGCTCATTATTTGCGCATCGCCCTTTCGGACGGAGTCAACGCATCGATGAACCCCTGACGGGAGAACAGGCGCTCCGCATATTTCATCATCGGCGCGGCTTCCTTGCCCATCTGGATGCCGTAGTGATCCAGCCTCCACAGCAACGGGGCAATCGCCACGTCCAGCATCGAAAACTCGTCTCCCAGCAGGAACTTCTGCTTGGTCAGAATTTGCGCCAGTTGGGTGAGGTTGTCGCGGATCGCGACACGCGACTTGTCGGCAGTCTTGGCGTTCTGCTCGATGGCATCCACCTGGCTATACAGTTCCTGTTCGAAGCGGTGCAGGAACAGGCGCGCGCGGCCGCGCATCACCGGATCGGGCGGCATCAACTGCGGATGCGGGAAGCGTTCGTCGATGTACTCGTTGATGATGTTGGCTTCGTACAGAATCAGGTCGCGTTCGACCAGCACCGGTACCTTGTTGTACGGATTGATTACCGCAAGGTCTTCGCTGCGGTTCAGCAGATCCACATCGATCACCTCGAAATCCATGCCTTTTTCAAAAAGCACGATACGGCAGCGGTGGGAATATGGGCAGGTCGTGCCCGAATAGAGTCGCATCATAAAAATCAACCTAAAAAACAGCTAGTTAGAAAGCCAAAAGGCGGAGCCGATGGCTCCGCCGTAATGGCGCTCGGAAAAACGTGCCGCGAAATTACCACATTCGGGGCATGAAATTCAACCGCTTAGTGAATATCCTTCCAGATTTCCTTCTTCAGCGCGTACACCAGCACGAACAGAACGGACAGGAAACCGAGAACGATCAGGCCTAAGTTATAGCGAACCAGCTTGGCCGGCTCGCCCATGAACACCAGATAATTGGTCAAATCGGCGACTGCCGAATCGTACTCCGCCGGCTTCATCGCACCCGGCGTAGTCAGTACCAGCGTCCTGGTTTCATGACCTTCATGCCCCTCCACCTTGAGCGTCTGCTCGCCCTGCAAATCGGCCATGGCATGCGGCATCCCCACATTGGGAAATACCGTATTGTTCCAGCCGCTCGCGCGCTCGCTATCTACATAGAAGCTGCGCAGATAGGTGTAGAGCCAATCCGCACTGCGGGAACGCGAGATCACGCTCAGATCGGGAGGAGCAACGCCAAACGCCAGCTTGGCCGAGTTCGAGTCCATCGCAGCCTGCATGGTCGAACCGAGCTTGACGTCTTCGGGCAATTCCAGATCCTTCTTGATCTGCTCTTCCGTCATGCCGATGTCCTGCAGGCGGTTGTAGCGCATGTAGGAGGCACTGTGGCAGGCCAGGCATCTGGAGGTAAAGAGCTTGGCGCCGCGCTGCAGGGAGACCTGGTCCTCCAGATTCACCGGTGCCTTGTCCAGATGAACTTCCGCACCGCTGGCGAGCGCCACCGCCGGCATCGCCATCAGCAACGCCAGCATCCATAGTTTTTTGATTGCTTTCATGTCAGCGAACCTTTCTGTTCTATTAGCACGTCACACGATCGGGCTCGGGCTTGCACTTGTCGATCTTGGTATACCAAGGCATCAGGAAGAAGAATGCGAAGTACACCACGGACAGCACCTGCGAGATGAGCGTATAGGTCGGGGTAGCGGGCATCAGACCCAGATAGCCCAGACCGACGAAGCTGATTACGAATGAAGCCAGGAAAGCCTTGTAGATCGGGCCGCGATAACGGATCGACTTGACCTTGCCGCGATCCAGCCACGGCAGCGCAAAGAAGATCACCGTCGCCACGCCCATCGCCACCACGCCCGGGAACTGCGAACCGAACATCGGCGGCACCGCACGCAGGATCGCGTAGTACGGCGTGAAGTACCACACTGGTGCGATATGCTCTGGCGTCTTCATCGGATTGGCCGGCACGAAGTTGTTGTACTCCAGGAAGTAGCCCCCCATGTCCGGTGCGAAGAAGATGATCGCGCAGAACACGATCAAGAATCCGACCACGCCGACGCCGTCCTTGACGGTGTAGTACGGATGGAACGGAATGCCGTCCAGCGGCTTGCCGTTAGCATCCTTGTGCTTCTTGATCTCGACGCCGTCTGGATTGTTGGAGCCGACTTCATGCAGGGCAATCAAGTGTGCGACCACGACCAGCACCAGAATCAGCGGGATCGCGACCACGTGCAGCGCGAAGAAGCGGTTCAGCGTGGTATCCGACACGACGAAGTCGCCGCGGATCAGGACGGACAGGTCGGAACCGATGAACGGAACCGAGGAGAACAGGTTCACGATCACCTGTGCGCCCCAGAACGACATCTGCCCCCACGGCAGCAGGTAGCCCATGAACGCCTCGCCCATCAGCATCAAATAAATGACCATGCCGATGATCCACACCAGTTCGCGCGGCTTGCGGTAAGAACCGTACATCATGCCGCGGAACATGTGCAAATAGATCACCACGAAGAACATCGAGGCGCCGGTGGAGTGAATGTAGCGCAGCAGCCAGCCCCATTGCACGTCGCGCATGATGTACTCGACGGAGGCAAAGGCGAACAGTGCATCCGGCTTGTAGTTCATCGTCAGGAAGATGCCGCTGACGATCTGGATCACCAACACCATCAGCGCCAGCGAACCGAAGAAATACCAGAAGTTGAAATTCTTCGGCGCGTAGTACTCGGAGACATGCTCCTTCCAGAGCGAGGTCAGCGGAAAACGAGCGTCGATCCAGCCGAGCAGTTTGGTCAGTTGCTTTTTCATGCTGCGCCTCCCTTGCTATCGTCCCCGATCAACAGGGTAGTCTCGCTCAAATACTTGTGCGGCGGGATAATCAGATTGGTCGGGGCAGGAACGCCCTTGAATACGCGCCCGGCCAGATCGAAACGAGAACCGTGGCAGGGGCAGAACCAGCCGCCGGCCCAGTTAGCGCCCAGATCGGCAGGAGATATTTCCGGACGGAAAGTGGGCGAGCATCCCAGATGTGTGCAAACGCCCAGTACGACCAGGAATTCCGGCCTGATCGAGCGGGACGGGTTGTGGCTGTATTCCGGCTGCTGCGGTACGTCGGAAGCCGGATCGGCCAAATCATCGTCGTGCTTGGTCAGCAGCTCCAGCATCTCCGGAGTGCGATGCACGATCCAGACCGGCTTGCCTTGCCATTCGACGCTAATCATCGTGCCAGGCGCCACGGCGCTCAAATCGACTTCGACCGGCGCGCCGGCCGCCTTGGCGCGTTCGCTCGGCATCAAGCTCAGTACAAACGGCGCTCCTGCGCCGGCAGCCGCAACGCCGCCAGCCGCAGTTGTGGCTGCAAGCAGCAATCGCCGCTTGTTGTGATCAACATTATCAGTCATGTCCCTCATCCCTTTTAGTTAGAACGTATGCACGACGACACCACCGAACGATCGATCCGATCGTCCTGAATGTCATCAAATAACGGAGGTTACTGCAGCACTGCCTGCCCTTGTAATTATTGCTCTCGGACAATCCAAGGTCTGGCTCCCCAACTCAAACCCCATGCCAACGGCGATCCTTCTTAACGAGGGTATACGCCGCAATTACGATTAATTATTTTTTGCGCCTTGAGCGACCCACTTCCGCAGTATGAGTATGTACTGTCGATCGAGCGTGCCCGCCGCATTCAAGCCCATCGGCATTTTCAGGCCCTTGTTGGTGCCCGTCAGCAACTTGGTGAAGGTGCTCGCCTCGCTATTCCCCGGGATGATGACCGGACCGTATATCGTCCCCTTCATCAGCCCCTGGTAGGAAGTCAGATCCAAACCACTCTTGGTGTGGCCTTTGCCGCCCAGCTTGTGGCAACTGATGCAGTGATCTTCCAGAACTGGCATCACATCGTTCTTGAAGCTCACTTCCCCGCGCCCAAGAACCTTGACCGCATTCGCTTCGGCATCTCCTGCAGCAAACGCGTTAACAGACAGCAACGCCAACACGGCGCCGCCCAACAATGTTTTTATCCTCATGTTTCCCCCTGAAAAGAACCACTAAAACGACCCGATGAACCGCGACCGCAGCCCGCACATCTTTCTCGTAGGCTGTTTACCAGCGAACAAGCGGATGTTACGCAACGATTTTTATTAAGGCAAATAATAATAAACTGATGGATGGGCGTCCGACAGCCCTCCTTGGGGCTACAAGAAAACGCACGCCTAGACCGGATTGCCTAACTCGAAATAGCGGTGCTCTAACCCGAATTGCGCACCAAGATGGTTACCCAGCGCCTGGATGCCATAACGCTCGGTGGCATGATGCCCTGCCGCGATGAAGGCCACCCCGCTCTCCTGCGCGAGATGATAGTTCTGCTCGGATATCTCCCCGGTCAGATAAACATCCACCCCCTGCCCGATCGCCATCTCGAAATAGCCCTGAGCGCCGCCGCTGCACCATGCCACGCTGCGGACGATCCGCTCCCCGTCACCTATCACTTGGGGTGTCCGCTGCAAGGCATGAGCGACTTGGGATGCGAACTGGGCCAGCGTCACCGGACTTTCAAGGTGGCCCTGGCAAACGATATTCTGCTCACCGAAACGCCCGCGCTCCACGAGCCCAAGCAGACGTCCGAGTTGTGCGTTATTACCGAGCTCGGCGTGCGCATCCAGCGGCAAATGATAGGCAAGCAAGCTGACGTCGTTGCACAACAACTGCGCAATGCGCCTTTTCTTGATGCCGGTGATCGCGGCATCCTCGTTGCGCCAGAAATAGCCGTGATGCACCAGAATCGCATCGGCCCCCCATGCAATAGCCTCGTCCAGCACCTGCTGCGAAGCGGTCACCGCCGTTGCGATGCGCCGCACCTCGGCGCGCCCCTCCAACTGCACGCCGTTGGGGCAATAGTCCTTGAACGAAGCGGTTTGCAGCAGGCTTGCGTTATAATCGCGCAGTTCATCAAGCAGCATGAATTTCCCTTAATCCAGAAGCGAATCGGCCCATCATAACATGCGTAAACACTGGCTTTTGTTCACCCAGACCGTCACCATCGCGCTGGCGTTGCTGTTCATCGTCCATACGCTGAAGCCGGAACTGCTTCCGAACGCCGCACGCAGCGGCGTGGTGACACTCTACGAGGATGCGCCGCAAGCCGAAGGTCAGCAAGCGCCGACCGCAGGACTGAGCGCCGCCGCACACAAGGCCATGCCCGCCGTGGTGAACATCTTCACCAGCACCGTCGTGAAGACGCCGGCCAATCCGTTCCTTGACGATCCGCGCTTCCGCTTCTTCTTCGGCGACCAGCTCGACAGCGAACCGCAGGACAGTTCCAGCCTCGGCTCGGGCGTGATCGTCAGTCCGGACGGCTACATCCTGACCAACCACCATGTGGTGGAGACCGCCGATCAGATCGAGGTCGCACTGGCGGACGGTCGCACGACCAAGGCGCATGTCATCGGCTCCGATCCGGAGACGGACCTGGCCGTCATCAAGATCGATCTGGTTGGCAATCTGCCGGCAATCACCTTCGGGCATCCGGAACAGGCTCAGGTCGGCGACATGGTACTGGCGATCGGCAACCCGTTCGGCGTCGGCCAGACCGTTACGATGGGCATCATCAGCGCGCTCAAGCGCGACCACCTCGGCCTGAACACCTTCGAGAATTTCATCCAGACCGATGCGGCGATCAATCCGGGCAACTCCGGCGGCGCACTGGTGGATGCCAACGGCAACCTGATCGGTATCAACAGCGCGATCTATTCGCCGAACGGCGGCTCACTCGGCATCGGCTTCGCAATCCCGGCCAACACCGCGAAAAAGACCATGGAACAGATCATCCAGCACGGCTCGGTGACGCGCGGCTGGATAGGCGCGGGCGTGCAGGAACTGACGCCGGAACTGGCCGAATCGTTCAAGCTGGGCGATACCAAAGGGGTATTGATCACGGAAGTCATCCGCAACAGTCCGGCGGAGCGCGCCGGGATCAAGGTCGGCGACATACTCATCGCGATCGACGACAAATCCATCGACAGCTGGAGCCTCATGCTGGAGACCATCGCCAACCTGCCGCCCGGCAAAGCGGTGCTGGCGCACCTGATGCGCAACGGTACGGAAGTGTCCTTGCAGGTGAAAATAGGCAAGCGCCCCAGCCCGACTGCGCCACGCTAAATCGACCCGCCCGAAGGGCGGGCCGCAACGAGTCAGTCGCTTTTGGGCGCCATCCCGGTCCAGCTTGCCACAACGATCCCGGCTTCATAGAGCAGCCACAGCGGGATCGCCAGCATGAACTGGGACACCACATCCGGTGGAGTAAAGATCGCGCCGACCACGAAGGCGCCGACCACGACATAAGAGCGGATTTCGCGCAACTTCTCGACCGTCACCATTCCCATGCGCACCAGCAACACGACCGCCACCGGCACCTCGAAGGTAATGCCGAACGCCAGGAACATGCCGATCACGAAACTGAGGTATTCGTCGATATCCGTCATCACTGCGACGCCCTGAGGCGCAACGCCGGTGATGAAGCCGAAAACTACCGGAAAAACCGCAAAATAGGCGAAGGCCATGCCGGAAAAGAATAATAGCGTACTGGCCGAAACCAGCGGCCACACCAGACGCTTCTCGTGCGCATACAGGCCCGGCGCAACGAAACGCCACATCTGCCAAAAAATATAAGGCAGCGCAATCAGGAATGCCGCCATCATCGCCACTTTGATCGGCACAAAAAACGGCGTCGTCACGCCGGTCGCAATCATCTGTCCGCCCTTGGGCAGCTTATCCAGCAAGGGTTGAGCCAGCAGCGTATAAAGATCGGCCGCCCAAGGAAACAGGCACAGAAAAACCAGCAGCAGCGCCATCACCGCGTGCAACAGGCGGGAGCGCAATTCCAGCAGGTGCGCGATCAGGGTTTCACTGGTGGAGGACATCAGGAGGCGGCGTCCGGAGGACGTATGGGAGTTGAGGACTCTGCGTCAGGCGCAGTCGGCTGTTTCCGGTGCTGCGATTGCAATATGTGCTGTTCGAGCGTCTTGCCGTCTTCGCGCAGAGACTTGCCGACGGCATCGACTTCCTGATGAATACGCGCCTGCATCTGTCGGGCCTCGTCGATCGCCATCTCGTTCTCGATGTCGCTCTTGACCCGATTAACGTAACGCTGCACCCGCCCCCATGTGCGGCCGATGCTGCGCGCCACCTTGGGCAAACGCTCCGGCCCGATGACGACGAGCGCCACCAGCATCACGATAACGATCTCGGAAAGCGCAATATCGAACATACAGTCGGATTACTCCTTGGACTTCACTTCACCTTCGATGACCTTCCCGGGCTGCTCGGGCTGGCTGGAATCATCCTCGCGCATGCCTTCCTTGAATCCCTTCACCGCCCCGCCGAGATCGCCGCCGAGACTGCGCAGTTTCTTGGTACCGAACACCAATACCACTACCAACAACACGATCAACCAATGCCAGATACTGAACGAACCCATGATGCACTCCTTGTCGATTAACTGCGTTTGACCATGGGCGGAATGTTGCCGCCGCCGATGATATGAATATGTAAGTGGAACACTTCCTGTCCGCCGCCCTTGCCGGTGTTGATCACGGTGCGAAAACCGTTCTCCAGCCCCAACTCCTTCGCCAGTTTAGGCGCCAGCAACAGCATGCGCCCGAGCAACGCGGCATGCGCCTCTTCGGCCTCCATCAGCGAAGGCAGGTGGAACTTCGGCACCATCATGAAGTGCACCGGCGCAACCGGATTAATGTCGTGAAAAGCCAGCAGCTCGTCGTCCTCGTACACCTTGCGGCAGGGGATCTCACCGCGCGCGATCTTGCAGAAGATACAGGTGTCGCTCATTTCCGGCTCGCCTTTTCCGCTATACCCGACACGCCCTCGCGCCGCGCCAATTCCTGCAGCACATCGTCCGCGCTCAACCCCTTGTGCGCCAGCAGCACCATGCTGTGGAACCACAGATCGGCCACCTCGTACAGCAGATGCTGCTTGTCGCCGTCCTTGGCCGCCAGCAGCACCTCGCCGGCCTCCTCGATGACCTTCTTCAGGATCGCGTCGTCGCCCTTGCTGTACAGCTTGGCGACATAGGATGAGTCGGCTGCCGCGCCCTTGCGCGCCTCCAGTGTTTCGGTCAGTCGTTGCAGGATGTCGTTCATTTTCCACCCTTCCCGCGATCGCGGGAAATCAATTATTTTTTGTATATCTCGTCCGGGTTCTTCAGCACGGCGTCCACCGCCACCCATCCGTCTTTTTCCAGCTTGCTGTAAAAACAGCTCTCGCGTCCGGTATGGCAGGCGATGCCGCCCTGTTGCTCCACTTGCAGAAGAACCACGTCGGCATCGCAGTCCAGCCGTATCTCCTTCACCTTCTGCACATGGCCGGACTCTTCGCCCTTGTGCCAGAGTTTCTTGCGGGAGCGCGACCAATATACCGCTTCATTCTTCTGCCAGGTCAGCGTCAATGCCTCGCGATTCATCCACGCCACCATCAGCACGCGCCCGGTCGCCGCATCCTGGGCGATGGCGGGAACCAGACCGTCATTTGACCAGTTGACCTTGTTCAGCCACACTTCGTTCACAGTCGCACCTCGATACCCTGCTCGTCCATGAACTGCTTGGCCTGCTGAACGGTGTATTCGCCGAAGTGGAAAATACTCGCCGCCAACACCGCATCCGCGCCGCCGATCTTCACACCATCGGCCAGATGCTGCAGGTTGCCGACGCCGCCGCTGGCGATCACCGGAATCTCCAGCGCATCGGTCACCGCTCGCGTCAATGCAAGGTCGAAACCGCTCTTTTGCCCATCCTTGTCCATGCTGGTCAGCAGGATCTCGCCTGCGCCCAGCGTTTGCATCTTCTTCGCCCATTCCACCGCATCGAGGCCTGTGGCCTTGCGTCCGCCGTGAGTGAACACTTCCCAGCGTCCCGGTGCGACCTGCTTGGCATCGATGGCGACCACGATGCATTGCGAGCCGTAACGCGCCGAGGCATCGGCCACCAGTTGCGGATTGACCACCGCCGAGGTGTTGATGCTGACCTTGTCGGCCCCGGCATTCAACAGATTGCGCACGTCCTGCACCTCGCGCACGCCGCCGCCCACAGTCAGCGGAATGAACACCTGCTCCGCCACCTTTTCGATGATATGGAAAATGATGCTGCGATCATCTGAACTGGCGGTGATGTCGAGGAAAGTGAGTTCGTCAGCGCCCTGCTCGTCGTAGCGGCGCGCGATCTCCACCGGATCGCCGGCATCGCGCAACTCGACGAAGCTGACGCCTTTGACCACGCGGCCGGCGGTCACATCCAGACAGGGAATGATGCGTTTGGCAAGCATCAGAGTTTCGGCGACAGCTCGTCCGCCAGAGCTTGCGCCGCCCTGAAGTCCAGCGTGCCTTCGTAAATCGCGCGGCCGGTGATCGCGCCGTGTATTCCTTCGGAGCGCACAGCACACAGCGCGCGCACATCGTCCAGATTGGTGATGCCGCCGCTGGCGATGACCGGCACGTGCAACGGACGCGCCAGTTCCACGGTCGCCTCGATGTTCACGCCGGTCATCATGCCGTCGCGGCCGATGTCGGTGTAAATGATGGCTTCCACGCCGTAGCCCTCGAAACGCTGAGCCAGGTCGGCGACATCGTGGCCGGTCAGCTTGGACCAGCCGTCCACCGCGACCTTGCCGCCTTTGGCGTCGAGACCTACCATAATGTGACCGGGGAAGGCATCGCAGGCTTCGTGCAGGAAGCCCGGCACCTTCACCGCGGCCGTGCCGATGATGACATAGCTGATGCCGAGATCGAGATAGCGTTCGATGGTTTCCAGATCGCGGATGCCGCCGCCCAGTTGCACGGGAATGTCGCTACCCACCGCCTCGACGATGCTGCGCACCGCCGCTTCGTTTTTGGGTTTCCCGGCGAATGCACCGTTCAGGTCCACCAGATGCAGGCGGCGCGCGCCCTGTGCCAGCCAGTGTTTGGCCATCGCAGTCGGGTCGTCGGAGAATACGGTCGCGCCCTCCATCTCACCTTGGCGCAGGCGCACGCATTGGCCGTCTTTCAGATCGATCGCGGGAATAATGAGCGTTGAAGTATCCATGATTTAGAAAATTAGAACGTGAGTTACACGGGATTCCAGTTGATGAAATTCTGCAGCAGCTTCAGGCCCGCAGCAGCGCTTTTTTCCGGGTGGAACTGCACCGCGAACAGATTGCCCTTGGCCACCGCACACACGAAAGGTTGCGGGTAGTCGCTGGTCGCCTGCGCGATCGCTGCATCGCGCGGCTGCACATAATAGCTGTGTACGAAATAGAAGCGCGCGTCTTGAGCGATGCCGTCCCACATGGCATGGTCGCCGTGATGCACCTGATTCCAGCCCATATGCGGTACCTTGAGCTTGTTACCCTGCGCGTCTTTCAGACCCGAGGCGAAGCGTTTAACCGGCCCGGCGAACAAACCGAGGCACGGCGTATCGCCTTCCTCGCTGTGCTCGAACAGCACTTGCAAGCCCATGCAGATACCGAGGAAAGGTTTGCCATCGCCGATCACCTTGGCGATCACGCCATCCAGACCGCGCGTACGGATCTCGCGCATGCAGTCGGGTGCAGCACCCTGTCCGGGAAAGACTACCCGGCTAGCGGCGGCAATCACTTGGGCATCGCCGGTTACAGCGATCTTTGCCTCCGGCGCAACCTTGCGCAAGGCCTGTTCGACCGAGCGCAAATTGCCCATTCCATAGTCTACGACTGCGATATCGACCATCTGACTTACAGAGTTCCCTTGGTGGATGGCATCACGCCGGCCATGCGCGGATCGAGCTCCAGCGCCATGCGCAGCGCGCGACCGAATGCCTTGAAGATGGTCTCGGCTTGGTGGTGGGCGTTGTTGCCCGCCAGATTGTCGATGTGCAACGTCACCAGCGCGTGGTTGACGAAGCCTTGGAAGAATTCGTTGATCAGATCCACCTCAAATTCGCCGACGCTGTCGCGCACGAAGTCGCAGTTGAACACCAGACCGGGACGACCGGAGATATCCAGCACGACGCGCGACAAGGCTTCGTCCAGCGGCACGTAAGCATGGCCGTAACGGCGCAGACCCTTCTTGTCTCCAACCGCCTGATTGAATGCCTGCCCCAGCGTGATGCCGATGTCTTCCACGGTGTGGTGCGCGTCGATATGCAGGTCGCCCTTGGCGAGAATGTCGATGTCGATCAGCCCGTGGCGCGCGATCTGGTCGAGCATGTGTTCGAGGAACGGCAGCCCGGTGTCGAATTTGGCCTTGCCGCTGCCGTCCAGATTCAGCTCGACGCCGATCTGGGTTTCCAGTGTGTTGCGTGAAACTTTCGCGCTACGCATGATTTGCCTTATGCGAGTTGGTTAAGGGTGCCCTGCAATGCCGCCATGAACTTCGCGCCCTCTTCGGCCGTGCCGACGGTCACGCGCAGACAGTCGCGCAACATCGGATGCCCGCCGTTCAGGTTCTTGATCAGCACGCCGCGCTGCTTGAGGCCGTCGAACACCGCCGTCGCATTCGCCACGCGGAACAGCAGGAAGTTCGCCTCGCTGGGATAGACCTGCACTCCGGGAACCGTCTCCAGCTGCCGGCGCAGATTGGCGCGTTCCAGCTTGATCCGCTCCGCCTGCTGCAACAACACTTCGTGGTGATCGAGCAGCTTCTCGGCGACCAGTTGCGGCAAGACGCCGACATTATACGGCAAGCGCAGCTTTTCCAATTGCTCCAGCCATACCGCCGGCCCCGCGAGAAACCCCAGCCGCAAGCCGGCCATACCGAGCTTGGAGTAGGTGCGCATCACCAGCAGGTTCGGATAGCGTCCCAGATGGGGAATGAAACTGTCGCTGGCGAAGGCGTAATAGGCCTCGTCCACCACCACCAGACCGGGCGCGGCCTCGATGATTTGCCGCACATCATCCGCAAAGAACAGGTTGCCGGTGGGATTGTTAGGATAGGCGATGAACACCAGCGCGGGCTTTTCGCGCGCTATCGCCGCAAGGGTCGCGGACAGGTCCAAGGAGAAATCGGCTGCGAGCGGCACACCGACATAGCGCATACCGGTGAAGGTCGCGATCATCTTGTACATCACGAACGACGGCTCCACGCCCAGCAAGACCGCGCCCGGCCTGCTGACCGCCATCGCCAGCAACTGGATCAACTCGTCCGAACCGTTACCCAGCATCACCTCCATGCCTTCCGGCAGGCCCGTTACAGCGCGTATCTTCGCCTTCAGCGAGGCGGCGGATGGATCGGGGTAACGGTTGATGGCGGCATGCGCGACCAGCCCGGCGATCTCGTCGCTCAGGGAGGCGGGAACAGGATAGGGATTCTCCATCGCATCAAGCTTGATATAACCCGCGCTGTCCGGCACGTGATAGGCATGCAAATCGAGAATCTCGGGGCGCACCAGAGTCTGGGCGAGGGCAACGGTGGTAGCGGAAGACATGGATGAATCGTCCAATAAACGAAAGCGACTACAGTGGCGCGCAGCTTACCACAAACCGCCTGAATTCCGCTCTACAGGCTGCACCGTCTGCGGAGGTATTCCGGCTCTGCCATCAGGCAGATACCCGTTAATTTTTCAACGATTTCGCGCCGCCCCCCTGCGGGGATACGGTATCGGCAAGCATGCATCACGAAGCGGAGTAAGAAGCTGCGGAACTTTGCAATGCCACCCTGTCCACCTTGCCATTGGCATTTTTCGGCAACACGCCCAAAACGACCACCTGCCTTGGCACCATATATGAAGGCAAGATGCCGGCAAGCCCGGCGCGCAAGATGTCCGGTTCCGGCGATGCATCCATCGCGGCGAAAGCGATTATCTGCCCGAGCCCGTCACGCGAATTCTGGTAGACAACCGCGCACTCCTTGACACCGTGCAGCGTATTCAATGCAGCCTCGATTTCCTCCAGCTCGATACGGTAGCCCATATGCTTGATCTGGAAATCCCTGCGCCCCTTGAAACCCAGCCGGCCCAGCGCATCCCTGCACACCATATCCCCGGTACGATAGCCGATGTCCGTATAAAGGGCATGGCGCGGATTTTGAACGAATGCTTTGGCGGTGCGTTCGGGATCGTTGTAATAGCCCAGACCGACCTGCGGCCCCCGCAAGAAGAGCTCGCCGAAATCGGGGGCGGCCTCGTCCAACGGCAGAATATCGAAACCGAAGTTCTGCGCGACTTCCCCGAGCGGCGCCAAGTTCGTCATATCCTCGAAATCGCGCTCGCCGACGGTGTAGGCGGAACAGATACAGGTGCATTCGGTAGGTCCGTAAACATTCTCCAGCTCAACTCGCGCGCCGAACATTTCGTAGAGCGCGCGAAGCTTGCTTTTGGGGAAGCCCTCCCCCCCGAATATGATCTTTCTCACCGAAGGAAAGTCCTGCGCACCAAGCGCGCGGGTGGTTAGCAGATACACCAGCAACGACGGCACAGAAAACCAGATGGTGCAACCCGCGTCGCTCACGAGCCGAACCAAGCGTCGCGCATCCCGCACCTGATCGGAAGCAAAAGGAACCAGCGTCGCCCCCGAGAAGATCGCCACATAGAAATCGAAGACCGAATTGTCGAAATACATCGGATTGACGTTTGTCAGCACGTCATCGGATGTAATCGCGAAGCGCTCCCTTGCCCAGGAGATGAACCACAGCAGGTTGGCATGGGTCATCACCGCCCCCTTGGGCATACCCGTGGAGCCGGAAGTGAACATGATATAGGCGGGCGATCCGCTGTCATTCGGACGATATTTGACCGGCATGCCATCTGCCGCGCCGATCCGCACATCATGCAACTCCAGAACGGGGCAAAGATCAGCTTCGGCCAGCGAAGCGCGATAAGCCCCGCCGGGGAATGCATTGATAACGATGTCGGGCCGGCAAGTCGCGAGTATCTTGTGCAACCGCTCCCACGGGCTATCCGGGTCAAGATTGGCGTAAATGACGCCAATCCTGAGGCACGCAAGCATGGCGGCAAAGGCGGCAGGCGACTTGTCGTGGAAAATCGCCACCACGTCCCCGCGGCGCAGGCCGCGATCCCACAGCAAGCCGGCGATCCGATCCACCCGCCTGCTCAATTCCCCATAGCTGATTCGCTCGCCGTCAGCCGGGTAAGCCAGCGCAATCCGATCCCGGTGCCGTTCTGCAACGTCCCTGAAAGCGATATCGAGATTCGAAACGAAAGCCATCAGAAGTCGCCCGTCAAATCACCAAACCACCATCGACCTCAAGCACGACACCGGTGAGGTAGTCGTTTTCAACAACATGCCGAACCGAAAGGTAGATGCTCTCCACATCGCCCAGACGGCGCAGCGGAATCTGCTTCTGCAAACGATCCACCGCACTCTCGCTGAGGGCCGCCCGCGTAGAGGGAGTATCGATGAACCCGGGAGCAATGGCGGCGAAACGCAATCCGAACGCCCCCAACTCCTTCGCCCAGGTTCGCGTCAATGCATTCACTCCCGCCTTGGCGGCAGAATAAGCGGATTGTCCGGCATTCCCGTTGGCCGAAATGGAACTGATCGAAATCACAACCCCCTTGCAGCGCCTGGCAAGCATGTTGTCCACAACCCGGCCCGTCACATAAAAAACGGAATCCAGATCGGCAGACATCACGCGCCGCCATGATTCCCGCGAATGCACCCTATCGCCGCGCGACAGCATATTCACCAGCGGTTCGCTATGGATGATGCCGGCGTTGTTGATCAGCACATCCGGCTTATATCCCGCATCGAGCATCGCCTGCAGCGCCGCATCCACCGCGTCCGGATCGGATACGTCGCAGCCCCATGCCTTAACGCGCCCGCCCGATGCCTCGACCAGATCAGCACAACGCGCCGGGTCCAATTCCAGCACACACACTTGCGCGCCATCCCCGACCAGCCGGTCAACCAGCGCGCGACCGATCCCGGAACCTCCTCCGGTCACCAGCACGCAAGCGCTGCCGATATTCATGACTGGATACCGTGCGCCTGCAAGGCCGACCGCACATCGGCTACGGACTGGATATCCGCGATCTCGTCCCCGGTGAATTGCACCCCATAGGTCTCTTCAAGCCGCACGATCAGCATCATGTGCGCCAGGGAATCCCAAGTCGGAATATCCTTCAGCATAAGGGCGTCCGCCACACCGGATTCGGGAAGGGAAAATACTTCGGTAAAGATTTTTTCTATCGACATACTGGCTCTTGCATACTGTTATGGAATTTACTACCGACAATTGTCGGAGTAGGATTGCGCGCCAAACACTGGTCACCGCGATCCAACTCATGAAGCCTATCATTCTTTTCGGCACCGGCAAAATTGCAGAGGTTCTTCTTTATTTCTTCACACACTATAGCGACCGCCGGGTCGTGGCATGCACCACCGACAGAGACTACATGCCAGGCGCGGAATGGCACGACCTCCCCGTGATCCCGTTCGACGAAATCGCACACAGCCATCCCCCCGAAACGCACGACATGTTCGTCGCCCTCGGCTATCAGGACATGAATACGTTGCGCGAAGAGCGATGTGCCCAGGCGCGCCGGCTCGGCTACACCCTGATCTCCTACGTGCATCCCGACTCCGGCTTGCCATCCGACTGCGTTCACGGCGACAACTGCTTCATAATGAATCAGGTGCATATCCACCCCTGCGTCAGGCTCGGTGACAATGTGTTCGTCTGGAGCGGCGCGATGATAGGACACCACTCGACGGTCGGGGACAACTGCTGGCTGACCTCCTCATCCAAAATTTCCGGCGCTGTTTCCATTGGAAAAAACTGCTTCTTCGCCGTGAACAGCACTCTTGGTAACAGCATCAAAATCGGGGCCGAATGCTTCTTCGGCGCAAACTCCCTGGTAACGAAATCCGCAGAGGATGAACAAGTCTTTGTAGTTGAAAGTACAAAGCCACAACGACTGACCAGCCGGCAATTCTTACGGATTTCCCGATTCTCGGACCTGTAACCATCGTCACTTTTCCAAAGGCCAAAAAAATGGGACGCACCGCTCAACTCAGCGCCATGACACCATTGCCGAACCATGCTTAACCAACTTGCCGCATGCCCGGTTTGTGGAAGCCTCGCCCACTCGCCTGCAATCAGCCATCGAACAGGCCTGACGACCGACCTTAGAACATCGTCCTTCCCGTTAGAAAAAATACAATGTGAAGTGTGCGGCTTAGTACGATCAGCCAATACGGATTTTCTTGAATCCTTCTATCAGGAAAGCTACAGGAAAGCCGAGTCCGATGTGATTACATCGGTTCTGAACGGCGATCAGACAGTTGCTTTCAGCAGCCTGATCGAGGAGTGGATAAACACCATAGCCGGCCCCCACCTTGGCCCGATGCGATCTGTTTTAGAAATAGGTTGCGGAGATGGCCGACTATTAAACAGACTCAAAGGTAAGAGAAAAGTCGGGTTGGAGCCGAGCCGTTATTTGTTTGAATTGGCGAGCAAGAACTGTCCAAATTGCCACTTGGAAAACACAGGAATTGAATCCTACGATTCCAAGGAGACATTCGATGTCGTACTGGCAGTCAATGTATTCGAACATCTGCCTGATCCCAAATTATTCTTGATAAAAACAGCCAACCTGCTGAATACAGAAGGCGTTGCACTCCTGATCTATCCGACCCAGGAGCAATTTAATTACGATGTCTGCTTCGTAGACCACTTGTTCCACATGCGGCTCGGCCATTTAAAATATTTGGCGGAAGAAGCTGGCCTCACCGTTCTGAAACAAGAGATCGGATACAAAAGCTATCAAGTTGCCAATGCCGTGCTCCTGAAGAAGAACACAGGTCAGTCGCAAGCCACAGGCAGAAAGCCGGACTATCTCGACAACGAGAATCCGCACCTGATGATCGACATTTTCCGCTCCTTCGACGAAGTCATATCGAAATTCAAGGGGCATAAAAGGATAGTGGCGTTCGGATATGGGGAATTGAGCAAAGTATTCAACGCATACACACAGAACTTTGACTGTATCGAATACTTCATCGATGACTTCACCACAAGTACGGACGGACGCGTCATGGGATTCGATAAAGCTCAAGAATCGGGCATCTTGCAGAATGCCTTGCTGGTGTTTCTGGTCAACCCTTATTACAGGCAACATCTTGGCAAAAGGCTACAGGCCGCATCCGGCTTGTCGCATATTTACTATCCTATCGAAAAAGAACTCATTACCTTATAGGCGGCGATTATGAATATTGACGGGAAAAATGTACTACTTAGACAGCTCGCCAAAGATGACATTGCTGAAATCCACAGCAAAGCCAGCCAGTACGAAGGCGTATCGAAATATTTCACCACCAAGATACGTACCAGGCAGTACTGGGAGAAGCGTTTTGACGAAACCGGCCTGTGGGATGAGACATATGGCATGCTTAAAATCATCGCCAAAGAAGATTCCGAGCTAGTCGGCGTGATCTGGTATTTTCGGTCCCTCCCTTATGCCGAGGGACTCGAGATCGGATTTAACATATTCGATCAGACCAAAAGAGGACGCGGCCTCATTGCCGAGGTAGTCAAGATATTCACTGCCTACCTTTTCTACACATATCCGATCCCCAGAATCCAATTCAACACACTGGTGGATATTTCAGACGACAAACACCTGGCATACGCACGCTCGCTGGGCTTCACTTATGAAGGTGCAATGAGAAAGGCCATGTTTATTCGCGGGAAATATATCGACTTGCAATTATTTTCCGCGCTTCGCGAAGAATACCCGTCGCTGGATACCACGCTTGAGAACATTCACGCCGCCGCCCGGTAGTTAAAATCGCAATATCTCGGCGAACCGAAATCGGCCATCAATTGTAATTTTGAGCACCTGAAAATATGACGAACTTATACGCATGCCCGCACACACTGAAGGATATGACTTTTGAAGGAACCCGGGATGCCGCCGGGCTTCCCGAGGACGGTTATTACGTCTCGGATGTTGAACGGTATCCAGTGAAAAATCATCTGCCCGACTTTTGCTATCCCCGCACCGCGTCGCCATCAGACCAGCAATCTTTGAATTGGTACAAGGATAATGCCCAAGTCTACGACGATTATCTCCCGCTGACTTTTGAAACTTTCGGTGTCGACGAAGATGCCGAGAGAAATCACATGATCGACTTGCTGGAGATCACACCCGCCCAAAGCATCTTGGAAGTCGGATGCGGAACCGGCCGGGATTCCGAAAGGATAGCCGCAAGACTCAATAGCGAAGGACGTCTGTATTTACAGGACATATCGCCGGATATTCTATCGATCGCCATCGACAAATTCTCGGAAAAGAAATTCAAGCCAGAAATAAACTTCTCCCTCGCCAACGGCTCCTATCTTCCATTCAAGAGCCGCTCGTTCGACAGCGTGTTCCATTTCGGCGGGCTCAATACCTTCGGAGATATAAAGCGCGCATTTGCAGAAATGGTCAGGGTGACCAAGCCGGGCGGCAGGATCGTCGTGGGCGACGAGAACATGCCTGCCTGGCTTCGCGAAACCGAGTTCGGTAAGGTGTTGATGAACTCGAATCCACACTACCGTTACGATCTTCCCCTGCAACACCTGCCAATCGAAGCCAGGAATGTAAAAGTGGAATGGATCATAGGCGGGGTGTTTTATGTGATCAGCTTCGATGTGGGCGAAGGAGAGCCTTATGCGAACCTCGACTTCGAGATACCCGGCCCCAGAGGAGGCACCCATCGCACGAGATACTACGGGAATATCGAAGGCGTAACCCCAAACACCAAAAAGTTGGCGCAGGACGCCCGCCAAAAAAGCGGATTAAGCATGCATCGCTGGCTTGAACGCGCCATCAACAAGGCTGCATCCGAAGAACTGGGAGCCGACGATGTTTAAATGGCGGAAGCAGGGCCTCATCTTTTTGCCGGATAAGACCCGATATTGGATGCACAGTCACGCCCAAGTCCCCTACTCGCTCGAACTGGAAGACCGCATCAGGGTGTATTTTTCCACCCGCGAAAAGATCGATGCCGCAGGACAGTACATCAGTCACAGCGGCTATGTGGACTTTTCCAAAGAAAGATTCCCTGAAATCCTGGAGATATCGGAAGATCCGATTATCCCCCTGGGCGGCAGGGGTGAGTTCGACGAGTACGGGTCGATGGCGGGAAGCGTCATCAGACACAACGGCAAGTTCCATCTTTATTACTGCGGATGGTCCAGGGGGGTGTCCGTTCCCTATGCCTGGGCTATCGGACTCGCCGTCAGCGACGACGGCGCCAACTTCAAGAAGGCCGGCCCCGGCCCTTTGCTGGGACCGTCTCTCCACGAACCCTATCTCCAAGCATGTCCGATCGTATACAAGCTTACCGAGAACAACTGGTTCATGTTTTACCTGTCCGGCATAAAGTGGATAAGCGAAGACAGCAAACAGGATTCCCAATACCTTCTCATGTGCGCAAGATCGAAGGATGGCATCAATTGGGAGCGGCAATCGAAGCCGATTATTCCGGCCATAGTTCCGGATGAGTGCCAAACGAGCGCCAGCATCATCAAACTGGACGGGCTGTACCACATGTTCTTCTCTTACCGGCACGGAACCCAGTTCAGGGAACACAAGGATCGAGGCTACAAGATAGGTTACGCCTCATCTCCGGACCTGCTCACTTGGACAAGGGACGACTCGAAAGCCGGACTGGAGCCCTCGCAAGAGGGTTGGGATTCCGGCATGGTCGCCTATCCCCACCTGCTCAAAATAGACAACCGCATCCTGATGCTCTATTGCGGCAATAGCTTTGGCAGCGAGGGATTTGGTTACTCCGTGCTCGACGACGGCACAGCCTGATCGTTTGTCGCGCTCAACGAGGATCTTGAGCGCACCGGAAAAACCAGCCTAGTGCGGATGCCAAAATCAGCCCCCTCGCCCGAATCAGAGTCCGGCCAGCCTTTCGTACCCGCCCTGCAACAGGATGCCTTCTTTCTCATTCAGTGGCGACATGGTGCAAAAGCCGAGAACGCTTTTTTCCTCGTCCGACAAACCACTCAGAAATTCTCGGGGAAGCGCCCTGGGGATATCCCATACGGATTTCAACCACCAGCGAGAAAAAGTACCATGGATGACCCAACGGGTTTCAGAACCTGCAGCACCTGCCGCGTGCCAAAGACGAGTATCCCAAACAATGACATCCCCCGGCTTGCATTCCATTGGAACCGCGTATTTCAGCCAGTCTTGCGTACAGTAGCAGCCGAAGCGGTGTGAGCCGGGGACAAACCTGGTACACCCGTTGTCCACAGTACTGTTGTCCAATGCGATGGTAACGACCATATTCCAGATGTGCGGGCCCGCATGCGGAATGTAGGAGTCGGTATGAAGATGCAATCCCTTTTCCCCGCCCGTTCGACCGACAAGTCCGTGCAAGATGAAGTTTGCCTTGTCCAGGGGGATTTTTTTGTACCATTCATCATTAAGGCACGCCAGCAGTATGCTTTTCAGCAGGGGATGCCTCATAATCAGCGTGTAGTAATTGATGTCTTTATTTTGCAGATTGTAAATAAAGTTATTGATCTCACTGCGCACGATGTCATATTGCAACATCTTCGACTTCAACTCCTGCACCGTGCCCACGTCAAAAAGCCCGTCGAGTCTGACAAAGCCCTTATCCTGAATTTCCTTCACATAGTTCTGATGCATAAATTCTCTCCCTTATTCAAATAATTTATACGCCGACGTCAAGCTGCCATTTTTAACAGCGCCCATCACATCAACTGAAAAGAACCGCATTATTCAAACTCACGATCAGCCGGATAGACAGGCGGCGTTTCTCGCAGCAACGCAAGAGAACATGAACCGGAAGTCAGCACGAAGCCCTCGCTTGCCCCTCATACCCCGCTCCGATCCGGAACGAGGATGGGCACAAAGCACTACTTAACGATATAGGCCGTGGGCATCCAGCCAGTCGGGAACGTACGGATGACGCATCCCTTGTCTTCGAAGAACTCGCGCACTGCCTTTGTCTCACCCGGAGCAATTTCGGTGTTGTACTGATCGAGAACCATAATTCCCCCTTTGGTCAGGCGCTCCCAGAAGTACGGCAACGAGGCTTTAACGACATCGTAGGTGCCCGTATCCAGGAAAGCCAGCTTGAATTGAAGGTGCGCATGCTTCTCAAAAAACGCCCCCAACTCCCGAGTCAGGTCGACTTTGTGCAGGCGGGTAATATGCTGCAAAGATTGCGCTTCAATCAGCTTAGAAACCCGCTCGTAAGACTCTGCGCTGCTGCCGGGCAAGACACTGGGCTCATCAACTGAAGGCGCATTTCCCTTGAACCAGTCAAAACCATGAACTTGCGTAAGCGTGGTCGATTCATAGATTTGCACAAGCTTCGAAAAATAAAGAAGGCTAGCTCCCTTGTAGACCCCCACATCCGCGATGTGGCCGGAAATGCCCAGAGTTTTCTGATAGCACTCATTCAGAGAAAGGAAACGGGCAAGTGTCAGATGTCCGACGAAGCATGGATAATGATGGATGAAGTCCTCGGTCGGGTATCCCATACCTTTCATTTCTTCCAGGCCACGGTAGTACCCCTCGCGTTTATCCGCGAACTTCATGGATTCAAAAACACCATCGACATACGTACGCTCCCTTAAATCAGTCATTGCCTATCCCTCTTCAGTGTAGTTATAAAAACAAAATTATAGTTGCCCGCCTGTGCGTTGGGTATGGCATCAGTGCACCTTTGACGCCTTATTCGAGAGTGAAGCTCGACGGCCCCGAGACGCCTTTCGCCCCAAACTTAACAAACAACGCTTTTCCGCAGACAAATGCACGCTCAATATCCTGGGCACATTGCTCCAGCAAGCCATCTCCGACTCGCAGCACTCCATCACCGTGAGCCCACTGATAATCATCCAGAATCAACCACCCGTTCGGCACCATCAACGGCAACCATAATTCGCAATCCTGCTTCACATTGGCATAGTCGTGATTGCCGTCGATGTGGATTATCGCAATCTTGCCCTGATAATCGACCTTCCCGAATACCTTGCTCGCAACCGCACGATCTCTCCGGAAGCTCTCGAATCCCTGCTTTGAATCCTGACGCAGATAATTAAAACATCCCAAGCCCACCGGCAGCATGTTGACTATAAAATCCTGCGGCAATATTTCATAGTCCCACTCACCGACTGCATCCACCTGTATAGCGGGCGGAGAATCGTATTGCGTAGCCGAGCTTGATTGCCAAGGGTCGACCGCGAGAACGTTGCCAACGTCATACCGCCTCGCCAGGAAAGCAAGCACCGCAGCGGACTTGCCCACCAGCGCACCGATTTCAATGACATCGCCCTTGGGAACACTGGAGAAGATCGCCATCATCGCCGCGATCTTGTGCTCGTTGGATTCGCCGTAGATATGATCCGCCATCCGCAATACCGACGCGATCTCGAGATCGCCCAGGTCGCTCGATCCGCCCGCGCATTCGTCGATAAATCGACGGTAGCTGCTCACCTTGCCGATCAGCTGGTTGAAGCGCCCCATTTCGCGCTTGATCGGCGATTCGCCAGCGAGGCGTACTGCAAGATTTTGTTCTGCGATGAAACGGTTCAACCAGGAATACACCGCGGCGACAGGCACATAAACACGGGTAATGTTGTGCTCCCGGATCAGACCGATAAAACGCTCCGGAAACGCCGCCTCGTGAACATAGGGCAGCACGATCAACTCGCCGCTTCCTCCCGGCAGCACCGCCCCGCTCTCGGAAGTCGCCGCGACCACGTTCTCGTCGCGCTCACGCGCGGCCTCAAGGTATTTCAGTCCGTCGGGATGAGTGGCGGGGAATACCAGCGTCGCGCGCTCCGGCCGACATTGCTTCACACTTTTATCCAGTTGCATTTGATCCACTCTTTCACACCAGGTTAATCCCCGCACGACAACACCGCATTTCCCATCGCATGTGCGTCATCATCTAGACCAGATCGGCCTCGCCCAGATATCGCCGGACGACGTCCGGCTCGTTAAACATCAGCACGTCGATTATCGACAGCCAGGGGACATGCTCGCCTTTGCCCTGCGCATACGCAATCGGGCGCGAACGCAGGAAACGAAGCTCCATTCCCCGCGCCTTGAAACTGTCGCGATCATACAGATCGACGCCGCCGATCGGATTGATATAGACATCGGCCCCTTCCTGCCTGCAGATGTCCAAGATCCTCTCCTGTCCTTTCAACCCGGCATTGCCGTAGATGCTCGAACTGCCCACGATCTCGGTCGACAGCGACAGATGGCTCGCGATTTCGCGTATGCTGTACAGTAGGTACTCGTTCAGACGCATCGATGGATAGCCGACCGCCCGCTCAAGCAACGGCCAGACCCGCGAATAGCAGGGCGCCTTTCCATAGGCATGATGGAAAGTCCGCAGCAGTTTTTCCCGCCAGTCCTGCCCGTCGTCCAGTTCCATCTCGCAGATCAACCGGTTCTGGCTCGCGCCCCGCAGCGGGACCGTGAATGTATGGGCGGCGCCGTCGAGCAACAACCGGTTTCTGTTGACCCATCCGCGCCGGATCAGATTCACATCGTCCAGCACGACGAACTTGTCCACCGCCGCCAGCAACTGGAAATATCCAATATAAGGCAGGAAATAGGGTTGCATGATCGCAAGCCTTTTCATTCTGCCCCTAATGCTTCAGCAGCCCGAGGATAAAATCGACCTCCTCATCGGAGAGTCCCGGATAGATCGGCAAACAGATGACCTGTTCCGCCACCCGCCTGGCCACGGGCAGGTTCTCGGGCGCCGCCGAGGGCATGCTGCGATACATCGGAAAGTCGCTGATCAGCGGATAAAAATAGCGCCGGGCATGGATGCCGTTGTCATGCAGCTTCTGGTACAGCGCATCCCGGCTCATCGGATAATCCGGCTGCACCAGAATCGGGAAATAACTGTAGTTGGAGATGCGCTCGCCCTTGTCCGGCAGACAGACGATGCCGTCAACCGCGGCCAACTCGGTGCGATAGCGTGCATCGATAGACCTGCGCTGCAGCAGGGCCGCATCTATGCCTTTCAACTGAAGCAGGCCGAAGGCGGAATTGATCTCGCTCATCTTGCCGTTTATCCCCGGCGCGACCACGGTCTTTTCGTCCTCGAAACCGAAGTTCTTCAGATAATCGATGTGCTGCTTGGTCTTCGCATCGTGACAGATGATCGCGCCGCCCTCGAAGGTGTTGAACACCTTGGTGGCATGGAAACTCAACACCGACAGGTCGCCATGGTTCAGCACGCTGCCGTCATGCCGCTGCACGGCAAACGCATGGGCGGCATCATAGATCACCTTCAGTCCGTAATTGTCGGCGATCTGCTGGATACGCTCCACGTCGCAAGGATGCCCATAGCAATGCACTGGCATGATAGCCGTGGTCTGCGGTGTAATCGCCGCAGCGATCTTTTCCGGATCGAGATTCAGCGTGACCGGGTCAATGTCGACGAACACCGGCTTGATGCCGTTCCACAGCAGGGAATGCGCCGTGGCCACGAACGAGTAAGGTGTGGTGATGACCTCGCCCGTGATGCGCAATGCCTGCAACGCAGTGATCAGCGCCAAGGTGCCGTTGGCAAACAAGGCCAGATGCTTCACCCCAAGGTATTCGTTTAAGGCCTGCTCCAACTGTCGATGAAACGGACCGTCGTTAGTCAACCACTTATTCGCCCAGATCTGTTCCAGATAAGGAACGAATTCATCCAGTGCCGGCAACAGAGGCTGAGTCACATAAATCGTTTTTTGCGGATCATCCATCAGACACTCTCCACCACGACATCTATACTGTCTCGCGAATCCACCCGAAACGATTCCGGAGGCAAGCCGGCACACCAGCGTCGCCACATGGCGCGCAACGCCCTCTCGATGTTTTCAGCGACCACCCCGGGCTGACCGGCAGCCGACTGCGCAAACCGCTCCCTCAGTCCGGCGCGCAACTCCGACAACTCGGAGAGATGACCCGCCCAGTATTTCCCTCTCTCCACGAAATCCGCCGCATCCCGGACAACGAACTCATCCAGACCGGCCTGACCGAGAATCGACGCTCCCGAACGCGCTGCAGGCGTCTCGCCAACCAGAGTCAGCGTCGGCACTCCCATCCACAGCGCATGGAAAGTTGTCGTCCCGCCGTTATACGGGAAAGTATCCAGACAAATATCCACCCGCTGGTGCAGTCCAAGATAGGCACTCATCCCGGATCTTGGGTGGAATTCCAGCCGATTACTCGCTATCCCTTCTTGGGTGAACCACTCGATCAGCTGCTCATACCCGCCATCCACCGGCATCCCCCCCAGCAGCATCCGGGAATCCGGCAACTCGCGCAGCAGGTGCGACCATAGCGCCACGACAGTGTGGCTGATCTTGCTCAGGCGGTTAAAGCTGCCGAACGTGATATAACCGTTTCCCTGCGCGGGTAAATCATTCACCGGCGGCGCGTACTCGGAGGGAAGAAAATGAATGCTGGCAGACAGCCGCGCGATCTTCTCGGTAAAGTAATGGTCGAACGTTCCGCCGGGCAAGAAGAAGCGGTCGGTAATGTAATAGTCCATCGCGCGCAGGCCTGTGGTCCCGGCATAACCAATCCAGCTCGCCTGTACCGGCGCAGGTTTGCGCGCAAACGTCAGCAGCCGGTTGTAGCCCGTGTGGCCGGAAAGATCGAGCAATATGTCGATCCCGTCCGCGCGAATCTTGCGCGCCAGCGCTTCGTCCGACAGGCCAACCACCATGTCCCAGTGGGCGAAATAGCCCTTCAGACGCAGGGTCGTTTCATCCTCCATCGCCCTGTTGGAGTAGGCGTGCAATACGAATCCCGGATTGCTCGACATGTGCCGAACGATCGGCTCGATGAAGTTCGCAACCGCATGATGATAGAAGTCCGCAGAGACGAAACCCACATGCAAGGGCCGCTCCAAGTCTGGAGTGTTGAGGTAGTCACCCCACTCCCCGCGCAACGGGGTCTCGAAGCGATCTCCATATTTGCAGTGCTCACGGAATATTTCCTCCGCTCCGCTCGACTCATCGTGACTCAGGAAGAACAGGAAACTGCTGAATGTACTGGCCAACGCAGGATTGGCCTCCATCACCCGGCGGTAACAATCCCTGGCCTCGGATATGCGCCCCTGTCCACACAGCGCACTGCCCATGTCGCCGCGGACCTCTATCCAGTCCGGCTTACTCTCCAACGCCATCCGAAAGCTCGCGATGGCATCGTCAAAGCGATGCATTCTGCTATACAACGCCCCCATGCAGTGCCAGGCTTCGGCGTGCCCGGGCCTGAGTTCCACGGCTCGCCGCAGGCTCTGCAACGCCTCGTCGAACTTTCTCAGGTCAGCCAAGGCTGCGCCAAGATTAAAATGCGCTTCCGCAAGTTTCGGTTTAAGCCGGATCGCAGCCTGCAAGCTTTCCACAGCTTCATCGAGTCGCCCCCGCTTGCGCAGGAACACGCCCAGATTGTTCTGCACATCGGCATCGGCGGGCGCGAGCCACGCGGCACGGCGCAGGACGGATTCGGCATCCTTGTCCTGCAACTGCAGCGCCGCACCCAGCGCACTCCAGCCCAGCACCCAGCCCGGATACTGATCGAGCAAAGGCAACACATGCGATTCCAATTCGGCATTGCGGCCCGCCCGAAACAACGCCAACGCCTGCTCGGACAAGGCAGCGGGCGGCGCAGTCTTCTGCCGGCCCCGCTTGGCGAGCAGGCGCAACTGCTGCACTTGCGATGTCTTCATGCCGCGCTTCGCCGCCTCATCGACGAGGCGTTGCGCATCCTCGAAATGCCCCAGCGCCAGCAGGCACTCCGCCAGTGTCAGCCAGTACTGGCCGACCGACGGATCTGCCTCCCAAGCCGTCTGCAGGAACGGCAAAGCCCGTTCGGGCTGTCCCAACTGCAACGCAAGCAATCCCAGATTGTGATTCGCATCCGGATGCCGCGGCTCCGCCCCCAGTATGCTCAGGTACAACTCCTCCGCCTCGACATACTGTCCGGCCTGATGAAAGGTGGCCGCATGACGCAACAATTCCTCAGACGAAATCAAACATTCTCCTGCGGAACGGACAAATCGAGCGCATCACAACGGCGTCAGAATGGCAATGTTATCGGCTTGAAGCCCACCTTGGACTCATGCCCGACCAGCGTCTTCTGCATCCCGATGCGCGACTTGGTGTTGATCAGAATAGGAGATGAGAGATTCGCATACATATCAGTGGACGACAGACGACGCGCACCGCCCGCTTCCGGATTCTTCAGCGACAAGGTCGTCAGCACCAGCACATCGCCCGGGTCTTCGATACCAAGTTCGGCGGCCTCGCTGTCCGACAGCACGAGGTCGTAATTGAAGCCGAACAGAGTCGGATCGGTCAGTGGTATCGATATTCCGCCATCATCGATGGACTGGAGATAAAGAACCACTCGCGAGGCGATATCGCCTCGTTCGTCAACTTCATGGAACAACTTCCACTTCGTATTCTGTTCGAATCCCGGCAGCCCTCTCGGCAAGGTAATCACTTGCAAAGGATCCACATTCAATTCGCCATACCGTGTTTCCACTTTGATGTTTGTCATGACATTCTCCTTTTGTTGGTTTAACAACAAATACAATACCACCCACACTTCGTGCACGAGGTCTTTATATTCAACCGATACTCGTGCCGTGTAAAGATTTTTCGAGCAAATCAATAATATTGCTGGCAATGGTGTGGGTGTAGTAACCTTTTCCATCGGAAGTCTGGCGATACGCTTTGACAGCAACCACCGCCACCATCCGAAACCAGAGAATAATATAGGCATCCCGACCCGTTCAATGCAGAAAAACCCTACCACCCAGCAGCCGGCCAGCCCGTCTCCGGACAAGCTGCAAGGCTTCATCGCAAGCCTGCCCGGCATGGCCTGCCAGATCGAACAGCAGGAGGACGGGCGCTTCCGCTTCCCTTACGTCAGCGAAGGCTGCCAGCCGCTGCTCGGCATCGCGGCTGCCGAACTCCAAGCCGACGCATCGCGATTCCTCGAACTGATCCACCCGGAAGATCTCCCCGCGCTGCTGGAAAGCATGAAGATATCCGCCCAGACCCGTAGCTTCTGGAACTGGGAAGGACGCATCACGCTGCCGGACGGCGAGACGAAATGGGTCAGTCTTGGGGCGACGCCGCAAGACAGCGGAGAGGGTGCTCCCCGCTGGGAAGGCATCGTGCTCAACACTACCCAGAGCAAGCTGGGCGAACTCGAGATCAAGCGAGTGCAACATCAACTGCTGGAACTCTCCTCGCATATACAAGATGCAAAGGAGCAGGAGCGCCTGCGCATCGCGCGTGAAGTCCACGACGAAATCGGCAGCCTGTTGACCGCGATGCGCATGGATCTGCTGTGGCTGATCCAGCGCCTGCCCAAGGACAGCCCCACGTTAACCGAGAAGGCCCGAACCATAGAAGAACTGGTCAACCGGGCAATCACTTCGGCCAGCCATCTGGCCCATCGCCTGCGCCCCGGCTTCCTCGACTGCTTCGGCATCATCGCCGCGATCGAGATCGAGGCGCAGGAATTCAGCAAGCGCAGCGGCATCCCCTGCACCATCATCAAGTCGCAGGAAAGCATAGACCTGCCGGAGACTTACTCGATCACGCTGTTCAGGGTGTGCCAAGAGACGCTGAACAACATCCTGAAGCACGCCCATGCCTCGCATGTGCAGATCGAGATCGTCAAGGGAGCGGATCACCTCGAACTGATCGTCTCGGACGACGGCGTGGGTTTCAGCGAGGCCACGCGCGACAAGCCGCACTCTTTCGGGCTGCGCGGCATCCACGAGCGCGTCGCGCATCTGGGTGGCACGGTCAAGATCGCCAGCACGCTGGGACTGGGTACACAGATCGCGGTGTTCGTGCCATTGCCGGAAGAAACCCCGCAACAGGCGCTTTTCGGGGGGACATCGATATGATCGACATTCTGGTGGTGGACGATCACGCGCTGATCCGCAAAGGCCTGATCATGCTGCTCGAAGAGAACCCGGAGTTCCACATCAAAGGTGAGGCGGAAACCGGCATGCAGGCCATCAACATGGCGCGCGAACACAAATTCGATCTGGTGCTGCTGGACATCTCGCTATCCGACAAGCACGGCATCGACGTGCTCAAACAGCTCAAATCCGAACAGCCGGATATCAAAATCATCGTGCTGAGCATGTATCCGGAAGACCAGTACGGCCTGCGCGCGCTGAAGGCCGGCGCGATGGGCTATATCAACAAGCAGAGTGCGCCAGAGAAGCTGGTCGGCGCGATCCATCAGGTCGTCGGCGGCAAGAAGTACATCAGCCCGGCGCTGGCCGAGCAGTTGCTGAGCAACCTGATTGGTGAATCGCAGGAACAGTTGCACCAGAGCCTGTCCAACCGCGAATACCAGACGCTGTGCCTGATGGCCTCCGGCAAGTCGCTGACCGAGATTGCCGAAATCATGGTGGTCAGCCCCAAGACCGTGAGCGTCTACCGCGCCCGCATGCTGGAAAAGATGGGTTTCAACAATAATGCCGAGGCCGTACACTACGCCATCGCACACGATCTGGTGGAAGCAAAAAAATGAACTGCCACCCCACCCCGTTCCGTCACGTACCCGCCGAGACCGAATCATGAGCAAACCTGCCGCCAACCCTTCCGACATCGCCCGCGAAACGCTGATCAAACTGGCTTCGCGCAAGACGCCGCCGACTCCGGGCAATTACGCCAGGATCTATGCCGAGATCAGCGGTGCCCCTGAGGATGCTGGCCCGGCCGGCGCGGGGGCAAACGACGAAGCACACCGTCCCTGGGCCGTGCTGATCCGCGACCTGTTGCGCCAACTGGAAACGCCGCACAAAGGACTGACCATCGTGCGCAAAAAGGAAGGACTGGAGACCGTGTTGAAACGGTTCGCCTCCGACCCGGACGCCCTGTTCGAGAAGATCAGCGGACTAATGCGCTCTTGGGCGGAATCGCCGGTCACCCCGCCCGCCACGGCCGAAGTTGAGCCTGCCAGCCAGCCCTCGCCGCCCCCTGCTTCCCCGGCGCCCCCGCCCCAGACCGGCGTCATGCCGTCCGGCGCCACAAGCGGCGAAATGGCGCAACAACTCGGCGAGTTGCTGGCGCAGGCGCTGGAGAGCCTGCTCAGCACCCTGCCGGAACTGTCCGGCGACGCTCATACGCTGGTGCAGCAAGTGCGCGCCATCCGCTCGCCCGAACAACTCGCCACTCTGAACAAACAATTGCGCCAGTTCTGGATCAAAGCCGAGTTGCATTCGGGCGACAAGACCAAGATCCACGACGGACTGATACGCCTGTTGCGGCTGCTGGTGGAAAATATCGGCGAAATGGTCGAGGACGATGAATGGCTGCATGGCCAAGTCTCCATCCTGCAGGACATCATCGCGAATCCGATCGACCGGCGCAGCATCGCCGATGCCGAACGCGGCCTGCGCGACGCGATCATCAAGCAGGGTTTGCTCAAACAGAACCTGATCGAAGCCAAGACCACGCTGAAGAATCTGATGACCACTTTCGTGGACCGCCTCGGCGAGATCACGACAAGCACCGGCGCTTACCACCAGAAGATCGAGGGATACAGCAAAAAAATCAGCAAATCCAAGAATTTGGCCGACCTCAGCCATCTTTTGGAAGACATCATGCAGGACACCCGGACGATTCAGACCAGCGCGCTGAGATCGCATGAAGAATTGGTGCAAACCCGCAAGCAGGTTCAGGAATCCGAAACCCGCATCCGCCAACTGGAACAGGAACTGAGCCAGGTCAGCGAGATGGTGCGCGAGGATCAGCTTACCGGTGCGCTCAACCGCCGCGGGCTCGATGCGGCCTTCGAGCATGACGCGGCTCATGCCGACCGAACCGAGAGCCCGCTGTGCGTTGCGCTACTGGATATCGACAACTTCAAGCGCCTGAACGACACTCAGGGACACCAGACTGGCGATCAGGCCCTGATCCACCTGAGCAGCGTCATCAAGGAAGCGCTGCGCCCGAGCGACTCGGTCGCCCGTTACGGCGGCGAAGAATTCGTCATCCTGCTACCAGACACCCCGCTGGAGGAAGGTGCCGCAACGATCGAACGCCTGCAGCGCGAACTGACAAGGCGCTTTTTCCTGCACGAGAACGAACGCATCCTGATCACTTTCAGCGCCGGCGTAGCTCAACGCGACCAGCAGGAGCCCCAAGACGAGGTCATCGGGCGCGCCGACAAGGCCATGTATCAAGCCAAACATTCCGGCAAGAACAGAGTAATCGCGGCCCCCCCCCCCCGCTAAGAGCGTCCAGACAAAAATCTTCTAAAGGGGCATCTATGATTAAGGACGTCTCTATAAATCCGTCACACCGGCCCTTCGACGGGCTCAGGATAAACTGACCTGCGGTCAGGCCGGTGTCCAGTTAACGATCATGGTGATTAATGCACCCCGAATGATGAAACGCCCTGAAGGAGCGACTTCAGTCGCGATGAAAACGTTATGACCTCCTCGCCACCTTCGCGGCTTCAGCCGCGAAAAGAAGTTCGCACCTCCCGGTGCTCCCACGACACGTTTAATAGAACATACAGTGCAACGCACTGACATAAAAACATGTTAATTAAAACCGCTGGGGTTCCGGCCTTCGCCGGAATGACGGAATTTGAATTTATAGAGATACCCTAAAGTTTTCCGGATATGCACCGATATCAGGATCAACGAAGGTTAATAAGCCAGTCTCACCAAGGCATCAAACCGACGTAAAACGGCTAACCGGCCGGGTAAAACCGAAACCAAGGAGAGTTAAAATGCCCGCATTTATCAATACCAACATCGCATCCCTGAACGCACAGCGCAACCTGAACGGTTCGCAGAATGCGATGCAGACCGCGCTGCAGCGCCTGTCTTCCGGCCTGCGCATCAACGGTGCCAGCGACGATGCCGCCGGCTTGGCGATTTCCCAGCGGATGACCTCGCAGATTCGCGGCTTGGATCAGGCCCGCCGCAACGCCAACGACGGCGTGTCGATGTCGCAAACCGGCGAAGGCGCGTTGCAGGCTGCGGGCGACATGCTGCAGCGTGTCCGCGAACTGGCGGTCCAGTCCGCCAACGCCAGCAACAGCGCCAGCGACCGTCAGGCGCTGCAAAACGAAGTCGGCCAGCTAGTCTCCGAACTGGATCGCATCGCCCAGACCACCGAGTTCAACGGTCGCAAGCTGTTCGACGGTTCCTTCGGCACCGCCCAGTTTCAGGTCGGCGCGAACGCCAACCAGACCATCACCGCCGGTGCGTCCAACTTGCGCACCGCGAGTTACGGCAACAACCAGGTTGGCGCAGCCGGTGCGGGCTTGGGTTCAGGCACACTTGCCGCGGCAGGCGCGGAAGCAACGGCATTGACCGCCGGCAGTTTCGATGTCAACGGTTACATCGGCACTGCGGCTGTCGCGGTGGTAACCACTGACAGCGCAGGCTCCATCGCCGCCAAGGTCAACAACATCACCGGTAGCACCGGCGTAACCGCCACCGCGAAAACCGACGTAAAGCTGGCTTTTGGCACCGCAGGCGCATACAACCTGAAGGTATTCGGTGACAACACGACCGCCGAAACCGTCACCTTCTCTATTACGGCGACGACTTCTGCCGACGGCTTGTCCGCCGCGGTCACCGCCTTTAACGACAAGTCGGCGAAGACCGGGCTGGTTGCTTCCCTGATGGCCGACAACAGCGGCATTATCCTGACCAGCTCGACCGGCGGAAACGTGAAATTACAGGATACCACCACCGCGAATGCCGGAACGGTAACGGTAACGGGGCTTAAGGCCGACCAAAGCACAGCTCTGGGCAATGCCATCGTCCTCGCTGCCGACGCCACGGCCGACGGTGTATTCGTAACAGGCCAAGTCACCTTGGATTCGGAAAAGTCGTTCTCCGCGGTGCAAGCTGCTGCCGGCACCAACGCGCTCGCCGCAGTCGGCCTTGCAACCGTAGGCTCCACCTTGAACAAAGTTTCCGCGATCGACGTCAGCACCTTCCTGAAGTCGACCGATGCGATCAAGACGGTGGATGCCGCGCTGTCGCTGGTCAACGGCGAGCGGGCGAAGTTCGGTGCGCTGCAATCGCGCTTCGCATCGACGGTCTCCAGCTTGCAAGTGACATCGGAGAACCTGAGCGCCGCCCGTAGCCGCATCATGGACGCGGACTTCGCCGCCGAGACTGCATCGCTGACCCGTGCGCAGATTCTGCAACAGGCCGGTACCGCGATGTTGGCTCAAGCCAACCAGTTGCCTAACAACGTGCTGTCGCTGCTGCGTTAAGCGTAATGAGGTAAGATAGCCCAACCGGGAAACCGGTTGGGGTTTCGAGAGAAAGGAGAGGCAAAATGCTCATCCAGAACACAAGCAACATCGCCCAGGCTCCGCAGCCTGCCAGGCTCGCTAGCGATAGCGCGCCTGATGTCGTTGTTGCCACCCCCTCAAACGTCGAAGCCGTACCCAGCGCATCGGTGGAGTTGCCCAAGCAAGCGGTCACCCAGGTGGCCGAGCAGAAGCCTTCCGCCGAACAATTGAAGAATGTGGTGGACAATATCAACAAGTCGTTACGCCAGTCCAACAGGAATCTGGAGTTCAGCGTTGACGATACCACCCAGAGGCAATTGGTGAAACTGGTCGATACCGAAACCGGCGATGTCATCCGGCAGTTCCCGTCGGAAGAGGCGTTGTCGATCTCACGGGCAATCGATCAGTTCCAACGGGGTTCATTGCTGAAACAGGAGGCATGAAATCATGGCTATCGGCTCCACCAATCTGGACATTAACGGCATCGTTTCACAATTGATGTCGGTGGAGCGCCGTCCGCTCAGCAAACTCGACACGCAGGAAGCCAGCCATCAGGCGAAGCTTTCCGCATACGGAAGCATCAAAGGCGCTTTATCTGGTTTTCAGTCTGCTTTGGCCGGTTTGAACAACGCCGGCACTTTTCAGGCACTGAAGGCCAGCGCTTCGGATTCAACCGTTTTTTCCGCCTCAGCCTCCAGTACAGCGGCGGCGGGCACTTATTCTCTGGAAGTGATCAGTCTGACCCAGGCGCAGAAGCTCGTTGCAGCCGGTCAAGCCAGTAGCACCGCAGCCATCGGCGCGGGCACGGCAACGACGATCACTTTCGACTTCGGCACCATCAGCGGCGGAACATTGACGCCGTTCGATTCCGCCACAAATACCGGCGGTACTTATAGCGGCTCGACATTCACCGGCAACGGCAACCCTTCGAAGAGCGTCACAATCGACGGCACGAACAATTCGTTGCAGGGCATCCGAGACGCGATCAACGCAGCCCAAGTGGGTGTGACAGCGACTATCGTCAACGATGGCGGCACGTCTCCCTACCGGCTCTCGCTGGCCGCGACCAATAGCGGCGCAAGCAACAGCCTGAAAATATCCGTCGCGGGCGGCGGCGATGCCAGCGTCACCAGCCTGCTGGCGCACGACCCGGCCGGCACGCAAAACTTGGCGCAGACTGTGGTCGCGCAGAATGCCAGCCTCAAGGTAAACGGTCTGGCGGTGACAAAATCCTCCAACACCATCTCGGATGTCATCGAAGGCGTGACACTCAACCTGAGCAAGACGACCACCAGCCCGGTGACATTGACCGTGTCGCGCGACACCGCAACGGCCAGCGCTTCGATCTCTGGTTTCGTCAAAGCCTATAACGACATCGTTTCGACGCTCAAGACCATGTCCGGCTACGATGCATCGACCAGGCAAGGCGGCATTCTGCTCGGCGACAGCACCGTGCGGCAATTGCAGACGCAATTGCGCAACATGCTGAACACACCCGTGGTCGGCGCATCCGGGACAGTATCCCGTCTTTCCGACATTGGCGTGAACTTCCAGAAGGACGGCACACTGGCGATCAATCAGTCCAAGCTCAATGACGCCATCAACAACAACTTCGGCGATATCGCCAGCCTGTTCGCCTCGATCGGTAAGGCGAGCGACAGTCTGGTTTCTTTCAGCGCCGCCGCCAGCGGCACCAAGCCCGGCAACTATGCACTGAACGTCACCCAGAATGCCACTCAAGGAACATCTGTAGGCACCGTTCCCACGACCACCTCTATCGTCGCGGGCGTAAACGACACACTGACCTTGCTTGTGAACGGAATCAGCGCGTCGGTGACGCTCTCCGCCGGCAACTATGCAAGCACGCAGGCCCTCGCCGCCGAACTCCAATCGAAGATCAACGGCGTGAGCGCGCTTTCGTCAGCGGGCGCAACGGTCGCCGTTTCTGCCGCCGTGACCGGCGAATTGACAATCGCATCTACCAAATACGGCTCGACCTCCAGCGTCTCGATCGCCAGCGGAAACGCGCAAACCGATCTGGGATTGGCCACACCGACGCAGACCGTTGGCGTCGATGTAACCGTGTAACCGGCACCATCGGGGGCTCGAACGCCCTCGGCGACGGACAGAAGCTGACCGCCCAAAGCGGCTCGCCTTCCGGCTTGAGTGTCATCGTCAACGGCGGCGCGCTCGGCGACCGCGGCTCGGTGACTTATTCGCAGGGCTACGCATCCATCCTGAGCAGTTGGTCGAACACGACGTTGGGCAACGAGGGGATCATTTCCAGCCGGACCAAGGGCATCGATTCGTCGATCAAGGACATCGGTACGCGTCGCACCGAAATGGAACGCCGTCTGGCTGCCATCGAACAACGCTACCGCGCACAATTCGTGGCGCTGGACAAAATGCTGAGCAACATGAACCAGACCAGCGCCTACCTGACCCAGCAACTCAGTAATCTGCCATCCGCATAATCGGGGGTAAACCATGAACGCAACCACCGCCATCGGCGCATACCAGAAAGTCGGCGTCGAGTCCGCCGTCACCGCCGCCGACCCGCACAAATTGATCTCGATGCTGTATCAGGGTGCATTGCTCGCTATCTCCAATGCGAAAAACGGCATCCTGCGCAAAGATATTCCGGCCAAGGGAGCAGCCATCTCCAAAGCGATCATGATTATCGACGACGGCCTGAATGCCAGCCTGGACAAGGATGTCGGCGGCGATCTGGCGAAGAACCTCGCTTCGCTATACGAATACATGGGCAATCGCCTGTTAAATGCCAATCTGAACAACGATATCGCAGCACTTGATGAAGTGGCCCGCCTGTTGACCGAATTGAAAGAGGCTTGGGATGCCATTCGCCAAACCAGCATGACATCTGCTCCGGCAGCCCCCCAGCAACCAGTACAGATCGCCCAAGCCACACCCGCCCCTGTCACTCCGGCAGTGTCCAAGGTTCAGGCCCTCTATGGGAGGACCTGACATGAACTACCATGAGGCCGTCGGCAATTACGAGACTCTCTCGGTTCTGACCGGACAGATGCGCATAGCCGCGCAAGAAGGCGAGTGGGATCATCTTGTCGAGCTCGAACAGAAATGCAGCCGCCAAGTGGCCGCGATGAGGCCCATGGACGAACGCTCGACGCTGGACGAGACCAACCGCCAACGCAAGATCCAGTTGATCAAACAAATTCTGGCCGATGATGCCGACATCCGCAACCGTACACAGACATGGATGGCCCAACTGCAAAGCATCATCCAGAGCAACCGCAAAGAACAGCGTTTGCATCAGGCATATGAAAGCTGACCAAGGCATTCCGGCCAAGTAAGAGTTCTCGGCTCGCTCCAATAAGAACGCGATTGTTACCATCTCGCGACTCGAAGCAAGCCACTGAAACACCGCCGGGATATTAGACCGATCCACACATAGCGGAACATGCTCCCGGCCAATATCGTCGCAGCACTCCAGACGCTCGCGAATTCCGCGAAGCCGTCGCCGAATGTCCTGAACGATCTCGTCCAGGGGGCAGCACTCAAACTCGAACCGGGACAACAACTAAAGGCAACAGTCGAATCAAAATTAGCCGATGGCTTCTTCAAGGTTCAGGTGGCTGGACAAGCCATGCAAATGCATCTGCCCACAAGCGTCCGGAGCGGCGACACCATCATGCTGCAAGTGGTCGCCACCCAGCCGAAGCTCACCTTCAGCATGGCCGCTTCGACCACTCCGCTGTCCACCCCCGATCAGATCGGCTCCACCGCACGCCTGCTATCCAATCTTGCCGGCCTTCCGACGGAAAAAGCCGTCATCCATCAAACCGGCGACAAAGCCATCTGGGCAGCGACGCAACAAGCACCCGACGTGAAACAGATGGCCAGCGGACTCCGCGAGGCACTGGGCAAAAGTGGCCTGTTCTACGAGTCGCATCAGGCGCAATGGATACGGGGGGAACGCAGCATCAGCCAACTGATGGAAGAGCCGCAGAATCTGTTGACAGGCCGGTCATTGCCGCTCTCCGCCGGCAACATCTCCCAGTCCATTCAGGACAAACTCCCGGTATCGCAAGCCCAGGTAACGGCAACTCCGCTCAAGGCCGACAGCGACGCATCCCTGCCGATCGCCAAGGAAGTGCTCCCGCTGGTTCAACAACAACTGCACACGCTGGAGAACCATCATATGGTCTGGATGGGACAAGTCTGGACCGGACAGCAGATGCAATGGCAGATACAAGGCGAACCCAAGCGGCAAGGAGGGCAGGAAAACGAACGCCAATGGAGCACCGAAATGGAGTTGTCCCTGCCCAGACTGGGCGATGTGCGCGCGACCCTGTCATTTACCGGGCAAGGCGTGAGTCTGACGCTGCACGCAGAAGATGCAAAGACGACCGAATTGTTCAACCGGGCATTGCCGCAACTCAGGGATGCGCTCGGCAACGCGGGTGTCCCGCTGCAGACTGCGAAAGTGGTTAAGCGATCATGAGTTCCCCCAAACAACCATCTTCCCAGCAGGTCGCCGTCGCTCTCGCCTACGGGCAAGGCAACGGCAGCGCTCCCAAGGTCGTTGCCAAAGGCCGTGGCTTGGTCGCCCAGGCAATCATCGAACGTGCCAAGCAACATGGCGTATTCGTGCACGAATCGGAAGACCTGGTCGGACTATTGATGAAAGTCGAACTGGATCAGGAAATTCCCCCGCAACTTTATCTAGCTGTCGCGGAGCTGCTGGCCTGGTTATACCGTCTCGAACATGCCGACACCCCTCAAGCGCCGCCATTCCTCAAGTTGTAACTTTGCCGGCCCTCTGCAGTTTGCTATCATCGCCGAATGAGAAAGAATATTCCCCTGACCATCGAAAGCATCACCGACGCTGACGAACAAGAATGCCGGATCGTTTCAGCCAAACAGATCCAGTCTATCTTGCGCGATATTGCCGAAAGCGGAACAAATGCCGCTCTTTACTACAACACCAAGCGCGAATTCATCATGACCACGATACTGGATCTAGATGAAGACGGGCTATGGGTGGAGCCGGGACACTCCTCAACAGAAAACCACCATATCGGCGAAAGCCGAAAAATCACGCTAGTCAGTTCGCACAATCAGGTAAAAATGCAGTTCTTCGTGAATAACGCCAGCCTCGTAACCTACGATAAACAACCGGCGCTCTTCCTTCCGATGCCGACCAGCATCTACCGCTTCCAACGACGCGAATACTTCCGCCTATCCCTATCGACAGCAGAACATTTGCGCTGCCTCATCAACGTCAAAAAAGCACGGGGAGAAAGTCTGGAAGAAAATGCCGTCCCGCTCGAAGCATCCGTTGTAGAGGTCGAAATACCGGCCGCGGACATCAGTGGCGGCGGCATTGGACTGGTTTGCATGGAGGGAGACTTCGACCTCGTTCCGGGCGAAACCTATACCGACTGCCAGATAGACCTGCCGAACATCGGATTGATCAACGTCAGCATTACGATCAAAAACCTGATTCCCATCTCCAAGCACAAGTCGGGCAAAATGCTACAGAGGGCTGGATGCGAATTCAGGGATATCGACGGACAGACCGCCGGAAAATTACAACGCTTCATTACCGACAAACAACGATTGATGGCCATGAACAGCCTGACGGCATAGTCGATCAAACGAGCTTTTCGGTATCGGCTCGCGCCAAGTTATCCGCTCGGCATTCGACCGTCCCAACAGCCTTGCAGACAAAGATCAAACGTCCGGCATCCAGTCAACCCGCGCTATCCAGCACAACTCAGTTTGCTATAATTGACTGATGAAAAAAGATATTCCACTGACGATCGAAAGCATTACCGACGCAGACGAAAAAGAATGCCGCATTTCCTCGCCCAAGCAAATTCACTCGATCCTGCGAGACATCGCAGAAAGTGGAACAAACGCAGCGCTCTACTATAACGCCAAGCGGGATTTCATCATGACCACGATTCTGGATCTCGATGAGGACGGCTTGTGGGTAGAGCCCGGACACAGTGCGACGGAGAACCATCACATCGGAGAAAGCCACAAAATCACACTGGTCAGCTCGCACAACCATGTAAAGGTTCAATGCGCTGCAAATGCGGCCAGCATCGTAACCTACGACGACCAACCGGCGTTTTTCCTGCCGATGCCGACCAGCCTCTACCGGCTGCAGCGCCGCGAATATTTCCGGCTATCCCTGCTGCCATCCGAGTATTTGCGTTGCATCATCGAAACCGGACGCCCCAAGGCTCCCGGTACACAGGAGCCCCCCCCTCAGATCACGATACCGGTGATGGATATCAGCGGCGGCGGGATCGGTCTGGTCTTCATGGAAGACGAGTTCGGTCTTGAAACAGGGACGCTCTATCAGAATTGCCGGATCGACCTTCCGGAGATCGGGCCGATCGAAGTGAACCTCATCGTCAGGAACATCATCCCTTTATCCACGAACAAGCTCGGAAAGACCATGAAGCGGGCCGGCTGCGAATTCAAGAACATCGACGGTCCGACCACCCTTAAACTGCAGCGCTTCATTACCGACAAACAACGCCTGATGGCCGCCAACGCCTCAGCGCTACTGTAGCACCTGCCCAAACGGGCGTTAGACCTGCATATTCATGATGTCGTTGTAAGCCTGCACCACCTTGTTGCGCACCTGAATGGCCGACTGGAAATTGATGCTGGCCTTCTGCATCGCAATCATTGTGTCGCTCAGACTGGCGCGCTCATCCCCCATCACGAAAGCCTTCTGCATAGCCTCTGAACTGGCCTGCGACTGGGCGATATCGTCCAGTGAGGATTTCAATACGGAGGCAAAATCGAGCCTGCCGGGTTGCGTCGCCTGTTCGGGCTCGCGCAAACCCGTCGCAGCCGCCTTGGCCACGCGCATCTGCGCCAACAAACTGTCTATTGCCGGTGTATTCAATGTCGCCTTCTCCTTTTTCAGGCACGTGCACATTAACCGAGTTCACACAATACAAATCTGATGAAAAGACATGGTTTTACAGCGGTATTCGGCTTTTCAAGAACATGCATCCTTACTGATAATACATGCAGCATCCGAACATCCAACCTCAGGAGTGACTTTAAGTCATCATGACAGAAGCACAAAACATTGCGGGCAACCGTCTCAGCCAGCTCACTCTCCAGCAAAAGCTGGGGTTCGGCGTTGGTTTGGCCGCACTGTTCGCCTTGATCGCAGGTGCGTGGCTGTGGAGCCAAACACCGGATTACCGCATCCTGTACAGCAACCTGTCCGATCGGGACGGCGGGGCGATTATCGAATCACTGCAGCAAATGAACATTCCCTACAAGTTCGCCGAAGGCGGCGGCGCTTTGCTGGTCGCCTCGAACCAGGTCCATGAGGCGCGTCTGAAACTCGCTTCGCAAGGACTGCCGAAAGGCGGCAATGTCGGATTCGAGTTAATGGAGAACCAGCGCTTCGGCATCACTCAGTTTGCCGAACAGGTCAATTACCAGCGCGCGCTCGAGGGCGAACTGGCCCGCTCGGTAGAAAGCATCGGCGCAGTGGCAGCCGCGCGCGTGCATCTGGCAATCCCCAAGCCCAGCGTCTTCGTCAAGGAACAACAGAAGCCCAGCGCTTCGGTGGTGCTCAGTCTGCAGGGTGGACGGATTCTGGACTCCGCCCAAGTCAGCGCGATCATCCACCTGATCTCCAGCAGCGTGCCAGAGATGTCGGCCAAGAACGTGACCGTTGTTGACCAGAACGGCACGTTGTTAAGCTCAGACCACAACGGGAACACCAACGAAGGACTGGATGCCAACCAGCTCAAGTATGTACAACAGATCGAACAAAGCTATATCAAGCGCATCGAAGCATTGCTGATCCCCATGCTGGGCCAAACCAACATACGCGCACAAGTATCCGCGGACATCGATTTTTCGCGCACAGAGCAGACATCCGAGTCCTACAAGCCGAACCAGCCTCCTAATGAAAGCGCGGTCCGCAGCCAACAGGTATCCGAAACCCTCAATGGGAAAGGTCTCGCCGCCAGCGGAGTGCCGGGCGCGCTGACCAACCAGCCGCCGGTTCCCGCCACGGCGCCTATCGTCGCCACTTCCCCCGCTGTCGGCGTCGGCCCGGCTGACGATCTCAACGTATCCAATCTGCAGAAAGAATCCACAATCAACTACGAAGTGGACCGCACCATACGCCATACGGTGTTGCCGGTGGGTTCGATCAAACGGTTGTCCGTGGCAGTCGTGGTGAACAGCAACCGCAAGGTGACCGATGCCAAGGGCAAGACCAGCTTGCGCCCGTTCACCGACGACGAAAAAGAGCAGATCAACAACCTGGTCAGGGACGCCGTCGGATTCGACCAGAATCGCGGGGACAGCCTGAACGTGCAGGTTGCCTCATTCGCCGACACCACCGAGACCATCGAAGAGACTCCAATCTGGAAACAGCCGGATATGATCGAATTGCTAAAAGAATTGCTCAAATATGGACTTATCGCCGCAGCAATGCTGTTCGTCATTCTCCGCGTCATCAAACCGGCTTTCGAGACTCTACTGAGCCCGCCCAGCGAGACCGGCGGATTCTCTGCTGCCGCTCCACTGGCCGAACCGGAAGCGACCTACACGCCTACGGCACCGAATTTCGAACATAGCTTGCAGACAGCAAAACAGCTCGCACAGCAAGAGCCCAAGATCGTCGCCAGCGTAATCAAGGAATGGGTGAACCAATGACCGACGGCGTCGACAAAAGCGCAATCTTCCTGATGTCGCTCGGCGAAGCGGAAGCTGCGGCCGTGCTGAAATATCTGGAGCCCAAGGAGGTCCAGAAAATCAGCGCCGCGATGATGAAGCTGAAGAACCTCAGCCGCGACGAGATCGCGGAAGTGTTCCAGGAATTCATGATCTCCGCATCCAGCAAGACCACCATCGGCATGGATTCGAGCGACTACATTCGCAACATGCTCACGCAAGCCTTGGGAGACGACAAGGCCTCCGGTCTGCTGGATCGCATCATGCATAACAGCGACACCAGCGGTATCGAAAGCCTGAAGTGGATGGATCCCGGCGCCGTGGCCGAAATGATCGGCAACGAACATCCCCAGATCATCGCTACCATTCTGGTTCATCTGGAACCCGATCAGGCCGCCGAAATTCTGAAAATGCTCACCGAACGCACCCGTAACGACGTGATGCTCCGCATTTCGACGCTGGACGGCGTGCAACCGCTGGCGCTGCGGGAACTCAACGATGTACTCAGCAAACTGATGGCCGGCGGCGGAACGGGGAAAAAAACATTGCACGGCGGTGTCGAAACCGCAGCGGAAATTCTCAACTTCATGGGCCACAATCTCGAAGCCGAGATCATGGAGAATGTGCGCGGCTACGACCCCGAACTGGCCCAGAAAATCGAAGACAAGATGTTCGTCTTCGAAAACCTGATGGATATCGACGACCGCGGCATTCAGCTCATCCTGCGCGAGGTTCAATCGGAATCTCTGATCATCGCACTGAAGGCGGCCAGCGAAGAGTTGCGCGAAAAGATATTCAAAAATATGTCTGCTCGCGCCTCCGAAATGATGCGCGAAGATTTGGAAGCCAAAGGCCCGGTGAAACTAAGTGAGGTCGAAGCCAATCAAAAGGAGATATTGAAGATAGTTCGCCGTCTGGCCGACGAAGGCCAGATATCGATAGGCGGCGGCAACGAGGAGGCTTATGTCTAACGTGATCATTCCCAAGGAAGAGTTGACGGCGTTCCAGCGCTGGGAGTTGGCGTCTTTCGACCACCCGTCGAAGACGCGCGTGGCTACGCGCGAAGAAATCGAACTCGCCACCGTCGCCGAGTTGGAGAGCATCCGCCAGCAAGCTTATGACGAGGGTTTCGAACAGGGACAGGCAGCCGGTTATACCGTCGGCATCCAGCAGGCGAATAGCGAGATCGCGCAACTTCAGGCCCTGACGCAGGATTTTCAGGTCGCGCTCAACCAGATCGATGCCCAACTAGCACAGTCGTTGCTTGATCTGGCGCTGGAAGTAGCCCGCAAGATGGTCGGCGAAACGCTGAAAATCAACCCGGAAGCCATCCTTGAAGTCGTCACCCAAGCCATCGGCAGCCTTCCGCACTTCAACCAGCATGGTCATTTGATCCTCCACCCTGAGGATGCCGAATTGGTGCGCAAGCATATGGGCGACCATCTGGCGCATACCGGCTGGCGAATATTGACCGACGCAGGGCTCAGGCGCGGCGGATGCCGTATCGAAACCGCGCACACCAAGATAGATGCGACCATCGAGTCGCGTTGGAAACGCATCGTCGAATCGATCGGACAGGACAAATCATGGCTAACCTGAACCGTTCCTCGCACAGCGCCAGATGGCAGAACTTCCTCCATCAGGGGAAGCAATACATCGCGCAATGCAGCACCATGCCGCCCAGCGGCCATCTAACCAAGGTGACCGGATTGGTGATGGAGGCTGTCGGCCTGAAGATGTCGGTCGGCAGCACCTGCTCCATCCATCTGCCGAATGGTATCGTGGCGGCGGAAGTGGTCGGCTTCTCCGGCGAAAAACTTTTCCTGATGCCGGAGAACGATGTCTACGGCCTCGTGCCCGGCGCTCTCGTCACACCGGCGGATACGCCACACATCCCGACGCTGGACGAGAAATCGCCGCAGCCCCGGCAACGCGCTACCGATTCTGCCAAACATCTGCCGGTCGGCAATATGCTGCTGGGCAGGGTATTGGACGGGGCTGGACGGCCTCTGGATCAGTTCGGCCCGTTGTTCGACGCGGGTTCCGCACCGCTGCAAAGTCGGCCGTTCAATCCGCTGGCTCGCGCTCGTATCGACACCGTGCTGGATGTCGGCGTGCGCGCCATCAATAGCCTGCTGACCGTGGGGCGTGGCCAGCGCATGGGGCTGTTCGCCGGCTCCGGTGTCGGCAAGAGTGTGCTGCTCGGCATGATGGCGCGCTACACCAGCGCGGACGTCATCGTGGTCGGCCTGATCGGCGAGCGGGGCCGGGAAGTCAAGGAATTCATCAACGACATCCTCGGTCAGGAAGGGCTGGCGCGCTCGGTCGTCGTCGCCACGCCGGCCGACACCTCGCCGCTGATGCGCCTGCAAGGCGCCGCCTACGCGACCACCATCGCCGAATATTTCCGGGATCAGGGCAAAAATGTGCTGCTGATCATGGATTCGCTCACCCGCTACGCAATGGCCCAACGGGAGATCGCCTTGGCGATCGGCGAACCGCCCGCAACCAAAGGCTACCCGCCCTCGGTGTTCGCCAAGCTGCCTCAATTGGTCGAGCGTGCCGGCAACGGACTGGAAGGAAGCGGCTCGATCACCGCCTTCTATACCGTGCTGACCGAGGGAGACGACCAGCAGGATCCGATCGCGGACAGCGCGCGAGCCATTCTCGACGGGCACGTCGTCCTCTCGCGCCGGCTCGTCGAACAGGGGCATTACCCGGCGATCGATATTGAGGCCTCAATCAGCCGGGTGATGTCCCAGCTGGTGACGCCGCAACACCAGTCGCAGGTGCAGCGTTTCAAACATCTGTATGCCCATTACCAGCGCAACCGCGATTTGATCAGTGTCGGTGCCTATGTGCGCGGAAGCGATGCGCTGTTGGATGAAGCGATCACGCTCTACCCGCGGATGGAGCAGTTCCTCAAACAGGGTATGTTCGAGCGGGAATCCTATCAGCAGAGCGCCATGCAACTCTCGTCCCTGTTCGAGACGGCGCACTAGGGAGTTGAATGATGACCAAATCCTTCTCCCTCGCACCTCTGCTGAATCTGGCGGAACACCACAACGAATCGGCGATCCGCAAGCTCGGCCAGTTGAACCAGTTGCAGCAAAATGCGCAGCAAAAGCTGGAAACCCTGCTGGAATTTCGCCGGGATTATCAGGCCCAAATGCAGCGGGGCGTACAGGAAGGCATGAGTCCGGTCGAATTGCGGAATTTCCAGCAATTCATCTACAAGCTCGACGAGGCGATTGCACAACAACGGATGCAACTGAAAAAGAGCCAGGCGTCGACCCAACTCGGTCGCGATGAATTCAATGCCACCCAGCGCAAGTTGAAGTCCTTGGACACGTTGCGGCAACGGCATGTCGAGGCACAAAAAAAGATCGCCGAGAAAATCGAACAAAAAACGCTGGACGAACACACCAGCCAGACCGCGGCTCGCAAGATGAGCCATGAGCAAGAACCGGGGAGCGGATCATAATCCCCCGACACAAGGAGACGTTCATGAACAACCTGCCTATCATCAGCTCGCCCAAACCGTCCGGCAACGCCGCGGGCACATCGCAACCGGACAATATAGCCGGCACGGCAAACAATGATCAGGCATCGTCGCCATTCGCCCAGGTGCTGGCTCGCAAGGTGGATCGGCCTGCCTCGTCGTCCGCCTCTTCGTCGAAAACCGACTCCCCGGAACAGGCTGCCGGCACCGATTCCGCACATCCGGCGCAGGATCAGGCCATTGTTCCCATTGTTCCCATTGTTCCCATTGTTCCCGTTGTTCCCGTTGATGCCTTGAACGCCATACTGGTGCAGATTCCGGTCGAGATGCGAGGGGCATCCGTCATGGATCGCGCTGCATTGCTCGTGTCGGGAAACCGTAATGTCGCCGGAATAGACCCCGCCGCGGCAGCCGTCTCCGATGTGGCGCTCTTGCCATCCGCCTCGGCAGATGGGAGCGCGCCCGACGTAACCGCCGCGACCAGGAACAATTTGTCGGTGGCAGTTACTCCCGGAGACACCGGGGCGGCCACCGCCTCGGCAGGCCAGAACAGCACGCCCGCAACAGCGGCGAGGGCCGATGCAATCGCTGCCGCCTCGGGACAACAGCTTCTTGAGGATGCCCAGCTTCAGAACATGGCGAATCGCCCCGAGTTGGCCACCGCCCAGCCGCTGACGAATGCGGCAACGTCGGCGACTGCCGCCGCATCCATGGCACAATCATTCGCCGCGGCGATGCCAAACATGCCGGCGGATGCGCGCTCGAACGCCAATATCCAGACGGTTTCCACACCGCTGAGCAGCCCGGCATGGCCCGACGATTTCTCGCAAAAGATCAGTTGGATGATCTCTCAAAAGAATCAGGTCGCCGAATTGCATCTGAATCCGCCCAATCTCGGGCCTTTGGACATCGTGCTCAAGATCTCGGACAACCAAGCCACCGCACTGTTCGCCTCCCCCCATGCCAACGTCCGCGATGCCGTGGAAAACGCATTACCTAAACTTCGCGAATTGTTGGCCGATAACGGCATCATGTTGGGCAATGCCACGGTCAGCGATCAGTCTGCACGCGACCAAAGTCCCCAGGAGTTCGCCGGCCGGCAATCCGCAACATCATCCGAGGGTGATTCTGAAAAGGGGGGCGGCGAGGCACCAGTGTCGGGGTCGGCATCGGTTCCCACGGGAGGCCGCCACAACGGCATGGTGGACACCTATGCCTGATCGCACAATGACTTCACCAGAAAATTTTATGGCGGCAATCGGCAATAGTAATCGGGTTATCATTGGCCTCCCGGATTTCACGCAACCAATCAAGGAATAAAACATGGCGAAGGGAACAAAGCCGGGTACAAAGCCGGAAGCACAAGAAGTGGTCGTGGAAGCGGCCCAAAAAAAGAGCACGAAAAAGCTTATTATCATCGTCATTGCCCTGCTGTCATTGCTCGTTGCAGGCGCAGTCGCCGCCTTCTTGTTGCTTAAGCCCCAGCATTCGCCAGAACAAGATGCGGCGGGAAAAGAAAACGCAGAGATCAAATCCGAAGCTGCGGCAGGGCCTCCGAAATTCATCGACTTGGGGACGTTCACCACGAACCTGGCTCGCGAAGACGATGCCGATCGCTACGTACAGGTATCGATCTCGCTCAAGATCAATCGCGCCGAACTGGAAGAACAGATCAACAACAACAAGCCCGAGATACTGCACCGCGTGAATCTGCTGCTGCAAAGCAAGCAGCCTTCAGAACTGGCGACACCGGAAGGCAAGACCCGATTGGCCGACCAGATCAAGGTACACATCCAGCAAGTGCTCGGGCTGCGCAAAAACGCGCCGGCGATAGGCATGACTCAGGAAGGCGGGAGTCCTACTATCCCGGCCGAAAAAGTGAAGGGTGGCCTGGACGAGGTCTTGTTCACCACATTCCTCATTCAGTAACGCGAAGGCTCGACGATAAACACAGATGAGCGAATTCCTCTCACAAGACGAAGTTGACTCCCTGCTCAGGGGCGTTACTGGTGAGACAGACGACGACAGCGGCGACGCTGCGCCGGCGGAAGGTGTTCGCCCGTACAATCTCGCTTCGCAGGAACGCATCGTACGTGGGCGCATGCCCACGATGGAAGTCATCAACGAGCGCTTCGCCCGCCTGTTCCGGATCGGCTTTTTCAACCTGATCCAGGCCAAGCCCTTGCGAGGCAACGGTCTGTTCATCTTCGACCCGAATCTGGTGTTTCTGGTCGTGGACAACATGTTCGGCGGCGACGGGCGCTTCCATACCCGGGTCGAAGGGCGCGAATTCACCCAGACCGAGCAGCGCATCATCCAGAATCTGCTGGTGGTGGTATTCGAAACCTACAGCAAGTCATGGGAGGCCGTTCATCCGCTGGAATTCGAGTTCGTCCGTTCCGAGATGAATCCACAGTTCGCCAACATCGCCACGCCGAACGAAGTCGTCATCGTCACCACGTTCGACATCGAGCTCGGCGGCAACGGCGGTTCGTTCCACGTCTGCATGCCTTACTCGATGCTAGAGCCGGTCAAGGACCTGCTCTATAGCACGATGCAGGGCGAGCATCTGGCGATGGATCACCGCTGGCTGCAACTCCTGTCAAAACAGGTACAATCCGCGCAAATCGAATTGGTCGCCACTTTAGGGCAGGCCGAGATCCACATGGAGCAAGTCTTGAAAATGAGGGAAGGCGACATCATCCCCATCGAGGTTAACGATAACATCATCGCCACCGTAGACGGTGTGCCTGTGCTCGAATGCAAATACGGCTCATTCAACAACCAGTACGCATTGAAGGTCGTAAGAATGCTTTCGGCCAATGAAGGAGAGGGTAATGGCTGACGAAACCGGCGCCAACGAAGAGGCCATCACTGCCGACGACTGGGGCGCGGCGATGGCGGAACAGACTGCAACGACCGCAGCCGACGACTGGGGGGCTGCGATGGCGGAACAAACCGCGGTCGACAGCAAACCGATCGAGCCGGCCAAGCCGCATGTGTTCGAGAAATTCGGCGCGGTCGGCTCATCGACCAGCCAGAACGACCTCGACATGATTCTGGACATCCCGGTTCAACTCACCGTGGAACTGGGGCGCACCAAGATGCCGATCAAGAACCTGCTGCAACTCGCCCAGGGTTCGGTCGTCGAACTCGCCGGCATGGCTGGCGAACCGCTGGACGTGATGATCAACGGCTTCCTGATCGCTCAGGGCGAGGTCGTGGTCGTAAACGACAAGCTGGGCATCCGCCTGACCGATATCATCACTCCATCCGAGCGACTGCGTCGCCTCAACCGATAGCGCATGGCCCGTTTTCGTCTTCCATTCGCCGCGATGATACTGGCGGCTTCCGGTGCGGCATCCGCCGCTCTGGACGGGGCTCGTCAGGCTTACGTCCCTCCTCCGCCCGCAGTCAGTTCCGGTAGCATCGTACAAATCATCTTCAGCCTGCTGCTCGTACTGGCCGCCATCGTTCTGGTCGCTTGGCTGCTGAAGCGCATGAATCTGGCACAGCAAGGCACGGCCGGCCATCTCAAGGTGATCGGCGGTGTTGCGATAGGCCAGCGGGAACGCGTCGTCCTGGTAGAGATCGATGACACCTGGTTGGTCGTGGGAGTCGGGCCGGGGCAGATACGCACACTGCATACGCTCGAGAAACCTGCCGGTGTCGCCTCCGATACCATGGGGGAACCCTCCCTCTCCACCGACCACAAGTTTGCCGCGCTGCTGTCGTCCGTTATCAGCCGTCGCCCTTCCGGCAGGAAGCCCGATGCGCCCTAGTCTCTTCGCCGTATTCCTGTTCGCGCTGTTCGGCCTCGCCCAGCCCGCTTGGGCGGCGGAAGTGGGCCTGCCTGCATTGACCAGCGCACCCGCACCCGGCGGCGGCCAGACCTACAGCCTGAGCCTGCAAACGCTGCTGCTGCTCACCTCCCTGAGCTTCCTGCCGGCGATTCTGCTGATGATGACCGGGTTCACTCGCATCATCATCGTCTTGAGTTTGCTGCGCTCTGCGCTCGGCACACCGTCATCCCCGCCGAACCAAGTGTTGATCGGGCTGGCGCTGTTCCTGACGTTCTTCGTGATGTCGCCGGTGTTCGACAAGATCTACGCCGATGCCTATCTGCCCTATAGCGAGAACAAAATGGAGTTCACCGAGGCGGTCGAGAAAGCCAGCGTCCCGCTGAAAACTTTCATGCTGCGCCAGACCCGGGAAACCGATCTCACGCTGTTTGTCCGCATATCCAACAGCGAACCGCTGCAAAGCGCGGACCAAGTGCCGTTGCGCATCCTAGTGCCGGCCTACGTGACCAGCGAACTGAAGACCGCCTTCCAGATCGGCTTCGTGATCTTCATCCCGTTTCTGATCATCGACATGGTGGTCGCCAGCGTGCTGATGTCCATGGGTATGATGATGCTGTCGCCGTCGATCATTTCGCTGCCGTTCAAGATCATGCTGTTCGTGCTGGCCGACGGCTGGAACCTGATCCTCGGTTCGCTGGCGCAAAGCTTCTATACCTGACGATATGACACCCGAAACCGTCATCACCATCGGACAACAAGCCGTGCAAATGACCTTGCTGATTTCGGCACCGCTGCTGCTGACCGCTCTGGTCATCGGCCTGGTGGTCAGCATTTTCCAGGCAGCCACCCAGATCAACGAGATGACGTTGTCCTTCATCCCCAAGCTGCTGGGCATATTCGTGGTGCTGATCTTTACCGGCCCATGGATGATCAGCATGATGGTGGATTACATCCAGCGCCTGTTCGGCAACATCCCCTGGATGATCGGGTAGATCGCCATGATCAGCGTCACCAGCGCTCAGCTCGACGTATGGCTGGCCGCCCTGATCTTCCCGCTGGCACGCATTCTGGCGATGATCGCCACCTCGCCGGTATTCGGCAACACGCAGGTGCCCAAACGCGTCAAGATCGGCCTGTCTGTGCTGATTGCCATTATCATCGCGCCTACCCTCCCGGCGATGCCTCAAGTGCCTGTCGGTTCCCCGCAAGGACTGCTGATCATCATCCAGCAGATCATTATCGGTGTGGCGATGGGTTTCACGATGCGTCTGATATTCACCGCTGTCGAAATGGCCGGTGAACTGGCGGGATTGCAGATGGGCCTGGGATTTGCCAGCTTCTATGATCCGCTGAATTCATCCTATTCGCCCATCGTTGCTCGCTGGCTGGGTATGATCGCCGTGCTGGCCTTCCTGGCTGCGAACGGACATCTGTACATGCTGTCCGCTCTGGTGGAAAGCTTCGCCACACTGCCCATCGGCAACTCCATGTCCGGCACTGGTTTTTATAATGTCGCCAGTTGGGGGAGTAGCGTCTTTGCCTTCGGTCTGCAGATTTCCCTGCCCATCGTGGCCGCACTGCTGATCACCAATATCGCTCTGGGCATCCTGACCCGTGCTGCGCCACAACTCAACCTGTTCGCGGTCGGATTCCCCATCACACTGACCATTGGATTCGTCGTGATGCTGCTATCGATGCCTTACCTGAGCCTGCTGCTTGATCGCGTCACATTGGAAGGGCTGGGCAAGATGCTGAGCATACTGGGCTCAGGCCAGCAATAGCCGATCAGATATAGTTGAAAAGCGACAGTCCAGAAACCTTGGCAAAGGTCTGCTGTGCGGCCTGCAAGGCAGTCTGCTGCATGGTCAGATCGCTGAGCGCCTTGTTGTAATCGACATCCTGCAGCAACGCAAGGGACTTCCTGAATTCCAGACCCATGTTCTCGCCCTCGGCTTGCAAGGCATCGAGCTCGTTCAGACGAACTCCCAAGGAAGCTCTAGCGGTCAGCACGTTGTTCAGCGCATTGTCCAGATGATTCATGGCGCGGTTAAGTCCATTGGTGACACTCGCACCCGACGGAACCGCCTGCAACATGGAGATCATGTCGGAAATCGTCTTGAACATGCTCTCATTCGTACTGGGAGCAACCGTAAAAGCATCTCCGTTGGCTGGCACGCCCTCAATATCGAACTGCATCCCATCGAAAGAAATGGATTGGCCGCTCACATAGGGCACCCCCAGAACTGCCGGTGCAACCGGAGGCGGCAAAAGCGGATCGGGCAACACTTGAGTACCGGGCGGAACTGCCGGCGGCGTCGTATCCCTGACGACGTACTTCGTCAGGTCGGGCCCGCCCGGCGCATCCGGCCCCACGCTGAAAGTCAGACTGTAGGTATGGCTAGGCTTCAAGAGGGCGCTATCAGTCACCGAGCCCGCGCTGACTATCCCGTTGCCGGTGTTCGCGGCAGCGGCCTGAGTCAAGAACGTGCCATTACCATTCTTGATACGCATGAAAACTTCCGCGCCCGTATTGCCGGAAGGCATCTGGCGCGATGAGTTCACCTGAATCAAGCGCTGTCCGTCGTCGCCGAAATATCCCATCCCGCCCGGCGTATCGACGAAGGGCTGCGTTCTGCTCTGGAATCCGGCAAACAGGTAATTCCCGACGCCATCGGTGCTGTTTGCCAGCGCCAGCAACTCCTGCAGGCGCCCGCTCAATTCGGTCGCAATCGAAGTCCGATCAGCCACCGTCAATGAACCATTGCCTGCGGTCACCGCAGCCGTCTTTACATTCTGCAACAGCGTGGTCACACCATCCAGCGTCGTTTCTGTCATGGACAAATTGTGCCTGGCCGCATCACGGTTCGTGGCAAATTGGGTGTTGATCGCATCAGACTGACTGAGATCGAGAGCCCTGGCAGCAGCCACCGGATCGTCCGCCGCCGTCAATATCTTCCTGCCGGTCGTGATCTGTTGCTGCGTCTGCAACAACCGCGACTGTGCCTGCGTCATCGAGGCCACGTTGCTGTCAAAAATAGTATTCGAACTGATACGCATCTCGCACCTACCTTCCTAGAGCCAACACGGCATCGAACATACTGTTGGAAATCTGTAACGCTTTTGCTGCCGCCTCGTAGGCGCGCTGGTAGCGCAGCAGGTTCGCGGCCTCTTCGTCGAGATTGACCCCGGAAAAGGACTGTTGTTGCTTGATGCTTTCGTTCACCATGTTGAGCTGCGCTTCACTGGTCACAGCCAACTCGTTGGTCTTTGCACCGACGTTTCCGACCAACTGGCTGTATGCCGCCTGAAGACTGGTCGTGCCGTTCGCGAATATGCTGGTGGTCTGCAAGGCCGCCAGTTGCAGGGCATTACTGTTATCCCCGGTGGCGCTCTTGTTCGGAACAAAGTTGAACACATCGCCATCCGCCGGCGCTCCGGTGATCTGCGCCGTCCATCCGTTATAAGACATATTGATCGGGCTCCCCGGCGTGTATGCGATCGGGGTCGCCGAAACATCCGGCACTGCTCCTGTTACCGTATAGGTTTGTGCCGTGGCATTAAAGGTGACAGTAAAGGGGGTCGTCCAAGCCACGGCTGCAGAGGGCGGGCTGATAGTTCCTGTCCCCACGTTGGTGACGGCCGGCGACGCCGACATCTGCGCCGAGGTGGTCGAGTTGATGTTTCTGACCACATTGAATACATCATTCGCCCCCGGGGCACCGGATATCTGCACCGTCCAACCGTTATAGTCGATTGGATTACCCGCAACATAATTGCCTGTCACCGTAGCGGCTGCGCCACTGGAATCGGTAACAGTATAGGTCTGCGGCGGCAAGGCCGGGTCGGAAAACTTGATCGTTACCGAGCTCATATTGACTTGGCCGCTGCCGATCATTCCGGTGCCGGTGTTCGCCGAAACAAGCGCGCCGGAAACCGGATCGATCGTACCGGCGATACCGCGCATCGGCGCAGCCGCCGCGATCACCGAAGGATCGCTGGTCAGCACGGAGATGTCGCGAGCCGCATTCGCTGTCGGGCGGATCAGGAAACTGTCGCCGGAAGTTGCCACACCGGACGCTAGGTTGATCGTAAAACCGTCGATTGTTTGCGGTAACGGGCTGGTGATATTGGTCACCTTATTGTCGGATAGGCGCACCAGCGTGTAGTTGTCCACACCATTCACCTTAAGCTGGTAATCGCTGGTGGTTAGTGCGCCGAGGTCGGCGATAGTGGCTGAGACCACTGCCGTGCCCTGATTGTAAGCCCCCACATCGACGCGAGGCGCCGCAGCATAAAAGATGTTCCCGCCCAATTGACCGCGCAAATCCAAGCCGGTCTGATTCTGCTGGTTGACGCTCATCGCCATGCCCAACGCCACGCGCCCCAGTTCGTTGCGCATCGGCTCCAGAGTCTGGTCGCGGAAAGTCAGATATGCCCCGAGATTCCCGCCCTGAATACTGCTCTGCTGCAACACCACCGTCGTGTTATTAATGTTATAGGCAACATCCACCTTGCTCGGATCCCGAGGGGATTGAACCACTTGCAGCGGCATGGATTGTTCATCGATCACCAGTGACTGACCGCTGCCGATGAGTACATTCAACGTCCCGTCGGGCTGCCGCAACGTGGTCGCTTTCACCTCTTTATTGAGCAACGTGACCAACTGGTCGCGCTGATCCATCAGATCGTTGGGCACAGCACCCGAACCCATGGCTCGTTTGATATTGCCGTTCAAGGCGGCGATCTGTTTAGCGTAGTTGTTGATCTGATTGACACTGGCGCTCACCTGATCGGTCAGGCCATTGGCAATATCCGTCAGGCGGCGATCAATCGCCTGAAAGCGATTCACCGCATACTGCGCGTTGCTCAGCACCGTCTGGCGAGCCGGAATGGACTCTGGGCTGTTTGCCATGCCATTGACCGCACTGAAAAAATCACGCATCGCCGGCGCGGCTCCGGCAGCCGGGTCGGCTATCAGATTATCGATCTGTTTGAGCGCGGTGTGATAACTGCTGAGATAGGTGGACTGGGCCTGCTCCTGCAACACCTGTGTGGACAGAAACTGGTCATACATGCGCGTCACCCCCACAACATCCACGCCTTGTCCGATAAAGCCGCCGCCGAACTGGATTCCGGGACGTGCGGAAGTCATCGTCTCCTGTCGCGTGAACCCGGGGGTGTTCGCATTGGAGATATTGTGCTGGGTCGTCGTCAAGGCAACCTGAGCCGCATTCATGCCGCTCAATGCCGAGGAGAATATATTACCTGCCATGATCTTTTCCTTCCTTCGCCGACAAACACTCTTGTATGGGTTATCGGCACAGGTATCGAATACTTTATAGTCTTCTCTGGATCGCCTTCATATCCACCAAGGCTCGCGCTCAGGCGACTCAGGAACGGCTACCCCCCCAAAAAGCAAGAGATCGACGCTACGTCTCTATCTTCATCATGCCCATTACCCGAACCAGCTTATCGGCGTAATTCGGGTCGGTCGCATATCCTGCACGCTGTATCGCGACGGCCATGCCGGCGGGATTGCCGGCTTGCTGCATCACTTCCGCATAGCGCGAATTGTTGCCGATCAGGTTGGCATGATCCTGGAAAGCCTCGGCATAGGAGGAATAGGCTCGGAAGCGTTCAACCTGTTTATAGGCTATGCCGTTCCTGTACTCGGTGGTCATCACTTCGGCAACCTTGCCGCCCCATCCGGCAGTGGCCTTGATGCCGAACAGGTTGAAACTGTTGCTGCCGTCGGGCATGCGAATCTCGCGCTTCCCCCAGCCGCTCTCCAACGCGGCCTGCCCCAGCATCAACTGGGCCGGCACGCCGGTAGCTTTGCTGGCTTGGACCGCGTATGGCAACATCCGGCCCACAAAATCCTGCTGGGCATTCTCACTGTATGCCGACGGCAAGGCACTCATAGCATTGGGTGCCGGCGCTGTCGGCCGTTGTGCGCCGGAAGTGGCGGGCGACACCGCCCCGGTTTTCCCGACCTCAGCTTGACCGGCCATGTTGCGACTCAATTGCTGAACCATGATATCGGCCAACCCCACGCCCCGGCCCGCCATGCTTTGTGCCAGTTGCTGATCCAGCATGCCGGTGAACATGCGTGTCTGCTCGCTATCGAACATACCGTCCTGAGGTGTCGCCTCACGCATGCTTTTCAGCATCATATTGAGGAAGACCGACTCGAACTGCTGCGCTGCCGCTTTGAGCGCCTGGTCCGGCGACTGCCTGGCCTGCGCGCGCAACTGCTCCAGACTCTGCGTATCCAAAGCAAGCTTGGCGGATATATCCAGACGCTCGACCATCAGATGATCTCCAGTTCTGCGCGCAATGCACCGGCCGACTTCATCGCTTGCAGAATCGCCAACAAATCCTGTGGCGTTGCGCCCATGGAATTCAGCGCCTTGACCACCTCGCTCAGCGACGCACCGCGCTGCAGGCGTATCAATTCGCCCTTGTCGCTCTTCATGTCAATCGTTGTCTGATCGGTTTGCGCGGTCTGGCCTTGCGTGTTGGCGTTCGGCTGGCTTATCGTGCTTTCGGTATTGATCACCACGGTCAGATTGCCGTGGGCAACGGCACAATCGTTCAGCGTCACCGCCTGGTTCATCACCACCGATCCGGTCCGGGCGTTGATGATGACCTTGGCTATCCCTTGGGCGGGATCGACCTCCAGATTCTCAATCTTGGAAATGAATGCGATGCGCTCGCCACCGAGCGGTGCCCGCACCTGAATGACCCTGGCATCCTTGGCCTCAGCCAGATTCGGCGCTACTTGGGAATTGATGACCTCGACGATGCGGGAAGCCGTTGTAAAGTCCGTTTCCCGCAATTCCAGATGAATGAACTCCCCCTGCCCCACCGCCGTCGGCACCGCCCGCTCGACCGTCGCCCCGGTGGGGACGCGCCCGACGCTCAAATGGTTCACCTGCACCGAAGCGCCTCCCGAGGACGCACCGACGCCACCAACCAGCACATTGCCTTGCGCCATCGCATAGACTTGACCATCGGCCCCTTTCAACGGGGTCATCAACAGCGTACCTCCGCGCAAACTCTTGGCGTTGCCGATAGAAGACGCCGTCACATCAATATTTTGCCCGGGCTTGGCGAAAGGCGGCAACGTCGCGGTCACCATCACCGCAGCCACATTCTTGAGCTGCAGGCTGGTGGCGGGCGGAAGATTGACGCCCATCTGCGAGAGCATGCTGATAATGCTTTGAACTGTGAAAGGGGTCTGCGTGGTCTGGTCGCCACTGCCGTCAAGGCCGACCACAATACCGTAACCGATCAACTGGTTATCACGGACCCCCTGGATGCTGGCCATATCCTTGATACGCTCCGCCATTACCGCAGACGAAAACGGCAACATGGCCACGAACAAGATTGCAATAAATCGCTTCATCACCCCGCTCCTCAACCGGCAAGGCAAGAACCGGAACGTCCGACCCCTAGCCTAGAATGGCAACACCGACATGAAGAACCGCCCCAGAAACCCCAGGGTCTGCGCATCGTTCACGACTTCGCCCATCGCTCCGCCGTTTCTGTACTCGATACGGGCATCTGCAACTTGGGTCGACTGCACGGTGTTTGCAGCTGCGATTGTAGTCGGATTAACCACGCCTGAGAAACGAATAAATTCATCGCTGTTGTTAATCCCCACGATTTTCTCGCCGCTGACCTGCAGATTGCCGTTCTCCAGCACTCCGGTGACCGTCACCGTAATATTTCCGGTCAAGTTCTCGCTTGCAGCGCCCGCGCCGGTTGCGCCGGTGCTGTTGTCGCTGGCGCTGGTCACCGCGAACGCCTTCAGCAAAAGCTTGGCCAACGGTCCGACGGTCACGCTCGGGGTTGTCGCATTGATACTATTCTTGGCGCTGGAACTGGAGCTGTTCTGGCGATTGGCCGTCGTATTTTCGACGATATTGATTGTCAGAATGTCGCCGACGTTGCGCGCACGCCTGTCCTCGAACAAAGGTCGTTCGTTTGCACCGGCATGAAAGATCGCCCCATCGTTATGCACCACCGGCGCTTGCATCACCGGCTTGGCCGTCATCGGCTGGTGGACGTTGCTCGGCGGGTTGCTGACGCAACCAACCAAAGTAAACAGAACACCGATAAATGCAACCCTATTCGACACTCAACACTCCATCGCCCGAACAAGCTATTCAAAAAACCAAGTCTAAAGCTGACTCAAGCGTTGCAGCATCTGATCCGAAGTCTGGATCGATTTTGAGTTGATCTCGTAAGCCCGCTGCGTTTGAATCATATTGACCAACTCTTCGACCACATTAACGTTGGAAGTTTCCACGTAATTCTGGGTCAACAGACCGGCACCATTGGTGCCCGGCACGTTGGTGCTCGGCGTCCCGGAAGAAGCCGACTCCACGTACATATTTTCGCCCATACTCATCAATCCGGCCGGATTGATGAATGTCGCCACCTGCAGACTTCCCACCTGGACTGGCGCAACCACCCCCGGCTGAGTGACGCTGACCACCCCGTCGCGTCCGATCGTGACATTGATTGCATTCGCAGGAAGCGTGATTGCCGGCTGAACCGGAAAACCGCTGGAAGTCACCATCTGCCCCTGACTATCGCGCTGGAAGGCGCCATCGCGGGTATAAGCCGTAGTGCCATCAGGCATTAGCACCTGAAAGAACCCCGCCCCCTGTATCGCGACATCCAACGAATTGCCGGTTTGCTGGAGATTGCCCTGCGTATGGATGCGCTCGGCAGCCACCGGTCGCACGCCGGTACCGATCTGCAGGCCGGAAGGAATCTGGGTCTGTTGAGAAGACTGCGCACCAGGCTGACGTATGGTCTGGTAGAGAAGATCCTCGAACACAGCGCGAGAACGTTTGAAACCGTTGGTGCTTACATTGGCCAGATTATTGGAGATCACATCCATCTGAGTCTGCTGTGCATCCAGGCCGGTCTTGGAAATCCACAAGGAACGTATCATGATTACCTCTTAATTAATCTTTAAGTTATCAGGCTGAGATATTCATTATCTGGCTGGCTTGCCGTGCATTGTTATCTGCACTCTGCAGCATCTTCATCTGCATATCGAACTTGCGAGCGAGCGAAATCATATTCACCAGCGCCTCCACGGTATTCACGTTGCTGCCCTCCAGACTGCCCGGCACCACCCCCACCGTCGCATCGGCGGGCGCGTTGCTGCCATCCTTCAGCCGAAACAAACCATCCCCACCACGCTCGAGCTGGCCCTCCGGCGGATTGACCAGTTTTAGCCGACCTAAAACCACCACCGAGGCTGCTTGAGGGCCGCTCGGCACGGTCGAAATCGTGCCATCCTTCGCAAAAGTGACTTCGGTATCGGGAGGAATCGTGATCGGCCCGGCATCGCCCGCGACAGTCAGCCCGGTACGGGTCTGCAACACCCCGTTGGACGTAACCTCGAAGCTGCCATTGCGGGTGTAGGCCTCTCGGCCATCCGCCCCTTGCACCGCGATCCAGCCGGCGCCATTGATCGCGACATCGAGCTCGCGCCCTGTCGGCTGGAATGCTGCCGGAGTGAAATCCGAACCGGATGTGGAGTCGACCACGAACGTTCGCGTCGGCAGGCCTTCACCGATCAGCGGCACCGCACGAAACGTGTTCAGCATCGAGCGAAAGCCGGGTGTACTCGCATTCGCCAAATTCTCCGACACCGCCGCCTGCTGCTGCAGCACATGCGAAGCACCGGTCATCGCGGTATAGATCAGCTTATCCATATGCTCCTCCAGTCAACGACAACGATGCGAGATCACCGCCTAACATTCATTACCTCAGGTTCACCAGTGTCTGCAGCACCTGATCCTGCGCCTTGATGGTCTGCGCATTAGCCTGATAAACGCGCTGCGCCGTGATCATGTTTACCAGCTCCGCAGTCAGATCGACATTGGAGTCTTCAACTGCGGAAGACTGCAACACCCCCAGACTGCTGGAACCGGGCGTACCGATCAATGCCCCGCCGGATGCGGCACTTTCGGCCCATTCGTTATTGCCCACCGGCTGCAATCCCTGAGGATTGGTGAAATTTGCCAACAACATCTGCCCCAAGGCTCTCGTCTGCCCATTGGAGTATCGGCCCTGGATCGTGCCGTCAGCGCTGGTGCTGAAACCGTTCAATCGGCCCGACGCATAACCGTCCTGCGTCATGCTATTCACGCCAAAGTTCCCGCCGAATTGCGAAGTCTGCGCAAAATTGAACGAAATCGTCTGCGCCAATGCTCCTGTCGGTAAAAATTGTCCCGAAACGACCACCCCCAATTGCGGAACCGTCGGAGCATTCAATTTACCCAGCGCATCGAAGGATAAAGTGGCCAACGGGACAGTTGCCGTCACAAGTGCCCCTACTGCAGGAGCAGCCACCACATCTGGCGCAAAGGAGACGACATTACCCGCAATGCCGGTAACGGTAGTAGTAAACGCGCCGGGAGGGGCACCGGCCCCAGCCCCGTTGATGGTGATCGAATCGCCGACCGCCACCCCGGCCGGCAGCGCCGAAAGAGTGACTGTCGCATCCACCACCCCCGCCGCCGCCGTGTATGCAGTAGTGGTAGCCGTGGCTGCCGGCACCAGTGCGCCATCGGCAGTCAGGAAGGTTTTCCAGTTGGGCGATGCCGCATTGGTCGTAACGGCTTCCCCACCCGCAAGGGCGGTTGCAGCATCGGTAGATGGGGCGAACGAAACGGTATTGCCGGCGATTGCCGTAATCGTCGTCGTCAATGATGTACCGCCTGCCCCCGCTCCCGGAATGGTAATCGTATTGCCTGCTGCCATTCCAACCGTGGATGCCAGATTAATCTGTGTCACAGCACCGGCAACAGCTCCCACAACGGCGGTTGGCGCAATCGGCTGACGTTGAAAATACAGCACGGCGACATGACTGACACCCAAAGAATCATAGACAGTCATGGGAGTCGAGCTGTTATAAGAGGTCGGATCCGTCGGACTGAATGCAGCCGAGATTGGCACCGTCCCTCCCGCACCGACGCCCAGCGAGCGAGAATCCAAAGCCACCCCGACCGCTATATTTGCCGATGCCTTGGGCGTCAGATCCGCCGCATTGATCTGCAACGGCACAGGCTGCGCCGGAATGATCTCCCCTGCCGCATTCGGCAAGTAGCCGGACACCGTGTGCCCCAAGCTATTCACGATGAAACCGTTCTTGTCCACCTGAAACTGACCGTTACGACTGTAGAAAACGGCGCCAGTCGGATCAACCATCCGAAAGAACCCCTGACCGCTGATTGCCGTATCCATCGGATTATTGGTATTGGTGACATTGCCCTGGGTAAACTGCTGAACGACCGCCGCCAAACGGACGCCCGTTCCGATTTGAGCCCCCCCCGATCCCGACAGGGAAGCCGCATACATGTCGGCGAACTGCGCCTGCGACTGCTTGAAACCCACAGTGCCCGAGTTCGCGACATTATTACCTATCGTGTCGAGCTGCTTCGCCGACGAATTAAGACCGCTCAATCCCTGTTGAAAGCTCATGATAATCTCCTTTGTGCCAACCTTAACTGCATGCCGCCAATACTGAAAAACACCTCATCTGCCAACCCGGCGACCGGCCACCCAGCCCCTTAAAGAATCTGCCGCACCTCAGACAACGCGACATCGCCCATATTCCCGACACTCATCGTAACGCCTTGCTTGCCCTGCATCACACTGCTCACCATGCCAAACTCAAGCGCGGTCGCATCCGTCACCACCTTGCCTTCGGATTTAGCCTCCACGCTGAACGTATAGTTGCCGTCATCGACGCTGACCCCCTCATTGTTCAGACCATCCCACTGCCAATTGACCAAGCCAGCCGACTGCTCGCCAAGACTGATGTTGCGCACCAATACCCCGGCCTTGTCATGAATGGAAATCTGCACCCCATCCACCGACTGCCCCAGTTCTAGGCCGCCGAAGGCCTTGCCCTCGAACAACTCCACCCCCTCGCCCGGCACCAGCACACCATGGCCGATCATCGTCGTCGCCTGCAACGTCTGATTGGGGATCATGCTATCGCTCAATGCCTGCAGCGTGACATTCAACTTGTCGATCCCGCTGACCGTGCTGAGTTGCGCCATCTGCGAGGTCACCTGGGCATTGTCCATCGGGTTCAGCGGATCCTGATTCTTCATCTGCGTAACCAGCAGCTTCAGAAAACGATCCTGCGTATCCGAAACCGCAGACTTTTCCGCAGAAGAACCAGCTTTCGCATTTGCGTTCAATGCCGCATATATATCCGCCGCACCGCTACTTTGCACATTGTCGACCATATCAGTCTCCTTTCATCAATTGATTACTGGCCTATGGTCAGCGTCTTGAGCAACATCGTCTTCGACGTATTCATCACATCGACATTATTTTGGTATGACCGCGAAGCCGAGATCATGTTCACCATTTCATCCACAACATTTACATTGGGCATCGCAACATAGCCACGCCCATCGGCCATCGGATGCTTGGGATCGTAAACCATCTTCATCGGGGAATTATCCTCGACCACTCCGAGCACTTTGACACCTTGCGCGCCACCTTCCACCGGCATCGCACTGAACACCACCTGTTTGGCGCGGTATGGCTGCCCATCAGGACCAGTCGCACTATCGGCATTGGCCAGATTACTGGCCACCACGTTCAACCGATGAGACTGAGCCGTCATCGCCGAACCTGCCACATTGAAGATATTGAATAACGACATGATCGCTCTCCTTAACCCTGTATAGCCGACAATATGCCCTTCAGCCTTTCGCTGACGAACATCACATTGGCCTCATAGCGCAATGCATTGTCGGCAAACTGCGCACGCTCCACATCCATATCCACGGTATTGCCATCTGCGCTCGGCTGCAGTGGCTTGCGATACATCACCGGAGAGCCCATGATCGAATCTCCGGAATTTCCCGCCAAGTGCGAGGGAGACGTCTGCACCACCGGCAACTCCTCGGGGGTTCCGGCCAGCGCGTTCCGCAGGGCGCCGGCAAAATCGATATCCCTTGCTTTAAAGTTGGGCGTGTCGGCATTCGCCACGTTAGAGGCCAGCAACTCCTGTCGCGCCGCGCGCAAATTGAGCGCCGCCTGCTGAAAACGTAATGCCTCGTCCAATTTGTTGATCATATTGCCCCCCTTTCTCATTCAGAGACACGTGTACGATTCGCATACTAATTCCAGCCTCGCCTATCCCATACCCCGATTAAAGCCTCTTTTCCGCCTCAATTCGACCTATCCAAGACTTCCATAATTCCCCGCCTCCGCGCAAAATACCCCGCATGAAAATACTCCTTGCGATATGCCTGTTCCTGCTATCCCCCCTGATTGCCTTCGGCGCAGACAAACCGTCCGCCTCTCCGACGCATACGCAGATCGCAAAACTCGCGGCAAGCTTTGTAAAACAACAGACAGCAGGCATTTCAGGCAAGGTCGATTACCAAATCGAGGGACTGGACCCCCGCATATCACTCACCCCTTGCTCCAGAATGGAGGCATTCCTTCCGAGCGGCAGCCAGCTTATCGGCAAGACCTCGATAGGCGTGCGCTGCAACGAGCAGAATGGCTGGCAGATCCTTGTGCCGATACGAATCACCGTTACGCTACAACTTCTCGTCAGCGCGCGGCAATTGCAGCCCGGCCAAGTGCTGCAGTCCGCCGACATCACCGCACAGTCCGTCGAAATATCACGCGCGACCGGCTTTACCGACCCAGCGCAGGTCGTCGGCAAAGTATTGCGCTACGGCGTTGCCGCGGGCCAGATATTGCGCGATGACATGTTGCGCGCCCCCTATAGCGTAACGCAGGGACAGGTCGTGCAAATCATCGCCCGGGGCATCGGATTCAGCATACGGAACGAGGGCGTGGCGCTAAGCAACGCCGGCGAAGGCCAGACAGTCCAGATCAGAGTCGCATCAGGGAGAGTGGTCGCCGGGACGGCGCGCAACGGTATCGTGGAGATCGCTCCTTGATACCCCCGCATGCGAACTGCTTGCATAATATTGGCATCCCCCCTAAAGTTCGGCGGATTTTTGCCGATACACCGTTCGTGAAGAGAAAATCGGCATTGCCAGATTGAGAGGTCATCGTGAAAATCGAAAAGAACAGCAATCCGCTACCAACCGCCCCGTTGAACGACAACAAGGCTTCGGTCGCCCAAAAGAGCGGTTCCCGCGCGTCGCCGCAGGAAAGCACCAGCGTGTCGCTTGGTTCGACCGCATCCCAGCTTCGCAGCATGGAAGAAGGACTGTCCGGCGGATCGTCCATCAATGCCGCAAAAGTGGCGGAGATCAAACAAGCCATCAGCGAGGGGCGCTTCAAGGTCAACTCCGAAGTTGTCGCCGACCGCCTGATCAACACGGTGCGCGAGTTGATCAGGGAAGGGAGTTGATATTTTGTCCGCGCCTGCCGCCTCCGCGCTGCTCACTATGCTATCCGCCGAACGCGGTGCGCTGGCAGGTTTCGTGACGCTGCTGGAACAGGAACAGAGCCTGTTGATGGAAGGCGCACAGACCGAACAGCTCCTGACGTTGTCCGAACAAAAATCCAATGACGCCGTCAGCCTCAACCATATGGCCGATGCGCGCCATGCGCTGCTGCAACAGGAAATACCCCGCCCAGATGCCGAAACCATCCAGAACTGGCTGGGTACCCACTGTGCCGACGGCCTGCCCATCTGGCACGACATCGTCGCCCTCGCTCAACGCGCAAAGCAACTGAACCAGGTCAATGGCGAGTTGATCCAGATGAAGTTGCGCCATAACCAGCAGGCGCTCACCGTATTGAGCAATGCAGTGAACAAAGCCGGAGTATACGGCCGCAACGGAAAGCCCGATTTCTCCCCCGGCAGCGGCCGCTCGCTGGGAAGCGGCTGAGCCGCTCCTAATTTTTCTTCATCGCCTTATCGCTCGATATCCGGTGACAGGATGGTGATCGTCACACGCCGATTCTTGGCTCGCCCCTCTGGAGTATCGTTCGACGCCAACGGCTGATTCGATGCCAGACCAACCACCGCCAAGCGCTTCGCCGACACGCCGCTTTCGACCAACTGACGAACCACGCTGCTGGCACGCGCAGAAGACAACTCCCAGTTGGACGGAAACTGAGCCGTCGCGATCGGAACGTCGTCGGTATGCCCCTCCACTTCGATCGGCAACTCCTCCTTGCTCAGCACGCTGGCCACCTGACGCAGCACATCCAGCGTACCTGGCTGCAAGGTGGCCTCTCCGGTTCTGAACAGCGCGCTGGCACTGATATCGATCTCCACACCTCGCTTGGTCTGATTGATGCTGACCTGACGCTGATCGATCAAATCCGACATCACCTGACTCAATCCGGCGCTCAGACTCTTCATGTGAGCCTGTATCCTGCGCTGCTGTTCACCCAGACGCACGGTCTGACGGTCGGCCATGAACAGCATGGACTGCTGCTCCTGCGGGCCGCTAGCAGCGTTCGGCGAAGCGCCCCCCTCCTTGTTGAACGCGCTGTTCAATGCATCGCCGAAGGTCTTGTATTTTTCCTCGTTCACGGAAGAAATTGAATACATCACCACAAAGAAGGCGAACAGCAGCGTGACGAAATCCGCATAGGAGATCAGCCATCGGTCGCCATTGTCATGCTCGTAACGTTTGATTCGGCGCGCCATGATAACTCCACTGAAAATGCCCGGGTAACGGGAGCGCGCTAATCCAGATAGCTGCGCAGCTTGATTTCGAGCAATCTCGGATTATCGCCGTTGGCGATGCCGACCAGACCGTCCACAATCATCTCGCGCAAGTTCGCCTGCTCCATGATGATGGACTTCAACTTGTTCGCAATCGGCAAGAACAGAAGATTTGCAAAAGCCACGCCATAGATCGTCGCCACAAAAGCCACGGCGATACCGCCGCCCAGTTTGGCCGGCTCCGCCAGATTCTGCATCACATGCATCAGGCCGAGCACCGCACCAATAATGCCTATCGTCGGCGAATAACCGGCGGCCGCCTCCCACACCCGCGCGGATTGCCAGCGCAACTGCTCCCAGGAATGCGTATCCACATCCATCACCTCGCGAATCTTGTCGCCGCTGTTGCCATCGACCAGCAACTGCAAGCCCTTCTTCAGGAACGGATCGCCGACTGCTCCGGTCCGCGCCTCCAGCGCCAGGATGCCTTCCTTGCGTGCGATCTGCCCCCACAGGATCAACTGACGAACAAGGTCGGAGCCTTGCATTACCGGAGGCTTAAATGCCCATCGCCCCATCCGGAGCGCCATGACGAACACCTTGGGCGGACATTGCACCATCACTGCTCCCAGCGTGCCGCCGAACACGATCATGAAGGCCGCTACCTGAAACAGTATCTCCAGATCGCCGCCTTCCAGCACCTGCCCGGTCAATATCCCCGTAACACCGACCACCAGCCCGAGCAGCGTGAGTTTGTCCATCAGTACCCTTTCATCCGGCTGCGCAACCTGGCCACCGCCTGACTGTGCAACTGCGAGATGCGCGACTCTCCGACGCCGAGCACCTCACCGATTTCGCGCAGGTTCATGTCCTGCTCGTAGATCATCGCCATCACCATGCGCTCGCGCTCCGGCAAGGCCTCAATCCCGCGCACCAGCTCGACTCGAAAACGCTCGTCCGACAACAGTTCGAGCGGATTGTCGTCGCCGGTGAACTCGAAACGGTCGAAGAAATCTTCGTCATCCTCGCCATGGAAGTCCTCGTAATACACCAGTTGTGCGCCGCGCGAGGCCTGAAGCATCTGCTGGTATTCGGCGAGGGACATCTCGAGATCGGTCGCGATCTCGCCCTCGCTCGGGGAGCGCCCCAGCTTCTGCTGAAGACGGCTGACGGATTGTTCGATGCGCCGCATATCGCGGCGCAGACTGCGGGGCAGCCAGTCCGCCTCGCGCAACTCGTCCAGCATCGCCCCGCGGATACGTTGTGTCGCATAAGTTTCGAACTGCGCGCCGTGAAACTCGTCGTAACGGCTCGCCGCATCCAGCAGACCGATCATGCCGGCCTGGATAATGTCGTCGATCTGCACGCTGTGCGGCAGCCTGGTCATCATCTGGTGAGCGATGCGCTTCACCAGATGCGAGTGCTCGCGCAGGCATTGTTCCTTGTCGTTTAATCCGGTGGCCTTGTACATCTTGTCAGTTTACAACGTGGGCGACTTCCTTGCTGATGCCGCGCAACGGCTGGGACGCTTGACTCATCAGACTCTGGATGATGGTGGCAACGCCGCTTTCCGCCTCGTCCTGGCGCGCCGGCATGCGCAACAGACCCTGCGCCAATTCCAAATAGGCCTTTGCCGATGAGGATACCGGGAAGGCTTCCAGCACCGGCTTGCACATCTGCGTCGCACAACTGACCCGGTCGTCGAGCGGGACGTAGCCGAGATACTCCAGCCGCACGGAAAGATTGCGGCGCGCCACCTTGGCCATATTCTCGAACACCATCATGGCCGACTTCTCGCTAACGGCCTTGTTCACCAGAATGCCGAACTGCGAGCGGGCGTTCTCCAACGCCAGTCGCTTGATCAGCGCATAACTGTCGGTGATGCCGCTGGGCGTGCCTTCGACCACCACCAGCAGCGATGCACCGCTTGCCAGACTCGAAGACACTGCGGCCGCCTGGCCGGCCAGCATCGCGCCATCCACCAGCATCACATCGACACCGCTGCAAATCTCGGTCAGCGCCGTCTCCATGCGCTGCCACTCTTCCCACTCCAGCCCGGGGCCGGCAAAAGAGGCTCCGCCGCCGTCTCGCCCGGCAGACGCGCGCGAGACAGCCAGCGCATGCATCGCCCGCGCTGCCGACAACACACCGAACCCATAGCTTTCGAGCACCGCATCATGCGACCGGCACCCCCCCTGCGCGACATCCAGCAGATCGTAATGCGCAACCAACCCAAGGCTGTCCAGCAGATTGTCCGGCGCATGATTCTCGTCCAGCACAAGCACATCCTTGCCGGAGCGCATCAGTGCCGCAGCCAGATTAATGGTCGTGCTGGTGCGGCCCATTCCGCCCTGACCCGCCACCACGGTCACGACCTGGGTCTGGTTTCCCACCAGCAGGCGGCGCAATCCCTCGGCCTGGTCGATGCTGCCATCAGAGCGCAAGGCTGACCTCCTTGCCCGGCGCCTCCGCCATCATCACCGGCAGGTCGAGATCGCGTAGCGTGAACGGCTTCTTCTCCTCCACAGGCTTGAACGCCCGATGCAGCATGTAATCGAGATTGATGGGATGCAAATCCTCAGGCACGCGCTGGCCGTTCGCCATGTAGTGCAGCACCAGCCGGTGGCGCACCGCCACGTCCAGCACCGTGCCCAGACTGGCCGCCTCGTCCAGCTTGGTAGCGATGCAGCCGATTACCCGGTCATTGCGGTACATGCGCACCACGTCCTCGAGCGTATCTCCGCTGCTGGTGGCATTCAACATCAGCAGGCTCTGCACGCCCGCCGCATCGAACATCTCGGCTTGATCTCCGACGCGCTGGTCGCGCTGCCCCATACCGACGGTGTCAATCAGCACCAGATGCTTGTGGCGCAGCGCCGACAGCGTCAGGCGCAGATCGTCCGCATCCTTCACCGCATGCACCGCCACACCCAGTATCTTGCCGTAGATCTTGAGCTGCTCGTAGGCCGCAATCCTGTAACTGTCGGTGGTCAGCAGCGCCACCTTGTCGGCGCCGAAACGCACCACCGCGCGCGCCGCCAGCTTGGCCGTGGTCGTGGTCTTGCCGACACCGGTCGGCCCGATCAGCGCGTACACCCCGCCCTTGGTGACGATGTCGTTCGCCTCGCTCGCGACCAGCAGGTTGCGCTTGAACACCTGCTTGATCCATTGTTCGCCCTGCACGCCGTTGGCCGGCATCCGGTCCAGCAACTGGCGCGCCAGCACCGAACTGAAGCCGGCGTTAAGCATCCTGCGCAGCAAAGAGGCGCGCTGTGGATCGCGCTGCTGCACGTCGTTCCAGTGCATCGCGGCAAGCTGCTGCTGCAGCATGCTGCTCATCGTCTTGATCTCCTTCAGGATGCTTTCCTGCACCTGCATTGCCTGCGCCGGCAGCACTACGGGCTGGACGACCGGCGGCACATAATCCGGCTGCACCGACTCAGATGCCGGCCGCGACGATTTCCCGGACTGGGTCGCGGAGACCGGCCTCTCCATCGGCTCCATGTCGCGTATATTCTGCGCAACGGGCCGCTTCAGCACCGGCTGCCTGAGCCGGGGAGCGGCCGCCGCCTGTGCCCTGGACTCCGCCATCGGCTTGGCCTGAACCGTCTGTCGAGCTGCGGGAGCCGGATGATCCTCGCCCACCGAACGCACCCACTCGTCGGCCGTGATACTGCCGCCCCAGTCCGCCTTCTGCGTGACCGCCCGCTCGGTGAGATGCGCAATCTCCTCGTGTGCAAGAGCAATAATCTCCACCCCATTCTCCGTCTTGCGATTCGACAGGATCATCGCGTCCGCTCCCAGCTCGTCGCGTATCTCCTTCAAGGCCTGACGGGCCGTTGGGGCGAAGAATTTTCTGATGCTCATGCTCTACCTCCTACCATAGCGGTAACCCGGATCGTCTTGAAATCCGGTACTTCATCATGCGAAATAACCCTGATACTCGGCACCGCCCGTTTCAGGAAACGCGCCAGCAAGTCGCGCAACTGTGTCGGCACCAGCATTACTGTGGGCAAGCCCATCTGTTCCTGCTGATCGGCGGCGGCGCGCGTTTCGCGCAGCACGGTGTCGGCCAGCCCCGGCTCGATGCCGATACCGTTCTGGCTGGACTGCATCGCCTGCATCAGGATGTATTCCAGCTCCTTGTCCATGCCGATCACCTGCAACTCCTGCGAGGAAGGATAGAACTGCTGCACGATGGCCGGCCCCAGCGCCACCCGCACCAGACCGGTGAGCTGATAGGGATCCTGGGTGCGCGCGGCGTTCTCCGCCAGCGTCTCGACGATGGTGCGCATGTCCCGGATATGCATGCCCTCGTCCAGAAGGTTCTGCAGGACTTTCTGCACCGCACCCAGCGGCAGCGTCTTCGGCACCAGATCCTCGACCAGCTTCGGTGCGATCTTGGCGAGATGGTCGAGCAGCTGCTGCACCTCCTGGCGACCGAGCAGTTCCGCGGCGCGCGCGGTCAGCAACTGGCTCAGATGCGTCGCCACCACCGTGCCCGGATCGACCACGGTGTATCCCATTAACTGCGCCTGATCGCGCAGGGCGGGCTCTATCCACACCGCCGGCAGACCGAAGGCCGGATCGCGGGTCTGCATCCCGGACAACTCGCCGCTGACACTGCCCGGATTGATCGCCAGCAACATGTTCGGATAAGCCTCGCCCGCCCCCACCTCGACCCCCTTCAATGAGATGCGATAGGCGTTCGGACGCAGATCGAGGTTGTCGCGGATGTGCACCGGCGGCGGCAGGAAACCCATATCCTGAGTGAACTTCTTGCGGATGCCCTTGATGCGCCGCAGCAGGTCGCCGTCCTGAGTCTTGTCCACCAGCGAGATCAGGCGATAGCCGACCTCCATCCCCAGCACATCAACCTGCGCAACATCGTCCCAGCTCGCCTCGGCCGCCTCCGGAATGACCGGCGTCGCCGCGGAGGTGGCGGCGGCCTGCTCCTCCTCGATCGCCGCGGTCTTGGCGCTGCTCTGCGACAGATGCCAAGCCAGCCATGCCATCGCGCCGCCGAGCAGCAGGAAGGCGAAGTGGGGCATGCCCGGGATCAGGCCCATCGCGCTGATGATGATCGCAGTCAGCATCAGCACCTGCGGCTGCTTGAACAATTGCCCGACCAACTGCTGGCCGATGTTCTGATCGCTGGCGACGCGGCTCACGACCAGACCGGCGGCGGTGGAGATCACCAGCGCCGGAATTTGCGCGACCAAACCGTCGCCGATGGTCAGCAAAGTGTAGTTCTTGGCAGCGACCGCGATGTCGAGGTCGTGCTGCAGCACGCCGACCACCAGGCCGCCGATGACGTTGATGAACAGGATGATGATGCCGGCGACCGCGTCGCCGCGCACGAACTTGCTGGCACCGTCCATCGCACCGTAGAAATCGGCCTCCTGCGAGATCTCTTCGCGGCGCTTGCGTGCCACATCCTCGCCAATCAGGCCCGCATTCAGGTCGGCGTCGATCGCCATCTGCTTGCCCGGCATCGCATCCAGCGTGAAGCGCGCGCCCACCTCGGCGATACGGCCCGCACCCTTGGTGATCACGACGAAGTTGATCACCACCAGGATCGCGAACACCACCAGGCCCACTGCGTAGTTGCCGCCGACCAGAAAGTGGCCAAACGACTCGATCACTTTGCCCGCCGCATCCGGTCCGGTATGCCCTTCCAGCAGAATGATGCGGGTCGATGCGACGTTCAGCGACAACCGCAGCAGCGTCGTGATCAGCAGCACCGTCGGGAAGATCGCGAAGTCCAGCGGCTTGTTGGTGTTCATGCTGACCAGCAGCACCATGATGGAGACCGCGATGTTGAACGTGAACAGGATGTCCAGCAGCAGCGGCGGCAACGGCAGCACCATCATCGCCAGGATCATCACGATCAGCACCGGGCCGACCATACCCATCAGGCCGGCGCGTTTCAGAAAATCCTGTATCAGCGTGAAGTTCATGATTTATCCGTTCACGTAGCCGCCAGACCGGCCGCAGGATCGAGCTCGACCGGAACCGGCAAATCCGCAGGTTCCGCCGGACGCGCGCCGCCGACTTTTTCGTAGCGGCGCAGTTGGTAAACGTAGGCCAGCACTTCGGCGACCGCCGAGTACAGCGCCTCGGGGATGGTGTCACCGAGTTCGGTATGCTTGTGCAACGCACGCGCCAGCGGCGGCGCCTCGAGTATCGGCACATGATGTTCCTGGGCGATCTCGCGGATGCGCAACGCCAGCAGATGAGAGCCCTTCGCCACAACCACGGGCGCGCGAGCACCGGATTCGCTGTACTTCAGCGCCACGGAATAGTGCGTCGGGTTGGTCACCACCACATCGGCGGTCGGGATCTCGGACATCATGCGCTTGCGCGCGGCTTCGCGCTGCAGCTGGCGGATGCGGCCCTTGACCATCGGATCACCCTCGGTTTCTTTGTACTCCTGGCGGGCCTCTTCCTTGGTCATCATCAGCTTCTTGTTGTGGTCCCACAATTGGAACGGCACGTCGATCGCCACGATCAAGAGCATCGCACCGACGATGACCATGAAACCCGAGCCGATCAAATGACCGGTCGCCGGGATCGCTGCGCCGACTGATTGCATACTGAGCGCCATCACCGCATCGCGGTCGCTCCAGATCACCCATGCCGCGACGCCGCCCACCAGCGCAGCCTTGGCCACCGCCTTGACCAGCTCCACCAGCGCCGTCCGCGAGAACATGCGCCCGATGCCGGCCATCGGATTCAGCTTGGAAAACTTGGGCTGCAACGCCTCGAAACTGAACAGCCAGCCATTCAGCAACAATGGCGAAAAAGCCGCGGCGAGCAGCACCGCAAGCAGGAAGGGAGCGAAGGTGATCAGCGCATCGACCGCAAGCCCGTACATATGGGGAACCATCAGCGCGCTGTTGAACGCCATCTCGCGATCAAGCGTAAACCCGTCATGCAGCATTTGAACCATATGCTGGGTGATGTACGACCCCATGGACCACAGGACTCCGCCACCCACCAACAGAACGGCGAACGTGGAAAGCTCACGCGAACGGGCGACTTGACCTTTTTCTCTTGCCTGGTCAATTCGCCGTTGTGAGGGTTGTTCTGTTTTTTCTAAGTCGCTGTCTTCTGCCATATCGACTCCTACTGGACATGGCGATTATCGGCCTCCAGGAGGAGGCCCAATCCTGTGAATAAGGGGGGGTTTTGCAGTCTATTCAGCAACCTTTGCAAGGTTCTTACACCCGTTTGACAGACGCACGATCCTGTGGGTCGCAACACAACCCCATAACCACGGGACTTTTCGAGAGAACTACATCTCTCGACAGCAGATGCGGCAACTTCGCAAAAAAGTCGCGCAACACATTGACTTAACAGATTATTAACAAGAAATTCGCAGACTCAGTCTCGCATCCGCTTCATCGCCTGAATATTCAGGCGCAAATGTAGTAAGCGACTACTTCGTTACCCTTGCCGAAGTATTCCAGACTGCTGACCAGACTTCTGGTCAACACAATACCCCGGCCATGCTGGGCCCCGCCGCCCGCCGCCTGCATCGTCCGGTAATCGAAACCGTCGCCGCTGTCCAGAATATGTATCTTCACGGCAGGCCGACCTTCGATCATGACACTATCGATCTCGATCGAGATCTCGCCGCTTTCCAGCGCCTGCATCCGCTCATTGCGCAATTCCAGATAACGCCCGAAGCCATCCAGCCCCCGCTTTATCCCGGAATCCAGCCCCAGCACGCCATGATCGAGCGCGTTATTGAACAGCTCCGACAGGATCAGGAACAGCGAGGAATGGTGCTCGCGCACCGAATGCATTTTGGACAGCAACTGCACTACCAGCGGCACCGTATCGAAATACTTCAACTCGTTTGCCCCCAGCTTGATCGCAACGCGCCAGTCGTCGCCCGCCGCGGTCGTACCGCGACTCGCCGGACGACGGGAATCGGCCTCCCGGGATTCGGACATCCTAGATTCGGATACTGAGGATGCACCCGCCACGATGTCCATCATCGCGACCACGACATCGTCGTGCGCGTCGTAGCCGGCGAGATGTGATTTGAAATCCGCGATCAATGCCTCGAAGCGCTGCTCGTGCGGCGCCCTCGCCAGCGCATCGGCAATACGTTCGTCGCTGTACGGCACTCCTCGCGGACAGGAGGCCTCCACCAGACCGTCGGAAAACAGGTAAAGTTGACAGTCTTCCTCGTAGCGGAACATCTCCGGCTTCGCTACGAACGTCTCCGCATTGAGGATGCCCAGCGGCAAATATCTGGACGGCCAGCTGTGCAGCAAGCCGCCGCTGCGATCAAGCAAGCGCAATGCGGGAACACCGCCGTTCCACACCTCGATTACCTTGGTGTCGTAATTGATAGCCAGCAACGCCGTCGACACGAAACGATCCACCGGCATGATCTGGTTGACCAGTTCGTTCAGGTCGGCAGCAATCTGCTCGATCGAGAAACCTTGCCCGGTCAGATCGTAGAAAGCGCGGCACACCGGCAACACGTTGATCGCCGCCGCCAGCCCGTGGCCAACGGCATCGGCCAGCATCACATGCACCACGTTGGCGGGGGTCTGCGCGGCGATCAGCACATCGCCGCTGAGATGCTCCGCCCGTAGCGCGTAGCGGCGCACCCTCCCCCCAAGATCGTCGTCCATCCTGAGCATCTGCGCCATGATGAAACTGCCGAGGCGCTGATCCTCCTCGTTGTGCTCGCGATATTTTTCCAGCTCCACGATCTTGTCGGCCAGGCGCTGCTGCAACTGCACGACATACCCCTGATCGGGTTTACCGGACTGCGCCGGCTGTCCGGCGCGCACCGCCTGATAGGCAGACTCCGCCGCCGCGATCTGCCCGGCGCTCGCCCGGTAGCGCAACGACACATAGCCTACCGTCCTGCCCTGCTCCAGCAGCGGCGTGACGTTGGCCTCGACCCAGTAATAATCGCCGTTCTTACAGCGATTTTTGACGATACCGTTCCACGGATTGCCGGCCCGGATGGTCTTCCAGAGGTCGGCAAATATCTCCGGCGGCACGTCCGGGTGGCGAACCAGATTGTGAGACGCACCGAGCAGTTCACGCTCCCCGTAACCCGAGATATCGAGAAACGCCCGATTGCAATAGGTGATGACGCCCTTGAGGTCGGTTTTCGAGACCAGTACCACGCCTTCCGGCACGGGATGCTCGGCATGAGTGGCCGGAAGATTGATACGCATAAACACAGGGAGTAGTTAGTGAAAAATGGGGAGTGAAAAAAACCAACCCCACTCCCTACTTTCTACTCACCACTAACTAGCATTTCTGATATTGAATATCCTGCTGAAGTTTGCCACTTCCAGCACCTGCGACACTACTCCGGAGGTATTCAGCAGCGAGATGGATTTGCTGACTCCCTTGGCGCGTTCATTCAGCAGCATCAGCATGCCCAGCGCAGAACTGTCGAGGTAATCGACCCTGGACATCTCGACCTCGATCTCGCGCACGGCCGCATTGTCGATCAGGGGGGTATACGCTTCCTTGAATTCGCGGTGAACCTGGAAATCGAAACGACCGGACATCGATATCCGTGCGACGTTGTCGCGAATCTGTACGCTGATAGCCATCATCACTCCTTGTTAGTTGATTGTTGAGCCACTGCTGCGCATGGCATGCAGCCGATACCTGCAATCCCGCAATCTATCACATCTGAACACCGGCGTTTGCACTTGCCGGACATCGGCCGGCAACGGCGGCTCATGAACAGATGTAATAGGCGACGACCTCGTTCCCCTTGCCTTCAAACTCAAGCCGATAGGCCACCCCACGCACCAGCACCAAGCCCCGACCATACTGCGCCAACACCGGCAGGTCACCGATTCCGGCGAACAGAGCCGCGTGATTGAAGCCGTCGCCGCTGTCCGTCACTCGGATCTTCACGCCATACCTGCCCTCGATCATCACTTTCTCGATCTCGATTTCGATCGATGCGCGAACCAGGGAATTCAAGCGCTCCTCGCGCATGTGCAGATAGCGCTCGAAGCCCTCCGCCCCGTGCTTGAGGCCCGAGTCGAGTTTCAGCACGCCATGATCGAGCGCGTTGTTGAACAACTCCGACAGGATCACATACAGCGCCGCATGATGTTCGGTCGCCGCACGGATCTTGCCGACCATCTCGGTCAGTAGCGGCACGGCATCGAGATATTTCAGCTCATCCTCGCCCAGACGGAACATCAGCCTCCACCGGCTTCCCGTTTCGACGACGCCCGAATGACTCAAGTGGCACGCAAGCCCTTCCGTCTCTTCCTGCAGAGACAGGCTCACCAACGCCAGCGATATATCGTCATGTGCCGGACTTCCCTGCAGATGCTGCCTCAACGAACGCGCCAGGACATCGAACCGGTATTCCGCCGCGCTGCTCATCAACGCCTCCTCGATGCGCTCTCTGCCGAACTGCTCGCCGTCGGGCGACTCGGCTTCCGGCAATCCGTCGGAGAACAGGAACAACTGGCCTTCCTGTTCGTAATGAAACGTCTCGGTCTCGGAAGAGAAATCCTCTTCGCCGAGTATGCCCAGCGGCAGATTGCGCGAGCGCCATTGGTGCAATACTTCTCCAGCACTCCCGACCAGAATGGGGGCCGGGATCCCGCCGTTCCACACTTCGATCACGCGGTTGCGGAAATCCACCGAGACCAGCACCGCGCCGACAAAACGATCCGCAGGCATCAGGCGGAATATTTTGGCATTCAATTCCTCGGCGATACGCGACACCGCAAAGCCTTTTTTCGACATCGCATTGAACACCTGGCTCAGCGGCAGCAGGTTCATCGCGGCGATGAGCCCATGCCCTACCGCATCGGCCAGCAGGACATGCAGATGTCCGTCCGGTGTGCGCGCCGTCAGGATCATATCTCCGCTGTAATGGGTGGCCGGACTGATGATAGTGCGCACACCGGAATCGACGGTGCCGTAAGCCGCCGTGATGCGGCCCATGATATCGCTACCGATGCGCAACTCCTCTTCGGTGCGATCGTGATACTTTTCCAGCGCTTGTATCTTCGAAGCCAGCTGCCGGTATAGCTCCTCGATCTGCGCGATGAAACCGTTGAATGCCTGGGCGATATATCCAAGCTCATCTTTCCCCCGCACCTTGGCGCGCCTGGAAAAATTCCCGGTTTCGCGCACTTCCAGCATGGTCTGCTCCAACTCGATCACCGATCCCGTGACCCGCCTGATGATCCAGCCGATCAGCAGGAACAGCAGCAGCTGCAACGATATCTGGCCGCCGATCAAGACCAGGCCGAGCCGGTTCAGCTTGACATATTCGGGGGCGAGATCGACGGCCATACTGACCGTTCCCAGCACCGTTCCTTCCGGCACAAGATGACATTGCAGACAATTCGTTCCGTACAAATCCTTCGACGCGGCAAAAGGCACTGCCACATGCAAGATATGTTTGCCGGAACGGACAATTTCGAACTGCGGCACACCGGCGGTCATCGCCGCACGATCCAGCGCGTTGCCGCGCCCCGCGATCCCACGATCGCTGCCGAACTGTTCGCGCACGGAGGAAGGTCGCTCCAGATGAAAATCCGTCACACCCTGCCGCTTCGCCATCTTGCTGAGGAACTCTGCGCGCAGTTCCGGATTGGAGATCGTGCCGCTCAGCATCATCGCATTCAGGCTAAGGAAGGACTGTGTCGCGCTATCCTCGGCATGCAGCCGGACATCCTCGATCATCTTCTCCTCGAACCGGTCCATCACCCACATCTGCGCAAGCGGCAGCACGAGCAACAAAGACAACTGGATCGAGAGATGCAGTTTTTTGCCGAGCGAAAGATCTCGCCACCAATTCTTCATGCCCGACTCCCGCGGCGGATCGCACGGCACAACATGGAAGGGGCTCTTGTCCGCATGCTAGACCCGGTTACCCCTGCCGATGCTGGCCAGATATTCCAGCGTGCGGCGCGCGATGTTCTGCAGCGGCAGCACCTCGGCCGCGCCGCCCAGCGCGATCGCCTCGCGCGGCATGCCGAACACAACGCAGCTCGCCTCGTCCTGCGCGATCGTGAAAGAACCGGCATGCTTCATTTCCAGCATGCCCTGCGCGCCGTCCTTGCCCATGCCGGTGAGGATGATGCCCATCGCGTTCGCGCCGGCGACATTCGCCGCGGAACGGAACAGCACATCCACCGACGGGCGATGGCGATTCACCGGCGGCCCCTGGTTCAGCTCTGTCATGTAGTTCGCCCCGCTGCGCTTGAGCAGCAGGTGGGAATGGCCGGGCGCGATGTAGGCATGGCCCGGCAGGATGCGCTCGTTGTGCTCCGCCTCCTTGACCGAGATCTTGCACAGGCTGTTCAACCGGTCCGCGAACGACTTGGTGAAATTCTCCGGCATATGCTGGGTCACCAGTATGCCGGGCACATCGGCAGGCAATCGTGTCAGCACCTCCTTGATCGCCTCGGTGCCGCCGGTCGATGCGCCGATGATGATCAATTTTTCGGTGGAAGCGAAACGTCCCGGCACGCTGGAAGGCAGGATCGCATCGGCGGACAGTTTTTCCTGCACCACCATCGTCGGCACTGCGGGCTTTCTCGCATGCACGCGCGACTGCGCGGCCGCACGGATTTTGTCGGTGATCTCGGCGGCATACTCTTCCATGCCGCGCGCGATATCCATCTTCGGCTTGGAGACGAAATCCACCGCGCCCAGTTCGAGCGCGCGAAACGTGATATCCGAACCGCGCTCGGTCAATGTCGACACCATCACCACCGGCATCGGTCGCAAGCGCATCAGACGTTCCAGGAAGTCGAGCCCATCCATCTTGGGCATTTCCACATCCAGCGTCAGGACGTCCGGATTCAGCGCCTTGATCATCTCGCGCGCCGCGATCGGGTCGGGCGCAGCACCGACGCACACCATATCCTTCTCGCGGTCGATGATCTCCTTCATCACGTTGCGGATCAACGCGGAATCGTCGACCACCAGCACCTTGATTTTATTGTTTCCCATATTCATTCCAGCCAGGCAATATTGTTTTGTCACAGGGGCTCGTCTCTCCGCCCCCCTGCATAATCAACTGAACAACTCCACGTCGCCTTCCACCTTGGAATAGCGCAGACGCAGCTTGTATTCCGACTCTCGGTCGACGATGGTATTGTTATGCACATTCTTCAGCTTCTTCACCCGAACCAGGCCGGTAGCGGGGAAGAAATACACCTTGCGCGGATAGATATCCAGCAGATCCTGCGCCATGATCGGAATATTCTCGGTATGCAGGAACTCCAGTACGAACTCGGCATTGCGCTCGCCCACGTTCCCGACCGTGAAACCGCGCAGCACCGCGCCGCCGCCGAATACCTTGGCCTCCAGATGCTCGCGCTTCGCGCCCATCTTGAGCAACTGGTTGATCAGTATCTCCATCGCATACGCGCCGTAGCGCGCCGAATCGCCCAGCGGGCTGCCCTGATCGCCGCCGGCATCCGGCAACATGAAGTGGTTCATCCCGCCGATACCGCTCCTGGGGTCGCGGATACAAGCGCATACGCAGGACCCCAGCACTGTCACCAGCAGCATGTCGCGCGCGGTCGCATAATACTCGCCCGGCAATATCTTGGCGGCCTCCGTGCCATGCTCCCGGTCGTAATAGACATTCGGCGCCAGGATCTCTTCGTAACCATGCAGAGTCATCCGCGCTCCTTTGCCTGTCCGGCCGATCCATGCGGCAATGCGCGCACCCGTGGTTTCGCCAGTTCGTACACCGTCTTGCCGCGCAGTGAAAACAGATGACCGGCATTGTGAAAGCTCTCCGAATGGCCCGCGAACAGCAAACCGTCGGGCTGCAACAGCGGGGCAAACCGTTCAAGTATCCTGAGTTGCGTCGCCTTGTCGAAATAGATCATCACATTGCGGCAAAAGATCGCATCCAGCGGGCCGCGCACCGGCCAGTCCGGACTCAGCAGGTTCACCTGCCGGAAGGTAATCAGGTTGCGCAGTTCCGGCCGCACCCGCACATACCCGGCCTGCGCCCCTGCACCCTTGAGGAAGAATCGCTTCACCAGATCGGGCGACAGCTTCTCTACCCGTTCCAGCGGATAGATGCCGGCCTCCGCCTTGGCCAGCACATTGGTATCCAGATCAGTCGCAAGGATGTTCACCGGCGGCGTCCACGAACCGAAGGCATCCACCAGCGTCATCGCCATCGAGTAAGGCTCCTCGCCTGTCGATGCGGCCGAACACCACAACTCGATATGACGCCCCTTGTGCTTGAGCGCATGCTCGGCCAGCAACGGGAAATGATGGGGTTCGCGGAAGAAGGCCGTCAGGTTGGTGGTCAGCGAATTGACGAACGCCTCCCATTCCGCCGTGTCGTTATTCTCCAGCAGCGCCAGATACTCAGTGAAGCTGCCGATGCCGGTCGCGCGCAAGCGCCGCGCCAGACGGCTGTAAACCATGTCCTGCTTGGAAGGGTTCAGCGAGATGCCGGCATGATCGTAGATCAGCTTGCGCACCCGCTCGAAATCCTTGCTCGTGAACACGAACTCACGATCTCGCCCGTTAACTGATTGAAGATTGCCGCCCATGCTTCGCCTCACTTCAATTTGACGACCATGAAAATGGTCTTCGATGCCCGCAATACGCCATCCGGCAGAACATATCCCCTGTTCGTCGCAGACCAATTGCTACGCATGGTTATTCTTTCGTACAAAACATTTTCGGTATGAGCCTCTTCGGCACAGCCCGTGTTAAGCCAGTCGAAGTACTCATACCGAACATGTTTCATGCAGGGGCACGATTATGTCAACTCCACACGCAGCTCGCTGCGTAACGGATTGCCCGACTTTGTTGCATCACGCCCCAATCCGTACATTGCCCCGAATGGGCGCAGTAAATTGCGCCCCTGCGTCGGTTAAAACTCTTCCCACTCCTCGTCGTCTGCAGCCTTGGCCTTGGGCTTTGCCGCAGCTTTGGCCGAAACCTTCGAAGCCGCCTTGCGGGCCGGTCCGGCATGTGCGACGGGAGCCGGGGCGCGACGCACCGCCACTGCCATGCCGCCGCTCTCGTCCACCTTGAAGGTCGCCACCGCCACCGACAGGTTCTGCGCCTGCTCTTCCAGCGATTCAGCAGCAGCCGCAGCCTCTTCGACCAGTGCCGCGTTCTGCTGCGTCACTTCATCCATCTGGGTAATCGCCAGGTTCACCTGCTCGATGCCGGCGCTCTGTTCCGTCGAGGCTGCGGTGATCTCGGACATAATATCGGTCACGCGCTTGATGCTGGTGACGATTTCTTCCATCGTCTGGCCGGCTTGGGCGACCAGTTTGCTGCCGCCTTCGACCTTCTCGACCGAGTCTCCGATCAGGGTCTTGATCTCCTTCGCGGCGGCGGCGGAGCGCTGCGCCAAGTTGCGCACCTCTCCTGCGACCACCGCAAAGCCGCGGCCCTGTTCGCCGGCTCGCGCCGCTTCCACAGCCGCGTTCAGCGCCAGGATGTTGGTCTGGAATGCGATGCCGTCGATCACCGAGATGATGTCCACAATCTTGCGCGAGGATTCGTTGATTGAGCTCATGGTGGTGACCACTTCGCCCACCACCGCGCCGCCCTTGCCGGCCACGTCCGATGCGCCGATGGCCAGCTGGTTGGCCTGCTTGGCGTTCTCGGCATTCTGCTTCACCGTCGAGGTCAGCTCTTCCATGCTGGAAGCGGTCTCTTCCAGACTGGAAGCCTGTTCCTCGGTGCGTTGCGACAGATCGGCGTTGCCGGAAGCGATTTCCTTGGACGCGGTGTTGATGGTGTCGGTGGAGTCCTTGATCTGGCCGACCAGTTCCTTCAGGTTGCTGACCGTGCCGTTCAACGCATCCTTGGTCTCGCCGAACACGCCGGCATAGTCCTTGGTGATGCTCTGGGTCAAGTCGCCCTTGGCCAGCGCATTGGCGACGCGCAATACGTCTGCCAGCGCGCCATCGGTCACATTGGACAACTGGTTGAGCAGGTCGGACAACTCCTTGGTGTAGCCCGCCTTGCCGGTCAGGTCCATCTTGGTGGCGAAGCTGCCGCGTACTGCGGCGTCTTCGACGATGGCCTTGATCTCGTCGACGATCTTGGTCAATGCATCGACCGTGCCGTTCACGCCGTTCTTGGTGCGGTCGAATACACCGGCATAGTCTCCGGTAATCTTCTGCGACAGGTCGCCGTTGGCCAACGCGGTGGCGACGCGGGTGACGTCATTCAGACCGGTCTCGGACACGTTCGACAGGCTGTTCAGCAGGTCGGACAGTTCCTTGGTGTAACCCGCCTTGCCGGTCAGGTCCATTTTGACGCTGAAGTCGCCGCGCACCGCGGCCGCTTCGACGATGTTCTTGATCTCGGCAACAATGGCGCGCAGGCTATCCTGCATGGCCTTTAGAGACTGCAACAGCACGCCGACTTCATCCTGCTGGCTGGTGTCTATATTGGAACTCAGGTCGCCATTGGCAATCGCGCCCGCAACTTTTTGCGCCGCTTCCATCGAACGCGAGATGTTGCGGATCAGCATGAAACCGATGAGTGACGCCAAACTGATGCCAAGCGCGATGGAGGTAAAGGAGATGATGCGAGCGCTGAGGTAGGCCGCCTCGGCCTTCTCGTATTCTTCCTTGGCGACATCGATCTGCAGGGTTTTCAGATCGTCGGCCAACTCCATCGCCTTGGCGCCCTTCGGCCCGACGGACTTGACCATCTGTGCATTCGCTTCAGGGTAGCGCCCCTGCTTGTACAGATCCATCGCGACCAGCAACCCGTTCTGAACGAAGTCCTTGCGCGCCGCCAGATATTCTTCGGCGATACGCTTCTCTTCCGGCGTCAGGTAAGTCTCCATGTAGTTGCCCCAGACCTTGGTGATCTCGGCGATGTTCTGCTCGATCTTGTCGGTGTGCATCGCGATCGGGTGGTCGTGCAGCTTGCTTTCTTCCATGCGCGGATCGTGCATGCCAGCCAGATGCAGCTGGCGGATGTTTTCCGCCATCAAGTCGGATATCTCGGCGATCTGATCCAGCGGAATGGTGCGATCTTGGTACACCGAGCGCAGCCCGTCGTTGGATTGGCCCATGCCGCGCAGGCCGACGAAACCGACGATAGCGAGAGCGACCGACAGGAATGCGATCAGATAAATCAATCGCGCCTTGATGGTGAGGTTCTTGAACATGGTGTTTCCTCCTGACGATAATTGTTTGTATTTTTAAGCAGCGGCTGCTTCGACCAGATCCATGTCGCGGCTGGTCATCAACTTCTCGATATCGACGATGATGATCATCCGCTCATCCACGGTGCCGAGACCGGTGATGTACTGGGTGTCCATCGTGCCGCTGAACTCGGGTGCAGCCTTGAGCTGATCCGGCGTCAGCGCGATCACGTCGGACACGCCATCCACGACCATGCCGACCACCCGGTTGGCGACGTTCAGGATGATGACCACGGTCAGATTGTTATAGGTCACATTGCCCAGATTGAACTTGATGCGCATGTCCACGATCGGCACGATGATGCCGCGCAGGTTGATGACGCCCTTGATGAATTCCGGGGAGTTGGCAATCGTGGTGACCGCGTCGTAACCGCGTATCTCCTGCACCTTGAGGATGTCGATGCCGTATTCCTCATTGCCCAGCGTGAATGTCAGCAGTTCGCGATTGTTGGCGTCTGCCGCCTGAGTCTGATTTTCCTGCATGATGCCCTCCCCCTTGAAATAACGAAACGCCGTTAGCCTTTCAACTCTGCGCCATCTTGATCATCGCCGTAACGTCCATGATCATCGCCACCCGACCGTCACCCATGATGGTCGCGCCGGAAACACCCGGCACGCGCCGGTAATTGGTTTCCAGGCTCTTGATGACGACCTGGTGCTGTCCGAGCAATTCGTCCACGAACAGGGCGACCTTCTTGCCCTCGCCCTCGAGCAACACCAGTATTCCTTTGGCAGGATCGGTCACGCGCGGCTGGATGCCGAACACTTGGTGCAAGGCGACCATCGGCACATATTCGCCGCGCACATGGACGACCTGCCCCTGCCCGCTGATCTCCTTGATATCCTCACTCTTCGGCTGGAACGATTCGCTGATGAAGCTGAGCGGCACGATGTAGGTCTGGTCTCCGACCGCGATCGACAGGCCGTCGAGGATGGCCAGAGTGAGCGGCAAGCGGATCGTGACGGTGCTGCCCTCCCCGGCCCTGGAAGACAGATCGACACGGCCACCGATCCCCTCGATGTTTTTCTTGACCACGTCCATGCCGACGCCGCGCCCCGACACGTCGGTGACGACCGCGGCCGTCGAGAAGCCCGGTGCGAAGATCATTTGCCAGACGTCGGTATCGCTGATGTTGTCGCTGAACGGAATGCCCTTTTCCCTGGCCTTGGCCAATATCCGCTCGCGGTTCAGACCGGCGCCGTCATCCGCCACTTCGATGACGATGTTGCCGCCCTGATGCGCGGCGCGCAGCGTGATCGTGCCCTGCGGATCCTTGCCCTTGGCAATACGCTCGTCTGGCATCTCGACGCCGTGATCGAGGCTGTTGCGCACCAGGTGGGTCAGCGGGTCGCTGATCTTTTCGATCAGCCCCTTGTCGAGTTCAGTGCCCTCGCCGACCGTCTTGAGCTGCACCTGCTTGTTCAGCTTTCCAGCAAGGTCGCGCACCACGCGCGGAAAGCGGCTGAACACGAAATTGATCGGCATCATCCGCACCGACATCACCGATTCCTGCAGGTCGCGGGTGTTGCGCTCCAGTTGCGCCAGACCATTCAGCAGACTCTCGTTTACCACAGGATCCAGTCGCGACGCGGTCTCGGCCAGCATCGCCTGCGTTATCACCAGTTCGCCGACCAGGTTGATCATCTGATCGACCTTCTCGACGCTGACGCGGATCGAGGTGTCCGGCGCGCGGTCGGTGGCGCGGCGATGCGGTGTTTCGCCCGTACCGCTGCTTGCGCCCGTCGCTGCGGCCTCCGCAGCCGGCGGCGTCACCTCGGTGAAAAAACCGTAACCCTGTGCATTTTCGGCTTCGGCCTTGAATTGTTCCGGTTCGACGAAGAAACCGAAACCCTGTTCGTCTTCGATAGCTGCCTTGAGCTGTTCCGGTTCGACGAAGAAGCCATAACCGTCTTCATCGTCCGTCGACGAGGCCACATCCGCCCCGAGCGTAATCGTCAGTTGCCCGGGTTCGAGGAAGAACGAGAAAATGTCGCGCAATTCCGCTTCACCCGCCCATGCGATCAGCGTCAATGAGACTTCATCCTCGCCTATCCGTTGATTTTCGATCTTCCCGAGGTTGCCCAGGTCTTCCAGCAGATTGGTGAGTTGCGCCTCGGAGGGAAATATGGCCGGCGTCTTGGCGAAGCATATCTGGTAGGTATGCTGCACCGAAGGCACGGCAGGGGCCGGCTCGGCCGATACGACAGGCGCGCTCTTGCCGCTCGGTTCGCGGGTGAGTTGTTCCAGCCTGGCCTTGACTTCGAGCGCCGCCGCCTCGTCGGCGACGCCGCCGTTCTGGTGCGCATCCAGCATGCCGTGCAGCACATCGCCGGCTTGCAGGAACGCGTCGACCATCGCGGAGGTAATCGCAATCTCGTGTTTGCGGATGCGATCCAGCAAAGTTTCCAGCACATGGGTGACTTCGGTCATGTCGGTGAAACCGAAGGTGCCGCTGCCGCCCTTGATCGAATGCGCGGCGCGGAATACAGCATTCAGTTGATCGTCATCGGGTGCGGCGAGATCCAGCCCGAGCAGCAGGCTCTCCATGTTCGCGAGATGCTCCGCTGACTCCTCGAAGAACACCTGATAAAACTGACTCATATCGATGGTCATTGGCTTCCCCTGATATGCATTGTGACGGACGCCGGCGCGAACACGCCGGCATGCACGGCGATGTTAGCCGACGACCTTCTTGACGACTTCGAGCAGCTTCTGCGGATCGAACGGCTTGACCAGCCATCCGGTCGCACCAGCCGCCTTGCCCTGCGCCTTCATCGCATCGCTGGATTCAGTGGTGAGCATCAGGATGGGCGTGCTGCGGTATTGCGGCAAGCCGCGCAACGTCTTGATCAGCGTCAGCCCGTCCATCTTGGGCATGTTCTGGTCGGTTAGCACCAGATTGACCGCATTGGTCTTGGCCTTGTCCAGTCCTTCCTGTCCATCGGCAGCCTCAATGACGGCATAGCCGGCGGATTTCAGGGTAAAGGCCACCATCTGGCGGATGGAGGCGGAGTCGTCAACAGTCAGTACGGTTTTGGCCATATTCTTCGCTCGTTCTGGTTATGGGTAACAAGGCTCGTTTGCACAGACTTGTAGATTGCATGAAGCAATCGAAAAATGCAATCGGAGAGCGACTTCAGTGGCAGGGAGGAACGTCAGAACAGCTCGATGTCGCCGGTATCGAAGTTCTCCTGGGCGACCGGATTGGTTTTCTTCGCATCCAGCCCCATCACATGCTGGTTCAGCGAGTCGCGGTAAGCGGCGATCTGCTGCAAATACATGTCGCGACCAGGACTGTCCGCACCGGCGCTCATCTGGTTGGCGACTTCCTGCAGCGCGGCGATGCGCATCTGCGCATGCGCGATCAATTGCGAGCTCATGTCCTGGAACTGCAGCGTAGACACCGCCAGCCCGACGTTCTGCTCGACCTTGTCGTTGATCTCCCTCAACTCGACGGCATTCTGCGCTATCGTCGCATTCAACGCGCTGAGATCGGACATCATGCTCTGCACATGCTGCTTCGAATCCATCACGAACGTCATGTCGCTGGCGGCCAGCTTGTTGATCGATTGCTCGGCATCGACCAGCGAATTGTTGACGTTGTGCACCAGCGAACGGATCTGCTTGCTAAACTTGTTGGTGCTCTCCGACAGATTGCGCACCTCGTCAGCCACCACGGCGAAGCCGCGCCCCGCCTCACCGGCGCGCGCAGCCTCGATCGCCGCGTTCAACGCCAGCAGATTGGTCTGCTTGGCGATACCCTCCACCTCGTTCAGGATATTGAGGATGCTGGTGACCTCGTGGTTGATCGCATCCATCTTCTCGACCAGTTCCATCGCATGCTTGCTGTTCTCCACAGTGCTGTCGACGAATTCGTTCATCGCATCGGAAGTCAGCTTCACGAAATGCTCGAATTTCTCCTTCGCGTTGTGTCCGCTATCGTCTTTCTCGCCGCCGGAAATATACATGGTCAGCGCCTGCTGGGCCCGCACCTGGTCGGCCAGATCGGTGAAAGTGGCAACCAGTTTGCCGATGGCATCGCTGAGTATCGCCTGAGTGTTGCCCAGTTCGGTATACGCGGAACCCAACTGGGTCGAGACTTCGCTGCCGAGCTGCACATGAAAGCCGTTGCTCTCGCGTATCAGGGGAGCATCTCCCCGCCCCGCCTGCTCGCACGGCTCATCCGGCAGCTTATTGCAGCCGGCAGCCGCCACATGCAACAAATATCCCCAGCCCGCCACGATGGCGACAAACAACAATACATCTGCCAGCACGATATCGACGCTGCGAAAATACAGCGCATGTCCGGCCAGCAGTGCCGCACTGATCAATGCCCCGACGACTATCCGGCCGTTCGAATTTTTCATTGGCATCCCGTCCTTGTCATTCTTGCTGCACGATCAATGGCCGCGCACGTCGCTGAGCAGTTCCTTGATGTCCAGAATCAGCACAATGTCGCCTTCGCTGGACATCGTCACACCTGCCACGCCCTTGGGTCGGAAGGTATCCAGCGACTTGATCACTACATCGTCATGCCCGGCGAAACCGTCCGCCGACAAGATGAAGCTGTTGCTGCCGAACTGCATCAGCACGCCGACTTCCGGCGGCACATCGCTGGCTTCCCAGCCGATCAGCTGCGCCAGCGGCAACACCGGCAGCACTTCGCCGCGCACCACCATGGTCGCGCGTCCGGACACCTGCTGCAGCTGCTCCGGCGTAACCGACAGGATCTCGCGCACCATAGACAGCGGCACCGCAAACGACTGGTCGCCCAGACGCAAGATCAGCACCGGCAGGATCGCCAGCGTCAGCGGCAGCGCGATCGTGAAGATACTCCCCCTGCCCAGCTCGGAATGGATGTCGATCGTGCCGTTGAGCTTGGAGATGTTGGTCTTCACCACGTCCATGCCGACCCCGCGCCCGGACACACTGGATATCTCGTCCTTGGTCGAGAAACCCGGCAGGAAAATCAGTTCCAGGCATTGTTTCTCATCCAGAGTATTGGCGATCTCGCTGGTGATCAGTCCCTTCTCGATGGCTTTGTTGCGGATCACTTCGGGGCGCATGCCGCGTCCATCGTCGGTGATGGTGATCAGGATATGATCGCCCTCCTGGCGCGCCGAGAGTTCGACGATACTCTTCTCCGGCTTGCCGGCGGCGATCCGTCCTTCGATCGTTTCGACGCCGTGATCCACCGCGTTGCGAACCAGGTGAACCAGCGGATCGTTCAGATCTTCGATCATGGTCTTGTCCATCTCGGTCTCTTCGCCGACCAGCACCAGTTCGACATCCTTACCCAGCGAACGGGCAAGATCGCGCGCCAGGCGCGGATATTTCTTGAACAGGCGTCCGATAGGCTGCATGCGAGTCTTCATCACCGCGTTCTGCAGATTGACCACCAGCATGTCGAGCTGAGTGACCGAACGGTCCAGTTCCCGCAAGGTGTCGGCATCGTTGCGCCCCTGCAGAATGTCGGAGCGCAGATGGGTCAGCCGGTTCTTGGTCAGACCGATCTCACCGGACAGGTTAAGCACCTGATCAAGGCGATCGGTGTCCACGCGTATCGTGGTTTCCTTGGCTTCCTTCGCCGGCACGTCGCCGTCGCGACGACCGACCGTGGTGCCGGGCGCATCGGAGCCGCGGCGACCGAAGGCCTTTTTGGTGGATTCTTCCTCGGAGATCGCACTGGCGATCTTCTCGGGGTCGCGCGTGACGCCGACGGTGGCGACGATGTCGGTCCCTGTCAGCGCGCTGTACAAGGCATTCCAATCGACGCCATCGGGCGCTTTGGCCGTTCCCGGCGCAGCCTCGACAACCGGCTGCGCTGCAGGAGCAGGGGCGGCGGCGTCCTTGCCAAGCGCCTTGCCTTCCAGCGCCGCCTTCAGGTCTTCCAGCATCTGGGCCGGCGCAGGCGTCGGCTGCAAACTCTGCTGCAATGCACCGAACATCTTGCGCACCTCGGCAGTCGCCGCAAAGATCACGTCCATCAGTTCCGCGCTCAGCGTCAGTTCGCGATTGCGCAGCTTGTCGAAGAGATTCTCGGTCAAGTGACACAACGCCACCAGCTCGGTCGCATTGAGAAAGCCGGCGCCGCCCTTGATGGTGTGGAAACCGCGGAATATCTCGTTGAGCAGGCCGGCATCGTTCGGACGCTTCTCCAGTTCCATCAGCTTGCTGTCCACTTCGGACAGCATGTCGCCTGCCTCCAACAGGAAATCACTCAACAACTCTTCCATGCCGGCAAAATCATTCATTTTCTTCTCCTTGCGCAAGGGTACGACCGCAATCTGTACTGGCGCGGCGCGCCGCAATATGTACAGGCACGGCGCACCGTGCCCCTACGAAACTAAAATCCCAGACTCTCCAGCAAATCATCCACCTGATCCTGGCTAGTCACCACGTCGCTGCGTCCCGCCGCATTGATGACCGGACCGTTCAGCAGCCCCGTGTCGAATTCCGCCTTCACTTCGGGCGGCGCGCTCTCCAGCAGCAGTGTCACCAGCTGCTGCTCCATGGTCTTGGTCACTTCGATGATCTTCTTGATCACCTGCCCGGTCAGATCCTGAAAATCCTGCGCCATCATGATTTCCATCAAGTGTGCATTGGTCGCCTTGGTCTGGTTCGGCACATCGTTCAGGAACGCCTGGGTCTGCATCACCAGACTCTTGAATTGCTCGACGTCGAGCTTCTTGTCGAACAGCATCTGCCATTGTCCGGCCAGCCTTGCCGACTCGCCGCCCATCTTGTCGACGATGGGTTGCGCCGCATCGGTAGCGTTCAGCACGCGCTCCGCGGCCTTTTCGGTCAGGGTCGCGACATAGTTCAGGCGATCGCGAGCGTCAGGGATGGTCGAAGCCGCCTTTTCGATCTCCTTGTTCAGGCCCAGTTCGCGCAGCGTGTTGTGCAGCGTACGCGTCATGTGGCCGATCTGGTTGAGGACCTTGTCGCCCGTCACGTCGACGGCAGGGGCCGCGGCTTCTTCGCCGGATTCGGCAGTGTGTGCTGCAACGATGCTGTCGAACAGCGATTCGAGTTCGTCGGAGTCTTGGGTTGCGTTGGCGCTCATGGCATGGCTCACTTTTGCATGTTGGCAAATATCTTCTTCAACTTCTCGTCCAGTGTCGCCGCGGTAAACGGCTTCACCACATAACCGGACGCGCCCGCCTGGGCCGCCTCGATAATATTTTCCTTCTTGGCCTCTGCGGTCACCATCAGCACCGGCAGGTGCTTGAGCTTGGCGTCCGCGCGGATGTTGCGCAACAACTCGATGCCGGTCATGTTAGGCATGTTCCAGTCGGAAACGACGAAGTCAAACTCATCCACGCGCAACTTGGCCAGCGCCTCGACGCCATCCTCCGCTTCCTGCACATTGGTAAACCCCAACTCCTTGAGCAGATTGCGCACGATGCGGCGCATCGTCGAAAAGTCGTCAACCACCAAAAATCTCGTATTTTCTATTCCCATACCAATCTCCTAAAACCCTTTGTGAAACGCAGGCGCGCGGCGCAACAAAGTCGGGCGATCAACTACACAGCAAACAGCATATAAAGTGCCGGCGCCCGCACGCAAGTTTTGCACGCTCCTTCCGTCACGTCAGCAACGGCCTCAACGTAGACGACAACACCCCGGAATCGAACTTGGGCACGTAATAATCCACGCCCACCTTGCGCCCCGTAGCGCGGTTCGCCTCGGACGACAACGAGGAATGCATCACCACCGGGATGCCCTCGAAACGCCGATCCGACTTGATGTTCTGCGTCAGTACATAACCGTCCATCTGCGGCATTTCCGCATCGGTCAGGATCACCTGGATCTGATCGCGCAAATCGGTGCCCGAGGCATGGGCCGCATCGGCCATCTGCCTGAGCCGCTCCCATGCCTCGTCGCCGTTGTTCGCCTGGATGTGCTTGACCCCCATCTTGTCCAGCACCTCGGCGATCTTGCGGCGCGCCACCATCGAGTCGTCCGCGAAGAACACGCACAGGTCGTGGCCGGACTCGACGCGCTCGACCGCACCAACCACGCCTTCTCCGAAGGCATTGGCAAGTATCTGCTCGACGTCAAGGATCGAGACCAGCGAACCGTCCGGCAATTCGGTGATCGCGGTAATCAACGCCCCCTTGTCGGAAAGCATGCCCTCGGTCGCGCGCACCTTGTCCCAATCGACCCGGATGATGCGATCCACCTTCTCTACCAGGAAGCCCAGGATATGGTTGCTGTACTCCGCCACCATCATGGTCTGATGCCCTTCCGGCGTATTTATGCCCATGAAACTGGCCAGACTCAGCACCGGCATCACATGACCGCGCAGACTGACGATGCCGTGCACCCCGGACGGCATGTTCGGCGTGCGCGTAATCTTGCCGGCCGGACAGACTTCCTTGACCTTGAATACGTTGATGCCGAACTTCTCGCCGCTGCCCAGGCTGAACAGCAGGATTTCCATCTTGTTCGAACCGGCCAGGCTGGTGCGCGCATCTATCTGCCCCAGCAGGCCATGATGCTCATCGTTCGACATATCTTCCAGATAACTCATCTCTCTCTCCCAGATCGGGACACGGCACGCCGCGCCCCCTGCGCCATCAGGCCAACAACCGCGCCAGCGTCTGCGCCAGCTTCTGCGCCTCGAACTTCGGCACGTATTCGTCCACTCCCACCGCCTTGCCCATCTGCTCGTTCGAGGTGCTGGAAAGCGACGAGTGCATCAACACCGGTATTCCATTGAAACGCTTGTCCGCCTTGATCTTGCGCGTCAGCATATAGCCGTCCATCTCGGGCATCTCTACATCGGTGAGAATGACCTGGATCAGGTTCTTCAGCGGCTGACCGCTCGAATCCGCCAAATCCGCCATCTTGGACAGCTCGATCCATGCTTGGCGCCCGTTGACTGCGGAAATCGAATTCACCTGCATCGCCTCCAGCGTGCGCTGGATCTGGTTGCGCGCCACCGAAGAATCGTCGGCGAAAAACACCGTGCGATTCTCCTTGCCGAGCGGCGGCACACTCCTGAACACGGCATCGTCGTTGTCGAAGTGCCCGGTCTCGGACAGCACCTTCTCCACGTCCAGCATCATCACCAGCCGCTTGTCCTTCAACTCGGTGATCGCCGTTACCAGCCCGCCCATCTCGGCGGTCAGCATCGCCGGCGGTACGCGCATCGCCGACCAGTCCAGCCGCAGGATGTTGTCTACGGCTTTGACCAGAAATCCCTGGGTGTGGCCGTTATATTCGGTGACGATCATGATCTCCGGCACGCTGTCCGTCTCCATGCCGATGTACTTTGCCAGATCGATCACCGGCACCAACTGGCCGCGCAGGCTCACCATGCCCTCGACCGCAGATGGCATTTCCGGCGCGCGCGTGATCTCGGGAATGCGCATCACCTCGCGCACCTTGAACACGTTGATGCCGAAGGTTTCCTCGCGTCCGTTGCGCATATCCTTGCCAAGCGAAAACATCAGGATTTCCAGCTTGTTGGTTCCCGCCAGCTTGGTACGCGCATCGATATTTCTTAACAGGTCCGACATTTCTTCTCCTCAATTGCAGGGGCTCGGCTCGGCTCGGCGCGCCGCGCCTCTACTCCATCGCACACTTGGTCAACGGGTAACCGGCCTTGCGCAATTCGCCTGCCGACTTCGACAATTCGTCCATCGCCTGCTTGGCCGCACTGGCCGATTGGGCGTTATTGTCCACTAAACCATTGATCCGTTCCAGACTATTTGCCACGCCCTCGCTGGCGGCCGACTGCTCGCCGGACGCCGTGGCGATATGTTCGATGCGTCCCGCGACATTGATCGTGGCACTCATGATCTCCTTCAAGCCCTCGCCGTTCTTGCGGATCAGCTCAATCCCCGTCTCCACCTCAGTCACCGCCTCATGCATGGTTTTCACCGCAGCGTCGGAAACGGCATTGATCTCGCTTATGGTGCTGGCAATATCCTTGGTGCTGGCCGCGGTGCGTTCGGCCAGCTTGCGCACCTCGTCCGCCACCACGGCAAAGCCTCGTCCCTGCTCGCCGGCACGCGCGGCCTCGATCGCCGCATTCAACGCCAGCAGATTGGTCTGCTCGGCAATTTCCTTGATCGCGTTCGCAATCGTACCGATCTTCTCGATAGACACGCCCAGATCGGAGATTGTCCGACTCGATGTCTGCACAGTCTCGGCCACCCGGCTGGTCGCCGAGATGCTCTGCTCCATATTACCGTTGTTCTGCTCGACGATGCGCTGCATCGCCTGCGCATCTTTCAGGGAATCCGCCGCCATATGCGCCACTTCGACGACCGACTGGCTGAACTGCTCCATCGTCGCCGCAATGCTCTGAATATGATCCTGTTCGGTCAGCGCATTGATCGCCACGCCGGCAACCTGCCCGTCGACATCCTGAATGCGCCGCTGCATCGCGTTCACCGGGGTGACGATCTCGTCCACCATGGTGCGCAGATAGGCCTGCATCGTCTGTATCTCACACAACAATTTGCCCATTTCGTCATGAATGGAAATGTCCAGCTCGGTATCCAGATTGCCTTCCATGATGTTGCGGAATTCCCGCCCGACATCGGCCATCGGATTGCGGATGAATCGATCCACGCACCAGCCGATGAAGAAGAACAGGAACACCTGCAACGCGACCTGCCCGATCAGCACATTGAGTTCCATCGCATGGATGCGGGCGAAATCCGGCTTCAAGTCGATCACCACATCCGATGCTCCGGTAATCTCTCCTTCCGGAACCATGTGACAAGCCGTGCAATCGGTGCCGTGGAAGTTCTTGCTGGCCAGGTAGGGCGTGACGATGCGCATCATCGGATCGCCCGCCGCATCTTTGGTGAACAGGACATGCTGCTGCTTTGTCTCGATCACCTGGCGCTGCACCTCATCTTTGATGCGTTCCTCCGGCAGAGCGCCGTATTGCTCGACCAGTTGCGGTGCCCGAACTATTGAAGCCGATTTAACGTTGCCGGACGAGGCCACCTTCTCCAGCAACAACTTGCGAGTCGCCACGTCACCGGCCTGTCCTGTCACCATCAACAGATTCGCACCGTCGATGATCTGGTTAGCGATCATGTCACCCTTGTTGGCGGCCAGACGCATCGCGTCGTCCTTCAGCCCCTCGGTGATATAGAACTGCGCAACCGACAAAATCACCAGCAGCGGGACCTGGATCGCCGCTTGCAACTTGCCTTTCATCGACCAGTTCTTGATCTTGAATCGCTCGTATTTCGAAACGATTTGCGCGCCAGACTGGCTCAGTTCGCGGTACATTTTCTCAGCCTCGGCGACCTGCGCCCGGGTCGGCGGTTTGCGGATCGAGACATAACCGATGATCTGGCCACCCTCAATGATAGGCGCGACCGTGGCGCGCACCCAATAATGATCGCCGTTTTTGCAGCGGTTCTTGACCACGCCGCGCCACGGGCGCTCCTCTTTCAACGTATCCCACAACCACTTGAACGCCTGCGGCGGCATGTCGGGGTGGCGCACGATGTTGTGGCCTTTGCCGACCAACTCCTCGCGGGTATAACCGGAGGTCTCGACGAAGGCATCGTTGCAATAGGTGATGATGCCCTTGGTATCCGTCTTCGACACCAGCACCATTCCCACCGGAAACGGCACTTCCTTTTGCGACACATATGCATTCTTGTTTTGCATGCTCACCTCTCCACGAAAACTCATTTGCGCGCCCGGCAAGAACGCACGCACCGTACGCCTACACCCTGAACCGACTCACCGACGCCCGCAATTCGCCGGACAACTGTTCCAGACGCTCGATCTCCTGACTATTGGACTCCACCGCCGCATGGTTTTCCTCGGACATCTGGGCGATTTTCTCGACGTTGCGCGCAATCTCGGTGCTGGCCAGGCTTTGCTCGGCCACCGACGAGGCGATGTCGCTAACGCCGTGACTGGATTGAGTAACAGCAGCACTCGCCTCGTTCAGCACCGTCGACACACGTTCGATATGCTCCTGCGTCGATTGCAGCGAACGCAGGCCGGCCTGCACTGTGCCTTCTACGTGTCCCGATTTCTGGTTCAGAGAATTGGTCACCTGATCGATCTCGTTGGCCGACTGCGCCGACTTTTCGGCCAGCTTGCGCACCTCGTCCGCCACCACCGCAAAGCCGCGCCCCTGCTCGCCGGCGCGCGCCGCCTCGATCGCGGCATTCAGCGCCAGCAAATTGGTCTGCTCGGCGATGTCCTTCACCTGCTGGGTCATGCCGGCAATCGCGCGCGTGCTATCGACAAATTCCTTGACCGAATCGGCGATCAGATTGACCGACTCCTGCACGTTGCGTATCTCGCCGATCATTTCATCGACATTCTGGTTGCCCTGCCGAGTCTGCACCAAGCTCAGCTCGGACAGCTTGCGCACCTCATCGGTATTCGCCGCGACTGAGTTGATGCTGACCGTAATCTGTTCGACCGCCGCCGCAGTAGCGGCAGCCGCCTCGCTCTGCGCCTGCGACCCTTCCGATATCTGCCGCGAAGCGCTGGCAAGGCCCAGCGCCGCATCGCCCACCTGATCGGCCTGACTCTTCACGTTCGCGATCATATCGCGCAACGCGGCCTGCATCTGATACGCATTGGCCAGCAGACTACCCGCCACCGGATGCCGGGCTGGCTGCTGCGAGAAGTCGCCGGCAGCCATCGCATTAACGACCTGGGCCACGTCGTGCGGCTCTCCCCCCAACTGCTGCATCACATTACGCACAACCCCCATGCCGATAAACACCACTACCACGAGCACCGCTGCCCCCGCCACGAGCAGCGTGATCGTGGTCGCCTTGCTGGTCGCTTCGAAGGCATCCTGCGCTTCCAGCACCTCCTTATCGAGCGAATCCTTGATCTTGCTCATGGCGTCGGAGAGTTTCGCGGCCTGCACATCGACCCTGTCATCCGCCGCGGAAATGGTCGCCGCATCCCCCTGCACCGCTCCCGCTCGTAGCAACGGCAACATTTCCTTCTCATAGACATTAACGAACTCGTCGTATGCCTGACGCGCAACCTTGGCAAGTGCTCTCTCTTCGTCGGTGTCGACCAGCGCCTCGACCTCCGCCATCTGAGCACCCGCCTTGGTCTTCTCTGCGGCCCAGTCCTTCGCACTCTCGTCCAGGTTGCGATTGATGACGCTATCGGCGACGATCTGATACATCTCCGCACCGATGAAAGACGCCGTCGTAATTTTCTCGCCCGCGACCGCACGTTCATGGGCCTCATGTTCCAGCCTGCCCAACTCGCCCTGCCCATACCAGGACAATGCGACGAGACCCAGCATGCTGAGTGCAAACAATGCAATCAGCGTAAATATCTTCTTTTTCACCCTTATCTCCCCTATCTGTCTCGATGCTTTACACCAGCCAAACTGGCCATCTCGCGAACTACGCGAGAACTCCAACGAATACGCTATATCTTGAATCGCCCCACTGTCTGACTCAAATTCGCGGAGAGTTGCTCCATCGCTTTCACCTCCTCGACGGTGCGCCGAACCACCTCGTTGCTACGACTCGCCATCGCCGCAATCGCATCGACGTTGTGAGCAATCTCCTGAGTGGCATCTCGTTGCCGGTTGATCGATCCGGATATCTCTTCCAACCCCTGATTCACACTGCCGACCGAGGTGTTCGCCTCGACCAGTACGCCAGTCACCTCGCGCACATGCGCCTGACTGCTCTGCAGCGCGCTCATGCCACGTTGCATCGCCTTCTCGACCCGGCCGGACTGCATGCCGAGCGACTGAGTCACCTCGTCGATCTCGTTGGCCGACTGCGCCGATTTTTCCGCTAGCTTGCGCACCTCGTCCGCCACCACCGCAAAGCCGCGCCCCTGTTCGCCGGCACGCGCCGCCTCGATCGCCGCATTCAGTGCCAGCAGATTGGTCTGCTCGGCGATGTCCTTCACCTGCTGGGTCATGCTCGTGATGCTCTGGGTGCTGCTGACGAATTCGTTCACCGACGTGGCGATCTGCGTCACCGCACTCTCGACGCGCTCCAACTCCTGCACCATCTCCTGCAGGCTCTCCTGGCCGCGATTGGCCCGCTCCAGACTATCTGACGACAGCCGGGCCACGCGCTCCGCGCCCTCGGCAACCTGGCTGATGCTGGAACTCACCTGCTCGACCGCTGCGGATGCGGAAACCGCCGCGTCGCTCTGCTGCTGCGAGCTGAGCGCAAGCTGTTCGGCGTCCCCAGCCAGCGAATGAGCCGCATCCGCCACCCGCGAGGCATGCCCCTCGACCTGGGCGACGATCACCTGAAAGCCGGCGGCCAAGTCGTTGAAGGCCTTCGCCGTCATGCCGATCTCGTCCTGATTGTGCACGACGGCACGTTTACCCAGATCGCCGTCGGCCTGCATGGTCTGCATTACTTTCTGCAATTCGCGCGTCGGCCTGATCACCAGATCGATCAGCCAGCCTATCCCGAACCACAGGAGCACCTGCACGCCCAGCTGTACGCCCCACAACACGAGGTTGGCCTTGCTCATCACCGCGTATTCGTCGGTGAGATCCACCGTGATGCTGGCCGCACCGTTAACCGCACCTTCCGGCACGGTATGGCACATCAGGCAATTGGTGCCGCGGAATTCCTGTTTGGCGATGAACGGCACCACCACCCGCAGCGCGCGCACCCCGTTCTGATCGACCAGCGCGGTCTGTTGCTGGCCCGACGACAGCGCCCGGCGATCCAGTTCGTCGACCGGCTGCTCGGTCGGCATGCCCGGCCCGTACTGGTCCTGCACCGGCTTGCCGCGGATCACGCGCAACTCCAGCATTCGGTCCGATGCGCCCATCTTCTTGACGTACAGCGTACGCTGCTCGGTATCGCTGATCAGGCCGTTGAGCATCAACATATTCAGGCCGTTCAGCACGCCATCCGCAGCGACCACCGCCTTCTGCCTGGACTCTTCGAGCACATAATGTTCGAAGGTCTCAAGCGCGGAGCGTTGCGCCACCACCATGATCCCCAGCAGCAGCAACTGGATAGGCACCTGCAACTTGTTCTTCAGCGAAAGCTTGCTCCACCAGTAGTTCATTCTTACCCCCTGAAACATACAACGTTGAGTTATATCGCTGCGCTTACTTTAACGGCTACAACAACCTGCCCTTGCCGCGAACAAACAAACAAACCCGTGCCAATTCGATGCTTGTCATGGCGTTGCCGGAGCTGTCGACGCAGCCGGCGCCCCCGACTGGGCACCCGCCCCATCCTTGAGCGCACTCTCCAGCCTCTCACCGCCCTCCGCATCGACGACACCGCCATCGTGCTGCGCGGCCTCTTCGGCCTGCTTGTTCATTACGATCAGACTGATGCGGCGATTCATCGGATTCAGCGGCTCCTCCCTAACGAACAGCACGGCGGAAGACAGGCCAACCACGCGCACGATTTTCTCCGCATCCATGCCCCCAAAAATCAACTCGCGGCGCGAGGCATTCGCGCGATCGGCGGACAATTCCCAGTTGCTGTAGCCCTTGTTGCCGCCACCATAAAGCGCGGCATCGGTGTGGCCGGACAGGCTCACCTTGTTCGGCACCTCGTTCAGCATGCGTCCGATCTCGTGCAATATCTCTCTGGTGTAGGGCTCGAGCCGCGCACTGCCCAACTGGAACATCGGGCGATTCTTTTCATCCACAATCTGGATGCGCAATCCTTCGGTAGTCATGTCCAGCAAAATCTGGTTCTTGAACTTCTTCAGGCTAGGATTACTCTCGATCGCCTTCTCGATATTCTGCTTCAGTTGCTTGAGCTTCTCGACTTCCTTGATGCGCTCGATGCGCGCGATTTCCTTCTGCACGTCTTCGATCTTGGCCACCTGCTGCGCATCTGCCAGCTTCACCTGCCCCTCACTCTTGGTGATGTTGTCGCCACCTCCCTTGATGATGCTGGTCGCATCGCCCGACCCTTCGCCGCCCAGCAGCGCCACCTTGAGCGGCGTCTTGAAATACTCGGAAATACCCTGCAAGTCGCCTTTTGCCGTCGAGCCCAGCAACCACATCAGCAGAAAGAACGCCATCATCGCGGTGACGAAGTCGGCGTAGGCGATCTTCCACGCCCCGCCATGTGCCATGCCCGCGACCTTCTTGATGCGCTTGACGACGATCGGTTTTTTATTTTTGTCCTGACTCATACTCTAGACATCACAAAAAAACGGCGTCGGGCTCATCGCCCGACGCCGATTTCAAAAGCACAGAAAAGTGGCATGGCAAGAACGGCAAACCGGAAGCAGATGGCACGCAATCTCCCCTAACGCTTCTGTTTGACATGCTCTTCCAGCTCGAGGAAGCCCGGCCTGTCCCTCGAAACCAGCACCTTGCGGCCAAACTCCACCGCCATCGCCGGCGCATAACCGTTCAGATTGGCCAGCAACGTCACCTTAATGACATTGAATATCCGGGTACTCTCGTCGGCCTTCTGCTCCAGCGTCGTCCCCAGCGGACCGACGAAGCCATAGGCAAGCAGAATACCGAGGAAGGTGCCGACCAGCGCATGGGCGATCAGGATACCCAGCTCGGCAGGCGGCAGGCCGACCGACTCCATCGTGTGCACCACGCCCATCACCGCGGCGACGATACCGAAGGCCGGCATCGCATCGCCCAGCTTGGCGACGATGTGCGAGGGTGCCAACGCCTCGTGATGATGCGTCTCGATCTCCACATCCATCAGGTTCTCGATTTCCATCGCATTGAGGTTGCCGCTGACCATGACACGCAGATAATCGGTCATGAATTCGACGACATGATGGTCGGAAGCGATCCCGGGATATTTGGAAAATATCTGGCTTTCATGCGGATTCTCGACGTCGTTTTCGATGGACATCAAGCCTTCCTTGCGCACCTTGTTAAGCAGCTCGTACAACAGCGCCAGCAATTCCATGTAGACGCCCTTGTTGTACTTCGCCCCCTGGAACACCTTGGGCAAGGCCGAAATCGTGGCCTTGATCGACTCCATGGTATTGCCAACCAGGAATGCGCCGACGGCGGCGCCGCCGATCATCAGCAGCTCGACAGGCTGAAACAGCGCCCCCATGTGCCCGCCTGCCAGCGCAAAACCGCCGAACACCGAGCCCGCGACCACCAGATAACCGATTATGACCAACATAACTGCGCCCCCTGTTTGCCTGGCATCCTCACCGGCAATATCGATGAATCATTTGGCGCATTCTAAATGAAAACCGCGCCGCAGGGGTTGCAACCGGGATTCAGAGCGCCTGCGCAGCGATATCCAGCGCGGCCTGCCTCGCCGCCCTGGTTTTGCCGGCCCGGGCCGGCGGATGACAGATGCCGCACACGTAGTCGTCGCACAGCTCGTTGATGTGGGTGACGAAATAGCCGCCGCATTCCTTGCAGGGCGAAAGCTGCATCATCCCGGCCTTGAAGAACCGGATCAGGAACCATGCGCGGGTAATACTGAGAATAGGCTCCGACTCCTCGATACCCTGCATCTGGTCGAGATAGAGACGATAGGCGGAGATCAGCGCCTGCACGCCTTCGATGCCCGCGTGCATGACGAGAAAACGGTAGATATCCATGAACAGGGAGGCATGGATATTGGGCTGCCAGCTCATGAACCAGTCGGTCGAGTAAGGCAGCATTCCCTTGGAAGGGGACTCGCCCTTGACCTCCTTGTAGAGCCTCAACAGACGCTCGCGACTCAATGAAGTCTCCTCCTGCAACAACTGGAGACGCGCCCCGAGCTCAATCAGATCGATTGCAACCTGAACCTGCTTAGCCTCGCCCGCTACAGTTTTGACAGCCGGCTCGCCCGCTTTATTACGCGAGTTCTTCAACGGGTTGCCCCGACATCAGGATTGCGGCATGCGCACGAGACATCATGCGATCCTTGCTGTAATCGCTAACCATGTTGAGCAGCAGCGTCTCGTCGAAACGGAAGCGGAACAGCAGCATATTGGACGCCGCCATCTTCACCACCTGCGCGGGCGACAGACCAGCAACCACATCCACCAGATCCTGACTGAGACCCAAACGGAAGATCGCAGCAGCCTTGTCCTCCTTGATCATCTGCTGCGCCAGCATCAGATAAGTCAGATTGAGTTCACGAATGCCTTCTTGCAATTGTGTGCCGTTCATATAGCCCCCTTGTAACCCTTGCAGGCGGACAATCCGCCAATCACGCCACCGCCGGCGACGCACCCATTGCGAGCGCGCACTACCGATTTATGACATCTCGATTATTGCAAACAGAGGACTTGCGGATAATTGGACTACCGCCGATTCTTATGTAGGGGCAAGAGTCGCTCCATGTAGGCTCTTTTCCTACACGAAGCGTTGTCGGATTTCAGACAAAACAACAAACTCGCGCGACACTCATTTGCCGACGACCACCCGGTTACGGCCGGCCTCCTTCGCCGCATACAGACAGGCATCGGCACGCGCGAGCAGCACATCCACCGAACTCATGTCCGGACGCAGCTCCGCGACACCAACGCTAATAGTCAGCGAGATGGTCGAACCCCGACCCTGGCAGCTCAGCTCGGACACCTTCTGGCGCAAGCGCTCCGCGCACTGCGCAGCCGCCCTGAGATCGGTATCCGGACAAATCACCACGAACTCTTCCCCGCCGTAACGACACACCAGATCCTGGGTACGGGCAGAATGGCGCAGCGCAAGGGCCACGTTCTTCAACACTTCGTCGCCCGCCTGATGCCCCAGCTTGTCGTTGATCGACTTGAAGTGATCGATGTCAACCATCATGCACGACAGCATGCGGTCGCCGCGCTTGGCCAGCGCCCATTCCTGCTCGAGGCGCTCAACCGCGGAACGGCGATTCGGCAGTTCGGTCAGCGCGTCGGTCAGCGCCAAGCGCTGCAGGCGTTCGTTCGATGCCGCCAGATCCCGGGAGAAACGCAGCAACTGCTCGCGGTCATAGGCCAGCTCTTCCTGCAGCTGAACCACCCGCTGGGCGGCGCGCAGCCGCGCAAAGAACACTCGCTGCGAGACCGGCTTGACCAGATAATCGTCGGCACCCGCCTCGAACGCCTCCACCAGACTATCGGCGGTCTCCTTCGCCGTCAGGATGAACACATACACATCGCGACGCGCCGAACTCTCGCGCAGCTTGCGGCACAACGTCACGCCATCCATCACCGGCAGACTCCAGCCGGTAATCACCAGTTGCGGATGTTGCGCCTCGACCACCTGCATCGCCTCGACGCCGTTGCGCGCGGTCAGCACCTCATGTCCGGCAGCCTTGAGCATCGCCTCCAGCAATACCAGCATCGCACGATCATCCTCGACCACCAGCACACGCATCTTGTAATGATCGCGACCGACATCGACCCACTGCGGCACCTCGACAGCGACATCCGGCACATCGGGCTGACTGAACATTTCCGTGAACGGCGGGATATGCACCATCTTCATATTCAGCAACTCCAACCACTCCAGCCAGTCGTGGATGCAAACATCGCCGATCTCGACCAACTGATCGCCTTCCACCGCGACTCTGGCAGCGGACAGCCGCAATTTCGCCACCAGTCTGCCGCGCTCATCCGGTTTGGCCAGACAGGCATCCGCAAGCAAAGAAGCCACATACAACAGATGCAGCAGACGCCATTCGCGCGAACCCTCCGCCAGCTTGCTGTGCTCGGGCGTCAGATAATCGTGCGCCAGCATCTGAAACACCTTGGGGAAATTCATGTCAGCGAGGATCGCCTCACTCAATTCAGCTTCGTCGCAGCCGAGCACATCCTGCTCCTGCCGCTGCAACTCGCCCATCGACACTCCCTGCATCCGCGCCATCAGCTTGCCGTACTCGTCCGGATAGGCCGTGGCGAGCGCCAGACGTCCGATATTACCGAGCAGACCCAGCACGAATATTTCCTCGGGAACTGCCAGCCGCGCCCGCGCCACCAGATGTTTCGCGGCGATACCGGTCAGCAATGAACGGGCCCAGAAATACTGATAATCGAACGACTTGCAAGGACCGTTCCGGTAGTCCACGATCAGTGCAATGCCCAGCACCAACTGGCGCAACGCGCGTGCACCAAGCACCGTCACCGCATCGGAGATGGTCGCGACCGGACGAGAAGGATTGGACAGCAGAACGTTTGCAGCCTTGATGACGCGCGCGCTCAGCGCCGGGTCGGCGCCGACCATCCGCGCGATCTCGTGATTCGAGACATCCTCCCGCTGCGTCAGATTGATCACCTCCAGCGCCACTCCTTTCGGCGTGGGCAGACGATCGGCGATCTTCAATCGCACCAATATTGAGCTTTCAACGTCATCCATCACAAGCCTCCCCCTGTTTTCGGGCAGTCTACCGCAACAGCGCACGATTTCCCAGCCGCCGGCATGGTCATGCTCACAGTGTGGGGGAGTGTTTGATTTGGCACATTAGAGAGACCAACAAAAAAAGCCAAAAAACGCGCGCGCTCTTACAGAGGGGTCGTGCGAATGTGATATTCGCACAAACAGAAAACAGAGAGCGCAGAGAGAGGAAAAACCGCCAAGCCCCGCGTTTCTGCGCCGCCGCTGACATTCGCACGAAACCCGCAAGCCCCGCCAGTGTTGGCGCTTCGAGCAGGCAAAAAAAGACCGGAGATTAGTCCGGTCTTTGAATATTGGTGGCTCGGGGCGGAATCGAACCACCGACACGCGGATTTTCAATCCGCTGCTCTACCAACTGAGCTACCGAGCCATCTATTCCGGTTGACGCAACAGCTCGCCAATCGAGAAGCCGCGCATTATACCTAGATTGCGCCAAATGACAAACCCCGCGTGACGCGGGGTTTGTTTTATTGCGGTGCAACGAACGGCATAGTTACATCATGCCGCCCATACCACCCATGCCGCCCATGTCGCCGCCGCCCATGCCGCCGGCCGGTTTGTCTTCCGGCGATTCGGCTACCATGCAGGCAGTGGTCAGCATCAGACCGGCGATGGAGGAGGCATTTTGCAGCGCGGTGCGGGTGACCTTGGTCGGATCGACCACGCCCATCGCCAGCATGTCGCCATACTCGCCAGTGGCAGCGTTGTAGCCGTAACTACCCTTGCCTTCCAGCACCTTGTTGACGACCACCGAAGGCTCGTCGCCTGCGTTTGATACGATCGCGCGCAGCGGGGCTTCCATCGCGCGCAGCACGATGGTGATGCCGGCGTCCTGGTCGTGGTTGTCGCCCTTCAGGCCGGCAACAGCAGCCTTGGCGCGCAGCAGTGCCACGCCGCCGCCGGGGACGATGCCTTCTTCAACAGCTGCACGGGTTGCGTGCAATGCGTCTTCGACGCGCGCCTTCTTTTCCTTCATCTCGACTTCGGTCGCAGCGCCGACCTTGATCACCGCCACGCCGCCGGACAGCTTGGCCTTACGCTCTTGCAGCTTTTCCTTGTCGTAGTCGCTGGAGGATTCTTCCATCTGTTTGTTGATGGTGACGATGCGAGCCTGGATTGCTTCGGTCTTGCCGGCGCCGTCGATGATGGTGGTGTTGTCCTTCGCCACTTCGATGCGCTTGGCCTGGCCCATGTCTTCCAGTGTCGCCTTTTCCAGCGTCAGGCCGACTTCTTCGGCGATCACGGTGCCGCCGGTCAGGATGGCGATGTCTTCCAGCATGGCCTTGCGGCGGTCGCCGAAGCCAGGAGCCTTGACTGCGACAGTCTTCAGGATGCCGCGGATGTTGTTCACCACCAGTGTAGCCAGCGCTTCGCCGTCCACGTCTTCAGCGACGATCAGCAGCGGGCGGCCGGCCTTGGCGACTTGTTCCAGTACGGGCAGCAGGTCGCGGATGTTGGAGATCTTCTTGTCGTGCAACAGGATGAAGGGGTTCTCCATCGCAGCGATCTGGCGATCCTGGTTGTTGATGAAGTACGGCGACAGGTAGCCGCGGTCGAATTGCATACCTTCGACCACGTCCAGCTCGTCTTCCAGGCCGGAGCCATCTTCGATGGTGATGACGCCTTCCTTGCCGACCTTGTCCATCGCTTCGGCGATCTTGTCGCCAACTGCGCTGTCAGAGTTAGCGGAGATGGAGCCAACCTGGGCGATTTCCTTGCTGGTGGTGCAGGGCTTGGAGATGTTCTTCAGTTCGGCGACGGCGGCGATCACCGCCTTGTCGATGCCGCGCTTCAGGTCCATCGGGTTCATGCCTGCGGCGACGAACTTCATGCCTTCCTGAACGATGGATTGCGCCAGCACGGTCGCGGTGGTGGTGCCGTCACCGGCCACGTCGGAAGTCTTGGAAGCCACTTCCTTGACCATCTGCGCGCCCATGTTCTCGAACTTGTCCTTCAGTTCGATTTCCTTGGCGACGGAAACGCCGTCCTTGGTGATCGTCGGGGAACCGTAGGAACGGTCCAGCACCACGTTGCGGCCCTTCGGGCCCAGAGTGACCTTGACCGCGTCGGCCAGGATGTTCACACCGACGACCATCTTGCTGCGTGCGGCGTCGTGGAATTTTACGTCTTTAGCTGCCATGTCTTGTTCTCCTGAATTTATTGGTTGCTTACGCTTCGATCACGCCGATGATGTCGTCTTCGCGCATTTGCAGCAGTTCGATGCCGTCCATCTTGAAGGCTTGACCGGAATACTTGCCGAACAGCACCTTGTCGCCGACCTTGACGTTCATCGGACGAACTTTGCCGTCGTCACCGATCTTGCCGTTGCCCACGGCAACGACTTCGCCTTGATCCGGCTTCTCGGTAGCCGCATCGGGAATGACGATGCCGGAAGCGGTCGTGCGCACTTCTTCCACACGCTTGACGATGACGCGATCGTGCAAAGGACGAATTTTCATGCTTGGTTCTCCTAAAATCAGTGAGTTAATGAAAGCGAAGGCGGATTTTGCATCAGTTGTTAGCACTCTCCGCCAGCGACTGCTAATAATAGGGGCGACCCCGCCCCTTTTCAAGTACAGTGAACTGCTTATTTTTGCGGAGGGAGGGCGACCTTGTTGTCGGTGCTGAACTGATAGTCGCGGAAGATGTGTTCTGCGGACAGGGGTTGATAGCTTCCGTCGGCCAGCTTGTTGCTGGTGTCCTTCAGCTTGTAGGTGTAGTGACCGCAGGTCCACAGCTTGAAGTTGCGCATGTGGGTGCACAAGCAGGTCTTGTCGAGTACTTGGATTTTCTTCTCGCCCGGATGGGCGGCGACTTCGCGGTTATATGAGTCGATGTAGGAGCAGCGCCCGTTGGCATCCAGAATATAGCCGTAGGATTCGCAGCCGGGGCGGATGCCGGAGCCGATGGCGGGGCTGGCCTTCAGCATGCGCATCGGATAGCCGGTCGGCGAGATGCCGTTGACTTCGATGTCGTCCTCGCTGGCCTTGAAGTATTCCTGCTGCACGTCTTTCGGCAGGCCGCATTCGTCGGCGACGGTGAAGCGGGTCGCCACCTGCACCGCGGCGGAGCCTTCTTCGAGGAAGCTCACCGCATCGCTGCCGGTGAAAATGCCGCCGGCCGGGATCACCGGGATGTCCAGCTTCTCGTCGCGCAGGAATTGCAGCACCTCGTTGGTGATGGTGCGCAGATCGTACTTCATCCAGTCGTCCATGCCGAAGCCGAGGTGTCCGCCGGCCAGCGGGCCTTCCACCACGACGAAGTCGGGCAGGCGGTTGGTGCGCGAGTTCTTGCGCAGGAACAGTTGCAACGCGCGCAGGCTGGAGACGATGATGCCCAGCTTGGCGTCGCGGAAGCGCGGATGATCCTCGATCATCGCGAACGAGCCGAGATGCAGGCCGGCCGCCAGCGTGATGCCGTCGATGCCCGCGTCCAGCGCGCTGCGCAGACGCACCGTCAGGGTTTCGCGCGGCGCGTTCATCGTCAACTTTTCCATGCAGTTGATGAACACCATGCCTTCGCCGCGCTTGGCTTCCATGGTCTTGCTGACGTGCAGGCGCGTCGACTCGGAAATATGGCCGAGGTCGAACTTCACCGCCGACTTGTCTGTGTTGTCGATGTTGTACTTGTACTGCTGGAGCTTTTCCTTGACGAAACCGGTGTCGTAGAGCCGATCGCTGACGGTAGGCAACATCGCGTCCGAGATATGGCCGATGCCACCCAGTCGCGCGGCCTCCAATGCCAGTTCGGCGGTGGAAATGTCCACCCCCATGCCGCCGATCATGATCGGCACTATCTCACGCTTGCCAAAGCGCAGACGGAAATCGTCCACACGTTTCATTGCTGCCATCCCCCACTGTCGTTGCCTACCGAGGGTCAGGACGACAGAAATAATAATTTGAAGGTGCGAAGGATGCCACAGATTGGGGCAGGACGGAAAGCGAGCCCATTTGGCGGGGCTTGGCGGGCGACGGGAAATTCAGTTCAGCAGGTTTTCTAGCGCGCCGCGCAATTCCGGGAACCGAAAACGGTAGTGCGCGCTTTCCAGTCTCTTAGGCAGAACCCGCTGCCCTTCCAGCACCAGACTGGCAGATTCGCCCATGCTCAGTTTCAACAAGGCAGGGGGAGCGACGAAGAGCGCCGGACGGCGTAGCACCGAGGCCAGCTCTCGGGTGAATTCGGCGTTGGTGACCGGTTGCGGGGAGGTGGCGTTATAGGGGCCGTGCATCTGCTCGTCGCGCAACAGGCGCAGCATGACCGCGATCAGGTCATCGATGTGTATCCAGCTCATCCATTCCTTGCCGTCGCCTATCCTGGCGCCCATGCCCAGCTTGAACGGTGGAACCATGCGCCCCAGCAAGCCGCCCTCTGTACTTAACACCAGCCCGGTGCGTTGCAGGCAGACGCGGACTCCGTGACTTTCGGCCGCGCGGGCTGCCGCTTCCCAGGCGACGCATAACCGAGCCGGAAAATCGTCGCCTACCGCGGAATTCTCATCCAGCTCCTCGTCGCCGCGCCCGCCGTAATAGCCGATGGCCGAGCCGCTTAGCAGCACTGCCGGTTTGCATTCGGCGGCGGCGATGCGGCGCACCAGTTCTTCGGTCAGCGCGATGCGGCTGTCCCACAGCACCTGTTTGCGTTTCTCGGTCCAGCGCTCATCGACGATAGGCTCACCGGCCAGATTGACCACGGCATCGAACGTTTGCGACGGCTTCCATTCATTCAGTGCCGCCATCGCGTGGACACCCGCGCCGCATTTCGCGGCGACGGAGTCCGGCTTACGGCTGAACACGGTTAGTTCGTGCCCATCCGCCAGCAGCGCCTTGCAAAGGCGGCGTCCGATCAACCCGGTGCCTCCGGTGATGAGTATGCGCATGTGCGTTCTCGCTCGAAATTGGTCGGGGTCAGGCTATAGAAACATTCGGCTGCTGGCAATAAGCAAAAACCGTTATGATTTCGCGCATGTCACATCCAGTCCCAAGCAATCCAGATCTTCTGTCGCGCAGCCTGTCTGCGGTCTGGCATCCCTGTTCGCAGATGAAGCACTATGAGAACTTTCCGCTGGTGCCGATCGCGCGCGGACAGGGCGCGTGGCTGTACGACTTCGACGGCAAGCGCTATCTGGATGCGGTCAGCTCTTGGTGGGTGAACCTGTTCGGTCATTGCAACCCGCGCATCAACGCCGCCATCGCCGACCAGTTGGGAAAGCTGGAGCATGTGATGCTCGCGGGCTTCACCCACGAGCCGGTGGTACAACTGTCCGAGCGTCTGCGCAAACTGGCCCCCGCCGGATTGGGGCACTGCTTCTACGGATCGGACGGCGCCTCGGCGACCGAGATCGCGCTGAAGATGAGCGCGCATTACTGGCGCAACAACGGCCAGCCCGGCAAGACGCAGTTCATCAGCTTGCAGAACAGCTATCACGGCGAGACGTTGGGTGCGCTGTCGGTGACCGATGTCGCGTTGTTCCGCGATGCCTACGGTGCGTTGATCGCGCAGCAGGCTACGGTGCCGAGTCCGGATTGGCGCGATGCGGAACCGGGCGAAAGCGCGGAAGCCTATGCGCTGCGCTGCGCCGACCTGCTGGAATCGCATCTGCAATTGCATCACGCGCAGCTTGCCGCATTCATCGTCGAGCCGTTGGTGCAGGGCGCGGCAGGCATGGCGATGTATCACCCGGTTTATCTGAAGCGTGCGCGCGAACTCTGCACGCGATACGGCGTGCTTCTGATCGCCGACGAAATTGCGGTTGGCATGGGGCGAACGGGGACGCTGTTCGCGTGCGAACAAGCCGGCATTGCACCGGATTTTCTGCTGATCTCCAAGGGCATCACCGGCGGCTACCTGCCGCTATCCATCGTGATGACGACCGACAATATTTATCAGGCGTTCTATGCCGACGAGACCGCGCGCGGCTTCCTGCATTCGCATTCCTACACCGGCAATCCGCTGGCCTGCCGCGCCGCGCTGGCGACGCTGGACATCTTCGAACAGGACGATGTATTGAGCGCGAATCGCGCCAAGGCGGCCTTGTTCAATTGCATCGCGGCACCGCTGCGCGACCATCCCAAGGTTCGCAACTTCCGCAATACCGGCATGATCTGGGCATTCGAGGTGGACACGCCGCATGCCGATTTCGCGCGCCGCTGCTTCTCGCTGGCGCTACAAAATGAACTTTTACTGCGACCTATGGGCAACACGGTGTACTTCATGCCGCCCTATGTGATAGCCGAGGACGAGATGCATTTTCTGGTCGGGCGCACGTTAAAAATATTGGAAATACTGGCATGAAACGATACCTGTTCCTGCTCGCGCTGTGCTTCGCCGTCGGCGCCGATGCGGCATCGCTGCCTGCGACGGTCAAACAGTCGCTGAAACAGGCCGGCATCCCGCTGTCCGCCGTCGCCGTCGAGGTGCGCGAAGTCGGCGCGCGCAAACCGTTGCTCAGCCTGAACGCCGAGCAGTCGATGAACCCGGCCTCGACGATGAAGCTGTTGACGACCTATGCCGCGCTGGACATCCTCGGCCCGGCCTACACCTGGAAGACCGAGGCCTGGATCGACGGCGAACTCAAGGACGGCGTGCTGCAAGGGAATCTGGTGCTGAAGGGCTACGGCGACCCGAAGTTCACAATAGAACAGTTCTGGCTATGGCTCGCCGAGTTGCGCGCGCGCGGCCTGCGCGAGATACGCGGCGACTTGGTGCTGGACCGCAGCTATTTCGAACTGCCGCCGCACGACCCGGCCGCGTTCGACAACGATCCGGTGCGCGCCTACAACGTCGGCCCCGATGCGTTACTGCTGAATTTCAACACGTTGCGCCTGCGCTACCTGCCCGACGGCGACAGGATGAATGTCATCACCGAGCCGCCGCTGGACGGCATCCGTCTGGACAACCGGCTCACGCCGCAACCCGCGCGAGGCTGCGACGGCTGGGACGACGGCGTCGTCGTGCAGCCGGGCGGCGACAGCGTGGTGTTGCAGGGCGGCTATCCCGGCGAGTGCGGCGAACGCGAACACAATCTCAGCGTGATGCCGCATACGCGCTACATCGAAGCGGTGTTCCGCGCGCTGTGGAAAGAGTTGGGCGGCACGCTACACGGCAAACAGCGCGAGGGCATCGCAAGCGCGAAGGCGCAGCTGTATTCCACGCATCGTTCCGAGCCGCTCTCCAGCGTCATCCGCGACATCAACAAATTCAGCAACAACGTGATGGCGCGCCAACTATTTCTGACGCTGGGGGCGAACGGCGGCGCCAGCATAGAACGCAGCACGCAGGCCGTGAGCGGCTGGCTGTCGATGCGGCAACTGGATTTCCCCGAGCTGGTACTGGAGAACGGCGCGGGCCTGTCGCGCAAGGAACGCATCAGCGCCGCGCATCTCGCGCAGTTGCTCCAGCATGCAGCCGCTCATCCCTTGAGCGCTGAACTGCAAAGTTCGCTGCCGATACTCGGCGTGGATGGTTCGATGAAAAAACGCATGAAGGAAAGTCGCGCCGCAAGTCACGCGCACCTCAAGACAGGTACGCTGGAAGGCGTGAAGACTATCGCCGGCTATGTCCGGTCACAGGGCCGGGAATGGGTGGTGGTGCTCTTCATCAACCACCCGCGCGCGAAGCACGGACAAGCCGCGCAGGATGCGCTGATCGAGTGGGTGTACGAGCAGCGTTAACTACGCGTCAAGTTACGGTATCCGCCATACCGGATTAAGTAATTCATTCTATTGTTCCGTGGTCCCCGTGCGTCCAGCATGGTTACACCACGGCCCACCCATGCGCCTTCGGCGCAATGGCTGCCGTTCCGATCAATTTTGACGGAAAGGACAGGTCATGAAGAACATTGCAATTGTCACCCTGCTGTATGCCATCGCCGCCCAGCCTGCTTACGCATCCGACGACAATGCTCGCGTTTTTCCCGAGCCGAATACGGATGCCGCCGCCTGGAAAGCCGAGCTCGCCAAATTGACCTGGTTCAGCCTGCGGCAAGAAAGCGAGGGCTTTTCGCTGTATGGCGGACTTTTCATCCCCCCCTTGCATGCCCGCGGGATCGATATCCGGATGCGCCGCAATGCCGCCACTTACGGGCTGCACGGTCAGTTCAATAGCTCCCCGAAGATCGGCATCCTGTTCGGCCTGGATCGTTATGTTGCCGGGGAGAACGCCGGCAACAGCATTTTTTCGCTGAGTACACAAATCAAATTCTGAGCCCTGACCATCCGGGATACACCTTGCCGCCCCGGTTCGGATTATTTCGGATAATGGGGGCGCCGCATTCATCTCCCGATGCGGAGCGCTCCTTTTGTGAATTAAGCAATTCACCTTATTGCGGCCGCCCGGCCGCATCTCTAGCATGTCCGTCACCACAAAAGCCGATGTGATTCGCTGAAAAACAGACAGATATTCTGATTAACTTTCATGGAAGGGATCGAAAATGAAGAAGATCGTTGCAGTTGTATTGCTGTCCGCCGTTGTCGCATTGCCCGCTTACGCGGATAACAGTCCTTATGTCGGGATCAAGGTGGGTAGCACCAGCGTAGGATTCAATGCATTAAGCAAATCCTCCGATACCGCTTACGGTGCGTTGCTTGGCTACCAGTACAACAGGAATTTCGCTGTCGAAGGCGAGTACGTCGACTTGGGGCGCTTTACCACCGCTGCAGCCGTTACCGGCAAATCCGATGTATGGGGACTTAGCGCAGTGGGCATATTGCCGCTGGAAGACAGGTTTTCTGTATACGGCAAACTAGGCGTCGCCCGTTCCAGCACCAGCACCTCTACGACCACCGGTATCAATCGAACCGCCGCCACATACGGACTGGGAGGCCAGTATGACGCCACGCCGATGATAGGCTTACGGCTGGGTTGGGAGCGTTATGGCGTAGGGGTGACCGGAGAGAGCGCTACCGACGATCTCTATTCGCTGGCTGCGATGTTCAAGTTCTGACCATTACCCCCTCGCAATAAAAAAGGCCGGGGTTGTTCCCGGCCTTTTGGCTTCTGGCGAGCCAGCCTACAGCCCCAGTTCGCCCCACATCGCGTCCACCTTTGTCTTCACTGCCGCATCCATCGCGATGGGCGTGCCCCATTCGCGACTGGTCTCGCCCGGCCACTTGTTGGTTGCGTCCAGCCCCATCTTGCCGCCGAGGCCGCTCACGGGCGAGGCGAAATCGAGGTAGTCGATGGGGGTATTCTCCACCAGCAGCGTATCGCGCACCGGGTCCATGCGCGTGGTGATTGCCCACATGACTTCCTTCCAGTCACGCACGTCGATGTCGTCGTCCACCACAATGATGAACTTGGTGTACATGAACTGGCGCAGGAAACTCCAGATGCCGAACATCACGCGCTTGGCGTGTCCGGCGTATTGTTTCTTGATGCTGACGACCGCCATGCGGTACGAGCATCCTTCCGGCGGCAGGTAGAAGTCTTCGATCTCGGGGAATTGTTTTTGCAGCAACGGCACGAACACTTCGTTCAGCGCCACGCCGAGCATCGCCGGCTCGTCGGGCGGTTTGCCGGTGTAAGTGGAGTGGTAAATGGGATCGCGACGCAGGGTGATGCGCTCTATCGTGAACACCGGAAACTTGTCCTGCTCGTTGTAGTAGCCGGTGTGGTCGCCGTACGGCCCTTCCAGCGCGACCTCGCCCGGATGGATGACGCCTTCCAGCACGATCTCGGCGGAAGCGGGCACTTGCAGGTCGCTGCCGATGCACTTCACCAGTTCGGTCTTGCTGCCGCGCAGCAGTCCGGCGAACTGGTATTCGGACAACGAGTCGGGAACGGGCGTTACCGCACCAAGGATGGTCGCCGGGTCTGCGCCGATCACGACCGCAACCGGGAACGGTTGTCCCGGATTTTTTTGGCAGTGATCGCGAAAATCCAGCGCGCCGCCGCGGTGCGCGAGCCAGCGCATGATGACCTTGTTCGGCCCCAGCACTTGCTGGCGATAGATGCCGAGATTCTGTCGCGTCTTATTCGGGCCGCGCGTGACCACCAGTCCCCAAGTAATCAGCGGCGCGACATCGCCCGGCCAGCAATGCTGAATCGGAAGTTTTGCGAGATCGACATCGCTGCCTTCCCATACGACTTCCTGGCAGGGAGCCGAAGACAATACCTTCGGCGACATCGTCAGCACCTGCTTCAGCAGCGGCCATTTCTCCCAGGCATCCTTCAGGCCCTTCGGCGGTTCAGGTTCCTTCAGGTAGGCGAGCAATTTGCCGACTTCGCGCAACGCGCCGATGTTTTCTTCACCCATACCCAGCGCGACGCGGCGCGGCGTACCGAACAGGTTCGCAAGGACGGGCATGCTGCTTTTTTGCATGCCGGGTCCGACGACGTTCTCAAACAGCAACGCCGGCCCCTGCGCGCGCAGCACGCGATCGGCGATCTCGGTCATCTCCAGATGCGTCGAGACGGGCGCAGCGATGCGCTTGAGTTCGCCAATTTGCTCCAATTGAGCGATGAAATCGCGCAGGTCTTTATATTTCATTAATAGAACCTTTCTTCACCTTCCGGTCGCGTCTTGAACCGCTTGTGCAACCAGAAATACTGTTCCGGCATTTCTCGCACGCGGTCTTCGATGAAGGCGTTCATGCGCCGCGTGTCGGCGGCTACATCGCCGGTCGGGTAGTTTTCCCACGCCGGATAAAAACGCACTTCATAGCCCTGTCCGCCGGGCAGCAGCTTGCTGATGCAGGGCACGACTCTTGCCCCGGTCATTTCCGCAAGGCGCGGCACAGTGGTCAGCGTCGCCGCCGGTACGCCGAAGAACGGTGCGAACACACCATCCTTGGTTGCGAGATCCTGGTCGGGCAAGTAATAGAATGGACGCAGCTCGCGCATCGCCTTGATTACCGGGCGCAGCCCCTGTTGGCGCGCATAGAGCTTCTGGCTGCCGAAGCGCGAACGTCCGTGCAGCAGCATGTCATGGAATAAACGGCTCTTCTGGGTCGAGTACACGCTGACCAGATCGACATGCTGGATCATCCACGAACCGCCGACATCCAGCGCAACGAAATGCGGCGCGAGCAGAATCACCGGACCTTGCTTCTGAGCGTCGGTGTAGTGTTCCAGACCTTCGACGCGGATCAGGCTCTGGATGCGTTCGGATGAACTCCACCACAGGATGCCGCGCTCGATGAAACTGCGCGCGAACGCCTGGAAGGTGCGCTCCACCATCCGGTCGCGCTCGGCCTCCGGCAGGTCGGGGAAACAAAGCCGCAGATTGGTCGCAGCGACGGTGCGGCGTTCGCCGGCCAGCGCGTGCAGCAGCAGGCCGAGCGCATTGCCGATCCCGGCGAGGATGGCCAGCGGCAGGAAGTGCAGCAGCCACAGGATGAAGATTCCAATTCTGGTCATTGCGGTACGGTCTCGGGTTGTGCCACGCCGGGCGGGGCTTTGTAGCGGTTGTAGCTCCACAGATACTGCGCGGGACAGGCGCGTATCGTGCGTTCCAACGCGGCGTTGATCTGCCGCGCGACGGGTTGATCGAAGTCCAACGGCAGCGGTGCCACGTGGATCACGTAACCTTCGCCGCGGGGCAGGCGCTCGGAATAGGCGATCAACGCCGTCGCGCCGCTGCTCTCGGCGAGTCTTCCGGCCAGCGTCATCGTGTACGCGGGGCGGCCGAAAAACTCTGTCCATTCGCCTTCGCCGCGGCTGGGCACCTGATCCGGCAGCAGGCCGATGGCTTCGCCGCGTTTGAGCGCCTTATATAGCAGGCGCACGCCGCTGACATCGGCTTTCGCCAATTTCGCCTGGCCGCGCTCCCGTCCGGCGCGCATCACGCCTTCGAGGAATCCGAGTTTCGGCGGGCGGTACAGCACGGTGATCGGCATGCGTTGCGCGGCATACAGCGCGGAGATTTCGAAGCAGCCCAGATGCGGCGTCAGGAAGATGATGCCGCGCCCCTGCGCCTTCGCCGCCTCGATATGTTCCAGCCCGACGCACTCGCGCACCTTGCCCAGCACCTCGTCGTACGAGCGCCCCCATATCCACGGCAGTTCGGTCAACCCCTTGCCGGTCTCGGCGATGGCCGCCGGCAGCAGGTCCGGCGAGATGCCGGCCTGTTTCAGGTTGTCGCGGGTGCGTTCGGCATAGGTCGCCGAGGCGGCATAGGTCAGCCGCCCGAGCAAGGCGCCCAGACGATGGAGAGCACCCAGCGGAAGGCGCGCCAGCAGCCAGTAAATGGATTTGAACAGGAAGGCGGTCATTGGAGCCCGGTTTGTTATAATGCGCGCCCTATTAAACCAACGTAGTGATCGAACGGAGAGCCATGAGCGAATATTTCTTTACATCCGAATCCGTGTCCGAGGGCCATCCGGACAAGGTAGCCGACCAGATCTCCGATGCAATTCTGGACGCGATTCTAGCGCAAGACCCCTATGCGCGGGTAGCCGCAGAAACGCTGACCAACACCGGACTGGTTGTGCTGGCCGGTGAGATCACCACGACCGCCAACGTCGATTACATCCACGTCGCGCGCGACACCATCAAGCGCATCGGCTACGACAACACCGAATACGGCATCGACTACAAGGGCTGCGCCGTGCTGGTGGCCTACGACAAGCAGAGCCCGGACATCGCCCAAGGCGTGGACCGCGCCTCCGACGACTACCTGAATCAGGGCGCCGGCGACCAGGGCCTGATGTTCGGCTACGCCTGCACCGAGACCGACACGCTGATGCCGCTGCCGATCTACTTGTCGCACCGCATCGTCGAGCGTCAGGCGCAACTGCGCCACGACGGCCGCCTGCCATGGCTGCGTCCGGATGCGAAGTCGCAAGTCACCATCAAGTATGTCGATGGCAAGCCGTTCTGCATCGACACCGTGGTGCTGTCCACCCAGCACGCGCCGGAAATGACGCTGGAGCAGATCCGCGAAGCAGCAATCGAAGAGATCATCAAGCCGGTGCTGCCGAAGGAGTTAATCAAGGGCGACATCAAGTATCTGGTGAACCCGACAGGCCGCTTCGTTATCGGCGGCCCGCAAGGCGACTGCGGCCTGACCGGTCGCAAGATCATCGTCGACACCTACGGCGGCGCAGCCCCGCACGGCGGCGGCGCGTTCTCCGGCAAGGATCCGTCCAAAGTCGACCGTTCCGCAGCTTACGCCGGCCGCTATGTGGCGAAGAATATCGTCGCCGCCGGCTTGGCCGACAAGTGCCTGATCCAGATATCCTACGCAATCGGCGTTGCCCAGCCGACCAGCGTAATGGTCACCACCTACGGCACCGGCAAGGTCTCCGACGAAAAAATCGCCGAACTGGTCAAGACGCACTTCGACCTGCGCCCGAAAGGCATCGTGCAAATGCTCGACCTGCTGCGTCCGATCTACCAGAACACCGCAGCTTACGGCCACTTCGGCCGCGAAGAGCCGGGATTCACTTGGGAGAATACAGATAAGGCAGCGGCACTGCGTGCCGATGCTGGCTTGTAAGCGAAGCGAGCAAGCCATACGCCGCAGGCGTACTTATCTTTATTCGGGTGAAGGCTAACATCGCTTGCGATGTTAAGGTGCGCAGCACCGGCCGGAGCCAAAACACGGATAAGGCGGCAGCGCTGCGCGCTGACGCTGGCCTGTAAGGCCACACCTGCGGCGCTTATCCGTGTTTCGGCGCAGGCTAATGCCCGCTTGCGGGCGTTAAGCCGCGAAGCGGCGGCCGAAACCAAAATACGGACAGTAAAAATCAAAAGCCCCCGACCCCGGGGGCTTTTTTTTGTGTCTTGTTGTCGTCGGAAAGAATCAGCCGGCTTTGCGCTTGAACACCAGATCCCACACCCCATGCCCCAGATTGATACCCCGCTTTTCGAACTTCGTCAGCGGGCGGTATTCCGGGCGCGGCGCATAGTCGGCGGCGGTGTTTTCCAGCAACGCTTCCTCGCCGAATACGCGCAATATCTGTTCGGTGTAGTCCTGCCAATCGGTCGCGGCGTGGATGTAGCCGCCGGGCTTGATCTTCTGCACCAGCTTCGCGATGAACGGCGACTGGATCAGGCGGCGTTTGTTGTGGCGCGCCTTGTGCCAGGGGTCGGGGAAGAAGATATGCACACCATCCAGCGATGCGTCCGCAATCATGTCGCGCAGCACTTCCACCGCGTCGTGCTGGACGATGCGGATGTTGGATATCTGCTGTGCCTCGATCAATTTCAGCAAGTTGCCCACGCCGGGGGTATGCACTTCCAGACAAAGGAAATCGTTCTCGGGATGCGCCTGCGCGATGGTCGCGGTGCTGTCGCCCATGCCGAAACCGATCTCCAGTATCTTCGGCACGCTACGCCCAAAGGCTTGATCGAGGTCCAGTATCTTGTTCTCGTAAGGGATGCCGTATTTCGGCATCAGCGTGTCCACCGCGCGCTGCTGCGCGGTCGAGAGATGGCCCTGGCGCAGCACGAAGCTGCGGATATGCCGGTTTTTGAGGTCGGTGGTGTCGGTCATGGGAATATTGTAGGGGCACGGCGCGCCGTGCCCTTGCGTCCTCTGTGTTCGAAAAATCTGTATGTAGGGCGGATGAGCGCAGCGTTATCCGCCGTATGGTTTACGGCACAAAGACCGTACGTTTGCATGGCTCAAAAGCGTCGGAAGGCGCTACGCTTTTCCGACCTACAGATGTGTCTAGCTGCGCACCGAACCGATGATCCCCGCCGTCGGCGAGCTCGGGCTGGCGCTGTACAGCTTCTTCGGCATGCGTCCCGCGAGATACGCCTCGCGCCCGGCTTCCACGCCCTTCTTCATTGCGGAGGCCATCAGCACCGGATTCTGCGCGCCCGCGATCGCGGTGTTCATCAGCACGCCCGCGCAGCCCAGCTCCATCGCGATGGCCGCATCGGACGCCGTGCCCACGCCCGCATCGACGATCACCGGCACCTGCAGGCGCTCCATGATGAGTTGCAGGTTCCACGGATTCAGGATGCCCATGCCGGAGCCGATTAATGATGCCAGCGGCATCACCGCGACGCAGCCGATGTCCTCCAGCTGTTTCGCGACGATGGGGTCGTCCGAGGTGTAGACCATCACCTGGAAGCCTTCGGCCACCAGTGTCTTCGCCGCGGCGATGGTCTCGATCACGTTGGGATACAGCGACTGCGGGTCGCCCAGCACTTCCAGCTTCACCAGCGAATGACCATCCAGCAGTTCGCGCGCGAGGCGCAAGGTACGCACCGCATCGTCAGCGGTATAGCAACCCGCGGTGTTCGGCAAATAGGTGAACTTCGACATCGGTACGGAGTCGAGCAGATTGGGCTCGTTCGCGTTCTGGCCGAGGTTGGTGCGGCGGATCGCCACCGTGACGATCTCCGCGCCGCTCGCGTCCAGCGCCGCGCGCGTCTCGGTGAAGTCCTTGTACTTGCCTGTGCCGACCAGCAGCCGGGAGTTGTAGCTCTTGCCTGCGATGATGAGTTTGTCGTTCATGTCGTTTCCTTAGCTCTACTGGATCGTCATTCCGGCGCAGGCCGGAATCCAGTGGTTTTAATCAAAATGCATTTTGGTCTTGCTGGATTCCGGCCTGCGCCGGAATGACGGAGTTCAGCAATTCTACTTAGCCGCCGCCCACCGCGACGACGATCTCCAGCTTGTCTCCGTCCGCCAGTTGCTGCGTCGCAAAGCTGCTGCGCGGCGCGATCTCGCCGTTGCGCTCCAGCGCGATGCGCTTGCCGGTGAGCCCCATCTCCTCGATGAGCGCGGCGATGCTGAGAGCTTGCAGGAATTGGCGGGGTTCGCCGTTGATGCTGACCGTTATCACTTTGGGAGTCTCTGGATTGCCGTGTTAGAATGCGCGCCGCATTCTACACCAAGCGGGTGTAGTTCAATGGTAGAACGGCAGCTTCCCAAGCTGCATACGACGGTTCGATCCCGTTCACCCGCTCCAGTCTTTGCAGCATTCCCGCAGCAATCCGTCCCAACTCTACGGCTATTTGATCTTGACCTTGACCAGCTCTTCGCCGTCCGGGTCGGTCACATGCACCGCACAGGCGATGCAGGGGTCGAAGCTGTGTATGGTGCGCAGGATCTCGATGGGCTGTTTGGGATCATACAACTTGTGGCCTTTCAGCGCGGCCTCGTAGGGGCCGTCCTGTCCCTGCGGGTCGCGCGGGCCGGCGTTCCAGGTGCTCGGCACCACGGCCTGGTAGTTGTCTATCTTGCCGTCCTTGATGACGATCCAGTGCGCCAGCGCGCCGCGCGGCGCTTCCATGAAGCCCGCGCCCTTGGCGGTGGCGGGCCAGGTCGACGGGTCCCATTTCGTCTCGTTGAAGGTGCGCAAGTCCCCCGCCCTGATGTTGGCGATCAGCTGGTCGTACCAACCCTGCATCGTGTCGGCGATGACCTTGGTCTCCAGCGTGCGCGCGGCGGTGCGGCCCAGCGTCGAATACAGCGCGGTAAGCGGCAAGTCCAGCTTGCTCAGCGTCATGTCCACCAGCTCTCTGGTCTGCGCGTGGCCCTTCGCATACATCATCAGCACGCGCGCCAGCGGGCCGACTTCCATCGCCTTGCCTTTCCAGCGCGGCGACTTGAGCCAGGAGTACTCCTTCGCGGTGTCGAGGTTCTCGTACGGCGGTTTCGGCCCGGTGTAATGCAGCGCTGTTTCGCCCTTGTAGGGATGCAGGCCCTTGTCCTTGCCGACGCTGTAGTCGTACCAGGAATGCGAGACGAACTCCTCGATTTCGTTCTCCGCATGCAGGTCCACCGGATGGATCGTGGACAGGTCGCGGTTCAGGATCACGCCGGAAGGGATCAGGAAGGAGGCTGGATCGTTGATGCCCTTCTCGGGGAAGTCGCCGTAGGTCATGAAGTTGCCGATGCCCTCGCCCTGCGTGCTCCAGTCCTTGTAGAAGCCGGCGATGGCCAGCGTGTCCGGCACATAGACCTGATCGACGAATTCGCGCATCTGGTTGATGATGTTCTGCACGTTCGCTAGCCCCACCATGTTCAGCGAGGTCGCGCCTTCGCCGCCGCGATAATGAGGCCCCTTGCCGCGGCCTTCCTGTTCCGGATGGATGCTGATTGCGCAGGGCACGCCGCCGACGAGGAAGTTCGGGTGCGGATTCTTTCCGCCGAAGATGGTGTGTAGCTTCGCCACGTCGCGCTGCCAGGCGAGCGCGTCGAGATAATGCGCCACCGCCATCAGGTTCGCCTCCGGCGGCAGCTTGTAGGCCGGGTGCCCCCAGTAGCCGTTCGAGAAGATACCGAGCTGGCCGCTTTCGACGAAGCCCTTCACCTTCTTCTGCATGTCGGCGAAATAGCCGGGCGAGGAGCGCGGGTAGGACGGGCTGACCGTCTGCGCAAGTTGTGAAGTCGCCGCGGGATCGGCCTTCAGCGCCGAGACCACGTCCACCCAGTCCAGCGCGTGCAGGTGGTAGAAGTGCATCACATGGTCGTGGATGTATTGCGCACCCGTCATCAGATTGCGTATCAGTTGCGCGTTCGCGGGCACCTCGTATTTCAGCGCATCCTCGACCGCGCGCACCGAGGCGATGCCGTGCACCAGCGTGCACACGCCGCAGATGCGCTGCGCGAAGGCCCAGGCGTCGCGAGGGTCGCGGCCACGCAGGATGATCTCGATGCCGCGCACCATCGTGCCGGCGCTGGACGCCTGCGTGATGCGCCCTTCGGCATCGGTCTCGGCCTCGATGCGCAGATGGCCCTCGATGCGGGTGATGGGATCGACGACGACTCTCCGGCTCATGATGCGCTCCCTTGCTTGTCATCCGCCAGATGCTCGGCGATCAGTTCGGTCAGGCCGACGACTTCATGCGGCATGTGGTTGTGCTCCAGCCCGTCCAGCAGCATCGTGCGGCAATTGGAGCAGGCGCTGACGATGGTGGTTGCATCGGTTGCGTCGAGCTGCGCCTTCTTGCGGTTGAACGCCTTGATGCGCAGCGGCTGGGCGCGTTCGTTGGCGCTGACGCCTCCGCCTCCGCCGCAGCACCAGTTCTGCAAACCGGGATCGGGCATCTCGACGAAATTGGGTGCGACCATGTTCAGCAGCTTGCGCGGCTGTTCGACCATGCCGCCGCGCCGCACCATCTGGCAGGGGTCGTGGAAGGTCATGCGCGTCTCGTCCACGCTGTCGGTCTTCAACCGGCCTTCGCTGCGCAGCTGGTCGAGCAGTTCGATGATGTGGATCACCTTGAACGGATAGGGCCGGCCGATCAGGTTGGGGCCTTCCCAGCGCAATGCGGTGTAAGCGTGGCCGCATTCCGGGCTGATCACGTATTTCACCTTCAGCCGTTCGGCGGCGCGCACGATGCGCCCAAGCAGTTCCGCCGCGAGATCGGATGAGCCGATCTGGATGCCGCTGTTGGTGCCCTCGAAACCGTCCGAGGCGATGGTCCAGGACACGCCTGCCTGGTGGAAGATGCGCGTCACTGCGCCGATGATGTCGTTGTACTCGGCGACCTCGGCGGAAGACAGCACCATCATGTAGTCCGCGCCTTCCACATCCATCGGCACCGTCAGGCCGGTCTCTTTCTCCGCATGTTTGATCTGCGCCCTCAGCGTGTTGATGTTCACGCCCATCGGGCTGCCCAGTTCGATCGCGCGCTGCGTCGCGCCCTTCAGTCCTTCCGGCGCATGGCCCGAGGCGACCATGCCTTCGCGCATTTTGCGCACCATGTAGACGATGTCGTTGCCCACCGGACAGGCCAGCGAGCAGCGGCCGCAAAGCGTGCAGCTGTCGTAGACCAGCGGCTCCCACTCGGCGAGTTCCTCGTCGCTCACCGGTTTGCTCAGTCCCGCCTTCTTCATCAGCTTGCCCCAGAAGGTGTATTCCTGCTGCCATACGCGGCGCAACGGTTCCAGCTTGTAGATGGGCGTGTACTTCGGGTTCTGCGTCTCGGTGTAGAACAGGCAGGAATCGGCGCACAGGCCGCAATGCACGCAGGAAGTGAAGAAGCTGGCGATCGGTCCGTCGATCTGTCCGATGAAGGAAGCGATGCCGCTCTGGAGTGATGTGCTCATGTCGCCTCCTTGCCATAACATTTAACGCCCGTTCGTCCTAATCCTTCGACTTTGCTCAGGACTAAAGGCTTTGTCGAAGGGTGAATGGGCTTCGACAAGCTCAGCCCGAACGGATATTTTTTCGTTGAGGCGGGCAAAGTCCGCTCTACGGTGTTGTCGTGAGTTATCAAGTCTGAATCCCCTTGAACCCCATGACCGCGCCGTTGTACCAGCGCGAGATGAAGGTCGAGAACATGTGCGCGAGATTGGTGAAGGGCGCTGCGATCAGCAGCAGCTCCACACTGGCGATATGCAGCGTCAGCAGCGTCACGTATTCGAAGGCTATCTCGCGCAGCAGCATGAAGCCGGTCAGCAGCGGCAGGAACGACAGCGCCCAGGTCAGGTAGTCCTGGTAGTCCGACAGCAATCGTTTCACCGGATCGACCAGCCGGTGCGCCAGCAGCGCGACCATCGCGGCGAGGGCGAGCACTGCCGAGATGTCGATCGCGCCGCGCGGCAGCGCCGGCCAGCCGAAGCCGAACACCGCGCGAAACAGCGCAATGTGCTGACTCAGGAAGAACAGCGTGACGAAGAAGCCGAGATGGAACACGTAGCCCGCGACGAAGGTGAATCTGCCGCGCGGGCTCAGCCTCGGCAGCACGAAATTGCGCTGCCACATCGTGCGCAATCCCCCGGCCCATTCCGAGCCGCGCGCTTCGGCGAGCGACTTCTTGCGGCCGATCAGCAGCAGGTGCAGCATGCGGTAGCTCATGCCCAGCACGAACACCGCGGCGGCGATCTGCAATCCGGTTCCACGCACCCAGATCAACAGTTCCTGTGCATCCATCTCAGTCTCCTTTCAGGTCGGCGACCGTGAGTTTCTCGCGCGACTGTTGCAGCTTCTGTTTCTTCGCGCGGTCCAGCGCGCCCATCGCCACGGCCGCGCCCGCACCGGCGATCATGGAAACCTGCGCGACGGCCGCGACATCCGCTGCGGGCGCGGACAGCGGCGTGTAGAAGCTGCCCGCATCCCAGAACTTCGGTTCCGAGCAGCCGATGCAGCCGTGGCCGGCCTCGATGGGGAAGCCCGCGCCGCCGTTCCACTTGGTCGTCGCGCAGGCGTTGTGCGTGGTCGGCCCCTTGCAGCCGAGCTCGTACAGACACCAGCCGTTGCGCGCGCCCTCGTCGTCGAAGGTCTTCGCGAACTTGCCCTGGTCGTAGAACGGGCGGCGGTAGCAGCGGTCGTGTATGGTCTCGCCGTAGAACGCCTTGGGCCGTCCCAGTTCGTCGAGCGCGGGCAGTTCGCCGAAGGTGAGGTAATGCGCCAGCACGCCGGTGATGACAGAGGGGATGGGCGGGCAGCCGGAGATGTTGACGATGGGCTTGTCCCTGACGATGTCGGACACCGCCACCGCGCCGGTCGGGTTGGGCTGCGCGTTGGGCAGTCCGCCGAACGCCGCGCAGCTGCCCACTGCGACGATGGCCGCCGCGCCCTTCGCCGCCTCTTCCAGCATGTCGAGATTGGTGCGTCCCGCAATCGTGGAATACACGCCGCCGTCCTTCAGCGGGATGGAGCCGTCCACCAGCAGCAGGTATTTTCCGTAGAACGCCTTCATCGCCTCGTCGCGCGCCTGCTCGGCGGCGTGGCCGGAAGCGGCCTGCAGTGTGTGGTGGTAGTCGAGCGAGATCATGTCGAAGATCAGGCTCTCCAGCGTCGGCGAATGCGAGCGCGTCAGCGACTCGGTGCAGCCGGTGCATTCCTGGAACGACAGCCAGATCACCGATGGCCGTTTCGCCTGCGACAGCGCGGCGGCGATCGCGCCCGCGCTGGAAGGCGGCAGCGCCATCATCGTCGCCAGCGCGGCGCAGAACTTGAGGAAGGCGCGGCGGCTGACGCCCTGTTCGCCCAGTCGCTGTTCCAGCGTTTCGTGTTCTTTCATGTTGTCACCTCGTCGCTGAGATGTTGCTGCTTTTCGTTATTCCGTTCGTCCTGAGCTTGTCGAAGGAACGAACGGCGCTCGTACATTGACTTCCATTCATGGTTCGACAGGCTCACCACGAACGGAAGTCAGCGTTTGCCGCAGACGGGCCAGTCCGACATAAATATCCTCCGGCTGGCTGTGCACGATAGCGGGGACGGAGGCGATCTCGATCAGGTCGGCGACGATATCGCCCTCGACGTTGTAGTGCGTCACCCACCATACGCCGGGGAAGCGCGTCTCGTAGATCTCCGAGTCGCCGATGGAGTCCAGCCGCGCGGTGACCTCGCCGCGCCCCAGCGTGGCGCGCAGTCCTTCGTATTCTTCCGCCGAGAACGGCAGGCTCTTCAGGTCGATCAGGCTGGTTGCGCCGGTGTCGACGAAGTCGTGGAGGCGGGAGGCGATCTCGTTGAGGATGGCGTCGAGGCTGCCGACGGTATGCGCGTCCGCGACCCTGATATGGATGTCCTGCAGGCTCATGTTCGCCACTCCTCTATGAGTTTTCTCGCCTGCGCGCAGACCTGCGGCATCGCCGCCGCAACCGCGGCTGAAGGATGTTCGCCCCAGTCGATCTCCGCGGGCTGGATGCCGATCAGCGCGCGCCGTTGCGGCAGGTGATCGGCGAGTAGCGCGATGGCCATGAGGTCGAGCAGGCTCACCTCATGCACGCTGCGCTTGCGGTTGCCGCCGAGGAATTCGTCCATCGCCTCGCCCTCGAACACCCGCGAGTGGCCGGGCGCTGCGTCGAGCTGTGCGGCGTCGATAACGATAAGTCGGGAGGCGTCTTCGATATGGCCGGCGAGCGCGAAGCTGAGCGTGCCGCCGTCGATGAAGGAGATGTCGTCGTGCCCGGCCAGTTCCTCGCGCAGGCGGTTGAGCGCATGAATGCCCGCGCCCTCGTCGCGCAGCAGGCTGTTGCCGATTCCCAATATCAATACGTTGCGACTTTCAGTCATGGCATAGGATACGGTTGAGGTTGACCGGAGCAGGACCGGCGCAACACTGCCGGTCGACGGGCACAACATGGGCATCACCGTAACCACCCGTTCGGCCAAAGTCAATTGGGAAGTCACCCGATTTCACCCGTGCCGCCCATGACTCCGGCGGCTATACTGAGCCCGTTTCCATCCCCTGCCGACCCCTATGTGCCTCGCCATTCCCATGCAGATCGTCGAGATCGACGGCTACAACGCCCGCTGCGAGGCGAAGGGCGAGGAGCGCACCGTGAGCCTGTTCCTGATGCAGGATGAAGCGCTCGCGACCGGCGACTACGTGATGGTGCACACCGGCTATGCGCAGCAGAAGATGTCGGCAGAGGACGCGCGGCTCGCCTGGGAGCTGTACGACGAGATGCTGGCGACGCTGGAGAAACCCGAATGAACGAGGTCGGCGGCGGACTGACGCTGCGGCTGCGCGTCCGGCGCGGCACGGTCGACGGTGTCGAGATCGTCTCCACCCGCCCGCAGGCCGCCGCGATGCTCGCGGGCAAGACGCCGGAACAGGCGGTGCGTCTCGCGCCGCTGCTGTTCAGCCTGTGCGGCGGCGCGCAGGGAGTGGCCGCGCAGGCTGCATTGTCGGCTGCGCAGAGCAAGGAGCCGGATGCGCGGCAACTGGCCGACTGGGCCGCGACGGTGCGGCGCGAGGCCGCCGCCGAACACCTGTGGCACCTGATGCTCGCATGGCCGCCGCTCTGCCGGATGGACAATCTCGAGCGCGAATACGCCGACGGCCGCAGGCGCTTGCAGCATGCCGAATCGGACGATGAACACGCCGCCGTGCTGGCGGACATCCTGAACACTCACCTGCTGGGCATGCCGCCCGGTGACTGGCTGCATCCCGGGCAATGGAGCGCATGGCGCGACGATTCATCGGCGCTGGGCGCGCGGCTGCTGCGCTGCGCGGACGAGACCGCTGGCGCGCCCCCCGTGCTGCTGCCGCACACGACCGCCGCCGACTGGCTGCCACTGGAGCAGCAGATACGCACCCGCGCCTATTGCGCCGCGCCGACCTGGCAGGGCGAGCCGCGCGAGACCGGTGCGCTCGCGCGCCAGCATGAACATCCGCTGGTGTCGCCGCTACTGGCTGCGGGACGCAACATCGAGGCGAGACTGGCCGCTCGTCTGGTCGAACTCTCGCAGTGGGCTTGCGGCGAAACCGGGGCCGCGTGCGACTGGGTCGATGCCGCGCGCTGCGGCGATGATGCCGCGCTCGCGCGAGTCGAGACCGCGCGCGGCGTGCTGCTGCATCGCGTGCGCATCGAGCACGGTTTGATATCGGAATACGCCGCCGTCGCCCCCACCGAATGGAACTTCCACCCGCAGGGCGCGTATGCGCGCGAGGCGATGCTCATAAATGCAGCGGACGATGCCGAGCACAAGGCGCGCATGCTGGTGCTGTCGCTCGATCCCTGCGTGGGGTATGAGGTGGTGCTGGAGCGAGCTGACTAGGCCGGATTATCTATATATTCCGGTCTATTGTTTTCTGAGTGACTATCGGATAGGGTTCGCCGCGATTTTCAGGCGGTCTGCGAGATGGAACCGAGGTTTCTCCCCAATTACGTTTATATTAGGAATGCAAAATGATTAAGGCCTCGCTTGTTGTTTCTGTTCTATTTCTAACTGGGTGTGCTGCAAACACATTGAAACCAGAAAAACCGCCTTTGCGCATTGTAAAAACGGAGACGGTTCTTGTTGTTTCTTCCATATCGAAAATTAACGAAGCCCCATCATCTGTTGGCGATAGTATTGCAAGTATAGGTAGGAACGTGGCGTCGTATACGTTAATCTTGGATGGCTCTTTAGGCTTCGCAATAATGAAAGAACTTCCTCAACAGTTTACGGGCTATATGCGCCGACCTAAGGTAAATCTTATAGCTCAATCACAACAAACTGTTCGTAATGCTCTTGAACCGCTGTATTCCGAGATGTACTGCGATCCACGGACAAGTTTGCACGTCGAAAGACGGTGTTCAAATGGGATTGTCAAAAAGAGCCCTGATATCGTCATTGCTGTTGAGCCTGTTTCGGTGAGAATGAATATTCCAGGAAGTTTTGTAGGCACTTTTGCTGTCGCAATAATTCAAGGTGACTCGGGTGAGGAATTGTGGCAAGGGAATTTTATTGAGTCGCGGATTGCCTCCAGAGTGGCACATCAAGAGGTTGCCTCTGATCTTGCCAAAGATATCGTGAAGAAACTCAAAATTTTTGAGTTTGTGCAGTAAATTGGCTGGCAATATCACCACGCCTATCGCCTCGCTTCTGTTGGATATCGCTACGCTCAACCCAACCTACATTTGTCGCTGACAACGGGGTCAGCTTCGTATTTAACCTCAAGTAGTCGAATAGTTAGCATGGTGGGCGCAGCCCACCATGCCGTTTGAAGGTTCTGATTTTCTTTCCCCTGTGCGCCGCCGAGTAGCGCAGGCTGGTCAGGAGCAGTCGGCGAGGACTGTCTGAGCGCGCAGCGCGAGTTCCGCAGCCGCCTGACCAGACGAGCAACGCAGGGAACCCGCGCAGCGGGCGGCAAGCTGGGGGCGACTTCTTTTGGTTACTTTTCTTGGCAAGACAAGAAAAGTGACTTGCTGTCGGGCAACCCCCGACGGTTTTGATGTTGAATAGCCGGAGTTAAAGGGGGCAGGTTCGCATTAAATTCGCGTGAGTTTGCTTTGTGATCAACTTCGCAGCAACCTTATGCCGCCAGCAGGTGGCTTCTGGTTCTGTCGCCAATTCCCAGCAAGAGGTTTTCAACGCTGATATCTTCGTCCAATTCATCCCAATGCAGGCCGCTGCCGCCGCCGCTGATTTCATAGCGCAGGCGCTGTTCCGGCTGCGCTTTCAGCAGGCGTGGGAAATAAGCCAGCGGAACACCCAGCTTGCGGCCATCGGTAAAATCTACCCACATCGTGTTGGTGTCGAAATTTACTGCTTTAGCCAAAGAACTCATGCCATGCCCTTTCTATCAGTTGCGTGTTGTCGCCGATTACTTCTGCAAGTTCGTTCAATTCCTGACTGTTAAGTCCGTAGCTTTCCGCCACGCCGACTTGCGGCAAAATCCAGAACTTTGCGCTTGCGTCTGCATTTCTGACATGCACATGCAGCGGCTCTCTCGGGTCGCCTTCGTTGGAAAAGAAGAAAATTTTATAGCCTTTGTAGCGCAAAATAACCGGCATCGCCAAACCTCCAACGCAAGTGGTTTATGGCCCAGCGCAATCATACTCTCAACCACTGCCGGGGTATATTTGCGCTCAAGCACGTTGGCCTTTTAACAACCAAAGAGTCGATTTGTTTTTAGGGCTTGCGCTCCTACTTCACCCGATACAACCTTTTCTCCAGCGTCTTCCCCTTCACTCCGTCGAAGCGGTCATCCATCGCGGTCCCGAGCTTGCCCAGGCGGTCGTCCGGGTGCGGGTGGGTCTTGAACAGCAGCGCGACGTCGCCGTCGTCCTTGGCGAAATGGCCGATCTGCTGCAGCACCGCGGGCAGGCCGAAGGCGTCGTAGCCGGCGCGGGTGGCGAGCACGACGGCGATGCGGTCGGCTTCGAACTCGGCGTCCTTGTCGAGCGAGCGCGAGACGATCTCCGCGCCGCTGCCGATCAGGCCTTGCACCTTGTCGTTGCCGCCGCCGACGTTCTTCGCGATCGCCTGGCTGCCGAGGTCTAACAGCTTGCTCTGCTGCAATATCTTCAGGTGGTGCTGGCGGATCACGTGGCCGACTTCGTGCGCGAGCACGCCGGCCAGTTCGGCTTCGCTCTGCAGCAGCTTGTACAGCCCCTTGGTGACGAAGATGTAACCGCCGGGCGCGGCGAAGGCGTTCACGTCGTTCGACTCGATCACGCCGAAGTGCCAGACGAGGTCGGGGCGCTCGCTCTGGTCGGCGACCCAGCGGCCGACGTTGTTGACGTACTTCTGCAGCTTCGCGTCCTTGACCAGCGGCGCCGCGCCGAGCAGGTTGCCGGCGATCTGGCGGCCGATGGCGGTCTCTTCCTCGACGGAGGTGGCGGACTTGCCGGTGACCTTTTCCTGCACGCCTTGCTTGATCGCCTTGAACAACTCCTGTTCGAACGGGTTGGCGGCGAGGGCGTTGCCGGAGAACAGGGCCAGCGCGAGTATCCAGAGTGTCTTGTGTGTCATGGCAGCTCTCCTCATTTCGGCGCGGGCAGGTAGTCGAACGGGCGGGCGGCGAGTTTGCCTGCGGCGGCGAACTTCGCGGCGGCGCTCTTGTTCGTCGCGTAGGACTCGGCGCGTTTCAGTTCGGCTTCGTCGAACTTGGCCGCCTTCAGTTCCTCCTCGTTCAGCCCGCGGATGCCGGTGGTCGCGACGACCTTGCCGGTGCCGGCGCGGCCGGAGCTGAGCGCGAGCAGGCCGCCGGTATCGCTGCCGCCCTTGCGCGCGTCGCCCTTGCGGATGCTCAGCATGCGCACCCAGCCTTTGCCCTTGGCGCTCTTCACCTGATACCAGCCGCCATCCTTCTTGAGGATGTCCACCTTGTCGCCGGTCGCCAGCTTCGCCACGGACTTCGCGTCGCGGAACGGTTCCGTCCTGATGTCGTCGCTCTTCAGCGCGGTTCCGCTTTCGGCGGCTTGCAGCGCGCCGCTCAGCAGCAGGGCTGCCAACGCAAGGCTCCATTGTTTGGTGTTCATGCTGGGTGTTCCTTTCGCATATTCCGGAAATACATGGTCATTCGTAGGATGGGTGGAGCCCTTAGACAGGCTCAGGACAGGCTTCGCGATACCCATCGTTTCGATACGTTAATAAATTGATGGGTATCGCGTTGCTCCACCCATCCTACGTGCGTTTGTTCTCTTGTCTGTCCCACTCCAGCAACGCTTCGGCGAACATCGTGCGCCAGCCTGCCGCTGCCGCCGCACCGCCGTCCAGTCGTCCCCGATGGACGAAGTGGCTGGCGGCATTATCCGGCTGGGCGAGATGGCGCTGCAATACGGTAGTCAATGCAGCCAGCACGGCCTCGGCATCGTGCCGGATCGCTTCCTGCGCATCGGGATCGTCGGCCGCCGCGACCCAGGAGATCGCCAGCGTGTTCTCGAACAAGTCCCACAGGCCCTTCTGGTCGCCGGTCAGCACCTCTACACTTTTGGTTGCCAAGCCGGTCTTCTCAAGCGCGTGGCGTATCTTCTCCAGCACCGCGGTGCGGATCACGTTGCGCTCGCTGTCGAGGCGGATCAGCAGCAGCGTCGCCTGCAGTTCGCCGCTGCGCGCGGTGGCTGCGCGCACCATGTTCTGCTCCAGCGCCTTGCCGGTCGCCATCGCGTACAGCCTCGCGATGGTGAAGAACGCGAGGCCGACGGTCACCGGGCCGGTGAGGTTGATGTAGACGGTGGTGAGGTTGATGCTGGCGTAGGTGATCGCGATCAGGATGATCTGCGACAGGCCGAACAGGCGGTCTATCTTGTCGCGCCCGGCGTTGCGGTAGAAGCCCCAGGCGGTGAGCCACACGATGGTCAGCGTGATCAGCAGATACCACACGCGGCCTTCGGGGTAGCGCAGCGAATCGCCGTGCTTGAAGTTGTCGATTGCGGTCGCGAGGATCTCGACGCCGGGGAACAGGCGGTCCATCGGCGTCGCCTTGATGTCGAACAGGCTGGGCGCGGTGGAGCCGATGATGACGATTTTGTTTTTGAATTCGTCCTGCGCGCGTTTCTTGTTCTGGCTCGTCATGTCGGCGTAAACGTCGCCGAAGCTGACGTAGCGGTAGGTGAACGGCTTGCCGCGCCAGTTCAGCATCACTTGCTGCGCATCGGGCTCGGGCCAGCCCTGATCGCGCGCGATGCGTGCCGGCAGCGACGGCAGCGCCCAGCCGTAGGCCTCGCGGTAGACGCTGTAGCGGCGCGCGACGCCGTCGGAATCCGGATAAATGTTGTGCAGGCCGAGGCGGCCGCCGTCCAGCGCGGACTGGAAGTGCGGCAACACCATCGCGACGGTCGCGTTCTCATCCTGCGGAACATCGGGCAGCGGCGTCACGCCGGGGATCATCGCGGGCTTGATCTGGCTCAGCGAGTCGGCGGAGGGATCTAGCCGCAGCATCGGAAAGTAGGTATTGGACGTGTTCGCGATGGCCGCGTCGAAATAGGCGTCGCTGTCGGGGTTGTACACGTCCGCGTCGCTGAACAGGATGTCGAACACCACCGCCTTGGGTTGCTGCTTCTCGATATTTTCAAGGAATTCGCCCAGCACCTGACGCGGCCACGGCCAGCGGCCGTATTCCTGAGCCAGCGCCGCGAGGCTGGCCTCGTCGATGTCCACGATGACGATGTCGGGATCGGGTGCGGGCACGATCAGGCGGTGGCGCACCATGGTGTCGAACGCGGTCTGGCGCAGCTCGGAAGTCGCGTGCAGCACCGTCGCGTCGAGCACCGCGAACACGCTGAACAGCCCGGCGAGGTAGAGGTAGAAGCTGTGCTTCCACAGTTGCGCGAGTTTCTCGGCTAGATGTTCGCGCGCCTTGAGGATGCGGCTGATGAGGAGTTTCCAGGTCATGTGAGGCTCCGTGGTCTGGCGGTCATTCTATCGTCGGCGCGCGTTGGTCGTGCATGGCAATGCGGCCGACGAACCAGATCGCCAGCAGGTTCGCGGCTACGGCGACATAACCGACCATGCCGTAATCAACGATCTGTCCATTCGCGTCCTGCGAGATGATGTAGCCGGCCAGCGTGGTCGCCAGCCCCATCGCCAGCGATTGCGTGGTGGCGTTCAGCGACATGAAAGTACCGCGCAGTTTCGGTTGCGCCGCCGAGGTGATGATAGCCATCGCCGGGATCATGCGGCCCGACACCAGCACGAAGAACGTCGTCGTCAGGATCAGCCATAACCCCAATGGGGTGGGGCCGCTTTGCGTCACCAACAGCAGTGGCAGGAGCGCAGCGAATGCGACCATGCGGTAGACCTTCATCTTGCCGTACAAGTCCGCCCAGCGGCCTATCAGCCTCGCGGTGATCAATGTGGCGGAGCCGCCGCATAGATAGAGGTATGGAAGGTCGTGTTGCGAGATGCCGACGTTATGCACCGCATACACCGTGATGTAGGGAATCACCGTGAAGCCGGAGAAGATGACCAGCGCGGAGAACAGCAGCGCGTGCAAGTGGTTGGCGTCGCGCAGCACGGCAAGCATCGGCGCGAATGGATGGGCCTGTTTTTCCACACTGATGTGCCGGCGCAGTTCGGGTAGCACTCGCAGACCGACGACGATGAACAGCACGACCAGCGCGGCGATGAATACGAACGGCGCGCGCCACTGGAACAGGTTCGCCAGCCACAGCGATATCGGCACGCCTGCGACGGTGGCGACCGAGAACGCCGCCGATACCATGCCGCCGGCCCGCGCGCGGCGCTCGAACGGGATCGCGTCGCCGATGATGGTATGCGTCATCGCGCCCATCACGCCGCCGAACGCGCCGGCAAATCCGCGCGCGATCAGCAGCGTGGCGTAGCTTGGCGCAAGGCCGCAGGCCAGCGTCGCGACGCCGAACAGCGCAAACAGGCCGAGCAGCATACGCTTGCGCTCGAAGCGGTCGATGAAGATCGCGGCGAACAAGCCGGACAGCGCGGCACTGAAACTGTAAGAGGCGACCAGCAGGCCGAATTCGTGCGTGGTGATGCCCAGTTCGGCGATCAGGATCGGGCCGAGCGGCATCATGATCATGAAGTCGATCACATGGCTGAACTGGATGCCGGCGAGGGTGAGCAGCAGGAGTTTTTCGCGTTGCGGGGTGAGTGGGGGATACATGGCCCGAAGTCTAGCAGATGGAGCATGCGTCGATGATTCGGCGCGGGAAGAGCAAGGACGCTACGCTATAATCCGCGCAGGACATCAGTTTCCCGAAAAAACGCAGTCTTTCGGGAAAGCGAAAATGGCGTAGGGCGGGCTTTGCCCGCCCTACATTTGGAGCCGGGCGTCCGGGCCTGGTCAATCGGGGGCAATCATGGACAAGCAATTGCGCGAAGCCGCGCTGCAATACCACCGGCTCTCTCCGGCGGGCAAGATCAGCGTCGTGCCGAGCAAGCCGATGCAGACGCAGCGCGACCTGGCTCTGGCGTATTCGCCCGGCGTGGCGGCGGCCTGCGAGGAGATCGTGCGCGACCCGAACGAAGCGCGCAGCCTGACCGCGCGCGGCAACCTGGTCGCGGTGATTACCAACGGCACGGCGGTGCTGGGGCTGGGCAATATCGGCCCGCTGGCGAGCAAGCCGGTGATGGAAGGCAAGGGCGTGCTGTTCAAGAAGTTCGCCGGCATCGACGTGTTCGACATCGAGATTGCCGAGAACGACCCGGACAAGCTGGTGGACATCGTCGCGTCACTGGAGCCGACCTTCGGCGGCATCAACCTCGAAGACATCAAGGCGCCCGAGTGTTTCTACATCGAGCGCAAGCTGCGCGAGCGCATGAATATCCCCGTCTTTCACGACGACCAGCACGGCACGGCGATCATCGTCGGCGCGGCGCTGCTGAACGGCCTGAAGGTCGTCGGCAAGGACATCGCAAAGATCAGGCTGGTGGTCAGCGGCGCGGGCGCTGCGGCGCTGGCCTGTCTGGACATGTTGGTGGGTCTGGGCGTGAGGATGGAGAACATCGTCGTCACCGACATCAAGGGCGTGGTCTACAAAGGCCGCACAGAGGAGATGGACGACAACAAGGCGCGCTTCGCGGTCGAGACCTCCGCGCGCACGCTGAATGATGTGATCGCCGGGGCGGACGTATTCCTCGGCCTGTCCGCGGGCGGCGTGCTGAAGCCGGAGATGGTCGCGCAGATGGGTAATCGTCCGCTGATTTTCGCGCTGGCGAATCCGAATCCAGAAATCCTGCCGGAGCACGCCAAGGCGGTGCGCCCCGATGCGATCCTCGCGACCGGCCGTTCCGACTACCCGAACCAGGTGAACAACGCGCTGTGTTTCCCCTACATGTTTCGCGGCGCGCTGGACGTGGGTGCGACGACGATCAACGAGGAGATGAAGCGCGCGGCGGTGCGCGCCATCGCCGAACTGGCTTGCGCCGAACAGTCGCATGAAGTGGCCGGGGTGTACGGTGCGGACGATCAGAGCTTCGGCGAAAATTACCTGATTCCCAAACCGTTCGATCAGCGCTTGATCCGGCGCGTCGCGCCCGCCGTCGCGCAGGCGGCGATGGATAGCGGCGTGGCGACGCGGCCTATCGCCGATATGGCGACTTACCGCGAACAAATTTCGCATTTCGTCTATCAGTCCGGCCTGCTGATGAAGCCGGTGTTCGACATGGCGAAACGCGATTCGCAACGTCTGGTGTATGCCGAGGGCGCGGACGAGCGCGTGCTGCATGCGGTGCGCACCGTGGTGGACGAAAAACTGGCGCAGCCGATTCTGGTCGGCGATGCGGCGGCGATTGTGAAGCTCATCGACAAGCTCGGCCTGCGCCTCGTCGCAGGCGAAGATTTCGAGCTGGTGGATAGCGCCGGGGATGCGCGCCATCCCAGCCTGATCGCGGCGATGCTGGTGCGCGAGGGCCGCGCCGACGCGATGCTGTGCGGCGTCGCCAGCAAGCCGCAGGATCACCTGCCCATGGTGCGCGAGGTCATCGGATTGCGTCCCGGCGCATCGGTGTTTGCGGCGATGAACATCCTGATGCTGAAGCAACACACGCTGTTCATTTGCGACACGCATGTGAACCTGGACCCGACGGCAGAACAGATCGCCGAAATGACGTTGCTGGCAGCGGAAGAAGTGCGCCGTTTCGGCATAACACCCAGAGTCGCGCTGCTGTCTCATTCCAGTTTCGGCAGCTTCGACGACGCCTCCGCGCAAAAGATGAGCCGCGCGCGCGAACTGCTGGAACAGCAAGCACCGGGGCTGGAAGTCGAGGGCGAAATCCACGGCGATTTCGCGATGTCGGCCGCGATACGCGCGCAAGTGTTTCCGGATTCGCGCCTGACGGGCGACGCCAATCTGCTGGTGATGCCGAATCTAGATGCGGCGAACATCGCGTTCAACCTGCTGAAGGTGCTGGCCGGCGACGGTCTCACGATAGGCCCGGTGCTGCTGGGCGCGGCGAAATCGGTGCATATCCTCACCAATACTGCTACCGTGCGACGCATCGTCAACATGAGCGCGCTGGCGGCGGCCGGCGTCAAAATACATTAGGAGATTGCAATGAACAAACAAGAAACCGAACTGCTGAGCCAGGAAATCGAAATGCTGATGGCAGAGCGTTCCCGCCTGCTGAAGGTGGTGGGTGCGGCGGCGGTGCTGGTCGCGAACACCGAGGTGCAGTCGTTGCCTCAGGGCGCAATGGATGCCGCCGAGATGCTGTCCGAAACGCTGAATGCATTGCCCGAGGAGACGCTAAAGGACGCGCTCGATTCGGTGCAAGCCGAACTCGCATAGGACGCGCATGAGCGAACGCATCGGCCTGATCCTGACCGGCGGCGGTGCGCGCGCGGCTTACCAGGTCGGCGTGCTGAAGGCGATCGCCGAATATCTGCCGCACCGTGCGCACAATCCTTTTCCGGTGATCTGCGGCACTTCGTCCGGCGCGCTGAACGCCGCAACGCTGGCGGTGAATGCGCGCAATTTCCGCCGCGGCGTGCGTTACCTCACCAATGTCTGGAAAAACTTCCATACCTACGAGGTCTACCGCACCGATGCGGTCGGGGTGTTCAACAATTCGATGCTGTGGCTGGCCGGGCTGGTGCTCAGCGGACTGGGCATCAATCGGCTGAAACAAATATCGCTGCTCGACAATACACCGCTGGCGGAATTGCTGGACAAGATACTGCCCTGCGACAAGATCCAGCAGAGCATAGATGCCGGGCTGCTGCACGCGCTGAGCATCACCGCCTCCGGCTACGAGTCCGGCAAGTCGGTCACCTTCTATCAGGGCGTTCCCGATATCGAGCCTTGGCATCGCACCCGGCGGGTGGGGGTGCCGACCAACATCGAACCCAAGCACCTGCTCGCCTCGTCGGCAATCCCGTTCATCTTCCCCGCGACGATGATCAACCGCGAATATTTCGGCGATGGTTCGATGCGCCAGATCGCGCCGGTCAGTTCGGCGTTGCACCTGGGGGCGACCCGGATACTCGTGATCAGTGCGACCAACGATGCGCTGGAACTGTCGCGGCGTAGCGAGCACGGCGACTATCCCTCGCTGGCGCAGATCGGCGGCCATGCGCTCAACAGCATCTTCATGGACAGCATGGAAGTGGATCTGGAGCGGGTGCAGACGATCAACCGGCTGGTGGAGCTGATGCCGGAAGAAATACGCCGCGCGACCGGCCTGAAGCATGTCGAACTGCTGGTGATCAAGCCCAGCGAGTCGATAGACAAGATCGCCGAACGCTACATGTCCGAGTTGCCCTGGACGATACGCGTCCTGTTGCGGCTGGCCGGCGCGGCGCCACACGGCCGCGGCTCTGCATTGATCAGCTTCCTGCTGTCGGAACGAAAGTATTGCCAGGCACTGATCGAACTCGGCTATCGCGATGCGCAGCAGCGGCGCGACGAGATATTGCGCTTCCTCGATGTGAGTCCTCACCGGGACAGCGGGATGCCGCAATGACGGCCGAAGCCATGCGCGCCCGAACCTGGCAGTTGCTGGACATCCTCGCGGACGGGCGTTTCCATTCCGGCGAGGCGCTGGCGCAGCGGCTGGGCGTGTCGCGCGCCAGCGTGTTCAATGCGCTGGCCGACACCGGCGGAGTGTCGGTGCAGCGCGTGCGCGGCCGCGGCTACCGGCTGGCACGGCCCTGGCAGCCATTGCATCGCGACAAGATCGTGCGCTGGCTGGATACGCAAGGAGGGCAATTCGACATTGAAGTCGTGCCGCAAGCCGATTCCAGCAATACCTTGTTGCTGCAGCGCACAGCGCTCGGCGCGCCGGGCGGCAGCGTCGTCGCGGTGGAATTGCAGAGCGCCGGTCGCGGCCGCCTCGGGCGGACATGGCATTCCGGGCTGGGCAACGCGCTGACATTCTCGCTGCTGTGGCGTTTCGATTGCGGGCTGAATGCGCTGTCCGGACTGAGCTTGGCAGTCGGCTTGGCTATCGTGCGCGCGCTGGACGAAGCGGGTGCGCAAGGCGTCGGCCTGAAGTGGCCGAACGACATCGTCAGCGCGCAGGGCAAGCTGGGCGGCGTGCTGATCGAGGCTCAGGGCGATATGCTGGGGCCTTCCGCCGTGGTAATCGGCGTCGGGCTGAACTGCCATCTGCCGGAATCGCTGGTGCGCCAGATCGACCAGCCGGCCTATGCGCTGGACGAACTGTGCGCGGAGATGCCGGAGCGCAATCGTCTGCTGGCGCTGCTGCTGCGGGAACTGGCGGCGGTGTTACGGCAATTCGGGCAGGATGGCTTCGCGCCGTTTCGCGGCGAATGGGAACGCCGCCATCTTCATCAGGACCAACCGGTTGAACTGCATCTCGCGGACGGCAGCGAAGTGGACGGCATCGCGCGCGGGGCGGGAGACGGCGGCGAGTTGCGCATCGAGACCGCGCAGGGCATGAGGACTTTCAATTCGGGCGAAGTGGGAGTGCGGCGATGAGATTGCTGATCGATGCGGGCAACACGCGCATCAAGTGGGCGCGGGTGCGCGGCGACGAGTGGTTGGCAAGCGGCGCATTGCCGACCGCTCGTGCGGCTGAACTGTCCGCGCAGTTCGCCGAAATTCCATCGTCCGTCCGCGATGTGTGGGTGAGCAATGTTGCGGGCGACGCTGTCGCGCAGACGTTGCGCGACAGCGTCGCCGCAGACGAGTGGCATTTCATCTCCGCCCGCGAACGGCAGTGCGGCGTGCGCAACGGCTACATGCAGCCCGCGCAACTGGGCAGCGACCGCTGGGCGGCGCTGATCGCGGCATGGCACATGGTCGGCGGACGCTGCCTGATAGTGAACTGCGGCACTGCCACAACGGTGGATGCGCTGTCGGGCGAGGGCAAGTTCATCGGCGGGCTGATCCTGCCCGGAATGGAGCTGATGCAGCGCAGCCTGTGCAGCGCGACGGCGCAGCTTGAGGCCGGGCATGGGGAATATGCGGAGTTTCCGCGCAACACCGCGGATGCGATGTACAGCGCTGCGGTGCAGGCCACCTGCGGCGCGATCGAACGGCAGCACGGACTGCTCGGCGATGCGCCGGTGGTGCTGAGCGGCGGCGCTGCCGACGCATTGCGCGAGCGGCTTAAACTACCGCTGCGTCTGGAGGATAATCTGGTGCTGCAGGGATTGCGACTAATCGCACGGGAAACGATGGCATGATGAAAAAGACATTCTGGATACTATTGGCGGCTAATGCGATCTTCTTCGCGGTCATACAATGGGGCGGCCTGTTGACGGCCGAGCCGGACGCTCCGGTGCAACCGGCCCTGCACGAGGAGAAGATACGCCTGCTGGCCGCAGCTCCGTCGGCGGTGGCGCAGTCGATGCCGGTCGCCGCTTCCCAAACCGCAGCATCCCAGGTCGCCGCGGTCTCCGCGCCCAAGGCGGATGCGCATGCCTGCATGGAGTGGGGCGAATTCTCCGGCGCCGATCTGGCGCGCGCAACGGCCGCTTTGAACGCGTTGCATCTGGGCAATCGGCTGGGCCAGCGCGAGGTCGAGTACAACATCGGTTACTGGGTGTATATCCCGCCGCTGAAGGACAAGGCTGCGGTCGCGCAGAAGATTGAGCAGCTCAAGGCGCGGGGCGTCGAGGAGTATTTCGTCGTGCAGGATGCCGGTGTCTGGCTCAATGCCATTTCGCTAGGCGTGTTCAAGACCCGCGAGGCCGCGCAGAATTTCGTCAACCAGTTGCGCGCCATGGATGTGCGCAGCGCGCAGGTCGGCGAGCGCAGCAGCAGGCTGAAGGCAACTGTGTTTGCGCTGAACGGTCTGGATGCCGCGACGGCGGAGAGACTGGCGGCGATGCAAAAGGATTTTCCGGATAGCGAACTCAAACAAGTTTCGTGTATGCATTGACAAGGCGGGGCAAAATCTGGAGAATGCCGCGCTCTTTGCGGTGATATAGCTCAGTTGGTTAGAGCACAGCACTCATAATGCTGGGGTCGGTGGTTCAAATCCACCTATCACCACCAAATAAAATGTTTCAGGCATTCCTGAAACTGCCAAGAAACCCGCACTGCTACAGGCTTTGCGGGTTTTTTATTGCTCGCTTACCAGTCAAGTGATGTCGAAAAACGACCAGAATGTATCGTAGATCAACCTCTGGCGTAGGGTGGGCTATGCCCACCATGTCGGGCATAGCCCGACCTACATTTGATTCCGGCTTGTTCGGCTTCGGGAGGGGAAAGAATGGGTTCGCGGTATCACGCAAATTGTAATTGAGCCTAACCGAGTGCCATGCAGCCCTAGTCTACCGTAGCGATCCCAGCATTTTCTCCAACCGCTTCACCGACACGATCACCGGCGTCTTGAGCTCCTGCGCGAACAACGACACGCGCAGCTCCTGCATCAACCAGGCGAATTCGTCGATGCGCGGGTCTGGCTTGCCCTGCTGCGCCTGCCGCAGCTTCTGCAACGCCTGTATCAGCGGCTGCATCTGCGACATGCATTGCGCGTCGCGTGCCGGGTTGGCGCGCAGTTTCTCGATGCGCAGGTTGATCGCCTTGAGGTAGCGCGGCACATGCTGCAAGCGCTCGAAGGGCGTCGCGGCGACGAAGCGCTTGTGGCACAAACCTTCCAGTTGCGCGCGGATATCCTGCGAGGCCTGGGCATGCGCCTTGAGTTGCGGCAAGGCCTTCTGTATCGCATGATGTTCCGTGAGGATGCTGGCGACCAGCCTCGCGATCTCCTGCGCGATCAGCAGTAATCGATTCTTCGCTTCCTTGCCACGGGCGTTGAACTCAGCCTCGTTCGCCGGCAAGGGATCGTTCAGGCAACAGCGCTCGAAAGTCGTCGCGAGTATCTGCTGCTGCAACTCCTGCTGCGTGCCGAACGGCATGAACAGCATGCCCAGCTTCTGCGCGTCCGGCAGGTTCTTCTCCAAATACTTCACCTGCTCTTTCAGCAACAGCATGAACAGCCTGCTCAATCCGCCGCGATGCGCGGCCTGCGCGGCATCGCGCGTGTCGAATGCGCGCAGCACGACCGCATCGCCATCGTCCACCAGCGCGTTGAACAGCGTGACGCTTTGCCCGGCGCGCTTCACCTCGCGCGTCTCGGCGAACGCGCCGAAGCTCCACGCGGTGTAACGCTGATCGGAAGTCGTCTCGCCCTTCTCTTCCGACACCGCGGCAACCGCGACCGGTGCGGCGCGCGGCGCGAGTTCTCCATGCAGTTGCGCGAAGTTGCGCGACATGCCGAACTGCCGCCCATGCTCGTCGATCACGCGGAAGTTGATCGACAGATGCTGCGGCAACTGCTCCAGACGAAACGCGTCCAACGGTACGTCGAGTTGCTTCTGCTCGCGGATGTAGCGCGCCAGCGCCTGCAACAGCGGCGCGTTCGACGGCTGCACGTCGCGGCAGAAGTTGGCGGCGAATTCCGGCACCGGCACCAGATGGCGGCGCAGCCGCTGCGGCAGGGTCTTGATGAGTTGCTGCACCTTCTCGGCGAGCAAGCCGGGAACCAGCCATTCGCAGCGCGCCGCACTCACTTGATTAATCAACGCCAGCGGCACGGTCATCGTGATGCCGTCGTCGCTCTTGCCGGGCGAGAAGTTGTAACTCAGCGCGAAGCTGATGTTGTCTATCTTCAGTTGCGGCGGGAACTGGTCGGTCGTGATGCCTGCCGCCTCGTGGCGCATCAGGTCATCCTTCTTCAGATATAACAGCTTCGCGTTGTCGCGCTCGGCCTCCTTACGCCAGTGTTCGAATGCCGCACCGTTGTAGATATCTGCCGGGACGCGGCTGTCGTAGAACGC